>Ga0075160_10001147_pt1 | contig 16263 bp, 11 predicted proteins | sample JI91814C2DNA_FD_70969 | JGI IMG/M metagenome (GOLD analysis project Ga0075160, IMG submission 70969) | Wastewater effluent complex algal communities from Wisconsin, to seasonally profile nutrient transformation and Carbon sequestration -... | ecosystem: Engineered > WWTP > Effluent > Algae... | reverse complement strand
TTTGGATCAGCAAATGGCATGTCTGGGATTCCGTGTGGTATTAAATCTATTTTTTTTTCAGGCACCTGATAAATATCTAAGAGAAATTCTTTTCCTTTTTCTGTCATGACGACCAGTCGAGTAGAAAGTCGAATCAATTCACGCATAACGCGTCTTTGCTCTACATTAGGTTCTCTCAGTATAGTGTGAAGGGTTGTTACAATGGGCATTCGTAGTTCATGTAGAAGTGCCAACACATGACTTCCTGCCAAACCACCGTATATCCCAAACTCATGTTGCACACACAATACATCTACATTTGTTATATTTAAAAAATCAGCCGCTCGAAGATAAGAGGGTAAATCTTGCTCTGCTATTTCAAAGCGAACTTCCTCAGGATAATCATAATTACTCTCTATATCGTTGACCGGGACTACGAGGCATTGCATGTTCTTAAATTCTTGTGCAACGGCTGTTCGTAAGTCAGTGGTAAATGTGGCTATGCCGCATTTGCGGGGAAGATAATCGCCAAGGAATGCTACCTTGCGGATATCGTTTGATTTTTGCATGAAATGCTTTTCCCTGTGAGTTACCTCACTGAGTTTGTGCTATCTGATCAGATAAATTGATCCTATGAGAGGAAGGAGTATATTCCAAGTATGTGAAATGAAATGGTCATGTCAAGACATATACTGCGAGATAAAATGGTTTTATACCGTTAAAATTACAAAAGGTCTTTAATAGTTGTATTATAATTTAAATCCACATCGTTTTCTATCGATGGTAATCTCAAAAAATCACTCCAAGAATTCTACAATTCCATTTTCTAAATAATACTTTGCTCGCTTTAAATAAATAGCACAAGCTACATCATTTGGGTTAATATCCATTACCCGTAAGAAAGCAGGAATAGCATCTTTAAAATTCTTTTCATAGTATAGTGTAATTCCCTCTTCAAAGAATTCTTTGGTTTGGGTTTTCAACTCAATCATAAAATTAGGCTGCCCATCATAGATTTCATATATAACGGTATATTCCGTTTTGCCTTTTACTTTTACTTTGTCAATGTATCTGTAATGATAGACAGATGGGTCTTTTAGTTTTTTTAGAATCACATCACTAATTAAAATGGATGCATCATACACCTTCGTCAGTCCTTCAATTCTAGAAGCAACATTTACAGAATCAGCAATCACTGTTCCTTCCATTCTAGCATCTGCTCCAATAATTCCAAGCATCAAGTTTCCAGTGTGAATTCCACAACCGATTTTAATTGGATCATATCCTTCCTTTAACCGATGCTGGTTGTAAACGCGCACTTCTCTTTGCATTTCAATTGCTGCTTGAATGGACTCTTCTACTTCTCCGGGAAACAAAGCCATGATCGCGTCTCCAATGTATTTATCAATGAAGCCATTGTTCTTCTGGATAATAGGACTCATCCGCTTCAAATAGGAATTTAAAAAGTTGAAATTTTCCCTTGGAGTAAGCTTCTCACTTAAATCTGTAAAGGAACGTATGTCCGAAAAAAGTATCGCCATTTCCTTTTGCATCTGGTCACCTAGCTGAATATCCACGATGCTTTTTTTATTAAGATACTTCAAAAATTCTACTGGCACAAAACGACCATATGCCTCATTTGTCTGACTTAGGTTTTTGGAAAGAGTCTTAATCGACTTAAACGCATTAGAAAAGATTTGCGATAGAATAAAAGATTGAGAAAAAATAAAGAGAAATACTCCAAGTGGAAGCAAATTACCGTAACCCGTTAAAACAATTTCATTATTATAAAGAAGATCATTTATAATTGTAAATACAAATAAAACAAATCCTATGAGTGCAGCAATCGCACCTTCTTTCGCACGAATGATAGCTAGAATAATAACATAAAGAATATAGAGAGAATTTAAAACTGCAATTCCTTGAAAGAAATTAAGGCTTAAAGAAAAAACACTTGGCTTTGAAAATAAAACCAATGAAGACAATAGAGTATAAATAGGAAGTGTCAAATACAAAACTTTTTTATTAAACTCACTAGTAAATACATAATAAGAGAACAAAGTAAATGTAGGCGCAGAAAAATACAAGGACAGATATTCAAACCGATACATCCAATTCCAATCTAAACTGGGATAAATAGATGTTATCCACACATCACCAATAAAGAATAACCGAATAGAAACTAAAAAACAAAAGATTCCAAACACAAGGGCGGCAATGTCTTCCTTTCGTAAGAAAAATAAACCAAAATGATAAATCGCCATGATGACTAAACTTCCCATCAAGAAAAAAATATAGATTGTATTGCTTGCCTGTAAAGCCTGGAGTTGCTCTTCTTTTCCTAAATAAAGCGAATCAAAACGAATGCCCCCTTTGCGATGGTTGAAATTAGAAACATGCACTGTGATTAACACAAATTCACTACTAACAATAAAACTACGAGTCAGACTTAGATATTGAGGTTTCATTTCTTCGTAGGATTTGCCAACTACTCCATTTTCGGCTAATAGTTCGTTATCCACAAAAAGTCTATAAGCCGTTCCCATATGTGGAATTTTAAGTGTAAGGATTTTCCCTTTTAGAGATGGGGGCAAATGAAGAGTAAGCGCATAGGTGGCAAAGCCCGAGCCGCCTACTTTTTTTCCGTCTACAGTAAAATCATTCCAAGAGCCCGGGACTTTGACTGTAGGGGTATGGCTAGAAGTTACGTCAAGCATAGCATCTTCTGGTGGTATGAGTTCCTTCCAATAAAACTTCCACTCACCATCTAATTTCTTGTAGCCTTGGATCCCGAAATCCCAATTCGTTAAATCCATTTCTCCTTTGGATTCTTGTTCATTGAAAACAGTTTTATCTTGTTTCTTTTCGCAAAATAAACCAAGTAAAATTACAAGGAATAAAAATAGACGTAAGGTTAATTTCATTTTGACTCACTAAATTAAAAGGATGACAAACAGGATTCAAATAGACTGAATACATGCAAGAAAATTATTTTACACAATTACAACACAGCATAGCTAATTGTCACAGAGTCACTGAGACACAGAGAGATTAATAGAGTTCTTTTAAAAAAACTCTATTTGTTTTCGTAATTAAGGTTAATTATGATTCTGTTACAATACTTAATTTGAATCTTGTTTTTCTAAGACTCTCTTTCTTAAGATGCACTTGAATAAAATTAGAACAACTTCAATTCCCTCGGTGTCGGCGCCTGCGGTGAGTTTATCGAATCCGTGCCTCGGTGGCAAATCTTATTTCTTCTTACCGAAATCCATTTCAGGAGGTTTAGAAATATCAGATGGCAAATTCTTAATATCCGCTTCATTCTCAGTAGTAAAAGAAGTCTTAGTTCCATACCCAAACATTTTAGCAGTTAAAACTGTTGGAAATTGGCGAATGGTTACATTGTATTCCTGAACAGCTTTTATATAACGTCCGCGGGCTACAGCGATTCTGTTTTCTGTTCCTTCTAGTTGCGCTTGTAAATCTCGAAAGCCTTCATTTGCTTTGAGATCGGGATAACGTTCAGTAACCACAAGTAGTCTCTGTAAGGCAGAGCCGAGAGAATTCTGTGCGTTTTGAAAATTCTTAAATGCTTCTGGATTGTTTACTAGCTCTGGCGTTGCCTGTAAGCCACCTACACTACTACGTGCCTTTGTGATTTCAACTAACACTTCTTTTTCATGGCTTGCATAGCCTTCTACAATTTTTACAAGCCCTGGGATTAAATCAGCACGGCGTTTGTATTGATTTAAAATCTCCGCCATATTCGCGTTAACCTCTTCGTCGAGTTCCTGTATGCGATTGTAGCCGCAGTTCATGAGAAGACTCACGAGCAAAAGGATTAGAAATTTAGAAAAACTTTTTTGATTCAAGATATACTCCTTAGATAATTAGATTACACTTTGCCGATTGATAGAGAAATTTCAAACTAAAAAAGAATAGTTTTTTTGCAATCACTCTAGCATTCCTAGATTTATTCTAAGGTCTAATGACTCCAGTATTAGCATCTACAATGGCAAGTCTAACCGCAGCCGTGCCTCCATTGATCGTAGTAAAAGTCCCTCCTATAATTACGGCTGAGCCTACGGTTGTGATTGCGTTCACAGTATTGTTCGCATTCGGATCCCAAGAGTTAAGAACTCCAGCAGTAGTAGTCGATCCCAAATAATTTCTAACCTGATTAAAAAAGGCACCAGCCCCATTGAAGGCTCCACCTACATATAAATTATTCCCACTCACTGCAAGTGCATTGACCGCAGCACCCGCCCCCGTTCCTCCTCCTGACGGATAACCACTACTAGCCGCATTTGCTGGATTAAGTCCACCAAAATTATAGATAGTGAGTGAGCAAAGATTTCCACCAAAAGCTCCCCCTGCAAATAAAACTCCGCCAGTTAATACCAATGCGCTAACAGGAAAAGTAGTCGTTGTTGGACACCAGCCTGCAACTCCTGCTCCGGTAGATCGAGATACAGCAGCGAGATGAGTATACGTTTGCCCTCCAATATTTGCCGATGTAAAATTTCCACCAAGGTAAACGTTAGTTGCATCATACGCTATCGTATTGATTGTTCCAAGGCTAGCATTAGGATTCCAAGCAGTTGCATTTCCGTTAGTAAGGTCTAATTCAGCAATGCGATTTCGAGCCTGTCCCCCTATCGTAGTAAATGCTCCTCCTGCATAAACCGTTGCTCCGTTATAAACTAAAGACATTACTTGACCGCTCCCATTCGGATTCCAGGGAGTAGCCGCTCCTGTAAGTGGATCGATTGCCACAGCATTGTTTCGACTTTGACCACCTGCACTGGTAAATGTTCCACCAATATAAACAATACCTGCATTGATAAGAATCGTATTCACTGTGCCATTTGTTCCTATATTAACGGAAGATTCTAAACCTGTTGCTAGGTTAATAGCAGCAATATTATTTCGCGTAGAACTACCAACCGTTGTAAAATTTCCACCTACATACAAAGTATTACAAGATACGGCTAATGCATTCACTATATTTGAGCTACCGGATACACCTACTCTAACGAATGCCTGTTGCGTTTGAAATGTAGTTGTATTTAAAAACTCAGAGGTAAGCGGATTACCCGTAGTATCCTTAACTCCAGTTGATACTTTAAACTGCAAAGTATAAGTAGATTCAACACAGGGGGAAGTTTTAGGAGTTATACTCACTGTTAGTTGATCAGCAGAGAGAGAAACCGTTCCACCCATACAGGTAATAAAATTATTTGAGGATACTTGGATATTGCCCGTGCAAGTGCCATCCGTAGAAATCATCGTAAGAGTTGTCAGGTCCATTGGCTTATCAAAGACAATGGTAATAGGAGTTCCAATTAAAACATTTGTAGAATTGTTTATAGGAGTTAGAGAAAGGACTTTCGGAGTTATTGGAGTCGGCGGTCCCGGAGTTGCAGTCACCGGAGTTGCAGTCGCAGGAGGAACCGTAACTGGAGGCGTTACAGTATTATCCGCTCCTGTATTTCTAATCTTACTAAGATAGACTAGAAAGGAAAAATTTGAATTCGATTCAGGAATAGAACAGTTCGAAATTCCAAATAGTAATAGGTGCAAAAAAAGATAGTAATGTATGCATTTAGTTTTCATTGACCCCTTCCATAAATATGCAATGCTCAATTATGGTGAAGGTGGAGAATTTTCAAGAATAAAATCTAATTCGCATAATGACGCAAACATTAAGTTATTATAGGCTGTGCAAAAACATGAATTTCTCACAGTGAGCACAAAGAAAAGAGTCAATTGGGTCTACTCTCTGCGAACTCTGTGAGAAACTTTTTTTACACAATCCTTAATTTTAAATTTGTAACTAGTTAAATCTAAATGAAATCGGTTATTTCATACTTCCCGTTTCAAGAAGTTTGATATGCCAATCAAAAGCTTTCTTTAGATTGTGAGGTGTATGCTTTGTTTTAGCTGTAGCAAAGGATTCCTTTGTGTATTCGCGCATTGCGTCTCGGTAAGATGGATGAACGCATTTCTCGATAATGGCCTCTGCTCTCTTCCTTGGCGCCAAACCGCGAATATCCGCAAGTCCTTGCTCTGATACGATAATCTGTGTATCATGCTCGGTATGATCCACATGCGATACCATTGGCACAAATGCAGAAATAGCTCCACCTTTAGCAACTGACGGTGCCATGAAGATAGAAACATACGCATTTCGCGCAAAATCCCCACTACCCCCAATTCCATTCATCATTCCTGTTCCCGCTACGTGAGTAGAGTTTACGTTTCCATAAATATCTGCTTCAAGCGCTGTATTCATCGCAATGATACCAAGACTTCTAACAAGGGCTGGATGATTGGAAATTTCTTGCGGGCGGATAATGAACTTATACCGTAGTTCATTGATATCATGTAAGAACTTTTCATGACCTGCTTTGGAGAAAGTAAGAGCTGATGTAGAAGCACAACGAAGTTTGCCTACCTCTAGAACATCAAAAATGGAATCCTGTAATACTTCTGTCCACATTTCGATTTCATGAAATCTTTTATCCTTTGCAATACAGGATAATACCGCATTAGCCACATTACCTACACCAGATTGGAATGGAAGATATTCTTTTGGAATTCTATTTTTCTTAATCTCAAATAAAATAAATTCTAGAATATGCTCAGCTATCAATACACTATTTTGATCGGGAGCTTTGAATTCACCAGAAGAATCATCCAAATCAGTGAGCACAATTCCCTTTATGCGAGTTGGATCGACTACAACATAAGGTCTACCAATTCGATCATCGACGCGACTAATAGGAACTGATCTTCCGTGAGGAGGTTGCTCCGGTGCTGTTAAGTCATGAAAACCTTTTAGCTCCATTGGAGGACGAGAATTTAATTCGATATAAATTTCGTTTGCGTGATGCAAGTAAGTTCTACTCATTCCAGAAGAAGTGGTTAACCATATTCTACCGTCAGAGGAAACGTCTACTGCTTCTACTATGGCAACATCTATTGGATCTAAAATTCCATCTCGTATATAATGTGCAACATGACTTAAGTGCATATCTACGAAATCAATTTCTCCTGCATTGATTCGATTACGAACATCTGGGGATGATTGAAACGGCAAACGCTTCTTCATACATCCAGTGCGTGCAAGCACTCCGTCAAGCTCATCTCCGGTTGAAGCACCGGTGTATAGATTAAACCAAGGATTTTTTCCGGCGAGTTTCTCTTTTTCTATTCGCGCAGCATAGGCTTTAGGGATTACTTTCGGGTAACCGGCAGGAGTAAAACCACTCGTTGCAATTGTTCCCTGTATTGGCATTCTATTTGCCACATCTTCTGCTGTCATGACTTTTGATTGAATAAATGGATTCATATTACCTCTTATTTAAAAATGATTACCACCGATGGATACAAATAAACAGTGATAGATTAAGTTACTAATAATCTAGGTATTCAGATTGCGATACAACGGTCGTTTTTTACTATTATTTAATAAATTAAATCCTAGAAAGACAATATTTCTTTTTAATTGCAACTTTCTTTTTAAAAGATACAAATAAAAATAAACTGATATTTGTCATACTCAAGCTTTTAGGCTCTTTTCACCAATTCCATTTCGTAACTAGAAAAATTCAAAGCTTCCGTCTGAAAAGGAATTTCCATGATGTCATAATTATTTTTTATAATTAATTTAACAAGAAACTCGGGCGTGCCTGTCTCAAACCAATGGTATTCAAAGCTTTTCTTTTCAAATGTGAGTAGTGTTGAAAAAGGATTGTAAATGGAAATCCCTTTGGGTGAAAAACGATATCCGTTATACCAACTGCGAATTTTTTCCAGCAGTTCTTTTTCGTTTATTTCTTCTTCCTTTGCGAAAGCAGAAATATAATCAGGAAAGTATTTATTTAATTCTTGCTCTGTAATTCCAATTAAATCCGAATAGGAATTGTCGAGGGTAATATCAATTAGGTGATTCAAATTGCTAAACACACCTGACTTTGAAAACTTACTTACACCAGTCAAAAGAAGAAATCGGATATACTCATCATTACCCTCTAATACGGTAAAAAATCCTTTCATTACTTCTCGCATCTTCATTGCAAGCTCTGTATCTTCTAGATGGTCAATAATCGGTTTATCATATTCATCAATTAGGATAACGACTTTTTCCACTTTACTGATTCCAATGATGAGTTCTTGAAACTGGGAATAATAGTCTTTTTCTATTAGAGTAACATTATTCTTCCTAGCAATTAAATTCAATTCAGAATGGATAAAGCGAATTAATGCTTCAGGCTCATTCGCCTTTTGCTTACTAAAATCAAATCGGATGACTGGATGCTTTTTCCATTTGTATTCCGAGTTATAAATCCAAAGTCCCTGAAAGAGTTCTTTACTACCAAGAAAGATTTCTTCGAGTGTAGAAAGCATAAGACTTTTTCCGAATCTGCGTGGGCGAGATAGAAAATACGCGCCCTTTGTATTCTTTATTAGATCATAGATATTACGTGTTTTATCTATGTAGAGATAATTCCCCTCAATCAAATCTCTAAATGTCTGAATTCCTATCGGAAGCGGTTTCATTCTCATCCTAATACAACATAGTAATCGTATAATCCCAGGATTTTGGTCCGGGCTTATCGACAGTATCCACAAGAGGAATTTTATAATAGACTGAGCCTAGACTCACATCTCCCTTACTAGATCGACATTCTGAGGTTAATGGAAAGTTGACTCTAAAGGCAATGAATCCTTCTCCGAGTAAACGAGTAGATTCAGATAAAATCTTTTTTTCGCCTGTAGTGGATGTTTGATCGATTGGCTTTAATACAGATTTGAATTCTCGCTTTACGCTGATGCTATTGTTAGATCGTTTTTTGACAAATAGAGAACCAAGTAAAACTCCATCTAACACTGCTAAGTCGTTAAATTCAATTTTATAATTCACTCGTGCTTTTTTTTGAAACATAGGATTGATTTCTTTTTCATTCTTCTCTAAGTATTTGAGAGTGTAATCTTTGATCTTTAGATTTTTAGAAAACAAGCCTTTGTTAATTCTTTTGTTAATGTCATCTTCATAAATAGGAAGAAATTTAATTACAGTATTGTCTGATTTATTATTGAGCGGCACAGTATAAGTAATCTCAACAAATCCAGCAAACCCTTTCTTGAAATTAATCGTCTCCTCATACTCAAAGCAAGCACTCAGTGATAGAATGAATAGTAAAACAAAAGCCCGCCCGAAAAAGCGTAGCATGGATTTGCCACAGAGACACTGAGACACGGAGGGGGAAAATAAATTAAGAATTTTCGAAATGTTAGAAAAACTTTTTAAAAACCTATTCGTTAAATTAAATCCTCTATCCTCTCCTTTCTCTATGCCTCTGTGACTCTGTGGCAACCTTATTATAGAATTTCTAGAGAGATTTAACATATTCTTATCCTATATTATCAATTTTTAATAAAAAAAGTTTCAGTGTAAATTTTGAACTCAGACGATAATTTAACTAGATAAATTGTGTGTCTGATTTTGGGGCTGGTAAAAAATATCTGATTGCTTAACGCGAATAGATAGACTCCTGCATTTTTTTACTCAGCCCTTATTTTTTAATCTAGAATATAATCCTTCAACTTCTTAGATCTAGTCGGGTGACGAAGCCTTCTTAATGCTTTTGCTTCAATCTGACGGATACGCTCTCTTGTTACCTTAAACTGATATCCTACTTCTTCGAGAGTTTGCGCATAACCATCATCTAACCCAAATCGCATACGGATAACCTTTTGCTCACGCGCAGGAAGTGTATGTAACACCTGACGAATCTGCTCTGCTAAAATACTTCCAGCAGCAGAATTAAGTGGGGACTCTACTTCCTTATCCTCAATAAAATCTCCTAACTCAGAATCTTCTTCTGAACCAACAGGTATTTCAAGAGATATTGGCTCGCGCCCAACGTTCTTAACTGATTTAACTTTTTGAACAGGCCAGCCAAGTCTTTCTGCAATTTCTTCATTAGTCGGGTCACGACCAAATTCTTGCACAAAGAGACGAGCCTCGCGGATAACTTTATTTACCTGCTCAATCATATGCACAGGAACACGAATGGTTCTAGCTTGATCGGATATCGCGCGTGTTATCGCCTGACGTATCCACCAGGTTGCGTAGGTAGAAAATTTATAACCTTTTTTGTATTCGAATTTATCGACGGCTTTAATAAGACCAATGTTACCTTCTTGGATTAAATCAAAGAAGTGCATTCCACGGTTCGCATAACGTTTCGCAATAGAGACTACTAGACGTAAATTCGCTTTAACTAATTCTTTCTTAGCCTGGGAAATTTCTCTTTCCCCTTTCATGATTTTTTCGCCCCACTCTTTAATCTCTATAGTGGAAGAGCCGGCTTCTTGTTCCATACGACGAAGCTTACGCTCATTATTGCGAATGTCTTTGATGACTTCTCTAACTTCGTCAATGTCGATACCCATCATCTTTTCGATTTCTTCGATGTTCTCGTTTTTCTCGATGAAGCGGTTAAAAGTCTTTATCTCCTTAACGTCATGACCGTAACGAGCTTTGATTTTCAAGAAATGTCTGTCGATTTCTTTGATACGAAATACCATTGATTTTATCTTCTGAGAAATCTTTTGAATTTCTCTTTGCGATACACCAATCATACGAGTGGCATTATCAATCTTAGAAGAAGTGATTTCAATTTTTTCTCTAAGCTCTTTGTATTTCTTACTGTTCTCAGAATATTTTTTAATTCGGTTTACGGACTCGTTATAAACTTTTTCTTCATTTTGAATGATGTCCATATTGGAGAAGAAAACTTTTTCGAGTTTGTCTGCTTCGTTTTGGTTGAGCGCATACAGCTTGTCTACCTTAACTAATTCGTAGACTTTGATCTTTTTGCTTTTAATCTTAGGCATGAGTTTAGCGAAATTAGCCCGAAGAATGCTAGAAGAAAGAATTGTTTCTTCAATGATCTTTTCGCCCTTCTCAATTCTCTTAGCGAGGAAAACTTCTGTTTCCCCCGAAATCAAACTTACCTTTCCAATTTCTTTTAGATAAAGACGAATCGGATCTTCCGAGGTAGCAGAAATAGAAGAGGTTTCCTTTTTCTTTTTAGTAGGCTTTTCTTCTTTGGGAGGCATGACAGGTGCCTCGACCGACTTCTTACTGTATTCCTCAACTACTTCAATCCCCAATTCATGTAAGAGCGTAAATACATCGTCGATTTTTTCGGAGTTTAAAATTTTATCAGGAAGTATCTCATTGATTTCATCATAGGATACTTCGCTATTGGCTTTACCAATTGCGATAATTCTTTGTACTTCTGGGAGACTTTGTAAGTTTTCCATTTTTTAATTTACCTCTTTCTTGGCTAAACTGAGCGATCCAATTGTTTCTAGAATTGTTTGTTTTTCTTTTCTAAGAACCATTAGCTTTTCTAAATCTGTTTGCGAGTTCTCTAAATAATTTTGACTGAGAGAAAGTTTACTGATCTGTGAATCAATTACAAACTTCCTCTGTTGCAAAAATGCTTCTCTAAAAATGAGTTCCTTTTCTTCTTCTGGTAATTCTTTTAGTTCGACTTCTTCCATTATAAAAGGAGTAATCGCACTAATTGTAGAATCATCAATCCCGGAATCCAAAATGGATTCATAGCTAATTTCTTCATTTCCTAAGAAACGATTGTAAATCAAGTCACGTAGGATAGAACTTTCAGAATCAAAGAATTCTTGGTCTAAAACCTCGTTAATATGATGTAAAAGGGAGTCGTTTAAAATTAGCATGGAAATCAGTTTTCTTTCGTATTTAATTGCAGGCGATGTAGAATTTGGTTTGGCTACAGGCTTATTTCTATTATCGTCTTTCTTAGGCTCAAAATTAGGTACTGCTTCTTTTTTGAAGTCATTTAAAATCGCCGCAAAGCTTAGACCTAAATACTTGGCACCTTCTGCCAAATAAGATTGCTTATCTGTCTCTTTTTCTAGAGTCTTGATAAATTGAAATAGATTTTCAATCGCTTTCTTTTTTTGTTCTGGTTTAGAGGCAGGAGTCGTATTCTGCATAGTCTCCTGGATGACAAAGTCAGAAGAAGGAATAGGCTTACTAAAAAGTGCAAGAATTTCCACTCTGGTCTTTTGTCTAGAAAGGTCGAATGGATCGATGCCATTTTCCAGAAGTAGAATATCCGCTGATAGATTTTCTTTGATGCAAATTTCTGTTGCTCGGAAGGCAGCTTTACGCCCGGCTCCATCCCCATCAAATAGAATGGTCACTTTATCGGCGTAATTTTTGAGAGTGCGAACTTGCTTCTCGGTCAAAGAAGTTCCAAGGGGAGCGATGACATTATCAAACTCTTTCGAGAAAAGTCCAATTACATCCAAATAGCCTTCCACAAGAAAAGCAGTCTTGGTTTTACGAATGGAATTTTGCGCACCAAATAGATTGTAAAACATCTTTCCTTTGTCATAGATAAGCGAGGCAGGACTGTTGATGTATTTTGCTTCTTCGCTTGTCTGAATCGTTCTACCACCAAAGCCCGCAACTTTACCGCCTGGCTCAAAGATCGGAAACATAATTCTTTCTCTATAGAAGTCATAGAGATGACTACGGTTCGTAGCGCTTGCTTTTAGTAGACCTAGCTTAACTGCATTTCGAACTTCTTCTTCAGAAAGAGACATTTTTTTCCAATTGTCAAAGCCGGGAAGACTAAAGCCAAGTTTAAAATGTAAAATTTCCGGCTCTAATATCTCACGAGTCTTTAGATACTGCCTTGCAGTCTTTCCTTCCTCGGAGTTGAGATTCTTAATGAAGTAATCTAGAAATTTTTGGTTGAGAGCATAAAGAGCATTCTTTTCCGCAAACTCATTATTACCCCCGTGTCCTTCCTTAATCGGAATCCCGGAATATTCAGATAAGATTTCTTTTGCCCGATTAAAGTCAACTCGCTCAAAATCCATGACGAATCGAAATAAATCACCTGATTTTCCGCAACCAAAGCAGTGATAGACTCCCAGGTCGGGGGATACAGTAAAGGAAGGGGATTTTTCATTGTGGAAGGGGCAAAGACCAAGTAGCCGCCTTCCATTCTTTTTAAGTTTTACAAAGCGAGAAATATAAGCTTCTAGCCCGACTTCTCTTTTTACACGTGGGACGAAATCGGTGCTATTTTGCACAGAGAGTTTTAAGATGCCTCAGACATCAAGGATTTAACCAAACTAGATACAAGAGAGCCGTCTGCGTTTTTTCCTTTTACTTCTTGCATGACTTTGCCAATTACTTTGCCAGCTTCAGCAGGACTCTTAGGGGCTAATTCCTTTATGACGCGAAGAATCACTTCTCTCAGTTCGGCTTCTGGCATATTAGCAGGGAGATAAGAAGCAAGAATTGCATCTTCCGTTTCTTCTTTGACTGCTAAGTCTTCCCTATTTGCCTTTCTGTATTCACTTGCGCTCTCACGACGCTTCTTGGAGTTTGCTCTAATTAAAGCAATGACCTGATCGTCGTTTAATGTAGACACACCGGTCTTGGTCAATTCGTATTGAATATCTGACTTTAACAAGCGAAGGGTAGAGAGTTTTGGCTCTTCCTTGGACTTGAGTGCAGACTTCAAATCTTCATTTATTTGAGTTTGTAAAGACATAGCTATAACGATGGATTCGAAATATAAAGGGATACCTTAGGGGGTGTGTAAAAATAAATTTTCTTACACAGTCCTATTGGGGATTAATTAAATCTTTTCTTTTTTAGCGAAAATGCGTTTCTTTTTGTCACGCTTTCTTCTAGCTGTGTCTATGGCTTTTTTCTTAATAACGCTAGGTTTTTCGAAGTGTTCTCTTTTTTTGATTTCGCTTAAAATACCTGCATTTGCACAATCTCTTTTGAATCTTCTGAGTGCTCCCTCTATGGATTCTCCCTCTTTAATAATGATTCCTACCATCTAATCTCCTTTTAAACGTTTATTTCCCTTAACCAAAAAGGCAGGGAAATACTAATATAACTACGATTTTAAAAATTAATAAGAGGGCAAGAAATATTTTTGATTCTTGAGACTAGAATTGCTTTTTTAAGCGGCAAAGAAATCTGCCTTTCTGATATCAGAAAGTTCAATTCTCGCAACGATTCCTTCTTTGCCATTTTTAATCACGACATCCCCATCTAGCTTGCGATTCTTATCTAGTTCAATAACAGTCCCATCTTTTAAATAAAGAACGATGTCTATCCCGCGATAGTTTACATACCTAGAAAGGATTTTTTTAAAATTAGGAGAAGGATTTACTACTTGCGGATCATTCGTCTTTTGCGATGGAACCACATTGAGAGGTTGTGTGTTAGGTTGCTTTTTTTCCAAGTTTGTGCCTGCTTATATTTATGTCGGATTGATTTCATTAAAGTAAACGGTACGTTTCTGGAAATGCTAAAGGATTTTTTTTATTTTAAACTAAAAAAATCTTATTTTAACCTTATTTTTATTACTTGTACTACACATCAATTACGCATAACGTTTGATTAGTACATACAGCAATTAGCCGCTTGTACTCCAAATTTTGAGGTTTACAGGCATTAGGCTATACGGGTTTTAAGTACCTTAGAGGAAATCTGCCACCGAGGGACAGAGTCACAGAGGTTGTTTATTAGTTTGTGCCAAGTTTTTCATATACCTATTTCTCATAGAGAGCACGGAGTTACAAAGAGGATTGATCTCGATAAGGTTATGGATTCGTTGTATTAGGATAGGATTACCGTATTCAAAAGATTGACTTACACTCCTAGAGCGTGCGGTTTGTTTTCGTTTTTTATCATTGTCTGATCGAAGGCTAATCGAACGCTAATCGAAGGCAGACCGAAGGCTGGATAAAGGGTGGTATTAAGATACAAATATTTAGCACTAGTTTTTAAGGGCAAAAGACTCGGTTTGCCTTGACAGAATTTTGCGGGATTATTAGGGTTATTTTGTCTTAGGGTTAGGTTAGGATTAAGACGTTAGAGGGATTATGTATTCAAAAGAAGAAGCAAGAGAACAAATAAAAAAATTAGCAGAAGATTTTGAAAGTAAACTAGATTACATTAAAAACTCCGGGCAATACAAAGAAGCGCAAATTGAAGATGAATTTATAAAGCCTCTTTTCAAATATCTAAACTGGAATATTTCGAATGAAGGAATTTCCAATACTGCGGATAGAGAATTTATTGTGCAAGCAAAAGGTAGAGACGCACGGCCGTGCGTCTCTACTATACTACACCGATTCCAATGGAGACATTCGCCTAACGTCCAAAATCAAACGCGACATTCTCCGCTCTTGCATCTACGGCGTTGACATCGACGCTCAAGCTGTCGAAGTGACTAAGATGAGTTTATCTCTCAAGGCTCTTGAAAATACTACTCATTATGAAGTGCACAATGAAGTTACTCTCTTTCATGTTTGCGTTTTGCCGCCACTTGAGGAGAATGTTAAGTGTGGGAATAGTCTTGTGGGGACGGATTTTTATAATGAAAAAGATTTGTCCTTATTCTCGATGGAGTCACTAAGAAAGCTAAATGCATTTGATTGGACGAACGAATTTCCAGAATTATCCGCAGGGAATGGTCGCGACCGTTCCAAAGGCTTTGATTGTGTGATTGGAAATCCACCTTATGTGAGACAAGAAATTTTAGGAGAGGAATTCAAGAAGTATGCGCAGACGAAATACAAAAGCTATGCAGGAACGGCTGACTTGTATGTATATTTCATGGAGAAGTCACTTCATCTTTTAAACTCGGATGGAATTTATTCTATCATCGTGGCGAATAAATGGATGCGGGCTAATTACGGTGAGCCACTGCGCAAATTCATAAAAGAAAAAAGAATCTTTGAAATCATAGACTTTGGAGATTTGCCAGTATTCAAAGGAGCTACAACATATCCTTGCATCATAAAAATCAATAATAATAAGGCTGAAAACTTCCAAGCCTGCATGATAAAGTCTTTAGAGTTTGCATCGCTAAACGAAGAAGTAAAAAAGTATTCCTACGATGTAAATGTCAAGTCGTTAGACGATAAAGGCTGGTCGCTGTCGAATAACAAGGAGTCTGCGCTCCTAGACAAAATCAAAAAAGCAGGAATTCCACTTGGCGAATACGTAGAAGGAAAGATTTATAGAGGCGTGTTGACTGGACTTAATGAAGCATTTGTGATTGATGAAGAAACAAAGAATCGGCTGATTAAAGAAGACTCTAAGAGTGAAGAAGTGATTAAGCCGTTTTTGGAAGGAAAGGATATTAAGCGTTATGTGAGCTTAACAAATAGAAAATG
>Ga0075160_10001142_pt1 | contig 16285 bp, 14 predicted proteins | sample JI91814C2DNA_FD_70969 | JGI IMG/M metagenome (GOLD analysis project Ga0075160, IMG submission 70969) | Wastewater effluent complex algal communities from Wisconsin, to seasonally profile nutrient transformation and Carbon sequestration -... | ecosystem: Engineered > WWTP > Effluent > Algae... | reverse complement strand
CATTATATCCTGTGGAGCCTGAAGCCCTGATAATTACAACGTCTCCGCCTTTCGCACGATCAATCATCCATTGCAGGGCCTGGTCTACATCGGTGCTGCCACCCATCAGCACAATCCCCATTTCAGTAGAGACTGTTACATCAGCCGCATCTCCCGTAATACCAATGCTCTCATACGCTGTGGGCTGAATATCCTGTGCAAGACCTACCGATACGATTAAGCAACTGATCAGGAGGAGAAAAGAATTTTTCATTGTATTAATAATGAGTTTCGTTCAACAATCAGGCTGCCGATCAACAATAAAAGTAAAAACACAGCAACAATAGTATGCGCAAGAACACTCTTCGGTTTTGCGGCCAGCATAACCGCCAGGGTTGTCAGCACGATTAAATGGACAATTTGGTCGGTGAGCGGCAAGTCTGAAAGAAAAACATTTTGCAAAACAGACAAAACAACCAGTAAAATCGCACACCCGAAAAACTTTTGATAGATGACGAAATAAAAATGTTTCGTATCCCGGCTATACTTCTCCCACGAATCAGGAAATAAGAGATTGGCCAGGATAAACAGCAATATAGGGTAGAGGATTATGAACAAAAATGTCGGAAGCCTCCATGCTACGGTAGACTTTAGCTGATAGGTGATCCACCATTCGTGAATGTGCATCACAAACACCAGTCCGATCCAGATCAGGTAAGGCCAGAACAACTTTACGCGCTGCTCTTCCCGGAGTAGCTGCGCAATGCCCGTAAGCACCAGGGTAATTCCTAACCCGATGATGATGGAAACCAGAACAACAACGTATTCAAAAGGGCTCATTTGAAAAGAATTTCCCCCTATTTAAACTGATTCTAAATTATATTACTACGGCAAACTCCTATCATTACCGACTCACCTACATCATGTTACGAAAGGTGTTAAAACCCTTGAAATAATTATGCCGTGCCATGAAATAAATTTGAAATAATGCCTCCTGATAGTAGATTTGTGCCACTTGAAGTAAACCGGACACCTACACCTATCATGATAAAACATTTCACTTCATTCTTCAGCAAGTTTTTATCAGTTGTCATTCTCCTTTCCTTACTAAGTTTTGCGAGCCAGGCACAAGCTATCCCCGAAGATGCTGCTTCGATCACTGCAGGCCAGGCGCTCTTCAATGGTAACTGCAAGTCTTGTCACAAAATTCAGGGTCAATCTGTTGGGCCGGGATTAGCCGGAGTGTACGATCGAACACCCTCAATTGACTGGATCCTTGCATGGGTTAAAAACCCGCAGAAAGTGATTGCTAGTGGTGACGAGTACGCTAATAAAATCTATCTCGAATACAAGAAGAGCCAGATGACTGCCTTCACTAATTTTAAAGATGAGCAGATTCTTGCTATTCTGGGATACATAAAGTCTGAAGCTAACAAACCACCACCACCCGTGGATCCGACAGGGCCAACAGGAGGAACAGGGTCCGCAGCTGGTCAGCAAGGCATTTCCTCAACCTACCTGAACGTCATCCTCATTGGGATGGTTATCATTCTTATATTATTAGTAGTGATCCTGGGTTTTCTCGTTTCGTCCCTGAAGCGTTTTCTGGATCAGAAAAATCTAACAGACGAGGATAAAGAAGTTGTTCATTCGCCTATATCAGTTGCCAGTATTTCCCGCAGCCGCGGATTTATTTTTATTGTGGTCTTTCTGGTGGCTGCATTGGGCTTCAAAGCCGTGATTAATGGCTTATACTCTATAGGCATTCAGCAAGGGTATGCACCGAAGCAGCCTATTGCATTCTCACACAAGTTGCACGCAGGTGACTACGAAATCGACTGTAAGTATTGCCATACGGGTGTAATGGTGGGCAAGAGTGCTACCATTCCTTCCGTGAATATTTGTATGAATTGCCACCGTGCGGTAAAAACAGAATCACCTCAAATCCAAAAGATCTGGGCAGCTGCAGACTGGAATGCTGAAACATTATCATTCGGTCCTAAACAAAAACCTATCGAGTGGGTACGTATTCACAACCTGCCGGACCTCGCATACTTCAACCACGCCCAGCACGTAAACGTGGCTGGTGTTGAGTGTCAGACCTGTCACGGACCAATTGAGACGATGGACGTGGTTCGTCAATACTCTTTACTAACTATGGGCTGGTGTATTGACTGTCACCGCAAGACTGACATTAACACAAAAGGAAATGCCTACTACGATAATCTCGTAGAACTGCACAACAAAGCAGGAAAAACAATGAAGGTTGAAGACAATGGCGGACTGGAGTGCGCTAAGTGTCACTATTAATATATAGAACAAAACGAATTAAGAATAACGGTTCATTACACAATGGAAGAATCTAAGAAGATATATTGGAAAGGTCTTGAGCAGCTAACCAATGACTCTGAGTTTGTAAAAAATGCAAACAATGAGTTCGGGCAGGCTCCGGAAGAGGATCTCGGCCACTCACGCAGAGACTTTTTGAAAATGATGGGCTTCGGGATGTCGGCCGCAGCATTGGCTGCCTGCGAAGCGCCCATCCGCAAAGCTATTCCATATGTAAACAAGCCTGTGGATGTTGATCCAAGCGTAGCTAACTATTATGCTTCAACGTACACCAACGGTGGCGACTATTGCAGCATCGTAGTAAAAGTTCGTGAAGGCCGTCCGATAAAAGTAGATGGTAACGCTTTATCAAGTATAACAAAGGGCGGAACTTCTGCACAAGTTGAAGCTTCTGTTCTTTCTTTATATGACAACTCCCGCTTACGGTGGCCAAAGGCTGCTAACAGCAAAACAACATGGGAAGATCTCGATAAGCAAGTGATTGAAAAGCTGAACAGTGTTTCAATCAGCGGAGGCAAAATTGCAATCGTCAGCAACACGATCCTCAGTCCAAGCACAAAAGCAACAATCGAGAAATTCAAAGCGAAATACCCATCTGCACAGCATATTGTGTATGATCAGGTATCCGCTTACGGTACGTTAAAAGCAAACGAAGAGTCATTTGGCACCGCCATGATCCCTTCTTACGATTACAGCAAAGCGAATGTGATCGTGAGCATTGCATCAGACTTCCTTACGTCAGGCACATCACCGATTGAAGCGACCAAGCAGTATGCCCAGGGCCGCGAAGTGAGCGAAGAGAAAAAAGATATGTCGCGGCACTATCAGTTTGAAACAATTCTTTCACTGACTGGCGCAAACGCTGACTATAGATCGCAAATTAAACCGTCAGAGGAAGGGGCTGTTGCCATTCAGCTGTACAATTTAATTGCTGCAAAAGCCGGTAGAGCAGCTGTAAGCGGTGGCGTGGACAAGACCTATCTTGCAAAAGCTGCTGAAGATCTTTGGGCAAGCAGAGGCAAAGCACTTGTAGTTGCCGGATCAAATGATAAGGCGATTCAGGTAGTTGTGAACGGCATCAATGATATGCTCGGAAGCTACGGCTCAACCATTCTCGGAACTCCGGTGAATTTCCGCCAGGGTAACGATGAGGCGATGGCGACCTTCATTAAGGATGCTGAGGCGGGAAGTATTGCAGCAGTAATCTTCTACGGCTGTAACCCTGTTTATGACCACCCGATGGGTGCAAACCTTGCAGAGGGCTTGACGAAAGTAGGCGTAAAAATCTCTACTTCTTATAAAGAGGATGAAACAGCAGCACTTGCTGAGTTCATCGCTCCGGATCATCACTATCTTGAAGCATGGAATGATGCTGAGCCTAAACCAGGATATTACAGTATCGCTCAACCTGCAATTACCCCTATCTTCAAATCACGTGCTGCGCAGGAAAGCTTACTTGTGTGGGCCGGTGAAACGAATGTTGATTATTTCGAGATTTTAAAAAATAACTGGAAGAACCGATTCTTTACAGGTGGCAACTTCCAGGCATGGTGGGACAAGTGCTTGTACGATGGCGTTCTTGAAACACCAGGCGCTGTAGCAACGTTATCGTTTGGCGGAAATGTCAGTGCAGCCGCTGATGCGATTGCCACGAACTATAAGTCAGCAACATGGGAATTTGTTGCGTATGAGAATGGTACCGTTGGTAACGGCTCTCAGGCAAACAACCCGTTATTACAAGAGCTTCCGGATCCTATTACAAAAGCAGTTTGGGATCACTATGTAACGATGTCTCCAAAGGATGCTGCCAGCATCAATTTCAAAGAAGCAAAAACTCAGTACGCTTCAATTACCATTAATGGTAAGGAAGTAAAACTGCCAATATTGGTTCAACCAGGTCAGACTCAGGGAACGCTTGGTATTCCGTTAGGATACGGTCGTGCTAAATCCGTGGGAAAAGTTGCGGAGAGTGTTGGCGGTATTAACGCTTATCCGTTTGCAACGACCGTAAATGGTTCATTGAGCTTTAGCGGAAGCGCTGACTTTAAGCTTCTGGATGAGACATACCAGATCGCCACAACACAAACGCATCAAACCTACATGGGTCGCCAGACGGTTATCCAGGAAACTGTGTTAACTGAATTCCAACAGAAAGATTGGAAACGCAGCTATCAGCCTGCCGTAAGTACATGGCGCGATCAGGAAGATCATAAAGTAAAACCAGGTGAGTTGTCGATGTGGAAAGGCCACGAGTACAAGAATCACCATTGGGGAATGGCCATTGACCTGAACACATGTACAGGTTGCGCTGCCTGCGTGGTAGCCTGTAACGTTGAGAACAACGTTTCATTGGTAGGCCGCCAGGAAGTTATTAACAGACGCGAGATGCATTGGTTACGGATCGACCGTTACTATGCAAGCGCAAAAGCTCCTGAAAGCTGGGGTTGGAAGCAGGCCGAAGAAGCAGCGGAAAATCCTGAAGTAGTGTTCCAGCCAATGCTTTGCCAGCACTGTAACAACGCACCATGCGAAACGGTTTGTCCGGTTGCGGCAACAACGCACAGCACAGAAGGTCTGAACCAAATGGCCTATAACCGTTGTATCGGAACCCGCTATTGCGCGAACAACTGTCCGTATAAAGTAAGACGTTTCAACTGGTTCAAGTATCACGACAACGAGCAGTTTGCAGAGGTTAACCCTGCGATGAACACCGACCTTGGTAAGATGGTATTGAATCCGGATGTAACTGTTCGTTCACGCGGTGTGATGGAGAAATGCTCATTCTGCGTACAGCGTATTCAGAATGGCAAGCTTGGCGCCAAGAAAGAAAGAAGACCTTTACAAGACGGTGAAGTAGTAACGGCTTGTCAGGCTGCCTGCTCTACCGGAGCGATTGTATTCGGAGACGTAAACAATCCGGAAAGCAAAATTTCAAAATTGTTAAAAATCCGTCCGATGGATGAAGCACATCCTCATCGTGTGGATAAGATCACGGATAACCCGCGTGCGTATCAGGTATTGGAAGAAATTGGCGTGAAGCCAAACATCTGGTATCTCTCGAAAGTGAGAAACAAGGAGCAAATGGGTGCTTAATTGATTGAAAGAAGTATTGACTAATTGATATAGAAGTAAACGAATATGCAGGTAGCTTCATCCCTTCGCGAGACCTTAATTACGGGCGGTAAAACCGTAAAAGATGTATCGCACGATATTGCCCGACACGTGGAGAACAAACCCACAAAACTCTGGTGGATAGCAATGGCCATATCCGTAGCCGTAATGGCGTATGGATTTTACTGCCTTTGCTTCCTGTTATGGGAAGGTGTCGGAGTCTGGGGACTTAACAAAACAGTAGGCTGGGCCTGGGATATTACAAACTTCGTTTGGTGGGTGGGTATCGGTCACGCAGGTACATTGATCTCTGCGATCTTATTATTATTCCGTCAGAAGTGGCGGATGTCTATCAACCGCGCTGCGGAAGCGATGACAATTTTTGCCGTTATCTGTGCTGCAACGTTCCCGTTTGCACACATGGGCCGTTTGTGGTTAGGATTTTACTGGGTATTCCCGTTGCCAAATACATGGGGTTCACTTTGGGCAAACTTTAACTCACCGTTGTTGTGGGACGTATTCGCGATCTCAACATACTTCACCGTGTCATTAGTATTCTGGTACATGGGTCTTATCCCTGACTTCGCTGTTATCCGCGACCGTGCAGTTGTACAAGGAAATAAATTGAGAGCTCAGATCTACAACACCCTGAGCTTCGGCTGGCAGGGTGGCGCTGCAACCTGGATGCGCTATGAATCCGTAGCCTTGATCCTTGCAGGTCTTTCAACACCGCTGGTACTCTCCGTTCACACGATTGTATCCATGGACTTTGCGACCTCAGTAATACCCGGCTGGCACACAACGATCTTCCCGCCTTACTTCGTTGCGGGTGCGATCTTCTCGGGCTTCGCGATGGTGTTAACGCTGTTGCTCATTACCCGTAAAGTATTCAAGCTAGAAGATTACATCACGATCTACCACATTGAATTGATGAACATCATCATCATTGTTACCGGCTCGATCGTGGGTATCGCATACATCACAGAATTATTTATTGCCTGGTACTCAGGGGTGGAATACGAAGGTTATGCATTCTATAATCGTGTATCAGGTCCGTTTGCGTGGGCATACTGGTCTATGATGACCTGTAACGTTATTTCTCCCCAGCTGTTCTGGATTAAGAAAATCAGAACAAGCTTAGTGGCAACATTTGTCCTTTCCATTATCGTAAACATCGGTATGTGGTTCGAACGTTTTGTGATCATCGTTACGTCTCTCCACCGAGATTATATTCCATCAAGCTGGACCATGTTCTCACCTACGATGTATGACATCGGTGAGTACCTGTTCACGTTTGGTTTCTTCTTTACTGCCTTCCTGTTGTTTGCCAAGTTCTTCCCGGTAATCAACATGGCGGAGGTAAAAAGTATTGTTAAAATATCATCGCTGGAAAAGAAAGAAAACGCTACTCATTAATTGATAAGAAATGGACGCAGATAAGCATTTTATTGTAGGAATTTTTGACGATGAGGATGTTTTGCTGAAAGGTATCGGCAACGTGAGGGGCAATGGCGTTAAAATTCACGAGGTGTATTCACCATATCCGGTTCACGGAATTGATACTGCACTTAGCATTAAGCGAACCAAATTGCCAATTGCAGCATTTCTGTTCGGCCTTACCGGAACATCGTTAGCGCTCCTGATGCAAATCTGGATGCTGGGCTACGACTGGCCAATGATCATTGGTGGAAAGAACTTCGCCTCGCTTCCTCCTTTTATTCCAGTAACATTTGAATTAACGGTTCTCCTGTCTGCCCTGGGAATGGTTGGAACATTCTTTATTGCCAGCGATATGAAGCCTTATAAGTGGCCGCGTCAGTTTGATCTTCGCAGCACGGAAGACAAGCACGTGATGGCTATTGATCTTGCGTTGAATTCTGGCAAGACAAAAGATGAATTGAGAAGCTTGCTGAAATCCAGCGGAGCTTCTGAAGTGAACGAAAAAAGTTTTGAATAATATACGTCTTTGAATATGCAGGTTATTAAAAGATTGATCATCGGTTTTGCAGGAACAGCATTGCTGGCGTCTTGCGGTGCAGGTGGTGAAGACCAAGGAACGGAGTACGCTCCTAACATGTATCACTCGGTGGCGTATGAACCATACAGCCAGATTACAGATAAAGATGCCGGGCGTTGGCTTACCTCCATTGATTATAAACTTGATTCGGCTGAAACAAACTTTTCGAATCACGCGGAACACTACAATTCAAACTCGCTAAACCCATCTCGCATGAACATGCGGATGCCGGCTCCAAATACCGTTAGCCGGAACAAGAATGGATACCTGCCTTACCGTCTCGGAAAAGACAGCTTGCAGTTTGCTGCTTCTTCTCTGGTAAGTCCGTTGGATACAGCAAACAATAAGGCATTTCTTGCAGAAGGAAAAATATTGTACGAAACATATTGTGATCATTGCCATGGCGCGAAAGGCGAAGGCGATGGAAAGGTAGCGGATAAGTATGCCGGTGTTGCGAACCTGAAGGGGGACGCGATCAAAGGTGTAAGCGAAGGCCACATTTTTCACGTGATCACGATGGGCAAAGGGCTCATGCAGCCTCACGGCTCTCAGATTAGGGTGGAGGATCGCTGGAAGATTGCACGTTATGTTAAAGCCTTACAGGGCGCAAAATAAATTTTTAAGTCGATCAACTGATCAATAGATAAACGAATTACGATCCAATGGCAGCTGAAGTACACATACAGGAAGAACGTTACATCTTTAAACCAGAGTTGAAGAAGAAAATCTTCATTTTTCTCCTTGCAGGAGTTTTGGTTTTTGGGCTTGGATTATTCCTTGCCATGACATCTGGCGGTCACGAAGAAGGCGCTGAACATGGAAAAAAAGAAGAGCATGCATCCGTTGCGGAAACCAACAAAATGACCGCAAGTCTTCAGCACGAACAAGAGGAAGCAACCGCGGCAGATGAGCATAAAGGCGCTGAAGGAGAACATCATGAAAGTCCTACGTGGTTAAAAAGATTGTACACAACTCTGTGGATGAACAATGTATTCTTTACAGGTCTTGGAATTATCGGTTTATTCTTCGTAGCCATTCAGTATGCCGCGCAGGCTGGTTGGTCATCCGGACTTAAGAGAATTCCGTTAGCCATGGGAAGTTGGATTCCGGTTGCTGGTGTTCTTATGCTTGGCTTATGGTTTTTGGTAAAAGGAGATTTATTCCACTGGTCCCACGCAGACTTATATGAAGCAGGCGCAGGATTTGATCCAATCATAAATGGAAAAGGTGGATTTTTCTACTGGCCTTTAGATAAGGGAACATTCCCGGCATTCTTCATTGCTCGAATGGTTATCTTCTTCGGAATGTGGTATTTGTTCTTCACCTGGATCAAAAAGCAAATGCTTTCTGAAGATCTGGAAAGCGGAGTTACTACAAAGTACTGGCTAAAGGCAAGAGGCCTTTCAACATGGTTTCTGTTGTTCTTTGCGGTGAGTTCTTCGGTATCTGCGTGGGATTGGATTATGAGCATCGATACACACTGGTTCAGCACCATGTTCGGTTGGTATATGTTTGCCAGCTGGTGGGTAACTGCACTGGCATTTATCACCTTTGTGGTAGTTAGCCTGAAAGATGCGGGGTATCTGAAAGTGGTGAACGCAAACCATATCCATGACTTGGGTAAATTTGTTTTTGCATTCTCGATTTTCTGGACGTACATCTGGTTCAGTCAATTCCTGTTAATTTACTATGCCAATATTCCGGAAGAGACTGTTTATTTCATCGAAAGGATGAAGACCGCACCGTATAGCTGGATATTTTTTGCAAACTTATTTTTAAACTTTGTGCTTCCGTTTCTGTTATTAATGACACGTGATGCAAAGCGCCACATCACAATGCTGAAGGTAGTTTGTCCGATTGTGATTATTGGTCACTGGTTGGATTTCTTCAACATGGTGACTCCGGGAGTTATGCATTATGAGGGTGGAATTGGATTCCTTGAAATCGGAACAGCGATGATCTTTATGTCAGCCTTTCTATTAGTCATGCTGACAAGCTTATCGAAGATGCCACTGTTTGGAAAGAATCACCCGATGCTGGAAGAAAGCCTTCATCACAATATTTAATATCTAAGAAGAAAGCGTTATGATGAATTCGATTATAGTTCTTGGTGTTATTTTGGTCCTGGCGATCCTGTACCTGATCTTTCGGGTAGGCAGCCTGGTGACGGTAGCTAAAGGTGAGCAAGATAGCCGGGTAGAAAAAGGTAATGGTGTTCACGCTACACTTTTCCTGCTGTTTATCATTGTCAGCCTGACCGGGTTCTTTTGGTACTCCTATACATATTTTGAAGACTACAACCTTCCGCTTGCTTCCGAGCATGGAGCGGAAACGGATAAATTGTTCTGGATCACGATGGGCATAACGGTAGTAGCCTTTGCCATCATTAGTATTGTCATGTTTGTTTTCATCTACAAGTACAGATACGACAGTGCGCGTAAAGCAGCTTTCTTTCCGGATAACCATTACCTCGAGTTAACCTGGACAATTATTCCGGGTATCGTTTTAGCAGTATTGGTATTCACAGGATTAAGAGCCTGGAATGACATTACAGCGCCTGCATCTAAAAATGCGGAAGTGATTGAACTGATCGGTCAACAATTTGCATGGACCGCACGCTACCCCGGCAAAGATAAAGAGCTCGGTAAGGTCAACTTTAAACTGATCGATGCTTCAAATGAATTCGGCCTTGATTTAACGGATGGCAAGACCCACGATGATTTTAAATCAATAGAACTGCATCTGCCTGTCAATAAAGAAATTTTATTGAAGATACGTGCCAAGGATGTTTTGCACAGTGTTTTCTTACCACATTTCCGTGTGAAAATGGATGCAGTGCCGGGAATGCCGACACACTTTAAATTCACCGCTACCAAAACAACCCAGGAGATGCGGGATGAATTGGGTGACCAGGCCTTCAATTATGAAATGGCGTGCACAGAAATTTGCGGCAGAGGTCACTTCTCCATGCGCTTCCCTGTGGTTGTCGATACGCAGGAAGATTATGAGCGCTGGAAACTTTCACAGGATTCCTGGTTGAAAGGCAACCCGGAGTACATGAAGGATGTTCCTGCCGGATTAAAAGAGTCCGCAATGATAAAGGCCGGAATTCCAGTATCGCAGGAAGCGAAGCAGGCAACAGCAGTAGGATCTAATTAAGATTTTTAACGAGATGGCAACAACAGTTCATACACACCAAGACGTTCACCACGATACACATGCCGATGAGCATGAGCATCATGAAGGTAATTTCTGGACCAACTATATTTTCAGTCAGGACCATAAAGTAATTGCTAAGCAATTCCTGATCACCGGAATTTTCTGGGCGTTGCTGGGTGGTATTCTTTCGGTAATCTTCCGTTTGCAGCTTGGCTTCCCGGAAGCAAGCCTGGAGTGGCTGAGGCCAATATTGGGCGGATGGATAAATCCGGAAGGAAAGCTTGACCCTGAGTTTTATCTGGCGCTCGTTACCATGCACGGGACCATCATGGTGTTCTTTGTATTGACGGCCGGCTTGAGCGGAACCTTCAGTAATTTCTTGATTCCATTACAAGTTGGTGCGCGAGATATGGCGTCCGGCTTTATGAACATGCTTTCCTACTGGTTCTTCTTTGTCTCCAGTGTGATCATGTTTGTCTCGCTATTTATTTCGACAGGCCCTGCCGGTGGCGGCTGGACAATCTATCCTCCATTGAGTGCATTACCGCAAGCACTTCCAGGTTCGGGCCTTGGGATGACGTTATGGCTTGTAGCGATGGCATTGTTTATTGTCAGTAGCTTGCTCGGTGGTATCAATTACATCACCACGATCATTAACATGCGAACGCGTGGGATGTCGTTTACAAAAATGCCACTTACCATTTGGGCGTTCTTCTTTACGGCTATTATCGGATTGCTTTCGTTTCCGGTATTATTTGCGGCTGCATTATTGTTGATATTTGATCGAAGCTTCGGTACAAGCTTTTACTTGTCTGACATTTATATTCAGGGTCAGGCGTTAGCCCACGAAGGGGGAAGCGCAGTATTGTTCCAGCACTTGTTCTGGTTCCTCGGTCACCCGGAAGTATACATCGTGTTGTTACCGGCATTGGGTATCTCTTCTGAGATCATTGCAACCAATTCACGTAAGCCAATTTTCGGTTACAAGGCTATGATCGGTTCCATGCTGTTCATCGCGATTCTATCGTTCATTGTGTGGGCACACCACATGTTTGTTACGGGTATGAATCCGTTCCTCGGATCGATCTTCATGCTGCTTACGCTGATTATCGCTGTGCCTTCGGCTGTGAAGATCTTTAACTATGTAACAACACTCTGGCGCGGTAACATCCGCTTTACTCCGGGTATGTTGTTCTCGATCGGTTTGGTTTCATTCTTCTTAACAGGAGGTATCACCGGTATTTTCTTAGGGAACTCTGCAATTGATATTCAATTACACGATACGTATTTCGTAGTAGCACACTTTCACCTGGTAATGGGTAGCGCGTCATTCTTTGGTATGATGGCGGGTGTGTACCACTGGTTCCCTAAAATGTTTGGCCGCATGATGGATCACCGCCTGGGTACAATTCACTTCTGGATTACATTCGTGGGTGTGTACATGGTATTCTTCCCGATGCATTACATCGGTATTGCCGGCTTCCCGCGCAGGTACTACTCATTCACGAATTTTGAGTTTACAAGCGGATGGACCGACCTGAACATGCTGGTAAGTATTGCCGCGATTGTAACACTATCCGCACAGTTCATCTTCCTTTTCAACTTCTTCTATAGTATTTTCCGTGGACGTTTGGCTCCTGCCAATCCTTGGAATTCAACTACACTGGAATGGACAACACCACGTCATCCGAAACACGGCAACTGGCCGGGAGAGATTCCTGCAGTTTATCGCTGGCCATATGACTATAGCAAGCCGGGCGCAAAAGACGATTTCATTCCGCAGCATATTCCATATTCAGAAACACCTGAATCGAATTTGCCGCATGAAAATGATCAGATCAAGCTGGAAGGTTCCGGAGATTCAGCGATTGTTATTGGACCAAAGCATTAATTCTTAAAACCTTATTCAGGGTTCATTGTTAGCTTAGCAAGAGTTGACGATGAACCCTGATCATTTATAACCATGCGTACTTTTTACAAATTATCGCTTTCAACCCTGGTGGCAGTATACCTGCTGATCATGGTAGGGGGAGTGGTGCGCAGTACCGGTTCAGGCATGGGCTGTCCGGATTGGCCAAAATGTTTCGGGCAATGGACTCCGCCAACTTCCGTAGATCAGCTTCCTGAAAATTACAAAGAAGAGTATGCCGCACATCGCCAGAAGAAGAATGAGAAGTTTGCGAAGTACTTAACCGCACTCGGATTCCGGGAAACAGCCGAAAAGATTCTGACTGATCCCTCTGTTCGGGAAGAATCAGACTTTAATCCGGTTAAGACCTGGATCGAATACGTGAATCGTTTGGTGGGAGTGGTGATCGGGTTCCTGATCTTTGCAGTGTTTATTTATTCCTGGCGGTATAGAAGAGTAAAATTCAGCATTACGCTCATCGCCTTTCTTTGTTTTATACTGGTGGGCTTTCAGGGATGGATCGGATCCGTTGTAGTATCAACCAACCTGACTCCCTGGGTAGTAACCGTGCACATGTTCTTAGCGATGGTTATCGTAGCCATGCTTGTCTGGCTTGTTCATAAATCCAATATCCACCAGGAGCTTGTTCAACAGCTGAAGAGTCCTTCCATTTTAACTAATATTCTCCTTGCTGCGTGCATGGTTGTGCTGCTGGTGCAGATATTACTGGGGACTCAGGTCCGCGAGGCAATTGACCGCGTAGCGACTGAAATTTATACCCGTGAAGGGTGGATTTCTGCCGTTGGGTTAGACTTTATTATCCACCGGTCGTTTTCGTGGGCTGTACTTATTCTACACGTCATTTTGACCGTAAAATTGTGGAAAATGCAGCGCGTAAATCGTTTCGTGCTTAGCTTAATCATGCTAATTTTGGGGACAATTTTTACAGGGTTAGGAATGGCTTGGTTTGCGGTTCCTCCCTTCCTGCAGCCGGTTCATTTAACACTGGCTACCGTTACATTCGGAGTGCAGTTTTTGGTTCTGCTGCGGGTAAATGAAAAGATTAAAGTTGCAACGCACTAACATGGTAGCTCAGCCTATAGATTCTCTTACCGGCATTTCCCTGATCCTTGCAAAAGCGAAGGCATACGCTCAGCTGCTGAAGTTCAGGCTCTCCTTACTGGTTGCATTTTCGTGTGCCTTTGGATTCGTATTGGCATCTTCTAATACTAATTTCTATACCTTATTCATGCTCTTCCTGGGCGGCTTCCTGTTATCAGGGGCATCGGTAACGATCAACCAGGTGATTGAGAAAGAGTATGATAAGCTGATGACCCGCACCATGAATCGCCCGCTTCCTACGGGCCGGCTATCAATTCAGGAAGCAATCATCTTTTCAGTTGTATGTTTTGTGTTGAGCATTGCTATTCTTGCTGCATGCACCAACCTGCTTACGGTAGCACTTTCAGTTGTATCGATGATTTTGTACTGCTTTGTGTACACTCCATTAAAAAGAGTAGGCGCAATAGCCGTATTTGTTGGAGCAATACCAGGAGCACTTCCGCCATTGTTAGGTTGGGTAGCAGCAACCGGCAGAATTTCATATGAGGCTTTATTAATCTTTGGTATTCAATTCATCTGGCAGTTCCCGCACTTCTGGGCAATCGCGTGGGTAGCGGATGAAGATTATAAAAAGGCAGGCTTTAAGCTATTGCCAGTAGGCGGACAAAAAGATTTGAATACTGCAATTCAGATCATGATCTATACCTTGTTTTTATTACCGTTAGGATTGTTACCGGCCGTATTCGGATTAACCGGGATTCATTCTGCATTCGTGGTAACAATTTGCGGAGTGCTTTTTCTGGCGCAGACTTTTTCATTGATGAAAACCGTAAGCCGTGAATCGGCTATGCGGATCATGTTTGGTTCGTTTTTGTATTTACCGATCGTACAGATCGCATTGTTGTTAGATAAACTTTAAAAGGAGAGAAGGATGGGAGTGGACATTAAAATTGTAGAAGAACCGAAGCAGCCGCTGACGATGAACCCTAAGAAGTTCGCGATGTGGCTCTTCATTGTGAGTGTAGTGATGATTTTTGCGGCACTTACGAGTGCGTACATTGTTCGTCAGGCGGAAGGGAATTGGGTGTACTTTGATCTGCCGAATTTATTCTGGGTAAATACAGCGATCATCATTGTAAGCAGCGTAACCATGCACTGGGCTTACCGCGCTGCGAAGCGTGATAATTTAGAATTAGTAAAAACAGCAACGATCATTACAACAGTTCTGGGGATTGCATTTATGATTGGGCAGTTCCTTGCGTGGAAAGATTTGGTTGCCAACCGGATACATTTTGTCGGTAACCCTTCAGGATCATTTGTTTACGTACTTTCCGGTTTACACGCAGCACACGTGATAGGCGGAGTGGTATTTTTACTTATTCTGCTGGGCTCGGCCCTACGGTTTAACGTGCATTCAAAAAACCTTAATCCGATAGAAATGTGTGCCACGTATTGGCATTTTTTGGGCGGACTTTGGCTATATTTGTTCCTGTTCCTATTATTGAACCGATAATAAAAAGACTAACCTAACCACGATGTCACACACCTCACCCGTTGTTGTACCAGCACCCGGAAAAACCGAATGGGATGGCGGAGTATCACCCATGAATGTCAGCTATGGTAAGCTGATGATGTGGTTCTTCCTGCTGTCGGATGCCTTTACATTTTCAGCACTCTTGATTACGTATGGTCTCGTTCGTTCTTCACACGCGGCTTATGATGGAGCAGTGGAGGCTTTTACATTCTCTCAAACATGGTGGCCGATCCCGGAAAAAGTGTTTGCATCAATTCCTTTCTTTCATGGGTTGAATGCACCATTGGTGTTCGTTGGTATCATGACCTTTATTCTGATCATGAGTTCCGTAACGATGGTATTGGCCGTTGAGGCCGGACAGCGCATGGATCGGAAAGCGGTTGAGAAGTGGATGCTCTGGACAATTCTTGGAGGTATCTGTTTCTTAAGTTGCCAGGCATGGGAGTGGGCACACTTTATTCATGGAAACGGAATTATTGGCGCTAACCTTGTTTATAATGAATATGGTCCACCAGATTTTGCAGACTTCTTTTTCTTTATAACAGGTTTCCACGGCTTCCACGTATTCAGCGGAGTGTTGTTGAACTTCCTGATCTTCTATAATACGGTAACGGGCGTTTACGATCGCAGGGGTCACTATGAAATGGTCGAAAAAGTCGGCCTATACTGGCACTTCGTTGATTTGGTGTGGGTATTCGTATTTACGTTCTTTTATCTTGTCTAACGCATTTAACTTCTATCGATAATGGCACATTCACATTCTGAAGAACCAACCATAACAGTTCTGCCTCCGGATAAGGCTCGTATCAAAAAGCTTTGGCAGGTCGCTGGAATTTTAGGTATCATCACGGCAATTGAGTTTGCAGTAGCGTTCATGGTTCCTCACGATTTGAAAGATCTCCGGGTTTGGACGTTCATTATCATGACGATCATCAAAGCCGCGTACATCGTAGGCGAATTCATGCACTTGCGTCATGAAACAAAATTTTTGATGTGGTCAATTCTGGTTCCAATTGTATTTATCGTTTGGATGCTGGTAGCGTTTGTGTATGAAGGAATGGCTATCGGTGAAGTGAGAATTTAATTGACTAACATATCACATTGCATAAGGCTTAAGGAATCTTAAGCCTTATTTTTTGATCCTGTTTATGAAGAAGTTGCTGTT
>Ga0075160_10001131_pt1 | contig 16355 bp, 14 predicted proteins | sample JI91814C2DNA_FD_70969 | JGI IMG/M metagenome (GOLD analysis project Ga0075160, IMG submission 70969) | Wastewater effluent complex algal communities from Wisconsin, to seasonally profile nutrient transformation and Carbon sequestration -... | ecosystem: Engineered > WWTP > Effluent > Algae... | reverse complement strand
ATGAGGAGTCTCCAACGCATGGCTCTTACATAATGGCTCAGAAAGAGAATCACAAAAACCGGAATGATCAGCCAGTGACGGGCATTCGCAAATGCTGTTTTGATCTTGGCCAGTTTTTCCTGATCCAGGTTTTTCAGGGAGAGCCAGGCAAATAAAATCCCCAGGCCTAAGAATATAAAATACTGAAGTATGGTGCGGAGTCGCTTATTCATGTTTTCGATAGGGGTACAAATTACTAAATCATTCTGTTGCTTTGTGAACAAGCATATTATCGATTAGCCTCACGCCTGATAGAAAGGCAGCAATCAGGGCTACCAGTTCTTCTTTCCCATCCCAAACCTCCACCAGGGCCAGGGTTTTGGCATTGGCCAGTTCAACATAATCGGGCTGGAAACCATCGCTGGACAGGAGCCCGGAAATTTTTTGTTTGAGTGGTGTCAGCTCACCAGGTTGCAGTTCCTCCCGGATCTGTAATAAGCTTTGATGGATCAATGCTGCTTTTTCCCGGTCTGCCTCATTCAATCGCATATTCCGGCTGCTCATGGCCAGTCCGTTTTCTTCCCGAAGGGTAGGGCAGATGTGGATTTGGATCCCGTTACCGGCATTTCCCATTAATTCCAGTAAGCGGGTTATCACGAGACATTGCTGATAATCTTTCTGCCCCAGCATCAAATGATCCGGCGCCACAATTTCAAGCAGGCGCTCAACCACCGTGCATACGCCCTGAAAATGACCGGGCCGGCTGGACCCATCCAAGACCGTTTCCAGGTAGCCCAGTTCATATTTCTTGCTTTCGGGCCTGCCATTGGGGTAGATTTCTGGCACATCGGGCAGGAAAAGGGCAGTGCTGCCGGCTGCAGCAAGCAGTTCAATATCCTTTTCAATGGTCACCGGATATTTGCTGAAATCCGCCGGGTCATTGAACTGGGTGGGGTTTACAAAAATGCTGCAGACAGTGACTTCGGCCTTCTGCTTTGAAGTTTCAATCAGGGATAAATGACCCTGATGAAGGGCACCCATAGTAGGCACAAAACCTATACTTTTTCCGTTTTTTCGCTGACTCTCAAGCCAGTTACGGAGGTCAGTTATTTTTTTAAATAAAATCATTTCTATAACCGTTTGCGGGAGAATTGATGAGAATCACTTCAATTCAGCTTAAAATTGTTACCTTTGCTGCCTTTTATAAAAGGGATTAAAACAAAGAACACCAATGTCAGCAAAGAAAAGAATTTTATTCATCGCTAATGAAATGTCACCCTACCTGGAGTTGACTGAGTTTTCAGAAATTGTGAATAAGCTGGCGATCAAAGCTAACGACAATAATTTTGAAGTCCGTTGTATCATGCCCCGGTTTGGGGTGATCAACGAACGTCGTCACAGGCTGCATGAAGTGGTCAGGCTCTCCGGTATCAATGTTTCGGTGGACAATGATGATCTTCCCCTGCAAATCAAAGTGGCCTCTCTTCCCAGCGCCCGTTTGCAGGTTTATTTTCTCGATAATGAGGAGCTATTCAAAAGAAAGTTCATTTTTCATGACGAAAATGAAAAGTGGTTTGAGGACAATGACCTCCGAACCATCTTTTACTGCAAGGGAGCCCTTGAAACCGTGAAGAAATTCGGCTGGCCTCCTGATATTATCCATTGTAGTGGCTGGATGACCGGTCTGATTCCTGCTTATCTCAAAACAGTTTATAAAAAGGAACCGGTATTTGCCCACAGTAAGATTGTATACACCGTTGGCCAGAATACGTTTAAAGAGAAACTGGGTGCAGGCTTTATTAAAAAGGCCCTGATCCACGCTTCAATTAAAGAAAAAGACCTGGAGCTATATAAAGAAGGAACCAATACAGCTATTTTCCGGGGTGGTGCCAGCTATGCTGATGCCATTACATTCGGGGCTGAGAAAGTGGATAAAAAATTACTGGAAGAATTCTCTAAAGTGCGGGGTAAGAAGACTTTGCAATTTGATCCGGAAGGAGATTTAACAGACTATTTACAACTCTATAGCGACCTTGCGGGCAAATAAAATCACTTACCATTTCTAAACCAGTTTTGTGAAGCAACGTTACCCGGTACTCCAATTTTCGCTGTTCTTTTTAGCTGCAGTAGCCCTGATAAGTTCCTGCAGAAGAATCAATGATTTTACGGATGTGGGTGGTGGTTTGATCCCCCCGATTGACAATATCAATACGTTTGATTCCAGTCTCCGTGTACAGGCTTTCAATGATACATTTGGCATTCTGAACGACTCATTAAGGGTTATTTCAACTGACCAGCAATTCCTGGGACTGATCAACAGCGATCCTCTTTTTGGGAAAACAGATGCCCAGTTGTTTTTTGAACTGAAACCTGAATTAAGTGGATTTTTTACCAACGGCACTTATCCTTTTCCCCGGAAAGACAGTCTGGTACTGGATTCTGTGGTTTTAGTGCTGGGATATGCCGGCCGGTATGGCGATTCAACGATTCCCCAGACGATCAATGTGTATGAACTGACACAAGCTTTTAAAAAAGATTCCGCCTATTTAATCCGGCAACAACCGCTTACTTATGGCGCCCAGCTTAATCCGGGGGGTCAGCTCGTGTTCCCCAGCAGATTAGACGATTCTGTAAAGGTTTTCCGCGATACCACAGCAGGCCAGATGCGTATTAAACTGGATACCAATTTTGCGCGACGGATGTTGAATTATGATACTACCAATGCCTATCGTTCAGACTCTGCTTTTAAAACCTATTTCAAAGGGTTTGCGGTGCGGTCTGTCAGCTCCGGTAATGCGATCATGGGCTTTAATTTCAGCGGAAATGCCAATACCAAACTGGCCTTTTATTATAAAATGCCCAAGAAATCAGGCTCGCTGGATTCCCTGAATGTTACTTATTTCACATCCTATGATGAGTGCCAGACTGCCAATTATGTAAAACGAGATTACAGTGGTAGTCCGGTAGCAGCTGCAGCTGGGCAGGTACTGGAAGCCCCGCTGGTATATATTCAGAAAACACCGGGCACTTATGCTAATATAAAAATACCTGATTTGCCCGCCATCAGTAATCGGGTGGTACACCGAGCCGAGCTGATCATGGAACAGGTTTACGACCCGCTTGATGATTTGCTGACACCTCCCTCAACTTTATTCCTGGATGCATTTGATCCTTCTATTTCTGGTAATAATAAATTCAGGACCCTGCCTGCATCTCTTGACCTTTCACCGAGTACCAGTAATCTGGACCTGACAGGATTTGGGGTTGTACCTGAAGATGGAAAAGATCCTTTTGGCAGGACGATCAAGATCTGGAAATTCAATGTGACCAGGTATGTGCAGCATATTGTCAGAGGTACCCAGACTTCTTACGACCTCAGGCTCTATTCTCCACTCACTTTCAATGGTAAAGCCAAATTGCTGGGGACAGATTATGACCTGGCAGGCGTCTATGTAGGTACTTCCATTGCAAATGGCAGAGTAAGACTAGGTGGTGGTAATCATCCTACTCAGCGGATGAGGCTTCGTATCGTGTATTCCAAACTCTGATGAGTTATTAAGATATGTTTAAAAGTCCTGCCCCCGGCGGGACTTTTTTCATAGGCACCCTGCCCTTATCTTTGCGACCGCTGCAACGCATGTATGCAAGCATAAACTTAAAAAATAACCCATGCCTTATTTATTTACATCCGAGTCTGTTAGTGAAGGCCATCCTGATAAAGTGGCTGACCAGATTTCAGATGCCCTTATTGACAATTTTCTGGCTTTTGATTCACAATCCAAAGTGGCCTGTGAAACCCTGGTAACTACCGGACAGGTGGTGCTGGCTGGTGAAGTAAAATCCAGGGCCTATCTGGATGTACAGGAAATTGCCCGTGGAGTGATCCGCAAAATCGGTTATACCAAGAGTGAATATATGTTCGAAGCCAGTTCATGCGGTGTATTATCTGCTATCCATGAACAATCCTCTGATATCAATCAGGGTGTGGAAAGGAAAAAGAAAGAAGATCAGGGTGCCGGTGACCAGGGAATGATGTTTGGTTATGCCACCAACGAAACTGAGCATTATATGCCCCTTGCACTGGATCTGGCGCATAACCTGCTGATTGAACTGGCGGCCATCCGTCGCGAGAAAAATTCCAAAATGCCTTACCTGCGCCCGGATGCGAAAAGCCAGGTAACACTGGAATATGATGATAATAATAAACCGGTGCGGATTGATGCCATCGTTATTTCTACCCAGCATGATGATTTTGACAATGAATCCAAAATGCTGGCCAAGATCAAAAGCGATGTGATCAATATCCTGATCCCCCGCGTGAAGAAAAAATATAAACAATACGCCCGTCTTTTCAATGATGATATCAAATACCATGTAAACCCAACCGGTAAATTCGTGATCGGTGGACCGCATGGTGATACCGGTCTTACCGGCCGTAAAATCATTGTTGACACTTACGGTGGTAAAGGTGCACATGGTGGTGGAGCTTTCAGTGGTAAAGACCCTTCCAAAGTGGACCGTTCTGCAGCCTATGCTACCCGTCATATTGCCAAAAACCTGGTGGCGGCCGGTCTCTGCAGTGAGGTACTGGTACAGGTTTCTTATGCCATTGGTGTGGCAAAACCCACCAGCATCAATGTGAATACATATGGCACGGCTAAAGTTGACCTGAATGATGGTCAGATTGCCAAAATTGTAGAAGGCATTTTTGATATGCGCCCTTATTTTATCGAACAGCGCCTGAAACTCCGCAGCCCGATCTACAGTGAAACTGCTGCTTATGGTCATATGGGCCGTATCCCTGAAGTACTAGAAAAGACCTTTACATCACCTGATGGAAAATCGGTCACCAGAAAAGTGGAACTCTTTACCTGGGAGAAACTGGACTATGTATCGAAAGTGAAAAAGGCTTTCGGTTTGAAATAATCAATTTTCAATCTCCTTTTTAAAAGGAAATCAGGACCCTGAAGGATTCACCATCTTTCAGGGTTTTTTGTTTATACATTTGTGACGTGAAAAATTTCAGACATCCCCAAAGACCCAAGAAAAGCTCCCTGGTTATCGGACCGGCTGCTGTTATTCAGGCCATGGAAGAAGGCATGCAACTGGACCGGATTTATCTGGACAACCGGGCGCTCGGACAGGATATTGCTGCCGTAAAAAAACTGGCCGCACAAAACGCCGTTCCCATCAATTATGTTCCTGTAGCCAAACTGAATGGTTTTAATATCACCGGGCATGGGGGAGTGGTGGCACAAATCGCCAAAGTGCATTACCAGGATTTGCAGGATGTGATTTCATTTGTCACGGAAAGCGGGGAACCGCCTTTATTCCTGATACTGGATGGCATAACAGATATCCGCAATATCGGAGGCATTGCCCGGACTGCCTTGTGCACTGGAGTGCATGCGATTATTATACCGGATAAAGGAGTGGGGGCACTGAATGAAGATGCCATCCTCACTTCTGCAGGTGCGCTGGAAAAAATAGCCGTTTGCCGGGTGAACAGCCTCATGAAAGCGATCGATGAATTGCACCTGAATGGGATTCGTGTTTTTGCAGCTGAAATGAAAGCGGAAAGAAATATTGCCGATGCCGATTTCTCCATTCCGTCTGCGATTGTGATGGGCAGTGAGGAAAAAGGAATCTATCCGGCTGTGATGAAGATTTGTGATGAGAAAATTAAAATTCCGATGAAAGGGGAATTTGAGAGTTTGAATGTAAGTGTGGCGACGGGAATGATTCTATATGAAGCAATGAAGCAAAGATTCTAAATGACAACGCATCCTGCCATCAAATTGATTGAATGTCCCCGTGATGCCATGCAGGGCTGGAAAAAACATATACCCACGGAACAAAAAATCAGGTATATCAATTCCCTCCTGAAAGTGGGGTTTCATACAATTGATTTTGGAAGTTTTGTTTCTCCCAAAGCCATCCCGCAAATGGCCGATACAGCTGAAGTACTCAGGGGACTTGATCTCAGCAGCAGCACTTCGCGCTTACTGGCCATTGTTGCTAATTTCCGGGGGGCAGAAGAAGCTTCTGTGTCTGAAGCCATTCAGTATTTGGGGTTTCCTTTTTCCGTTTCTGAAACCTTCCAGCAGCGCAATACACATTCCAGCATGGAAGAATCACTGGGAAGGGTAGAAGATATCCAAAATCTCTGCATTAAAACGGGTAAGCAACTTGTGGTTTATTTGTCCATGGGTTTCGGCAACCCTTATGGGGATCCATGGGATGAAGAAATTGTATTTGAATGGGCCAACCAACTGGTGGCAATGGATATCGGAATCCTTTCACTGGCTGATACGGTAGGTATGGCAACTCCGGAGCAGGTATACGATATGACCAGTTACCTGGTTGAGTCATTACCCGGAACGGAAATAGGTGTACATCTGCATTCCACGGTGGAGAACTGGCAGGAGAAACTGGATGCTGCTGTTAAAGCGGGTTGCAAAAGGTTTGACGGCGCACTCAAAGGTATCGGTGGTTGCCCCATGGCCGATGATGAACTGGTCGGGAATATGAATACCGAATGGATGATTGATTATTTCGGTGAAAAGGGTATCCGTACAGGAATTGATCAGGAAGCTTTGAAAATGAGTTTAGCCATCGCGGGGGAAATATTTGTCTGAAAATATCAAGAAACAAGACACAAGAAGCAAAATAAATTAAAAGGGAAGATAAAAACCGCTGTACTATTAAACGGAACGCTGTTGACAAATCAAATCTCAAACGCTGAATTTTAGCACTGGTTTTATTTTTCAAATTTTAATTTCTTTGTTATTTGTTTCTTGAAATTTTTCTTTGTCATTTGTTTCTTGCTTCTTGTATTTTTTCTTTGCTATTTGTTTCTTGTATCTTGTTTGTTTCTTGTTTCCTGTATCTTGAAATTTTTCTATGGATTTTCTCCTCAATATAGACCTGAAAAAACATCCCAATCCCATCCAATACCGGGATAAAATCCTGTTAACAGGCTCCTGTTTCACAGAACATATCGGCAATTCTCTTGCAGCGCTCAAGTTTGATGTTCTGCAAAATCCGAATGGTATTCTGTTTGGACCTGATGCCGTTTGTAAAAGCCTGCTGGCCTATAAGGATAAAAAAATATATCAAGAAGAAGATCTTTTCCTTTTGAATGAAGTCTGGTACAGCTGGGATCATCATTCCAGGTATTCTCATACCAGCAGGGAGGCCGCCTTGCAACTAATCAATGTATCGCAGGAACAGGCCCATGATTGCTTAAAATCCGCCAACTGGCTGGTGATAACCCTGGGTTCGGCGTTCAGTTATGCCTTAACCGAAGAGGCAGATCGGGCTACTGCCGGAGTAAATAGCAGGGTTGCCAATTGCCACCGGGCCCCGGCTTCCTGGTTTAGAAAGGAGATGCTTGAAATAAGTGCGATCGTTGATATGCTACACAATTGTATTGGGGAAATCCGTCAAATGAATCCGGCATTACAAATCATCTTTACCATCAGTCCGGTCCGGCATATCCGGGATGGAGTCGTGGAGAACAACCGTAGCAAGGCCCGGCTGATTGAAGCGGTCCACCAGATTGTATCATCGATGGAAAACACTTATTATTTTCCAGCCTATGAACTGGTGATCGATGTACTCCGGGATTACCGTTTCTATGATATTGACCTGGTTCACCCGAACTATCCGGCTACTTCCTATGTACTGGAAAAATTCACGGACAGCTGTATTGCAGAAGAGAGCCGGTTACTGATGAAGGAAATCAGGCAGATCATCAATGCCCGAAAACACCGGCCTTTACAACCCGGAACAAATGCCCACCGGCAATTCCTTTTACAAAGCCTGGAAAAGGTAAAACAGGTACAGCAGCAGTATCCTTTTTTAAATCTGAAAGAAGAGATCCATTATTTTTCAAATCATACCTGATGTGGATGGTTACCATCCTCTACTGGTTCCAGGTTTTTTTTGTCCGGTTTTAATATTAGGTATTACGGGTTTGTTCGCCGGGGATCAGCAAATCCTGATTATCTTGCTTACTGCAGGAGCAATTACCGGATGCATACTGGCTCAATATATCAGACGAAAAATCGGTCTCTCTGTTTTTTTTGCCAGATTATATAGTAATGATCAAGACCCCAAAAATGACAACACATCAGATACATGCCAGTGAATTAAAAAGAGAATTCAATCGTTTATTTTCCCGAAATCCGGAGCAGTTATTTTTTTGCCCGGGCCGGATCAACCTGATCGGGGAGCATATAGATTATAATGGCGGACAGGTACTGCCTTGTGCAATATCCATGGGTACCTACCTGGCAGTTGCCAAAAACAATGATAAACGTTTCCGTTTTCATTGTCTCAACTTCCCGGAAACAGCCGATCTGCACCTGCAATCCTCTTACAGCAAAACGGGTGCTGAATGGTTTAACTACCCATTGGGAGTAGTGGACCGGATCCTGCAGGATGGACATGACCTTTCCGGTCTGGATCTTTTATTTTATGGGAATCTGCCCATTGGTGCAGGGCTTTCTTCTTCTGCCTCAATCGAAGTGCTGATGGGGTTTGCGCTTTCTTCTCTTTTCGGACTGGATATTGATAAGAAGGATATCGCCCTTCTTGCCAAAGATGCCGAGAATCATTTTATCGGGGTCAATTGTGGTATCATGGATCAGTTTGCCGTGGCCATGGGAAAAAAGGATCATGCGATTCTGCTGAATTGCGATAACCTGGGGTATGAGTATATTCCTTTTAAAACAGCCAACTATTCTTTACTGATTATTAACACGAATAAACAACGCAGCCTGGCGGAATCTAAATACAATGAAAGGTTCACCGAATGCGGGGCAGCATTAAAACTGCTGAAGCAGGAACTTTCTATTCAGCATTTATGTGATGCCAGTCTGGCGGATTGGGAAGTCAATCGGTACATGGTGAACAATCCCGTACTCGAAAAAAGGGCCACCCATGTGATCAGTGAAAACCAGCGGGTGAAGGATGCGGTGATAGCCATGCAAACCGGAGATATGGAACTGTTCGGAAAATTATTATACGCCTCTCATCATTCCCTGCGATATGATTATGAAGTATCCGGAAAAGAACTGGATACCATTGTTGATTTTTGTACTGACTACCCGGGATGTATCGGTGCCCGTATGACTGGTGCCGGCTTTGGGGGCTGTGCCATTGCCCTGGTACAGGAAAACAAAATTGAAGACTTCAGTGAAAAATTACTGGATCATTACACGCAGCAAATTGGTTATGCACCCGGCATTTTTGCAGCTGCTGTCAGTGAAGGGGTTTGTGAGCTTCAGATCACGAACTGATACTCCTGTTGCAGGAAATGTTCCAGGTTTTTCAGCAGGGCGAGCTGATTCCGGGTTCTTTCCAGGTTTTCGCTTTCATGACTAACCTGATAATAAATATCCCCGTTCAGGTAATCGGTGAGAAATCGTAGGCTTTGCATATAAATCATCAGCAAACCAGCAGCATGAATGTATTTTCTTTCTGATGCGGTGAGGATGCCGCCCAGTACATCTGTATAACCGGTTACGATCGCTTCATAAAATGCTTTGCGGATTACCGGCTCAGCCGTTTGATTCTCTTCGGCTGCACTGGCCATGGAGCGGATCATGTCTCCCAGGTCAGAGAAATAATATCCCGGCATCACGGTATCATAATCGACCGGGCAAATCACTTTCCCGGTTTTTTCATGAAAAAGTACATTGCTGATCTTTGCATCATGGTGCATCACCCGCTGAGGAAATTCATCCGATGAAGTGATGATTTCAAAAAAATGACAATAGCGCTCTCTTTCTTTCAATTCCTTCACCAGCTCAATAGCTATTGCCATCCGTTCATATAATTCTGTTTGTAGTGATGCTTCAAATTGCCGGAACCGGAGACTCAGATCATGAAAACCGGGGATTACTTCTTTTAATAAATCAGTATTCATTTCTTCCAGTGCCAGTGTAAACCGGGCGAAAGCTCTTGCTGTTGCTTTAGCCTGCGCCGGTTTTTCTGCTGTTGAAATGGTTTTACAGTTTTCTATGAATTCAAATGCCCGCCAAAAATGCCCCTGGTAGTCTTTGTATAATGTCCTGAGATCACCGCAAAACAGTGGTGCAGGTAATCGTAATCCGGTAAATTCAGATTCGGCATACTGCCAGATCTGCATATAATTTTCTTGCAACCACTCGGGGTTTTCAAAAACAGTAGTATTGATTTCTTGCAGGAAAAAATCAGGTAATTGCCGGTAACTGATTTGATAGGAATGATTGATCAGTCCATTGCCGATTCTTTTTATCTGAACCGAATCTGTTTCCTCCTGTAAATCCGGAATAAAAGCTTTCAACACTTTTGCTGGAATATACTGTTGCATCAGGGTATGAAAATAGGGAATGAAGGCGGGATTGTATGGTTCAACCGATTGCGGGAATTGGGGAGGGGATTAGGTATTAGGTATTGGGTATTAGGAATTGGATATTGGTGCATTCACATTTTGAAATTTCCTACTTAATTTTAACTCCCAATTTTATTACTCTCAACTCTCAACTCTCAACTCTCAACTCTCAACTCTCAACTCTCAGCTCTCAACTCAATGTATCCTGTCTCCCCGAACCTCCAGCTGCTGCATCACTGTAGCCTCGAAAGCCAGCCATTCTTTCCAGCGGTGGCGGACTCTTTCTTTATCCAGGTAAGTTTCGGCAAGCTCAATAAAGAGGGTATAATGACCGGCCTCGCTTTCCATGAAGCGGCGGTAGAATTGTTGCAGATAATCATCCTGCAGGCCTTCGCTTAATCTTTTGAACCTTTCGCAGCTGCGGGCTTCAATCAGGGCCATAGTGAGTAACTGATCGAGCATCCGGCCCTCCCAATGCCCCCCTTTTTGCTGAAAACCCAGCAAGGCATTCACGTATTCATCTTTTCTTTGCCGGCCCAGACTAAGTCCGCGTTTATGAAGTTCAGCCAGTACCAGTCTGAAATGGCCCCATTCTTCGGTTACAATGGGGGAGAGGGCTTTGACCAGTTCTGTTTTATCGCTGTAGCGTTGTACGAGGGTGATACAGGTAGTGGCGGCCTTCTGTTCACAAAAAGCATGATCGGTGAGGATCTCCTGAAGGGAAATCCCGGCCAGGTTGACCCATCTTGGATCGGTTGGCAGTTGCAGACCCAGTATATTGCGGGTGTCCTGGGATAGTTCCATGCCTGCAAATGTAGGTTAAGCATTGATAACCAGCGTTGACGCCGGGAAATTGAGCGGAAAAATAGCCCGCAAACCTTTTGCTGTTCCGCAAATCTGTCTTACCTTTGCCGCCTTAAATATTAGATGTCAAAAAATCGGATGAAATTTAAAAAGTAAAAAGATGCCCCTTACAAAAGAAAAAAAAGCAGAAGTATTAACCACCTATGCCGGTTCCGCTGCCAATACCGGTTCCATTGAAGGTCAGATTGCCCTCCTCACTGAAAGGATTGCCCAGATCAGCGGCCACCTTCAATCAAATAAAAAAGATTTCTCAACACACCGCGGTCTGATGCAACTGGTTGGTAAACGTAAGCGTTTACTGAACTACCTGCAGAAGCACAACCTCACTGGTTACCGCCAGCTGATTGAGAAACTTGGATTAAGGAAATAACCCGGTTCCTGAGGGATATTGGGAAAGGTCTTTACTCCTTGGTTTCTTCAAATACAGAAGCTCAAGATATAAGCTATTCCCAATGTCACACTGATGTTGGGAATAACTGTTTTTAGGACAGCAGCCTTTTAAAATAAAAAAGGATAATCGAACTGCTGATGCGGAAGAAAATTTATTTTCAAATGCTTTCTCTAATAGTGTTCCTGATCTACCGGTAAACGGATTCCAAATAAAATTGCTGATTGTTTGTCATGGCGGAGATGATCTGTCAGACGCCTAAAAATTAAAAACTATGTTACAACAACCCATACGTAAAACATTTGATATCGGTGGTGGCCGTGAGGTAACCATTGAAACCGGTCGTTTGGCCCGCCAGGCCGACGGTGCGGTAACAGTAAGTCAGGGCAAATGCATGATCCTGGCTACCGTTTGTGCCAATAAAGATCCAAGAGAAGGACAGAGCTTTTTCCCGTTATCTGTAGACTACCAGGAAAAATTCGCCGCTGCCGGTCGTATTCCCGGATCTTTCTTTAAAAGAGAAGCCAAACTGAACGATTATGAAGTACTGACCAGTCGTTTGATTGACAGGGCACTTCGTCCATTATTCCCCGAAGATTATTTATGTGATGTACAGGTGCTGGTGACCCTGATTTCCAGCGATCCTGAAATCATGCCTGATTCACTGGCCTGTCTCGCAGCTTCTGCAGCCCTGGCCGTTTCAGATATTCCTATTAAGGAAATTATTTCTGAAGTACGTGTATCCCGTGTAAATGGAGAGTTTGTCGTGAATCCGAGCCGTACAGAAATGGAAAAATCAGATATGGACTTTCTGATTGCCGCTACCGAAAAAAACCTGATGATGGTGGAAGGTGAGGCAAAAGAATGTGCCGAAGCAGATCTGGTTAAAGCGCTTCAAATTGCTCATGATGCCATCCGTATTCAGGTAAAAGCCCAGGAAGAACTCAGAGATATGGCTGGTGTAAAAGCCAAGCGGGATTATAAAAAGCCAGCTACTGATGAAGCCCTGAAAGAAAAAGTATATGGCTTCGCCAAACAAAAAGTATACGAAGTGGCCAAAGGCGGACTCAGCAAGCACGATCGCAGTGATCGTTTTGATGCCATTAAAACCGAGCTGGATGAATTCCTGAAAAAAGAATTCAATGTGGCTGAAGGTGAAAGCCTGCCTGATCTGACTAAAAAACTTGCTTCCACTTACTACGGCGATCTGCAGTATGATGTGGTTAGAGATATGATTCTGGACGAAAGAGTAAGGCTGGATGGCCGTAACCTGGAAACAGTAAGACCACTGGATATGGAAGTGGATGCCCTGCCTTCTCCACATGGTGCCGCCCTGTTCACAAGGGGTGAAACTCAATCTATCAGCACAGTTACCTTAGGAACTCCTTTAGATGAAATATTGGTGGAAAGTGCCGCAAAATCGGTTGATTCCAAGTTCTTCCTTCACTATAATTTCCCTCCATTCTCTACCGGTGAAGTGAAAATGATGCGTGGTCAGAGCCGTCGGGAAGTAGGACATGGTAACCTGGCCCAGCGTTCATTGAAACAAATGATGCCCGGTTCTGATTATCCTTATACTGTCAGGATTGTGAGTGATATTCTTGAATCCAATGGTTCATCTTCAATGGCAACCGTATGTGCCGGTTCACTGGCCCTGATGGATGCCGGAGTACCAGTACCCAAACACGTGAGTGGGGTGGCCATGGGACTGATCACCAAGGGTGACAAATTTGCCATCCTCACCGATATCCTGGGTGATGAAGACCACCTGGGTGATATGGATTTTAAAGTAACCGGTACCCGTGATGGTATTTGCGGTGTGCAGATGGATATTAAAGTAGACGGACTGAAAATGGAAGTGATGCAGCAAGCGCTGGATCAGGCCCGTAACGGACGCTTACATATCCTGGATGCCATGTACAATTGTATCCCGGCTGCCAGGGCTGATGTGAAGCCACATGCACCGAGAATGGTGAAACTCTTTATCGATAAAGAATATATTGGTGCCGTGATCGGGCCCGGTGGTAAAGTGATTCAGGAAATTCAGCGTGAAACAGGTACCACCATCAACCTCGAAGAGATCAACAACAGGGGTGAAGTAAGCATCTTCAGTATCAACAAAGAAGGGGTAGACAAAGCCGTTGACTGGATCAAGGGTATTGTGGCTGTTCCAACTGTAGGTGATGTTTATGATGCCGTGGTGAAATCCATCATGCCATTCGGTGCCTTTGTTGAATTCCTGCCTGGTAAGCAAGGTCTGGTTCATATCAGTGAAGTCAGTTGGAAGCGCCTTGAAACGCTGGAAGGTATTGTTAGGGAAGGTGATCCCATGAAAGTGAAACTGATTGGTACAGATCCTAAATCAGGTAAGTTCAAATTGTCAAGGAAGGCCCTGATCCCAAAACCAGAACAACAGTCAAGGGAACAGCAGCAAACACCTCCGCAACAAGAGGGATAATTCCTGCAACCATTTTATACAATAGCCTCAGCAATGAGGCTATTTTTATTTTCGTAACTTTTTGCAATGCCCCAATATATTCAGATCACATTTCAGCAAATTCAACCCGAACAGCAGGAAATGTTGATTGCGCAACTGGCTGCTGCCCGTTTTGATGGATTTGAGGAATCCGATCAAACACTTCAGGCCTTTATTGTGTCGGATCATTATGATCCTGATTTAGTACAGGAGATCGCTGCACAGCATCTGCTGACTTTTACAGTGCAAACTATTGCTGAACAGAACTGGAACAGTAGTTGGGAATCCAATTTTGATCCGGTGATTGTTGATGATTTTGCAGGCATCCGGGCTGATTTTCATGAGTCAATACAAGGGGTGGAGCATGAAATTGTGATTACCCCTAAAATGAGTTTTGGAACCGGACACCATGCTACCACGCATATGATGTTAAAGGCCATGCGTGAGCTTTCATTTAAAGAAAAAAGGGTATTTGATTTTGGAACCGGTACCGGTATCCTGGCCATCCTGGCGGAGAAACTGGGTGCCGGCAGTATTGTCGCTATTGATAATGATGACTGGAGTATCAGCAATGCGGCAGAAAACCTGGATCGTAACCAATGCAGCCGGATCCATCTGGGAAAAGCAGAAGCGCTTCCTGAGGATCAGGTCTTTGATATCATACTTGCCAATATCAATAAAAACGTGATCCTGGATCATTTTGAGTCCCTGAACAATCAGCTTGCTAATGGAGGTATACTGGTGCTGAGCGGTCTTTTGGAAGAAGATGAACCGGATATCCTTGCCAGAGCGGGTCAGTTTCCTTTAACAAGCATGGGAAAAAAGTCCCGGAACAACTGGATCTGCTTAATATTCAAGCATTAACACAAAGTAAACAAGGGATTAAATTAATGTTACCTGAACCGGTTTTTACCTAATTTTGTCTTTCTCAGGACAGGTTTCTATGAATGAACTTTTGTTGGTTATTCTGGCTTATCTGATTGGCAGCATTCCTTCTTCGGTTTGGGTCAGCAGGCATTTCTTTGATATTGATATCAGAGACTATGGCAGTGGCAATGCCGGTGCCACCAATACCTATCGGGTACTTGGTCCTAAATGGGGTACGGTTGTGATGGTGATGGATATGCTCAAAGGGATTATTGCCGTTAAACTCGCCCTTCTTTTACCTGAATATGCAGACAGTGAAGTGAATCTTCAAAATCTCCAGACTGGTCTTGGACTGGCCGCAGTCATCGGGCATATCTTCCCGATCTGGGCAGAGTTCAGGGGTGGGAAAGGGGTAGCCACTTTATTTGGGCTGGTGCTAGGTATATCACCCTGGACAGCGCTCAGCTGTGTGGGTATCTTTATGCTGGTATTGTATCTCACCCGCTTTGTTTCTCTGAGTTCGATACTGGCCAGTGTCGCTTTTCCAGTTTTCATTCTGGTGATATTTAATGTAGATAATCCGCTTTACCGGGTTTTTGCCATTGCAGTGGCATTGATGGTGTTGCTCACACACCAGAAAAATATTGGTCGTCTTTTACGTGGAAGTGAAAGTAAAATGCCCATTTTCAGGGGCCGGGATAAACGTCGCCAGCGCAATAACAGCGCTTAAGAATTCCGGAAAAAACTTACCTTAACAGCAGAAATATTTTTGATCCTGTACCAACCTGGTACAATCGTTGATCGTCATTGAAAAAACTATTTATGGTGAGAAAACTCATTCTTCTTTTTGTTGCAGCTGCTTTTGCAGTATCCTGCTCCAATAATGCCCTATCAGGTAAAAAGACACTGACCTTATTGCCCGAGGCCGATTTACAATCGATGGCTACCACCGAGTACCAGAGCTTTTTATCCAAAAGCAAGGTAGTGGCTTCCACTTCCAACAGGGATGCCGATATGGTGAAGCGGGTGGGTAACCGGATCATCAGGGCAGTTGAATCTTATTATGCAGAAAAAGGTATGACTGATAAACTGACCGGTTTTAAATGGGAAGTTAACCTGGTGGATGATGCCACCGTGAATGCCTGGTGTATGCCCGGAGGAAAGATTGTTGTTTACACCGGTATCCTTCCCATTACGCAAAACGAAGCGGCCCTTGCGGCGGTAATGGGCCATGAAGTATCTCATGCATTATTGCAGCATGGTAACCAGCGAATGAGCCAGGGATTGTTGCAGCAACTGGGTGGTGTGGCACTGGCGGTAGCGGTTTCCAACAAACCGGCTGAAACACAAAATTTATTCATGGGTGCTTATGGCGTAGGAACTACAGTGGGAGTGATGCT
>Ga0075160_10001129_pt1 | contig 16363 bp, 15 predicted proteins | sample JI91814C2DNA_FD_70969 | JGI IMG/M metagenome (GOLD analysis project Ga0075160, IMG submission 70969) | Wastewater effluent complex algal communities from Wisconsin, to seasonally profile nutrient transformation and Carbon sequestration -... | ecosystem: Engineered > WWTP > Effluent > Algae... | reverse complement strand
ATTTATCAGCAATCATTCAGCTGGCAGGCAATGATTTTATTCCCAGCCGGTATATTGCTGGTATTGATCACTGCCACCGGTGCAGGGATACTGTTGGCAGGACTCACAGCCAAGTATCGCGATTTCAGGTATACCGTTCCTTTTCTGCTTCAATTTTTGTTTTTTGCAACTCAGGTGATTTACCCGATCCATCAGATTCGGCAACCCTGGTTAAAAACCATTTTGTCTTTTAATCCGGTAAGTGCCGCTATTGAATTATTTCGGGCACCCTTGTTTCATACAGCACCGGACTGGACACTGGTGCTTCAGGGAACAGCCGTATCCATTGTACTTCTTTTTACCGGAATTTATTTTTTCAGAAAAACTGAAGTTTATTTTGCCGACCTCGCCTGATGCAAGCAGCTATTGAAATACGAAACTTGGGCAAGCAATACAAACTGGCAGCTGCGGAACCCTATATTGCTTTACGTGATATCATTTCCGGTACGGTAAAAAATATGTTTCGTCACCGGCAGCAGCAGGATGATAAATTCTGGGCACTCCGGGATATCAATCTCGATATTCAACCCGGGGAGCGGGTGGGAATCATTGGCAGAAATGGTGCCGGCAAAAGTACCCTCCTCAAGATCATCAGCCGGATCATTCCCCCAACTACAGGAGAAGCCACCATCAGAGGAAGGGTTGGAAGTTTACTGGAAGTTGGTACCGGTTTCCATCCGGAATTAACTGGGCGGGAAAATATATACCTGAACGGATCCATTCTGGGATTGAAAAAAGCAGACATCAACCGGCAACTGGATGCGATCATTGACTTTAGCGGTGTCAGCAAATTTATTGATACGCCTTTAAAGCATTACAGCAGCGGGATGCAGATGCGACTGGCTTTTGCTGTGGCCTCACATCTTGAATCAGAAATTCTTTTAATTGATGAAGTGCTGGCGGTGGGTGATCTGGAGTTTCAGAAAAAATGCGTGCAGAAGATGGAGGAGCTGAGTACAGGGCAAGGCAGAACAGTTGTATTTGTCAGTCATAACCTTGACAGTATCCGCAATTTCTGCCAGCATTGCATCCTGTTACATGAAGGTCAGGTCATCAACAAAGGGGAAACAGGAATGATCATCAATCAATACGTATCTGCTCATCTGAATACCCTATCGGAAAAAAACTGGGAGAAGGGTCTGGTATCAGAGAATAATGAAGTATCCCTTCGGAAAATCTGGGTGCATAATCAGCTCGGAGAGTCCTGTGCCCGGTTTGATACCACTGAAAAAATTGGTATTACTGCGGAATATGAAGTCAGGGAAGATCATTTGAAATTTTCTCATGGATTAAATATTTATAATCAGGAACAGGTGAATGTGTTTAATGCCCATGATACTAAGGATATCATGGAACAGGGAAAAAAAGAGAAGGGCTTATACAGGGTCACCGTCTGGATTCCGGGCAACCTCTTACCTGAAGGGCTTTTTGATACGGGTTTTGCACTTTTCAATCCGCAGCCGCTGGATATCCTGGTACACGATCAGCGGGCATTGACTTTTGAAGTATACACTGATTTCAATAAACCATCGGCAAGGGGTCGTTATGCAGAACATTTCCCGGGTATTGTACGCCCGTTGCTCGATTGGGAACTCAATAAAACAAGCTGAAAGATGCTGGGGATTAAATCTGATACCAAATACAAGTTACAGGATATATACCTGGGGCACCACCAGGTAACATACAAAGGCGTTGCTGCTATTAAATGTCCCTTTGACTATCTCTTATACCAGATGCTCATTTTTGATCTGCAACCGGACCTGATCCTGGAAATCGGAACCAATAAAGGCGGAAGCACTCTTTACCTGGCCGACCTGCTGGAATTGAATGGGCGGGGAATGATTCATACTGTTGATATTCCTTCTAACGAGGAAGATCAATTACTGCAACAGCATGCAAGGATCCGGGTTTTTAAAAGTGGGTATAAACAGTATGATACCGGACTTTTAGTAAATGCCGGAACCATTCTGGTCATTGAGGACGGGTCTCACCAATACAGAGATTCAATGGCCTGCCTGGAAAAATTTGGTCCCTTTGTAACAAAAGACTCCTATTATATCGTTGAAGATGGTATCGTACGTGAGCTCGGTATGGAAAAGGAATTCAATGGAGGACCAGGAAAAGCCATCAGTGAATACCTGCAGCATCATCCGGAATTCATTGTTGATCGCCGGTACTGTGATTTTTTTGGAAAGAACGCCACTTTCAATACAAACGGGTACCTGAAAAAAATATCCTGATATGGCCCAAAAAGAATGGACAGGAGAGCGCCTGGAAAAGCATATTACCAATGAAACCATGCTGGAACACCTGCACCGTTATGCAATTGCCGTTGATTTTGCCCATGAAAAAACGGTACTGGATATTGCCTGCGGGGAAGGATATGGTTGTCAGCTACTGGCCAGCCAGGCATTAAAAGTTACAGGCGTTGATATTGATCCGGCAACCATACGCAAAGCGAAACAGCAATACCCCGATGCACGGAATAATTTTTTAGAAGGCTCCATTGAAGCCATCCCCTGCCCTGATAATAGTTTTGATCTGGTGACCTGTTTTGAAACGCTGGAACATATCACCGGACAGGAACAGGCACTGAAAGAAATCAGAAGGGTATTAAAGCCTGGCGGTGTATTGCTCATTTCAACACCTGATAAAGCGAATTATTCAGACAAGCCCGGTTACCAGAATCCATTTCACCAAAAGGAATTATACGAAAACGAGTTCAGGGAATTGCTAGCCGGTTTCTTTGCATTTACCGGTTTTTATAAACAACAATCCATTCATGCTTCCCTCCTCCTCCAGGAAAAGGATCCATCTCTCAATAGCCTGTTTACCGGCGATTATAATGGCATTCTGAAAAAAACTCCGCCTGTAATGTATCATATTGGTATTGCAGCGGATCAGCCCATTCAGCTACCCGGAGGTAGTATATTTTATCATCAGCAATCTGTGACGGAACAGGTAAAAGCCATGGAAATGGCTGTGAAGCAAACCTTGACTTACCGTGCGGGTCATATTTTATTATCCCCCCTCAAAGCTATCCGATCCCTGTTTCGCAAATGAAAATACTAGGACTCATATCATCTCCGTTTGATCCGGCTTCCAGGGTCAGGATTCAGCAGTATGAAGTTCCCTTTCAATCATCAGGTCATCAGCTCCGCTGTAAATATTACCGGCCCCTGAGAGATGCTAATCCTGCGGGATGGGCAAAAAACCTGCAAAAGATCAGCGGGATCAATGCCTGGCGCAGCAGTGACCTGATCAAATCGATCGGCAGAATGCCTTTGCTGATTCAGCAATCGGGATATGATATTATCTGGCAGAACCGGCTGATCCAGCTACAGCATTTATTCTGGGAAAAGCAATTACGTAAACCCGTAGTATTTGATTTCGATGATGCGATCTGGTTACAGGAAGGTGAAAAACAAGTACAACAAAAAATAACCCGCTCACAATTGATTTTTGCCGGTAACAGTTACCTCGCAGACTATGCTGCGCGTTTTCATAAAGATGTAAGAATCGTTCCCACTACAGTTGATACTGCCATGTTGCAGCCCAGCAGTAAAAAGGCTGATCATTTTAATATTGGCTGGATTGGCACATATCAAAACCAGCAATACCTGGATGCGATCAAAGATGTTTTGATTCAATTCCTGCAACAAAATAAAGATGCACGGCTAATCGTGGTAGCTGACCATCCAATGGGCAATCTTCCATACGACGAAAAACAAATCCAGTTCAGGCAGTGGTCGGCTGCAAATGAAAATGAGCTGATCAACGAATTCTCAGTAGGGATTATGCCGCTTCCTGATACGGCTTGGACGCGCGGCAAATGCAGCTATAAAATGTTGCAGTATATGGCCTGTGGCAAACCAGTACTGGTTTCGCCTGTTGGGAAAAACAGAGAAATTCTGCAGGAAGCAGATCTGGGTTTTGGACCGTCCACTGAAACAGACTGGATGAAATCACTTCAACTGCTGAAGCAAGATCCCGCACTATGTAATCAGCTGGGTTTAGCAGGCAGAAAATTAGCAGAAGAAAAATACAGTGTGAATAGATGGACACCATTACTTTTACAATACATGGAAGAACTAATCTGATATGAATTGTTTCTGCACGATCATCAGTCCCGACTATTACCCCTTCACTCGTACAATGTACCAGTCGCTGGCCCGTTATATGCCGGATTCCATTTTGCAGGTGCTGATTGTTGGTGAAAATGCCAATACTGTTATAGAAAAAAATGGCAATATTTTATTTAACCGGATCGAAGAATTGCAGGATCATGGTTTATCCGAATCTATCCGGAAAAAATATGGCGAAACAGATAATATCATTCGCTGGGCATTGAAACCCGCCTATATCAGTTTACTGCTGGAGCGATATGAAAATGTAATTTATCTGGACAGTGATTTATTTTTTACAGGAGATGCTTCCTTTCTTTTCGGGGAACTGGAGGGGGCCCCGCTCCTGCTTTCTCCGCATGGCATCAGTACTGAACCGCTGGCTGACCCGGAAAATATTGCCATGAACAACCGTATTGGCATGTTCAATGCCGGCTTGGTTGGCGCCAGCCGGTCAGGAAGGCCCCTGCTCGAATGGTGGGCTGCCGCAATCCTTCAGCAAATGGAAAGAGATGAATCATTGGGAGTATTTGCAGACCAGCGCTACCTTGATTTATTACCGGTACTCGATGAAAATGTTCATATCCTGCGGCACAAAGGCTGCAACGCGGGGAGTTGGAATATACATTGCAATCCCCGCAGCCTGCAGGATGGACAACTGTTACTTGGCGGAAAAGATCCATTGTTGTTTATCCATTTCAACTTTGAAACCATCCGGCAAATCCTGAACCGGAATGATGCCCTTTTACTCCCTTATTTTGAATCATACCGGACATCGCTGCTGGAAAATGGATATGACCTCCTGAAAAAACTGGACAATCTGCCTTTAAAAAAATATGAATCCGCCTCTTACAAATTCAGGCACCGGCTTCGCATCCGTACCAGGTTTAAGAGGTGGCTTTTTCAGCTGGCAAAAAAGATCTGAACTTGTCTACCAAACAAAATATACTGCTGGTCTCCTCATCCCTGGATGTACCCAGCGGCTACGAAAAAGCTGTGACGGAAACCGCTGGTCTTTTTGCCTCACATGGTCACCCGGTGACGCTGTTAATTCTGGATCATACTTCAGCCACTTATTTCCCAGTTCACCCATCTGTGAAAATCGATCACCTTCCAGTACATTTTGGAATTACAGAAAAAGGCAATCCCATTCTACGGAAATGGTGGTTCTGGAAACATACCCGCCTGCTGAAAAAAAAGGTGAATGCCATACAACCCGATATCATCATAGCCACAGAATATCATTTCACTGCTGCTATTGTTTTTTCAGGCCTGCAGCAACAATACAGGGTCTTTTCCTGGGAGCATCATCATTACTACTGGATTAAAAAAAACAGGTTCTGGACGGCCCTTACCAAAAAGGCGTACCGAAAAATCGACACCCTGGTTTGCCTGAACAAACAGGAGGCCGCTATCCTGCATTCAATGGGAAACACAGTGGTCATTCCTAATTTTACACGGCCACAGGAAAGCCATCAACGGAATACCAATCAGCAATTGTTAACAGTGGCCGGTCTGATTCATCGAAAAGGTATCGACCTTTTACTGCAAATAGCGGAACAAGTATTGATAGAAAATCCAGGATGGACCTGGAAGCTGATTGGAGAAGGGCCCATGCAAACAGAAGTAAAAGATTTTATCAGAATAAAGAAACTGGAAAACAGACTGCTGCTTCAATCTCCTGCCGGACCAGATATCAGTGCTGATTATCAGCAAGCCGCTGTCTATATCATGACATCCCGGTTTGAGGCTTTCCCGCTTGTCTTACTCGAAGCCATGTCCTGGGGAATTCCCTGTATCAGCTTTGATTGCCCCAGCGGCCCCAATGAGATTATTCAGCATGGTATCACTGGTTTAGTTGTACAAGCGGAGGATACGATAGCCTTGAAAACTGCCATTAATACCCTCATTAAAGAACAGGATGAAAGAGTAAAAATGTCTTCGGCAAGCCTGTTGGCTGTTCAGCAATATTATCCGGAAAATATTTACAAAAAATGGCAGAAAGTGTTTGATCAACACTAAGTGCGGAAGGAAGTGGTTATTGCCAGCACCAGTTATTTAATTAACATCCTGCCTGTCCAGTCAATTCGTTGCAGGAATACTGTGTTCCCAAAATATTCATCAGTTGCTTTTCTTGCTCCCTGCCAGGCACCGTAATCATCAATAATCAGCACAGCACCTTTGGGCAGCAGCGGGTACAAATGAATAAGTTCATGTTTGGTAGAAGCATACCAGTCGGTGTCAAGCCGCAGCAGGGAAATTTGTGACGGAATTGTGCCCGGCAAAGTATCCTCCACTTTTCCTTTAATGATGCTGAATAGATTAACCGGATAGCCGGTACTGTAAATATTTTGCCTTACTTCATCCTCACTGGCCAGACACCAGTTGCTGGAATCAGTACCGGTACTTTTCCTGACCCATTCACTTTTTTCATCCGGACCATCTTGGTCACCTGGTTTGGGCATTCCTTCAAAACTATCGTATAACCATATTCTCCGGCTGCCACTATTTTCCTTTAATAATGTAAGGGCTATCAGCATGCAGCTCCCACCCTTCCATACTCCACACTCTACGAAATCACCTGGGATTTGATTCCTGATAATATATAAAACAGATTGATACAGGGCATAAGACCTTTCCAGTTCCACCAGGCTATATGGCTTTACTTTTTCATAAAGCTGCATAAACTCCTGGTCGTTTTCAATGTCAATGCTGGATGAAGGCTGATTATTTTTCTTTCTGGATAAATGCAATCCCAGCCACCCCAGGGGGTAATTGATAATAGAGGATAATTTCATGGAGCGTTTCTGGAACTATTATGCGTATTACTTTATCCATTCAGCATCCGGGTCTCCGTCTCATGTCTCAGATTTCCCTTCTGCCGGATTACTCATCCAGTTTCAGCACGGCCAGAAAAGCTTCCTGCGGCACTTCCACATTGCCGATCTGTCTCATTCTTTTCTTTCCTTCCTTTTGCTTTTCGAGGAGTTTACGTTTCCGGCTGATATCACCACCATAACATTTTGCCGTTACATCTTTCCGCATCGCAGAGATATTTTCACGGGCGACCACTTTTGCACCGATGGCGGCCTGAATGGCAATCTGGAATTGTTGTCTGGGTACCAGCTCTTTCAGTTTCTCACAAAGTTTACGGCCAAAATCATGTGATCTGCTACGGTGGATCAGGGCAGAAAGGGCATCCACTTTATCGCCGTTGAGCAGGATATCCATCTTAACGATATCACTGTCGCGGTAACCGATCGGATGGTAATCGAAGGAGGCGTAACCCCGGGTTTGTGACTTCAGTTTATCGTAGAAATCAAATACAATCTCGGTCAGGGGCATTTCGAAGATCAGCTCTACCCTGGTTTGGGTCAGGTAGCTCTGGTTCATGAGGATTCCTCTTTTGCCGAGACAGAGGGTCATGATATTACCAATGTATTCAGGTTTGGAAATGATCTGAGCTTTGATAAAGGGTTCTTCAATACGCTCTGTTTTCACCGGATCAGGAAATTCTGTCGGATTATTCACGATCACCTTCTCACCTTTTGTGGTGTAAGCAATAAAACTCACGTTGGGCACCGTGGTGATCACTGTCTGGTTAAATTCCCTTTCCAGTCTTTCCTGAATGATCTCCATGTGCAGCATTCCCAGGAATCCGCAACGGAAACCAAAGCCCAGGGCCTGAGAAGTTTCCAGTTCATAGGTCAGTGAGGCATCATTGAGCTGGAGTTTATCCATGCAGTCACGCAGTTCCTCAAAATCATCTGTATTCACCGGGAAAATACCGGCGAATACCATGGGCTTTACTTCTTCAAAGCCCTGGATCATTTGTGGATTCGGGTTATTGGCCAGGGTAATGGTATCACCCACTTTTACTTCCTTGGCCACTTTGATCCCTGTAATGATATATCCCACATCACCGGTCATCACGGCCGGTTTTTCTGTCATTTTCAATTTCAAAATCCCCACTTCATCAGCCCCATAAACCTGACCGGTACTGACAAACTTAACCTGGTCACCTTTTTTGATAGAGCCATTCAGGATCCGGTAATAAACGATGATCCCGCGAAAGGAGTTGAATACAGAGTCAAAGATCAGGGCCTGAAGTGGTGCTTGCGGATCACCTTTTGGGGCCGGAATTCTTTCAACAATTGATTCCAGTACTTTATCCACGCCCAGACCGGTACGACCACTAGCATGCAGGATATCCTCCCTTTTGCAACCGATCAGCTCCACAATCTGGTCCTCCACTTCTTCAATCATGGCGCCGTCCATATCAATTTTATTGACAACAGGAATGATCTCAAGATCATTGTCAATTGCCAGATATAAGTTGCTGATAGTCTGCGCCTGAATACCTTGTGTTGCATCCACTAAAAGAAGACATCCTTCACAGGCAGCGAGGGCCCTGCTCACTTCGTAGCTAAAGTCCACGTGGCCGGGTGTATCAATCAGGTTCAGGATATATTCCTGTCCGTCTTTGTGTTTATAATTGATCTGGATTGCATGGCTTTTGATAGTAATCCCTTTTTCTCTTTCCAGGTCCATATCATCCAGCACCTGGTCCATCATATCACGGTCCGTGATCGTGCCGGTACTTTGTAAGAGCCTGTCGGCCAGGGTTGATTTACCATGATCAATATGAGCGATGATACAAAAATTACGAATATTCTTCATGTGTTTGATGCCTCCCTGCCTGCCAATCGGCAGGATTTTTCAAGAGGTGCAAAGGTACGGTTTTTAGGCCAGCCTGAAGCTTTGTCTGAACGGGAAAAACCGGGCCGCAGAAGTCCGCCTACCCTTAATTTCCTAACTTCCCTGCAGAAACAATTTTCATGCCTACCAACCAACCCGTTCTGATTATTACCGGCGCCTCATCCGGTATTGGAAAAGCAACCCGTTTACTGATGCATCAAAAGGGATGCAGGGTTTATAACCTGGATATCATGGAGCAGAATGATGAGATCGGAGTGTATATCCATTGTGATATGCGTGACCGGCAGGCCATCCGCGAGGCTGTTCAGCAGATTGTAAATACCGAAGGCCGGATTGATTTGCTATTTTCCAATGCGGGGGTGCATTTGTTTGCGACCATTGAACAAACCAGTGACGAGGAACTGGATCGCCTGGTGGATATTAATATCAAGGGAACTTATTTCATTTTGCAGGCCGTACTTCCTCATATGCGGCAGCAGCAGAAAGGGAGTATTGTTCTCATGGGTTCCGATCAGAGTTTTGTGGGTAAGGCCAGCAGCTCTGCATATGGAATGACCAAGGGCGCCGTGGCGCAACTGGCCAAAAGCACGGCGATTGATTATGCCCCTTTTCATATCCGGGTGAATTGTATTTGTCCGGGTACTATTGATACTCCCCTGCTGGATAAAGCTGTGGACCACTATGCCCGGATCAGCGGGCAGGACACTCAAAAAATTATGTCAGACCTGAATACAATTCAACCCGCTGGCAGGATCGGTAAGCCGGAGGAGATTGCTGCTGCGGTAGCTTTTCTGTTATCCGATGAAAGTTCTTTTGTAACCGGCAGCCTGCTGAGTGCAGATGGTGGTTATGTTTGTCAGTAATGAAATCCCTTTTCAGGATCCGTCAGTAACTACAATGAACCTCTCTTCCTGAATAATCTGAAATATCTTACAATAAACGAAACATTTCGTACTTTGTATATTAAAAAGGCCATGCGATTTATCCTGCTATTGGTAATACTTATATTTCAAACCGCCTTATATGCCCAGGAACCAGAAAAAATTATAAGCGGGATCATTCAGGCACAGCAGCCAATAAAACATATCCGGGCATATACAGTAAGACATGATACACTTGTAACTGGTCATATAAGAACCATGCAGGGTTGGGTGTCTCTTACAGCAGATACCGCTGACCGGATCTTTGGTTTTCGTTTTTTTGCAGCTCCTGAGGACGGTCGCTCCGCCAGTATCTATGATGGTCAATACAGTTTCATTATTGATCATGAGAAAAAGGAGTTTACAAAATACAGTCAACCTGAAATGCTGGATGCCATCATGGGATACCCGGGTGGGCAACTGATCTGGAAGGATTTGATGAGGATAGATACCAGTACGGCAACCGGATTCAGGGTTCATGAAGATGATCAGTATTATTATCTCAGGATATTGCTCCCTGATATTACCCGTTATGATGTGATCAAAAGATCAAAGGAGCTCACGATCAGCAAAAAAACTTTCCTGCCTGTCGCAGTGAGACAGCACCAGGAAACATTGGGAAAAGTACAGGATCTCAATTACAGTGTTTCCCGGGTTCAGATCAATGAAGAAGGAATCGCTTATGATTTTTCACAGGAGAGATATCCGGCAGGATATAAACCTGAAGAGGATGCACCTAACAAACAGCTACTCGCCCTGCAGGGAAAAAAATTGCCTGCTTTCAGTTTGACAGGATTTGATGGCAGTACTCTCAGCTCCGATGACTTCAAAGGCAAACTAATTTTACTTGATTTTTGGGAAGTATGGTGTGGTCCCTGCGTGGCTTCCATGCCCCGGGTAAAGGAGTTGTATGAAAAATACAAATCATCGGGATTGGAAGTGATTGGCATCATCCACCAGACGGAGCACCTGAAAACGGCCAGGTTATTATTAGAAAAAATCAAACCCGGTTTCAAAATGGCACTGGGCAATGAGCAAATGAAAAATAATTTTTCCCTGCAGGCTGTTCCACTTTATATTCTTGTTAACCGAACTGGCAATATTGTATTGGTAAGTGAGGGTTTTCCTGAAACACTGGAGGAAATGATACGGACTTACCTGTAAACATTCCGCTTCTATTTTTTTAAAGAGCGCTGCCTACCTTTGTTTCATGCCTATCAAAATTGCCCAACTGACCGATGCTCCTGAGATGGTGAAGTTGATTAACAGTGCTTACCGTGGAGATCAGTCTAAGAAAGGCTGGACAACGGAAGCGGATATTATTGGCGGTGAGTACCGGATCCTCCTCCCCGATCTGGAAGCCCTGATCCAAAAACCGGGGGTTGTTTTTTTGCTATCAGTTAATGAAGAACAGCAAACAGAAGGATCTGTTTTTCTGGAAAAGCGGGGAGATCAATTATACCTGGGTATGCTGAGTGTGCATCCGGATCTGCAGACCCGTGGAACCGGTAAACAATTGATGCTGGCAGCAGAAGATCAGGCCAGGGAAATGGGTTGCCGGTCGATCATTATGCGGGTAATTCATTTGCGGCAGGAATTAATCGACTGGTACCTGCGCCGTGGTTACTATGATACTGGTATGACAGCATCTTATACAGCGCCCTCCTACGAGATCGTTAAAATTCCATTTCATTTTGTGATCCTTCAAAAAGATCTATAACCATTTGTCTGACTAAGGAACCATACCGAATGGAGTAAATAGACAGTTTCAATGTGCTGCTCCATCATTCCTTAGAAAATTATTCTCTTTATTTTTTTCTGCAAACACATCAGTAAAGCTGTAATCCGCTACAGGTGTCAATTTAAAAAACCAGCGCAGCTATGCTGTTTTTAAGATAATCTTTTACAATGAAGAGTTCATTCTAAGTAATTCTTTCTACTCAGATTGATGCATTAACAATTTATTTTACCGGAATTGGCATACTGGCATCCTGTTTGGAATTATACCAGTAACCGGGCAACAAACAAAAAAGTCCAGCCATCGCCCGGGATGCCGGACAACACAATTAAATTGAACGTACTATGAAAAAGATTTTTACTCTCTTGAGCGGCCTGTTTCTTTCCTTCGCCTTACTGGCGGCCGATCCCAGGCCTGTGGTTACACTCACCAGCATGAGCAACTACAAAGTAGTGATCGACGGAAAGGCTTTCTTCAGTAATAACAGCCAGATCAGCCTGCGCAACCTGTCAAAAGGTTACCACTCTGTACAGGTGTTTGAAATGCGCCGGGGTTATTACCAGCAAAGAGAAAAAATGGTCAGCTCGACTTCCTTTTTCCTGAAGAGGAATGATATCAGGATTCTCATCAACCGCTTTGGTGATGTCCGAATCAAAGAAGTAAATGGATTTGGCCGTTTTGAAAGGGATGATGATGACTGGTATGAAAAAGGCCGCAATGATGACAATGACAGAGATCGGGATCGTGACCGTGGCAGGGGAAATGATCGTCAAAGATTCTGACAATATCAATAACCATGCAGTGCCGCCTTCGGGCGGCACTGTTATTTTATAAAGCGGATACAACAGGTGTCAGGGAAGCAGTTACAGTAATCACAGTCCCATTTCCTTTCTGACTTTCCACCTGGCACTTCCCCCCCATTAACAATGATCTTTCCTTCATTCCGATCAATCCAAGTGTTTTCTTTCTCGCAACTTCTTCCATATTAAAGCCACAGCCATTATCAACAATCCGGAGCACCACAATATCATCCGTAGAACTGAGATTCACCCATATTTTACTGGCCCTCGCATGGCGGATAACATTTGTGAGTGATTCCTGGAAAATCCGGAATAAAGCAGTTCTTGCTTTGTCAGGCACCTGTTCGTGCAACAGTTCGTTTTGAAAATAAGTCTGGATACCAAAACGGCTTCTGTAATCCTGCAGGTACCACTCGATGGTGTCGGCCAGCCCCAGGTCATCCAGCATACTTGGGCGCAACTCGGATGAAAGTTTTCGTACGGTAAACATGGCTTTCTCGAGCAGGGCCTGTATATTTTCCATTTTTTCCCGAAGAAGCGGATCTTCTGCTTTTATCCTGGATTCGATCCAGGACATATCAAAACGCAGAACGGTCAATTGTTGTCCCAGTTCATCATGAATTTCCCTGGCAATCGTGGCTCTTTCTTCTTCCCTCACATCCTGCAAGTGTGCCGATAATTCCCTTAATTGTAAAGTGGATTCTTCCAGCTGTTTTTCCACTTTTTTCCTTTCTGTCATATCAATCCCCATCCCCATGGCACAACGTTCTCCCTGATAATTAACAAGGATGCAATTGAAATAATAAGGAATTTTTTCCTGCTGTTTTGTATAAAGAAATGACTCTGCACTGGCTGTCCCATCTATGAATGTCAGCTTGCTTTTTTCCGCCATATAATCCTGGTCAGGTTCTGCAAAAAAACTAAGGGGCGACATACCTGCAATTTCCTCAGTACTATATCCGGTTACTTTTTCCAGATTATGGTTCCAGCGGTAAAACTGTCCGGAACTGTTATAGATATAAAAAATTCCCGGCAATGTATTGATGATGGAATCTGACAGGTCTTTCTCCCTGATGATTTCCTCTCTGGCCAGTTTGGAGGCGGTGATATCATGCAGGATGCCTGATACGCAGATGATCGAACCTTTATCATCCTGTAATGTACTTCCGTTGAATTCGATCCAGCAAACCTGTCCTGATGCGGTGATCATCCGCAATTCCAATGAATGGGGTTGTGAAGTCTGAATAAAGATCCGCTGAAAAAGTTCACTGGTCTTTTCCCGGTCATCCGGATGAATAAAAGCTATAAAACTTTTCCCAAGACTTTCTTCCCTGGTATAACCGAATATTTCCGTCCAGGCCCTGTTCAAAAAAATCCAGTGTCCGCCGGGATCGAGCTGGAAAATCACTTCCTTACTGCTATCCACAACATTCCGGTAAAGCTGTTCACTGTCACGCAGGGCCAGTTCACTCATTTTTTCCCCGATGGCAAAAGCCACTTCACTCGCAATGGTCTGTAACAGCCTGATTTCCTCTTCTGTAAAAACGTGCACCTGGTTATAATACACCATGAATTTTCCAAGGAGCCTGCCAGAATAAACCAGTGGAATAAATCCTAAGGCGGTGATTCCTTCTTTTTTGATGGTAGGTAAAAAATCACGCAGGCTTTCATCGTAAGCAACATCTTCTACCAGGATGGGAACAGGATCCTTTACATCTCTTTCCCATGGACAGTGATGGGCAGCCAGTTCTTTATAATGCTCTGATAAACCAAAGGAAGCCCTGAACTCCAATACCCCTTTATCATTAAACTGAAGAATGGATGCCCGGTCGGCGTTTACCTGTTGCAGGAGACCCCGGATGGTCAATTCATAAATATCATCCAGTTCATTGGCCCGGCTGATAGCATCAGTTAACTCATACAAAAATTTGAACTGGGCATACTTTTCCGACAATTTATTTTCGGCCTGCTTGCGGGAAGTAATATCAATAAATGAACCGAATAAAAACAGCGGCTGACCGTATTTGTTTCTTACAGTACTTCCTGTATAGGCCACATCAAATAAACTACCATCCAGCCGCCTTGCTTTTGTTTCACGGTATTCAACCCCTTTTTCAACTACCTGCGACATCATCTCATTGATCTGAACAGAATCAAACATTTCAGCCACATTTCTTCCAATGAACATTTCACGGTTTTTTGCACCCCACAGTTTACAAACTGCTTCATTCACGTAAATAATTTGTCCTTGTAAATCGGCGATACCGATACCGGATACAGCAGAAGCGATGGCATGGTCTTTCATTTTAAGGTCATTCTCGATCCTGGCTTTTTCAGTAATATCCTTAGCCAGTGCCATATAGTTTCCATCCGGCAGCATCACCGTGCTTACTTCTATCACATAAATCCCTTTGTCTTTGGTCCTGATTTTTCTGTAATCAGTTACTTTACCAGCAACGCTGATTGCATTAAAATCAAGCGGCCTTTTTTTCATGTCCGCTTCCAGAATGAGGTCCTGAACATATAATGCGGCAAATTCCTCCCTGGAATAACCCAGGTGCGTATAGGCCCCTTCATTAAAATCAATGATTTTCCCTTCCTTGTCGTAAATAATCAGCCCGTCTGAGGCGAGCTGTAACAGGAATTTATACCTGGTTTCAAAATTGGTCATACTGGTGGTGTGAAATGGTGCAAGCTGCTGAATACTATCGCCTAAAATACAACCAAAAAAAACTTTACTGGCAAAATTCATTGCAGTTTGGGATGCTCCGGTTGATGATTTCAATCGGAATAAGTATTAACACTTAATCAATTTTGCCATTACCCCCGATCACTCCAAAAAATGTCGATTTGGTTCATATTATAGGAAATCTGTAATTTAACGGAAAGCTTGCCGCATGAATCAATCATTTCCCGCCGACCTGGCCAGGGAGGCACATTCTCTTTTCAGGAGAGGATTTAATGAAGAAGAAGTTAGTTTGGAACTCAGACAAAAAGGAGCTGCAGAGAATTTGCTGCAGGACCTTATCAATCATGTAAAACAGATCCGGACTAATAAGCGGAGAAAAAATGGTTTTCTCTGCTGTGGTACTGGTATTTTTCTCCTGGTATTTGGTTGTATGCTTACCTTTTTCCTCTATAATAATGGCGGGGATATCCGTTTTGTCATGTACGGTTTGACCACTATTGGAGTAGGGTTTACCATCAAAGGTATGATTGATCTGCTGGGTTGGTAAATGCAGGATTTGAAAGCAGTTTTCTTCATATTCATCATTGCCTTAGGTTTTCCTGCCTGTACCAGCCAGGAAACAAATCAGAAAAGTCAGGCAGCAGCCGAAATCGCAGCTGCGGAAAAAGCTTTTGAGAAAATGGCAGCCGAAAAAGGCATAGCCACTGCATTCTGGTTTTTTGCAGATACAGCTGCCGTTATCAAAAGAGGCAATGACTCCCTCATCAAGGGGAAAGAAGGAATCCGGAATTTTTACAGTGCTCCCTATTTTAATACCGCGAGGGTTAAATGGAATCCCGACTTCGTCGAAGCCTCCGGATCAGGGGATATGGGGTATACTTTTGGCCGGTATGAATGGAGTTCCACTGACAGTCTTGGCGCTGTACATACCAGTACCGGCGTTTTTCATACCGTCTGGAAAAAACAGAAGGACGGTAGCTGGAGATACACCTGGGACTAGAACCCTGGTTCTCATAAATTTCTGTTTATACAACCTTACAGTACCTTTGCGCATCACTAACTGAAAACGGTACCATGATGCGATCTTTACTCCTGCTTTTTTTAATGATTCCAATGGCCCTCAGTGCTCAAAAGAATTTGGGCAAATCCCGCCAGGTATTAATGGATCATCTGCAACAATTCATTAAGAACAGCCCATCATCCAAACTTGAGTTTGACAAACAAAATGAGCGGCTGGTCATGTCAACCAGGGATAGTTCAGGTCAAAGCATCCGGTATGAATACGGTTTTGATGACAAGTCCGGAGCCTGTTTCACAGAAATGACGGTTTCAAC
>Ga0075160_10001123_pt1 | contig 16431 bp, 13 predicted proteins | sample JI91814C2DNA_FD_70969 | JGI IMG/M metagenome (GOLD analysis project Ga0075160, IMG submission 70969) | Wastewater effluent complex algal communities from Wisconsin, to seasonally profile nutrient transformation and Carbon sequestration -... | ecosystem: Engineered > WWTP > Effluent > Algae... | reverse complement strand
GCGGCGGCTTCGGCGGCGGCGGCTTCGGCAGCAGCGGCTTCCGCAGCAGCGGCCTCGGCGGCGGCAGCTTCGGCGGCAGCCGCTTCGGCGGCAGCGGCTTCCACGGCAGCCGCTTCGGCAGCGGCGGCTTCGGCAGCGGCGGCTTCGGCAGCAGCCGCTTCGGCAGCGGCGGCTTCGGCAGCGGCGGCTTCGGCAGCAGCGGCTTCGGCTGCGGCGGCTTCGGCAGCGGCGGCTTCCGCAGCGGCGGCTTCGGCAGCAGCGGCTTCGGCGGCAGCCGCTTCGGCGGCGGCAAACTCGGCGGCGAGTTCAGCGGCGACGGCGTCAGCAGCAGCGGCTTCAGCGGCGGCGGCTTCGGCGGCGGCAAGTTCGGCAGCGAGTTCAGCAGCCGCGGCGTCAGCAGCGGCAGCTTCCGCAGCAGCCGCTTCGGCGGCTTCAGCGGCGGCAAGTTCAGCGGCGGTGGCTTCGGCGGCAGCGGCGTCAGCGTCGGCAGAGAACGCCGCTGCTTCGGCCAGCAGCTCCGCGTCGGTCACGAGCGGGCCGGCGCTGGCCTCGTCGGACTCGGTGATGGACAGGAACGGGGCGCCGGCATCCTGCGCGGCGGGCGCCTCGAGGAAGGCGTCGAGCGACACGCGCTCCTGCTCGAACGTCGGCTCGGTGGCCGGACGTTCCACCGTGATGGCGGCGCCGAAGCTCGGGAGACCGGACAGATCCGGCGCTTCCATCGGAACCGGCGTCGGCATGACGCCTTCCGGCTCCTCGGGATGCAGCGGCATCGGCACCGTCGATTCCGGCAGGCCGTCGCGCAGCTGCATGGCGCGTGCGGCGAGTTCGGGGAAGTGCGGCACCGTGGGGCGCGGGCGCTCCAGCGCCACGATGACTTCGCGGATGGCGGCGGCGGTTTCGGCCACCACGGCCACGCCCTGGTCGGACGGCGTGCGCTGGTTGGCCAGCGAACGCTTCATGTAGCCCTCCACCGGCGCGGTGACGTCGGTGAGTGCGGTGACCTCGGTCATCGCGAACGCGCCGTTCATGGTGTGGATGGCGCGCAGGAGCTGGTCGCTGACGGGCTGCGGACCGCGCGCGCGGCAGGCGTCCAGCCAGGCGTCGACGGTTTCCAGATGGCCCGCCACTTCGGGCTTGAGGATCTCGAACAGCACCGGGTCGATCGCGAAGCCACCGGTGTCGTCCTGCGCCTCGACTTCGAGCACCGCGGGCACGACCACCTCGGCCTCGACCGGCGCGGCCTCGACCGCCGGCACCGACTCGGCCGCGGCGGGCAAGGTCGGAGCCGCCGCGAACTGCACCGGCTGGTAGAACACTTCCTCGCCCGCGGAAACGCGGTCGGCCAACTGCTGGATGCCGTCCAGGTCGGCGTGCACCGATTCGCCCTGCAGCGCGGCGCGCAGCAGAGGCAGCGTGTTGAACGCGTTCTCGATCAGCGACACCACGGCCGGGCTGGCCTTGCGGGTGCCGTCGAGCACGCGGTTGAGCGCGCTTTCGACCTTCCAGCTGAACTCGCCCAGCGCCTTGGCACCGACCAGGCGGCCGCTGCCCTTGAGCGTGTGGAACACGCGGCGGATGGGCCGCAGCTGCTCCATGTTGTCCGGCTGCTTGCGCCAGGTGGGCAGCAGCTGTTCGAGGTTGCCGATTTCCTCCTGGAATTCCTCCAGGAAAACTTCGCGGATTTCGTCGTCGATTTCGTCGCTGGTGCCGTCGAAGCCGGGAATGAGCGGCAGGCTGGCCACGGCGGCCTGGCCATAGGTCGGGCCCGGCACGGACGCCGCAGGCGCGGCGGATGCCGCCACCTCGGCCACCAGATCGGCCGGCATGGCGAAGGCTGAAGTGAGCTCGACCATGGGCTCGGCCACGGGCTCGGCCACGGGCTCGGCCACGGGCTCGGGCGCAGGCTCGGCAACGGGGGCCGGGGCGGCCTCCACCACCGGCGGGGGCGCCGCGGCGACCACGGGCTCGGCCGCGACCACCACCGGCGCGGGTGCGAAGACCGCCGGAGCGGCCTCGGCAGGCGCGGCCGCCGGGATGCGGCTGGCCACGTTGGCCAGGTCTTCGGCCGGCAGCGGCCAGTAGCCGAGCGACTCGAGGTTCTGGCGGGCCACGTCGAGGATCTGGTCGCGCTTGGGGCGGCGGTCGCGCAGCGCTTCCAGGTAGTACTCAAGGCTGGCCAGCGTGTCGGCCAGGCGGTCCATCTGCTGCCCGTTGGGCACGCGATGGCGGCGCAGCAGTTCACTTTCGGTGAAGCGGCGCACGGCGCCGAGGTACTTGGGCGCGTCTTCCAGTTCGAGGATGCGCAGCGCACCGGAGACTTCCTCCAGCAGGCGCGGCACGTCGGCCAGCTGGGCGTGGTCCCAATGGGTTTCGACGAAGGCGACGAAGCACTGGCGGGCCTGGGCGAAGTTGGCGATCGCCTCCTTCACCAGCACCTCGAGCACCTTGCGGGCTTCGTTGCTGGGCAGCGGGGATTCGTCCGGGACCGCCGCGCTGGCGGCGCCGTCGTCGGCTTCGCCGAGGCGGGCCACCTGGTCGTCGAGCGAGGCTTCGACGTAGAGCAGCGCACCGGCGATGTCGAGCAGGCTCGACTCGTCGGCGACGCGCTCGCCGCTGACCAGGGCGTGGATGGCGTTGCGCTGGTCCTGGACCACGCGGCGCGGAACGCCCAGGCCCAGCATGCCCAGCGTGTCGGCGACGCGGTCGAGCGCCTCCACCTGGTCGCCCAGGTCGCCGGCGGGGGCTTCGGGGGTGCGCAGGTGCAGGTCGAGCGCGTCCTTGACGCGCAGCAGGTCTTCCTTGATGGCCACGGCCACGGTGGACAGCAGGGCGCGGTTGCGGCCGCTCAGGCTGCCGCGGGCGTGGGCCAGTTCGGACTCGCTGGGCAGGTATTCGCCCAGGCCGAAGACGGTGCGGATTTCGCCGATGCGGCCGTTGTCGGTCTGCGCGTGGGCGACGAAATACAGCAGCTGGCGCGTGAGCTCCAGCGGCGGGTCGGTGCGGAAGGCGGCGTCACCGCCGTCGGCCAGGCGCTTGATTTCGCGCTCGACCTTGGCCAGCGCCTGCTTGAGCGGCTTGGAGGCCTCGAAGGCGTTCTTGGCCAGGGCGTCGAGCGTGCCGGCCGCGACCCAGAACAGGCGGCGCGCGTGCTCGGCGTCGGTGATCGGCACCAGCTGCTCGCACACGTCGGTGAGGTCGCGGATGGTGGCGGCGCTGTTGTCGTCCTTGAGCCAGCGCAGCAGTGCGCCCTGGAACAGGTTGCGCAGCGTCTCGGCGCGGCGCTTGAGCTCTTCGGTGGGCAGCGGCTGCGCCGGGCCGGCGGCGTTGGCCGGAAGCGGGCGGGACAGGTCGGGCGAGAACAGCACCGACTCGGAAAGGCCCTTTTCGCCGCGCGGTTCGCGCAGTTCGTTGAGCAGCGGCAGCAGCACGATGGGGATGTCGCGGTGCCCGCTCTGCAGGCGCTCGAGGTAATCGGGCAGCTGCACGATGCCGCGCATCAGCGCGGCGTAGCCGGTGTCGCGTTCGGCAACCCGGTTCTCGGCCAGCGCGCGGGCGAGCTGCTCCATTTCCTCGGCCACCATGGCGGCGCCGTAGAGTTCGACCATGCGCAGCGTTCCCTGCACCTGGTGCAGGTAGGTGACGCAGGACTTGAGCTGGCCCGGATCCTCGCCCTCCTCGACGTAAGCCTCGAGCGCCTGGCGAGCCTGGCGCAGCGTTTCGTCGAGCTCGGGCTTGACCCAAGTGAGCGTGGTGAAATCGATGTTCTCGTGAAGCCTCATGCCGAGGTCCTGTCAGGGCACGGACGCCTGGTCAGGCGGCCGTGCCGTAGGGTTGCCAATGACCCAACAACGGTTCCGGGCATCAGCCCGGCAGCTTGAAGTCGGCGACCGAGCGACGCAGGTCCGCGGCCAGCTGGGCGAGGTTTCCGATCGACTCCGCCGTCTGGTTCGCGCCGTGCGACGTCTGGGTGGTGATCTCCTGAATCACGCTCATGGTGGCCGTGATGCTGGTCGCCGCGGTGGACTGCTGGCGGGCCGCCTGGGAGATGTTCTGGATGAGGTCGGCAAGGTCGTTGGACACCTTTTCGATCTCGCCCAGCGCCAGGCCCGCGTCTTCGGCCAGGCGGGCACCGGCGACCACTTCCGCGGTCGTCTGTTCCATCGAGCTGACGGCTTCGTTGGTGTCGGACTGAATGGTCTGCACCAGGGCCTCGATTCGCTTGGTCGCGTTCGAGGCGCGTTCCGCGAGTCGCTGCACTTCGTCGGCCACCACCGCGAAGCCTCGGCCGGCTTCACCGGCGGAGGCCGCCTGGATGGCGGCGTTCAGCGCCAGGATGTTCGTCTGCTCGGAAATGTCGTTGATCAGTTCCACGATCGAGCCGATTTCCTGCGAGCTTTCGCCCAGCCGCTTGATTCGCTTCGAGGTTTCCTGGATCTGGTCACGGATGTTGTCCATGCCCTGGATCGTCTGGCGCACCACTTCGGCGCCCTTGGCGGCGATCTGCACGGAGCGCTGCGCCACGTCGGCCGATTCGACCGAGTTCTTCGACACCTCGTCAATGGACGACGCCATCTCGTTGATCTGCGCCGAGGCCGAGGCGATCTGCTGGGCCTGGTGTTCGGCGGCTTCGGCCAGGTGCATGGCGGTGGCCTGCGTTTCCTGGGCGGCGGCGGCGACCTGCACGGCCGTTTCGTTAATGGTGGACACCAGGGATCGCAGCGCTTCCACCGCGAAGTTGATGGAGTCGGCGATCGCGCCGGTGATGTCCTCGGTGACCGTGGCCTTGACCGTCAGGTCGCCTTCGGCGAGCGAACCCATTTCGTCCAGCAGCCGCAGGATGGCCTCCTGGTTGCGCTGGTTGAGCTCCTGGGTGGTGCCGAGGCGGCGACGCTGGTCGCGGAAGATGGTGCCGAGCAGGAAGAACAGGCCGACCACGGCGCCGATGCCGCCGCCGATGGCCCAGTAGTTGTTCGGGAACAGGCGGGCGAAGTTGATGTTGTCGAAGCTGGTGAACAGCGCCTGGCTGTTTTCCAGCAGGACGTTGGACTCTTCCGAGATCTGGGTCGCGGCGCCCTGCACTTCGGCCAGGTCGGCCGAGGCGCCCAGCACGATGTCCAGGTCGGCCTGGGCTTCGCCGTACTGCGTTTCCACCGCGTCCAGGGCCGCCAGGCCGGCGGCCGTGGTCAGGCGGTTGACGCCGAGTTCCTCGTTGCCGTTGCGCAGGCCGTCGAGCACCTGGGCGAACACCGTGGCGTCGCGCGACAGCGCGTCGGCGGCCGAGACGGTGTTTTCACCGCCGGCGATGATTTCCGTCACGCGGCGCGACATGCGGTCGGCCAGCACGATCTGGCGGTTGGCGATGGAGATCTGCGAGGCCGGGGCGTTGGCGTCGGAGAGGGCGCGCACCACTTCGTCGAGCTGGAAGGCCAGTCGCGGCACGCGGGCCGTGAACTGGGCCGCCGTGTCGGCGAGGTTGAGCACCTTGTCTTCGTTCTGCTCGATGCTGGTGGCGGCGTCCGCCATCGGCTGCCAGGTCTCGATGACCTTGCCCAGCGCGCTGCTGACGCCCAGGGCGTTGGGGTTGCCCTCGTAGCCGTCCACGCCTTCGGCCGCGCTGCCGGTCCGCAGGGCGGCGACGATCGAGTCGATGCGCGACTTGGTCGCCTTGAACTCGACGAAGGCGTCGGCGTTACCGTCGACGGCTTCCTGGGTGTACTTCGCCAACTGCTGCGACAACACCTGCAGGTCGGCGGTCAGGGCCTTGGCCTTGTCCTCGCGACCGCCGAGGTAGCCGGCGTAGATGAAGTTCGCACCGAGGATCGCGAGCGAGACGATCAGCACGATCGCCCAGAAGCGCAGGCCGATGTTGGTTAGCGTGTCGGTGAACGAGCGCGGATTAGTGCTCATGACTGGACCTCAACCCCTGTTTAAAGACCAACAAAAAAAATCATGCAAAGGACCACTCAGGCGGTGGCCTGGCGGAATTCCGGGGTGCGCGTCAGCAGGTTCATGTTGAACACGCCCCAAGTCTGGTCGGCGAGGCGGTAGGCCTGCGCCACGAAATGGCCGTAACGGCCGTCGCCCTCGCCGTCCATCTGGGCCCGGTGGGTGTCGTTGAACGTGCGCTGGCCGAACAGCTCGTCGATGATCACCGCGACGTTGCCGCCCGCCTGGCGCACCACCAGGCAGCGCTGGCCTTCGTGGACCACGGTGCGCTCGCCCTCGAGGAACTGCTTGAGGTCGACCACCGGCAGCAGGCTGCCGCGGACGTTGGCCACGCCCAGCATCCACGGGTGCGCGCCGGGGACGGCGGTGACCGGCGGCAGCGGCAGGATCTCGACCACTTCGTCGAACGACGACACCAGCCGGCGCTGCCCGAGCCGGAAGCCGACGCCGCGCCAGTGGCCCGCCGCCTCGACCATCTCGGGACGACCCGGGTCGTGGGCGAGCGAGCGGACCTCGTAGTCCAGGAGGGTTTCGAACGGCCCGGCGCGATGGATCTGCGGTTGCTTGGCCATGGTCGCGCCCTCAGCCGGCGGGCACGTACTTGCGGATGGCCGACAGCAGCTCATCGCGGGTGAAAGGCTTGGTGAGGTACTGCTCGGAGCCGACGATGCGGCCGCGCGCCTTGTCGAACAGGCCGTCCTTGGACGACAACATGATGACCGGCGTGGCCTTGAACATCTGGTTGTTCTTGATCAGCGCGCAGGTCTGGTAGCCGTCCAGGCGCGGCATCATGATGTCGACGAAGACGATCTGCGGCTGGTGGTCGGCGATCTTGGACAGGGCTTCGAAACCGTCGGTGGCGGTCACCACGTCGCAGCCCTCTTTCTTGAGCAGGGTTTCGGCGGTGCGGCGGATCGTCTTCGAGTCGTCAATGACCATGACCCGCAAGCCGGCCAGGTGGTTTTCGTCCATCTCACTCCCCATTTCTATGCTTTCCCTGGCAGCGCAGGCCCCGGTCCGGACGCCCGCAGCTTATTAGCTTATATCCCAGCCGGGCGCGAATGTGTCAAGCGCACCTCACTCCGGACGTGACCAAGCGCACGATCCGGGGACGCCCTGCTAGGCTAGGAGGCCTGACCAGGGAGTTGCAGGCGCTGATGGCATTGGACGTGGCCGTGGTGATGGACCCGATCGGCAAGATCAAGATCGGGAAGGATACTAGTTTTGCCATGATGCTCGAGGCCCAGCGCCGCGGGCACCGGCTGCACTACGTGCTGCCCGGGGGCCTGTCGCTGGACGGCGCCGAGGCCATGGCGCGCATGGCCACGGCCGTGGTCCGCGACGACCCGGCCGACTGGTACACCCTGGGCGACCCCGCCACGCGCCCCCTGGCCGAGATGGACGTCGTGCTGATGCGCACCGACCCGCCGGTGGACGCCGATTACCTGCACGACACCCACATCCTGTCGGTGGCCCAGGCCGCGGGCGTGCTGGTGGTGAACGACCCCCGGGGCCTGCGCGACCTCAACGAGAAGCTGGGCGCGCTGCTGTTCCCCCAGTGCTGCCCGCCCACCCTGGTGTCGCGCGACGCCGCCCGGCTGCGCGCCTTCGTGGCCGGGCACGGGCAGGCCGTGCTCAAGCCCCTGGACGGCATGGGCGGCCGGTCCATCTTCCGGGTCAGCCACGGCGACCCGAACCTGAACGTGATCCTGGAAACGCTGACCGACGGCGGCCGCCACCTGGCCCTGGCCCAGCGCTTCATTGCGGAAATCAAGGACGGCGACAAGCGCATCCTGCTGGTGGACGGCGAGCCGGTGCCCTACTGCCTGGCCCGCATCCCCCAGGGCGACGAGTTCCGCGGCAACCTGGCCGCCGGCGGACGCGGCGAGGGCCGCCCGCTGTCCGAGCGCGACCGCTGGATCGCCGCCCAGGTCGGGCCCGAGCTCAAGCGCCGGGGCATGCTGTTCGTCGGCCTGGACGTGATCGGCGACTGGCTTACCGAGGTCAACGTCACCAGCCCCACCTGCGTGCGCGAGCTCGACGCCCAGTTCGGCCTGAACATCGCCGGCCAGCTGTTCGACGCCATCGAGGCCCGACGGGCCGGCCGGGACTGAGTGGCCGCGGCCCCCGCCATCGGGCCCGCCGAGCGCCTCAGCGCCACGATGGCGCTGTCGCTGGTGGTGTTCGGGGTCCTGATCCTGGGCGTGGGCTTCACCCGGGACGACGCGGCGCCGGTCACGCCCACGCTGGACGTGATCCTGACCGAGACCCGCAGCGACCAGCCGCCCCAGGACGCCGATTTCATCGCCCAGGCCAACAACCAGGGCGGCGGCGAAAGCGACCGGCCCGAGCGCCCCCGCGAGGAACAGCTGGCGCCGGTGCCCAAGGCCGACCCCGGCGTGGCGCCCGAACCCCTGGAGGCCCAGGCCCCACCGCCCGAGCCCGAGCCCATCCCGCGCGTGCTCAGCACCCTCGCGCCCAGCCCCGTGGTCCTGCCGGTGCCCAAGGACCAGCGCGAAACCGAGCCCAGCCTGCTGCCGCCGGGCCGCGAGCTGGTGGAGCAAAGCCTGGAAATGGCCCGACTGGCCGCCGAGATCGAACGGCGCCAGGAGTTGATGGCCAAGCGCCCCAAGCGCAAGTTCATTTCCGCCAGCACCCGGGAATACGAATACGCCACCTACCTGCGCGCCTGGGTGGCCAAGGTCGAACGCGTGGGCAACCTCAACTACCCCGACGAGGCGCGCCGGCGCGGCCTGGGCGGCCGGCTGGTGATGACGGTGGCGGTGCGGCGCGACGGCAGCATCGAGGAGATCGTGCTCAACCGCAGCAGCGGCCTGGGCGTGCTGGACCAGGCGGCCATGCGCATCGTGCGCCTGTCCGAGCCTTACCCGCCGCTGCCGCGCACCCAGGAAAACATCGACGTGCTGCACATCACGCGCACCTGGCAGTTCCAGAACGGCAGCGTGGCCAGCGAATAGCCGCCAGGCCCGGGCTCAGTCGCCCAGCAGCGCGTCAATCACCGCCATGCGCACCGGCAGGCCGTTGGCCACCTGCTGCAGCACCACCGACTGCGGACCGTCGGCCACCCCGCCGTCGATTTCCACGCCCCGGTTCATCGGGCCCGGGTGCATCACCAGCGCGCCGGGCGCCGCCAGCGCCACGCGCGCCGGGCTCAGCCCGAAGTCGCGGTAGTAGCCTTCCAGCGAAGGCACCAGGCCCTCGTCCATGCGCTCGCGCTGCAGGCGCAGCATGATCGCGGCGTCCACGCCGGCCACGGCCTGGTCGAAGTCGTTGAAGACGCGGCAGCCGCGCAGCACGTCGTCGCCGGGCAGCAGGTTGGCCGGGCCGCAGACGCGGATCTCGCCGCAGCCCAGCGCGCGCAGCGCGTGCAGGTCTGAGCGCGCGACGCGCGAGTGCTTGAGGTCGCCGGCGATCAGCACGGTGAGCTTCGAGAAATCGCGGCCCTTGTGCTGGCGCAGCGTCAGCATGTCCAGCAGGCCCTGGGTGGGGTGTGCGGAGCGGCCGTCGCCAGCGTTGATGAAGCGCGTGCCCGGCGCCGCACCGGCGGCCAGTGCCGCCACGGCGCCGTCATCGGCGTGGCGCACCACGAACACGTCCACGCCCATGGCCTCGAGCGTGCGCATGGTGTCGAGCGCGCTTTCGCCCTTCTTGGTGGACGAGGTGGTGACGTCGAAGTTCAGCACGTCCATGCCCAGCCGCGTCGCCGCCAACTGGAAGCTGCTGCGGGTGCGGGTGGAGGTTTCGAAGAACAGCGTGCACAGCGTGCGCCCGGGCTGGCGCCCGCGCATCGCCGTGCCCGAGTGCGCGTGCGGCAGCATCGCCTGGGCGCGGTCGAGCAGGTCTTCGAGCACGGGGGCCGGCAGGCCGTCCAGGCTGAGCAGGTGGCGCAGGCGGCCGTCGGCGGAATACTGGAGGTCGTGGCTCATGGCGCGGGGGATCCGGTGTCGAGGGGATGGCGGGACTGGGGCTGGGTGAGCCAGCGTTCGAGGATGACGACCGCGGCCAGCGCGTCGAGCGTGGCGGCCTGCGATTTCTTGCGGGCGCCGGCGGCGCGACCGGCGGCGAAGCGCTGCGCGGCCTCGCGCGAACTCAGGGTTTCGTCCACCTGGTCCACCGGCAGCGCGTAGCGCCGGGCCAGGCTGCGGGCGAAGCCGCGGGCGCGCTGGCGTGCGGGCTGGTCGCCGCCGTCCAGCGGCACCGGGTCGCCCACCACCAGGGCCTGCGGCTGCCACTCCTTCACCCAGCGGTCGAGCTGCGCCCAGTCGGGGCCGCCGCCGTGCACGTCCAGCACGCCCACTTCGCGCGCGCTCAGGGTGACGGTGTTGCCCACCGCCACGCCGATGCGCTTGGCACCCACGTCGAAAGCCAGCAGCGTGGTGGGCGTCGTCATGAGTGCCCGGCGTAGTCGGCCAGCCGCGACAGGTCCACGCCCAGGGCGCGCGCCGCGGCGTGCCAGCGCTCTTCCAGCGGCGTGTCGAAGACGATGGCGGGATCGGCGGGCACGGTGAGCCAGCTGTTCTGCGCCAGCTCGTCCTCGAGCTGGCCGGCGCTCCAGCCGGCGTAGCCAAGGGCCACCAGCGCATTGCGCGGACCGTCGCCCTGGGCCATGGCGGCCAGGATGTCGCGCGACGTGGTGACGGCCAGGCCTCGGCCGAGGTGCAGCGTGGAGCTCCATTCGCGCGGGTCGTCGTGCAGCACGAAGCCGCGGTCGGGATGCACGGGGCCGCCGGCGACGATGACGCGCCCGGCCAGCTGTTCGTCCCGCGTGGGCAGCTGCAGCTGGTCGAGCAGTTCGCCCAGCGTGTAGTCGGCCATCCGGTTGATGACGATGCCCATGGCGCCGCTGGCATCGTGCTGGCAGACCAGCGTCACCGACCGGTGGAAGTTCGGGTCTTCCAGGCCGGGCATGGCAATCAGGAAATGGTCGGTGAAGCAGGGGGTGTCGGCCATGGCGCCAGTTTAGCGCGCCGGCCCCACAGCAGGACGCCGGGCAGTGCCCGGCGTCCCGTAAAGCCTGCCGCGGCCGCGGTTACTTGACCTCGGACAGCTCCACGCCGTCCAGGCCCTGCGACAGGGTGCGGGCGTCGCCGCCCTGGGCCAGCTTGATCTTCAGGCGCACTTCGTTGGCCGAATCGGCGAAGCGCAGCGCGTCCTCGTAGCTGATTTCGCCGGCCTGGTAGAGCTCGAACAGGGCCTGGTCGAAGGTCTTCATGCCCAGGTTGGTCGACTCCTTCATCACGTCCTTGATCTTGTGGATCTCGCCGTCGCGGATGTAGTCCTGCACCAGCGGCGTGCCGAGCAGGATTTCCATCGCCACGCGGCGGGACTTGCCGTCGGGCGTGGGGATCAGCTGCTGGGCGACCACGCCCTTGAGGTTCATGGACAGGTCCATCAGCAGCTGGTTGCGGCGGTCTTCCGGGAAGAAGTTGATGATGCGGTCCATCGCCTGGTTGGCGTTGTTGGCATGCAGGGTGCACAGCACCAGGTGGCCGGTTTCGGCGAAGGCGATGGCGTGGTCCATGCCCTCGCGGGTGCGCACCTCGCCGATCATGATCACGTCGGGGGCCTGGCGCAGGGTGTTCTTGAGCGCCGCTTCCCAGGAATCGGTGTCAATGCCCACTTCGCGCTGGGTGATGATGCAGCCTTCGTGCTTGTGCACGAACTCGATCGGGTCTTCGATGGTGATGATGTGGCCCGAGGAGTTCATGTTGCGGTAGCCGATCATGGCCGCCAGCGAGGTGGACTTGCCGGTGCCGGTGGCGCCCACGAACAGGATGATGCCGCGCTTGGTCATGGCCAGCGACTTGATGACCGCCGGCAGGTTGAGTTCCTCGACCGTGGGGATGCGCGTCTCGATGCGGCGCAGCACCATGCCCACCTGGTTGCGCTGGTAGAAGCACGACACGCGGAAGCGGCCGACGCCCGACACGCCGATGGCGAAGTTGCACTCGTGGGTCTTTTCGAACTCCTCGCGCTGCGAGGGGTTCATGACGTTGAGCACCAGGTCGCGGCTCTGCTGGGGCGTGAGCGGGTTCTGGGTGATGGGCGACAGCTTGCCGTTGACCTTCATCGACGGCGGCACGCCCGCGGTGATGAACAGGTCGGAGGCCTTCTTGTGCGCCATGAGCTTCAGGAAGGAGGTGAAGTCGATGCTGCTCATGCGTGCTCCTGTGCGGGGGCCCTGTTGGCTTCACGACCCCTGGATTGATGCAACGTGCCGCCAGCCCCCCTGACCGGTCGCGACGTCATTCGAAAAGCTTCTTGTCCTTGGCGTATTCCTTGGCCTGCAGCTTGGTCACCAGGCCACGCTTGACCATGTCCTGCAGGCACTGGTCGAGCGTCTGCATGCCGTACTGCTGGCCGGTCTGGATGGCGGAGTACATCTGCGCCACCTTGTCTTCGCGGATGAGGTTTCGGATGGCGGGCGTGGCCACCATGATCTCGTGCGCCGCGACGCGGCCGCCGCCGACTTTCTTGAGCAGCGACTGCGAAATGACCGCGCGCAGGGACTCGGAAAGCATGGAGCGGACCATCGGCTTTTCGCCGGCCGGGAACACGTCGATGATGCGGTCGATGGTCTTGGCCGCCGACGAGGTGTGCAGGGTGGCGAACACCAGGTGGCCGGTTTCCGCGGCGGTCAGCGCCAGGCGGATGGTTTCCAGGTCGCGCATTTCGCCGACCAGGATGTAGTCGGGGTCTTCGCGCAGCGCCGAGCGCAGGGCTTCGTTGAAGCCGTGGGTGTCGCGGTGCACTTCGCGCTGGTTCACCAGGCACTTCTGCGAGGTGTGCACGAACTCGATGGGGTCTTCGACCGTGAGGATGTGGCCGAACTCGTTCTTGTTGACGCTGTCCACCATGGCCGCCAGGGTGGTGGACTTGCCCGAGCCGGTGGGGCCGGTGACCAGGATCAGGCCCTGCGGCTGGTCGATCAGCTCGGAGAAGATCTTGGGCGCGGCCAGCTCCTCGAGGGTGAGGATCTGGCTGGGAATGGTGCGGAAGACGGCGCCGGCGCCGCGGTTCTGGTTGAAGGCGTTGACGCGGAAGCGGGCCAGGCCGGGGATTTCGAAGGAGAAGTCGACTTCCAGGAACTCTTCGAAGTCGCGGCGCTGCTTGTCGGACATGATGTCGTAGACGAGCGCGTGCACCTGCTTGTGGTCCAGGGCCGGGATGTTGATTCGCCGGACGTCGCCATCGACGCGGATCATGGGCGGCAGCCCGGCCGACAGGTGCAGGTCGGAGGCCTTGTTCTTGACCGAGAATGCCAGCAGTTCGGCGATGTCCATTATCTATATCCCCTCAGCGCGTCAACGGATAGGCGACCGCGTGTCCCCGGGGCAGTATAGCCCTATCCCCGAAGGTGAATACCCCCCCATGGAACGGCTGCACCAGACCCTGCACGGTGTCCTGCAAACTGTTGAAAACGCGGCCAAGCTGGCGGGGCGGCCACACGCCGTGCAGCTGCTGGCGGTGTCCAAGACGCGCCCCCCGGAAGCCGTGCGCGACCTGGCCGCGGCGGGCCAGCGCGCGTTCGGCGAGAACTATGTCCAGGAGGCCCTCGCCAAGATCAGGGCCCTGCCCGGACTGGGGCTGGAGTGGCACCTCATCGGCCACCTGCAGTCGAACAAATGCCGGGAGGCCGCCGAGCACTTCCACTGGGTGCAGTCGGTGGACCGGGCCAGGCTGGTGGACGCCCTGGACCGCGCCCGGCCCGAGGGCCTGCCGCCGCTGAACGTGCTGGTGCAGGTGAACGTGGACGGCGAGGCGGGCAAGTCCGGCTGCCGGCCCGACGAGGTGGCGGCGCTGGCCGACCGCATCGCGGCGGCGCCGCGGCTCCGGCTGCGCGGCCTGATGGCCATCCCCGAACCGCACCCCGACCCGGGGCATCGCCGCGAAAGCTTCCGTCGGCTCAAGGCGCTGTTCGACGCCGTCGCGGCCCGGCACCCCGGCGTGGACACCCTGTCCATGGGCATGAGCGAAGACTTCGAAGCCGCCATCGCCGAGGGCTCCACCCTGGTGCGCATCGGCACCGCCCTGTTCGGCGCGCGTGGCCAATAGCCGCGGCATCCTTTACCGTGCCGGCATGAGCGAATCTTCGATGGCCTTCATCGGCGGCGGCAACATGGCCCGCAGCCTCATTGGCGGGCTGGTGGCCCGCGGCCACGGCGCCGGCCGACTGCGCGTGGCCGAACCGGTGCCGGCGCTGCGCGAGGCGCTGGCCGCGGACTTCGGCGTCACCGCCGTGGCCACGGCCCCGGATGCGGCGGACGGCGCCGGGCTGTGGGTGCTGGCGGTGAAGCCGCAGGTGCTGCGCGAAGTCTGCGCCTCGCTGGCCCCGCTGGCCCAGGCCCGGCGGCCGCTGGTGGTGTCCATCGCCGCCGGCATCACCACCGCGCAGATTGACCGCTGGCTGGGCGGCGGCCAGGCCGTGGTGCGCACCATGCCCAACACCCCGGCCCTGCTGGGCGCGGGCGCCACCGGCCTGTACGCCAACCCCGCCGTGGACGGCGGCCAGCGCGCGGCGGCCGAAGCGCTGATGCAGGCCACCGGCATCACCGCCTGGATTCCGGACGAGGCGCTGATGGATGCGGTGACCGCCGTGTCGGGCAGCGGCCCGGCCTATGTCTTCCTGCTGGCCGAAGCCATGCAGGCGGCGGGCGAAGCCCAGGGCCTGGCGCCCGACACCGCGCGCCGGCTGGTGGTGCAAACGCTGCTGGGCGCCTCGCGCATGCTGGACGAATCGGGCGACGCGGCGGCCGTGCTGCGCCAGCGCGTCACCTCGCCGGGCGGCACCACCCAGGCCGCGATCGAATGCTTCGAGGCCGGCGGGTTCCGGGAGCGGGTGGACGCGGCCATCGCCGCCGCCGCCCGCCGCGGCCGCGAACTGGCCGCCGGCAACGAGTGACGCGGCGTTGGCGCCGCGTCCATGGACGCGGCCCGGCGGCAGGGCGATGATGGACGCCCCGTTCCGCGGAGTCCCGGCCATGCGTCGTTCACCCTCCAACACCCTCTTTTTCCTGCTGCTGGCGCTGGCGTTCGCGCTGCCGGCGCTGGCCGACAACGCCACCCGCGCCGGCGGGTTCGTCGTGCACCACAACGCCGTGCCCAGCACCAGCCTGGCGCCCGACGTGGCGCGCCAGTACGGCATCACCCGCTCGGCCAACCGCGCGCTGGTGAACATTTCCGTGCGCCAGGGCGAGCCGGGCGCCGACCGCGCCGTGCGGGCAACGGTAAAGCTGGTGGCCACCAACCTCAGCGGCCAGCGCCAGGACCTGCGCGCCCGCGAAGTGCGCGAAGGCGACGCCGTGTACTACCTCGCCGAAGCGCGCATCAGCGGCAACGACACGCTGGCCTTTGAACTCGAAGTCACGCCCGAAGGCGCCACCGCGCCCATCCGGGCCAGCTTCCGCCAGGAATTCTTCCCCCAGTGAGCCTGCTGCTGGTACGCCACGGCCAGGCCAGCTACGGCGCCGCCGACTACGACAACCTGTCCGAACGCGGGCAACTGCAGTCGCGCCGGCTGGGCGAATGGCTGGCGCGCGGCGGGCACCGCTTCAAGGCCGTGGTGGTGGGCGGCATGCGCCGGCACCGGCAGACGGCCGAAGGCGTGGCGGCGGCGTTCACGGCCAGCGGCCTGGACCTGCCGGAGTTCGTCGCCGACGAGGGCTTCGCGGAGTTCGACCACGAGGCCGTGTTCGGCGCCTACCTGCGCCGCGATCCCTCCGACCCCATCGTGGTGGCCAGCCGCAGCGGCAAGCCGCGCGACGTGGGCCTGATGCTGCAGGCGGCGCTGCTGGCCTGGGCCCGCGACGAACTGCCCGGCCTGCCCGAATCCTGGGCCGCGTTCGGCCAGCGCGTGCAGTCGGCCGGCGATCGGCTGGAGGCGATGGCCGGCGACGACGAAGTGCTGGTGCTCAGCTCGGGCGGCGTCATCTCGCGGCTGGCGCAGATCGCGCTGGACGTGCCCGACCACCGCGCGGTCGAACTCAACCTGGCGCTGCGCAACAGCGCGCTGTCGGAGTTCCACCCGCACGGCGGCCGCCTGCGCCTGGGCTCGTGGAATGCGCTGCCGCACCTGCACGGCGAACGCGAGCTGTGGACCTACTACTGACGCCGATGCCCAGGCATCGGGACACCCCGACCACGAGACGCCGATGACCACGCCCCGCCCCGCCACCCTGTTCCCGTTCTCCGACCGATCGCTCGAACTGCAGGCCAAGGTCGCCGCGTTCGTGGCGGACAAGATCATTCCCGCCGAAGCCGAATTCGCCGCCCACGACGCCGACCCGGCCACCCGCTGGACGCCGGTGCCGCGCATGGCCGCGCTCAAGGCCGAAGCAAAGGCCGCCGGCCTGTGGAACCTGTTCCTGCCCGATGCCCGCCTGGGCGCCGGACTGAGCAACCTCGACTACGCGCCCATCGCCGAGCTCACCGGCCGCTCGCTGCACGCCCCCGAAGCCTTCA
>Ga0075160_10001122_pt1 | contig 16439 bp, 16 predicted proteins | sample JI91814C2DNA_FD_70969 | JGI IMG/M metagenome (GOLD analysis project Ga0075160, IMG submission 70969) | Wastewater effluent complex algal communities from Wisconsin, to seasonally profile nutrient transformation and Carbon sequestration -... | ecosystem: Engineered > WWTP > Effluent > Algae... | reverse complement strand
TTTTACTTTTTTATTAGTCAAACTTCAGATCAAGTCCTAAACCTCTCAACTCATGAACCAATACATTGAATGATTCAGGAATGCCGGCTCTTGGAATGTTATCACCTTTTACAATTGCTTCGTAAGTTTTAGCCCTTCCGATGATATCATCAGATTTAAGCGTCAACAACTCCTGCAAAATGTTAGATGCACCATAAGCTTCCAGTGCCCAAACCTCCATCTCACCAAAACGCTGACCACCGAACTGAGCTTTACCACCCAGCGGTTGTTGTGTGATAAGAGAGTATGGTCCGATTGAACGGGCATGCATTTTATCATCAACCATGTGGTGAAGCTTAATGATGTAGATGATACCTACGGTTGCCTTCTGATCGAAGCGGTCGCCGGTTTCACCATCATACAAATAAGTATGACCGAATTTAGGTAAGCCTGCTTTGGTGATCTCTGCATCAATTTCTTCCACACTTGCACCATCAAAAATCGGTGTTGCAAAACGAACGCCTAATTTTTCACCGGCCCAGCCTAATACTGTTTCATAGATCTGTCCCAGGTTCATACGACTAGGTACACCCAATGGATTCAACACGATATCTACCGGTGTTCCATCTTCCAGGAAAGGCATATCTTCTGCACGAACGATCTTGGCAACAATACCCTTGTTTCCGTGACGGCCCGCCATCTTATCACCTACTTTCAACTTACGCTTGATAGCCATGTAAACTTTTGCAAGTTTTAATACACCGGCTGGTAATTCATCACCAATAGAGATGTTGAATTTCTCACGCTTGTATCTTCCTAACTCTTCGTTAAATTTAATGTTGTAATTGTGCAACAAAATATTGATCAGCTCATCTACTTTTTCATCGCCACTCCATCCTAAAGGATTTACGTTTTGATAATCGATGTTGGCTAAATTCTTAGCATTAAACTTAGCTCCTTTACCGATCAACACTTCACCAAAATTATTGCTAACACCTGCACTGCTCTTATCTTTCAACAAGGTCTGCAGTTTGTTTATCAGTAATTCCAACAGGTCAGCTTCGTTCTTCTCGTGCACTTTCTCGATCTTATCCATCTGTGCTTTTTCACGAACCTTAGCGTTCTTATCTTTCTTGGCACGCTGGAATAATTTCTTATCAATGATAACACCTTCTGTTCCGCTTGATGCTTTTAAAGAAGCATCTTTTGCATCACCGGCTTTATCACCAAAGATGGCACGTAACAGTTTCTCTTCTGGTGTAGGATCGCTCTCACCTTTAGGAGTTATTTTACCGATAATAATATCACCTTCTTTTACATGAGCACCAATGCGGATGATACCGTTCTGATCCAGGTCTTTGGTAGCTTCCTCACTTACGTTCGGAATATCCGGGGTCAGTTCTTCTTCACCTAATTTGGTATCACGTACTTCAATTTCGTATTCTGAAATATGTAATGAAGTAAACAGATCTTCCTTAACTACTTTTTCACTGATCACGATCGCATCCTCGAAGTTGTAACCTTTCCATGGCATGAACGCCACTTTCATGTTACGACCCAGTGCAATTTCACCACCCTTGGTTGCATAACCTTCGGTTAAGAAATCGCCTTCGCTCACCTTCTGTCCTTTAACCACCGCAGGGCGCAGGTTGATACATGTCTCCTGGTTGGTACGAACGAACTTGGTTAATTTATAAACGATCAGGTCTTCATCAAAACTTACTAACTGCTGCGTTTCGTTACGTTTGTAGCGCACATGAATTTCATTTGCATCTACATATTCAACAACACCTTCGCCATCTGCATGTATCTGGATCCTTGCATCACGGGCAGCCTTAGCCTCTAAACCGGTACCAACGATAGGCACTTCGGGTTTGATCAGCGGAACAGCCTGGCGTTGCATGTTTGATCCCATCAGCGCACGGTTAGCATCATCATGCTCCAGGAATGGAATCAGCGAAGCACTTAAACCAACGATTTGGTTTGGTGCCACGTCCATGTATTCCACTTCTGTTTTATCAAGAATAGGGAAATCACCTGTTTGACGGGATTTGATCCTGTCATCAACAAAGTTTCCTTTTGCATCCATTTCAATATTTGCCTGTGCAATCTTAGCTGTATCTTCTTCTTCAGCACTCAGGAAAGTGATCTTCTTCATATCCGCTCTACCATCAGTTACTTTGTGGTACGGCGTTTCAATAAAGCCCATGTCATTGATCTTGGCATGTACACAAAGTGTAGATATCAAACCAATGTTTGGTCCTTCCGGAGTTTCAATGGTACACAAACGGCCGTAGTGAGAATAGTGAACGTCACGAACCTCGAAACCAGCTCTTTCACGACTTAAACCACCGGGTCCGAGTGCGGAGATACGACGCTTGTGCGTAATCTCACTTAAAGGATTGGTTTGATCTAAGAACTGCGATAACTGTGATGTACCAAAGAATGAATTGATAACTGAAGAAAGTGTTCTTGCATTGATCAGATCAACCGGAGTGAACACCTCGTTATCACGTACGTTCATCCTTTCACGGATGGTACGGGCCATACGTGCCAGACCAACACCAAACTGAGCATACAATTGCTCACCCACGGTACGTACACGACGGTTACTTAAGTGATCAATATCATCCACTTCACTTTTACCATTGGTTAATAACACCAATGTTTTAATGATGGCGATGATATCATCTTTAGTTAATACTTTTTTAGTGATCGGGAAATCAAGACCCAGGCGGCGGTTAATTTTGTAGCGGCCTACTTCACCCAGATCGTAACGCTTATCACTGAAGAATAATTTATCAATAATACCACGTGCAGTTTCGTCATCAGGGGCATCAGCACCACGCAATTGCTTGTAGATATGCTGAACCGCTTCCAACTCACTGTTAGAGGTATCTTTATTCAATGTATTGTAGATAATGGCATAATCACCACTCACTTCTTCTTTCTGAATAAACACACTCTTCACTTCCATCTCGATGATCATCATAATATTTGATTCATCTAAAACGGTATCCCTTTCCAGGATGATCTCGTTCCTTTCGATAGAAACAACTTCACCGGTATCTTCATCCACAAAATCTTCAACCCAGGTACGCAATACACGTGCAGCAAGGCGCTTGCCAATGCATTTCTCCAGGCTTTTTTTATCAGCTTTAACCTCATCAGCCATACCAAATAATTCGAGTATGTCTTTATCAGTTTCAAAACCTATAGAACGTAATAAAGTAGTAACCGGGAATTTTTTCTTACGGTCGATGTAAGCAAACATTACGTTGTTGATATCTGTAGCAAACTCCATCCAGGCTCCTTTGAAAGGAATAACCCTTGCAGAGTAGATCTTAGTACCATTCGGGTGAACAGACTGGCCGAAGAATACACCAGGTGAACGGTGTAACTGACTAACTACTACCCTTTCGGCACCATTGATAACGAAAGTACCACGTGGCGTCATGTAAGGGATATTACCTAAAAACACGTCCTGAACGATTGTCTGGAAGTCAACGTGCTCTTCGTCATTACAACTCAGGCGCAGTTTTGCTTTTAAGGGTACAGCGTAGGTTAATCCTCGCTCAATACACTCTTCGATAGTGTAGCGTGGAGGATCTACGAAGTAGTCCAAAAATTCCAGTACGAAAATGTTACGTGTGTCGGTGATAGGAAAATTTTCCTTGAATACACGAAACAACCCTTCCACATTACGTTTGTCGGGAGTGGTTTGTAACTGGAAAAAGTCTTTAAATGATTGGATCTGGATACCCAGCAAATCAGGAGTTTCTGCTAAAAATTCAACTTTACCGAAATTGAAACGTTTAGCAGGGTTTGTTTTTGTTGCAGACATATTGTAATTAAAACGTTTTAATGTGCAGAAGACCCTCTATTTTAGTGCATTGTAACAACTTGTGCCACTAACCCTAAATTAAAGGAGGGCAAAGTTACGGATTATTTTCCTATTTATTGATTACGATATACGATTTTTTGAGGAATTGGAAGGGTTTTTGTGGATAACGGGAATTTTTAGCCTTTTTCTGTCTTTTCGAGTAAAAATCAGTCAACTTTCCCAAAAATAAAGAAGCCGGGAATAAATTCCCGGCTCTTAAGTCTATTTAAAGGAATCAATTAAGCGATCTCAACTTCAGCACCAGCTTCAACTAATTTTGCTTTAATTTCTTCTGCAGTTGCTTTATCAGCACCTTCTTTAACTGGTTTTGGAGCGCCATCAACTAAATCTTTAGCTTCTTTCAGTCCTAATCCGGTTAATTCTTTAACGATTTTAACGATCGCTAATTTGTTAGCACCTGCAGATTTCAGGATAACATCAAAAGATGTTTTCTCTTCAGCAGCAGCCGGGCCATCGCCACCTGCGCTTACTACAACTGCAGCAGCAGCTGGTTCAATACCATACTCTGATTTTAAGAATTCTGCTAATTCCTGTACTTCTTTTACTGTTAAGCCTACTAAACTTTCAGCTAATGATTTTACGTCTGCCATAATGTTTGTTTTTTTCCGGCTTCACACCCTTAAAGGATCCGTCGGAGAGTTTTAAAAAAATTGTTGTTTTATCAATGAGTTGACTTTGCTGTTAACTGATCAACTTATTTTACTTTTTACATGCTTCGTAAATACTAAGCCTGTGGTGTTTCTTCAGCTTCAGCGGCCGGAGCTTCCGGCGTTGCTTCTGCTGCAGGTGTTTCTGTAGCTGGTGCTTCTGCAACGGGTGCTTCTTCAACAGCCGGTGCTTCTGCTACCACTTCTGCAACTGGTGCAGCAGCTTCTTCAACTGGCTTTGCTGCGTCTTTGTTTTGTAAAGCGCCCAATACACGTTGTATTGGTGATTGCAACAATCCGATCACTTCACCGATCAATTCATTCTTAGTCTTGATCTGGGTTAATGCTTTCAGCTGATCGTTACCAACAAATACATCACCATTAATGAAAGCTGCTTTCAGTAAAGGTTTTTCGTTATTGTTTTCTTTACGGAAGCTGCTGATGATCATTGCAGGCTCTTTTGGATTTTCGCTGAACATCAGGGCTGTTACCTGGTGCAGTGAATCAAAAACGCCGCTGTATTTTTCAGCATCCAGGCTTTCCAGTGCTTTGCGGATAAGTGTATTCTTAGCCACTTTCATTTCTACCTGCTTATTAAAGCAATGGCTGCGCAATTTGCCAACCTGTGCTACAGTTAAGCTTTCTGTATCAGTTATATAGAAGTTGTTGTACTGGGCAAATTTGCCTTTCAGCACCTCAATCACTTCATTTTTTTCCTGTTTTGTCATTTTAATTATTTTTTAAACCCTTTGTACTTAAGCTTTGCTCAGTATTACAGGATTAGTTTTGAACAGATTTTGTGTCAACCATAATACCGGGGCTCATTGTGCTGGCCATGCTAACACCTCTCAGGTAAGTTCCTTTAGATGAAGATGGCTTTAATTTAACTACAGCATTGATAAGTTCCTGGCTGTTTTCAGCAATTTTTTCAGGAGCAAAACTTACCCTTCCGATAGAAGCATGGATGATTCCCACTTTATCTACCTTAAAGGCAATTTTACCACCTTTTAAATCGGTGATGGCACCTGCTACATCGTTGGTAACTGTGCCTGTTTTAGGGTTCGGCATCAGGTTACGTGGACCTAACACTTTACCCAGTTTACCAATCTTCGGCATCACCGATGGAGTGGCAACAATAACATCAATATCTGTCCAACCGCCTTCGATCTTGGTAATGAATTCATCCAGGCCTACAAAATCAGCACCGGCTGCAGTAGCTTCGGCTTCTTTATCAGGCGTACATAAAACCAATACACGTTTTGTTTTACCGGTTCCATGAGGCAGCGAAACTGTACCACGGATGGCCTGATCGGCTTTCTTAGGATCTACTCCTAATTTGATATGCAGATCAACAGAACTATCGAATTTTGTTGTGTTTACTTCTTTAACTAGGGCTGAAGCTTCCTTTAAGGAATATGCTTTATTAATATCAACCTTAGTATTTGCTACTTTTCTTTTTTTCGTAATCATTTTTTACAAATTTTAGGTTGATTATTAATTTTCCCAGGGGGCTGTTCCTTCTACGGTTAAACCCATGCTGCGTGCTGTACCGGCAACCATTTTCATGGCGCTGTTGATTGTAAAAGCGTTCAGATCTTCCATTTTATCTTTGGCAATCTCTTCTACCTGAGCCCAGGTTACTTTTCCAACCTTAACACGGTTTGGTTCTTTACTGCCGCTGGTGATCTTTGCTGCATCCATTAACTGTACAGCTGCGGGTGGGGTTTTAATGATAAAGTCGAAAGACTTATCAGCATAAACGGTAATTAATACGGGAAGTACTTTACCTTGTTTATCCTGGGTTCTGCCGTTGAAAGCTTTACAGAACTCCATGATGTTGATACCTTTAGAACCTAAGGCAGGTCCTATTGGCGGTGCAGGATTGGCCTGTCCTCCTTTACACTGGAGTTTGACATAGCCTGTGATCTCTTTTGCCATTTTTTTACTTTTTTTGGTGATAACGTCCGGGCATTTACCAGGACTCCCAATACAATAATATTCCTTTAAGAACTATTTTGGGACGGCAAAGGTAGGTGTTTATTTTAGATTTTGGAGTGCAGGTGTTAGATTTTTTTAGACCGCACAAAGTGGCTTGAAAGCCAAAGGATTAGATTGCCGGGAAGCCGGTAAGGCGTTTTATTAATTCCCGCATTTCCGTCTTCCCGGCATATTCTTCGTCTTTACTTCATCCTTTTTAGGTCCAAATCCTGGAAATCAAAGCTAAAATCTGTCAACGGCGAAATCGCCGCCATCTTAAAACCCGATGCCTTGCCATTCTCATCCAGTTCAAATTTTACATAGGCATCTGCATCCATGCTGCGGTCGTTCCATTTGGCAACAAAGGTATTTCCCTTGAAAGGCAGCAATATACCGCTGAGTTTAGGAGATTTTTTACTGTCGAACCAGGGCTGCCCGTTTTTTACAGATATAACTACTTCGCCAAACCATTGATCGGTAAAGGTTCCAACAAAATTATTGATATCAGCTCTGGGAGCTGCACTTTTTTGCTGCGCTGCAATACCCGCCCATATTGAGTCTGTGATTTTTTTGGCCTCGGCTTCATTCTTTACTACACGTTCGTGCATTTGTTTAACCCTGTCAAAGCCTTTTACACCGAGGTAACTGTCTTTAATGGTGTTGGTGATAGCAGTAAAAGCAGCACCAGATTGTTGATTAGTCAATACAATGATACCAAGTTTTAATTCAGGTATCAAGGTAATCTGTGTTACAATACCAGCCAGGCCTCCTGTATGGGTTACCTGCTTGTACCCCTTTACATCGCTTAAAAACCAGCCCAGGCCATAAGAAGCAAAATGTGTATTATAAGCACCAGGTCCGCCCACATTAATGATGGTTTGTGGAGCCCAGAAATCGTTGTGCACATCTTCGCTAAAAAGCTTTTTCCCTTCGCCGTATTTACCATTATCCATTTGCATGATCAGCCATTTGCTCAGGTCGGTGATATTACTAACAATACCGCCGGCAGCGTTCGCATCTTCATCCCATTCAATATCAATGGTAGTTACTTTGTCATTAACGGGTGCATGCGGCATTACAATGTTATTCCGGTTGGGCAGCCTGCTGATTGATGCTTTACTGGCTGTCATACCCAGTGGCTGCATGATGCGTTGTTCAATAAAATCTTCCCAGCTTAATCCACTTACCCTTGCAATTACTTCGCCTGCAACAATATAGAGGTTGTTATCATAATCATATTTTGTTCTGAAGGCTGAAACGGGTTTTAAATAGCGCAGGTTGTGAATGATATCTTTCTTGGTGAAATAATTGGAGTCAGGAAACATCATCAGATCACCGGCGCCAAGGCCCAAACCGCTGCGGTGTGTTAGCAGATCCCTGATGGTGAATGCATCTGTAACATAGGGATCGTACATTTTAAATTCAGGAATATAATCGGTTACCTTATCATCCCATTTCAGCTTTCCTTCATCGATGAGCATACCCAGCGCTGCTGAGGTAAACGCTTTACTGTTGCTGGCTACACCAAATAAAGTATTCTCATCTACCTTTTGCATGGTACGCAATGAGCGCACACCATAGCCTTTTGCATGTCTAAGTTTTCCATCTTTTATAACACCAACGGCAATGCCGGGTACATCAAAGGTTTTTAAAGTAAGTTCGGTAAGCGAATCAATTTGTGCAGAACTGATCACCTGCGCCGCAGAATAAAATGAAACTGCGATGAGTATAACAATAGATATTAGTTGTTTTTTCATGTTTGTTGATTAATTGCTGTTAGTTAACTTTTAACTGGCGGGCAAGATAAACATTTCAAAATAACAAGGCTAACTGAAATTGATGAAAGGAAAATAGTTTATTTAGCGCTTAGCTTTTTAATAGCTGCATACACAGCCTTCACCGTATTCCTGTCAAGGTCTTTGGCCTTTTCTGATAATTCGCCGTAGGGGACCATCAGTTCTTCTCCGTCTTCTGCCTTACGGGAGCTGATACCATTTGCTTTTTTAGATTCCATCCAGGCTTCGTGAACCTGTGCTGATACTGATTCTATATCTGGTAATTTCATATTATTATTTTACACTTTTAATTTTAATTAGCATTACACAAAACTATCTAATAAAAAAATCCCCCGGCTTTTGCGGGGGATCTAAATATTTTTTCACAGGTTTATAGCACTAATATGCCTTTCGCCTGCATGGTTATTTCTTTTTTCGGTTCTTTTATAGCTGCAATTTCTTCTTTGCTTTTGCCTGCATCTTCAGCATAATGTTTCAGCATTTCCACTGAAGTTTCTTTTAAGGTAGCAATTCCATCAACAACAATTGTTTTTCCGTTCATTGATAACGGTACTAAAAAAGAGTGATCTTTCATTTTGATCATCATGGCACCTTCTGCCGTTTCCATTTTCAACCAGCAACCTTCTGCTTTGCAAACTTCTTTTACTTTACCGCTTACTTTAATTTCAACACTTTCTTTTCCATTTAATTTAGCAGGCAATTCAGCTACCGGTATCGCTCCGGCTGCAGTGGTTTTTTTTCCAAACACCATTCCTGTGTTTGCATCACCTTCGGGTGGCTGAGCCATTAAAAAAAGGCCTAACAATAAAGCCGGTACCAATAAAAATATCTTTTTCATGTTTTATGTTTTAAGAATTAAAAAAAGCCACTTCCGTGGCTTTGCAATTTAAACAATTTTTTCAACCTGCATATAGCTAAGTTCAACCGGTGTAGCCCGGCCAAATATCTTAACCTGAACTTTCAGTTTTTTCTTCTCATCATTTACCTCTTCAATAACGCCATTAAAGTCGTTGAATGGCCCGTCGATGATTTTAATGGTTTCACCAATAATGAATGGTTCACTCATGGTCATTCCGCCTGCATCACTCATTTCATCTACCTTACCCAGCATTTTATTAACTTCTGCCTTACGCAAAGAGATGATATTTCCTTTAGCACCTTTACCATCCGTTAAAAAGTGCATTACGTTGCTGATATTGCTCATTGACTGAATCATATCATCATTCAATTTTCCATCCGCCACTTCAATCATTATATAACCAGGGTAAAAGTTACGTTCACGCATGACTTTTTTCCCATTCACCACTTTGTACACTTTTTCAACAGGTAAAAATATCTGTTTTACAATATTGGTCCAGCCGTTACGAACGATATCCTTATCGAGGTATTCTTTGATCTTACGCTCTTTTCCGCTTACTACACGCAGCACATACCATTTGCTTTCCTTCTCAGCTTTCTCTGTCTTCTCTACAACCGGTGTTATTGCTTCCATAATTATCCTATTAAAGAGTAAATAAATTTCATGGCGTTGCTGGCTGCAAAGTCCATAAGCGAAACCATGAATGTAATTAAAAGCGTAGCGCCTATAACAATCATAGTAGACTGTTGTAATTGATCCCAGTTTGGCCAGGTTACCTTATGCATTAATTCTTTGTAAGAATCTTTGAGGTAAGCAGTAAATTTATTCATGTTCTTAGTTTATTAATCCGTTAATTGCCCGCCCGGCTGAATGCCGTTCGGACGGGGTTAATTGGTTAATCCGTTTCTCCGGATTAACGGATTAACAGACTAACATTGTTTAGCACGGGCACTAGGATTCGAACCCAGATCAAAGGTTTTGGAGACCCGTATGCTACCGTTGCACCATGCCCGTGTGAAAAATGCCCTTCGCTCCGCCGCGGCGGAGAACTGAAAAGAGCGAAATATTTTAAAGAACTGGTTCACTTTTTTGCAAACAGGAACCCTTAAAAAAAGCAAAGTACCTAAGCTTTTGGCCTAAGTACTCTGCAAAGATATCAAAAAGCTTCCACAAAACCTCTGTTATTTACAGAGATTGAAGGATTCTCTTATTTTACAATTTCAGTTACCTGACCGGCACCAACTGTACGGCCACCTTCACGAATCGCAAATTTTAAACCTTTCTCCATAGCGATTGGCTGAATCAACACAACATTTAATGAAGTGTTATCACCAGGCATCACCATTTCTGTTCCTGCATTCAGGGTAACTTCACCGGTTACGTCTGTAGTACGGAAATAGAACTGAGGACGGTATTTGTTGAAGAATGGAGTATGACGTCCACCTTCTTCTTTGCTTAATACGTAAACTTCGCCTTTAAATTCAGTGTGCGGAGTGATAGAACCTGGTTTGCAAAGAACCATACCACGACGGATCTGGGTCTTTTCAATACCACGTAATAACAAACCTGCATTATCACCAGCTTCACCTTCGTCCAGTAATTTTTTGAACATTTCAACGCCTGTACAAGTGGTTGATAATGGTTTTTCCATTAAACCTACGATCTCCATTGGTTCACCAACTTTGATACGACCTCTTTCGATACGACCGGTAGCAACAGTACCACGACCAGTGATTGAGAATACGTCCTCAACACTCATCAGGAACGGCTGGTCAACCAGACGTGGAGGTAATGGAATATAGCTATCAACAGCGTCCATCAGTTCGTTGATCTTAGCAACCCATTTTTCTTCGCCGGCTAAAGCACCAGTTGCAGAACCCTGGATGATTGGTGTGTTATCACCGTCGAAACCATAAGAAGTTAATAACTCACGGATTTCCATTTCAACCAGTTCGAGTAACTCAGGATCGTCAACCAGGTCAACTTTGTTCATGAAAACAACGATCTGAGGTACACCTACCTGGCGAGCCAACAGAATGTGTTCTTTAGTTTGAGGCATAGGTCCGTCAGTAGCAGCAACTACCAGGATAGCGCCATCCATCTGGGCAGCACCAGTGATCATGTTCTTAACATAATCGGCGTGACCCGGACAATCTACGTGAGCATAGTGACGGCTAGCCGTAGCATACTCTACGTGAGCTGTATTAATTGTGATACCCCTTTCTTTTTCTTCAGGAGCACCATCAATATCATCATAATTTTTTTTCTCCGCCAAACCTCTTTTTGACAAAACATCGGTTATAGCGGCTGTAAGTGTTGTTTTACCATGATCCACGTGACCGATAGTTCCAACGTTTAAATGGGGTTTATCCCTTTTGAATGATTCTTTTGCCATTGTTTGTATTTTAATATTTGTTTTGAAAAAATGGTTGTCGTTTAAAGTCTGTAAACCATAGACCTGATGTTAATTTCTTTATGTAAGAATCTGCCCAAAGCGAACTCTTTTTGTTGAGCCATAGGTGAGAATCGAACTCACGACCCCTTCCCTACCAAGGAAGTGCTCTACCCCTGAGCTACCACGGCGACTCAGTCGGCAATTATCAGTTGGCAGTCGGCAGTCAGCGTTAGCTAACCCTGCAGACTGCAAACTGCAGGCTGCAAACTGAAATTGAGCGGAAGACCAGGCTCGAACTGGCCACCTATAGCTTGGAAGGCTATCGCTCTACCAAATGAGCTACTTCCGCTTGTTAATTTGTTAATTTGATAATTTGGTGATTAGCCAAATAAAAAACTACAATATTTAAAAGAACTCTCAATCATCAAATTATCAAACCAGATAATTATCAAATTGTTCCTGTGGGCAGAGTAGGGTTCGAACCTACGTACACTTACGTGAACAGATTTACAGTCTGTCGCCTTTAACCGCTCGGCCATCTGCCCTTTTTAGCTAACCGGTTAATCCGTTAATTGGTTTACCCAATTAACTATTTAAACCAATAAACCATTAAATTTTTACTGAGCCGAAAACTGGAGTCGAACCAGCGACCTACTGATTACAAATCAGTTGCTCTACCAACTGAGCTATTTCGGCGTAATTTAAAAGAACTGTTTCTCAAAAATTGCGGGCAATACGCTATTACCCCTTTTTTTGGGAAGGCAAAGGTAAGAGAAAATGATTAATACCAAAACTTTGAAATGATTTTTTTTACGTGTATTTGATAAAATGTGTATAAAGCAACAAAAAAGCCTTCCGAACTAAATCGGAAGGCTCAATTTTCTAAGGCTTTATCTTTATGCTGCCTGTTTTTCTTTTTGGCGTTTTATCTGTGTTATAATAGATTCCAGTGCCGCGTCAAAACTTTCTTCAAATGATTTGGAAGAATGCTTTACAAAAAATTCGTGGCGTGGAATCAGGATTTTAATCTCTGCTACTTTATCCTTTATGGTGTGCACTACATTATCAAGCTTTAAATACACATCAACCTTGGTTATCCTGTCGTGATACTGTGATAATTTCTCAACTTTTTTCTCGATATAAGATACAAGTTTAATGTCTGCATCAAAGTGCACTGTCTGAATGTTTACGTTCATAACGTCTGATTTTAATCTGTGAAAAAATAATGTGAAAGAACTGGGTAGATTTTTTCGTCATAGGCAAGCTTAAGAAGGGGTTTTTAAGGTGTTATTTACTGTATGTAAGTTACTGATTAAACCACATTATTCAAAAAATAAAAGGTAATAAACTGGTAATTTTATAACGGTTTTATAACGCTAATAGTGTTGAAAAGTCAAAAAAATTGCCAGCCTAAGCCTTGGGGTGTGCCTTTTTATGAATGTTCTTCAATTTTTCGATACTGTTATGAGTGTAGATCTGTGTGGCTGCCAGGCTGCTGTGGCCCAACAACTCTTTTACCGCATTCAGATCGGCCCCGTTATTCATTAAATGCGTTGCAAAAGTATGTCGCAGAACGTGTGGGCTTTTTTTATCGATGGTTGTAACCAGGGTAAGATATTTATTGACCGTATTGTACACATAACGGGGGTATAATTTCTTGCCGGAAGCTGTTACCAGCAGCACTTCTTTATCATATATGCTGTGCAGTCTTCTTTTTTCATCTATGTATTCCTGCATCTTTTGCAAAAGCTGGTTATTCACCGGAATGATGCGCTCTTTATTTCCTTTACCCAGCACTTTTATGGTACTGTTGCTTTTTGAAATGGCCGTTTCTTTAAGCCCAATAAGTTCTGCCTGCCGCATGCCGGTATTGTAAAAAAGTTGTAAGATCAGTTCATCTGTTTTCCCTTCCCAGGTATCCGGAAATTCAACATGGGTGAGCAGCGTACCTGTATCTTTTTTATCAACAAACTGTGGCAGCCGTTTATTCACTTTGGGAGAAATGATGGCCGTCATGGGACTTACTACGATGGTTTGCTGCCTTAACTGGTATTTAAAGAATGATTTTAGGGTTGATATCTTCCGGTTTATGCTTTTCGATTCCATTCCCTGCTGCTTCAGTTCGGCCAGCCAGGATCGGATAAATGTGGGCTTGATCTCTGCCAGCGGCATTTGCCCAAACTGCTGCAACATAAAACCAAAAAAAGAACTGAGATCGTTCTTATAGGAAACAATGGTGTGGTTTGAATACCTTTTCTGAAAACTGAGGTGATCCAGGAAATGCTGTATGTTTTGCACTGCGGTTTGCTCCATAAAAAAACTGATACCCAAAGTTATAGTAACCGGGTATCAGTTTAATATATTGCTGATTTAAATAATCTTAATCGAACTTACCAGCTGAAACCTGCTCTTTATAAACAGCTTTCAAAACTTCTTTACGACGACGGATAGAAGGCTTAATAAAAGCCTGTCTTTCTCTCAATTGTAACAGAATTTTGCTTTTCTCAAATTTCTTTTTGTACTTTTTGAGAGCCTTGTCGATGTTTTCGCAGTCTTTTGAATCAATAATTAACATATAGTATATACCTCCTTTAGGTGTTTTTAAGCCTGCCTGATCGGTAGACAGGGGCGCAAAGATAGCCGAAATATTTAAATAATGAAATTCTTTGCAACAAATTCCGAAATTTGATGAATGTTTACAGGAATAATAGAAAAAACCGGCCAGATCGCAGATGTCATAAGCAATGGATCCAACAAAAGCTTTTGGATACATTCTGACCTTTCAAATGAGCTGAAAGTTGATCAGAGTCTTAGCCACAACGGCATTTGCCTTACTGTGGAAGAGGTCAAAAACGGGATGCACCGCGTTACAGCCATAGAAGAAACCATCGTAAAGACCAATGCAGGAAGCTGGGAAACCGGAAAGACAATTAATCTGGAACGCTGTATGCAGCTGAATGGGCGCCTGGACGGGCATATTGTGCAGGGACATGTAGATTGTACCGCCGAATGCGTTGCGGCTATTGAAAAAGCAGGCAGCTGGGAATACAGTTTTTCTTTTCCGGAAAAATTTGCCGCTTTTATAATTGAAAAAGGATCAGTTACTGTGAACGGTATAAGCCTCACCTGCTTTAATGTGGGCGATACCTGCTTTACTGTAGCTATTATACCATATACCTTTGAGCATACCAATATGAGCAGCCTGAAAAAAAGCGACCTGGTGAATATTGAATGGGATGTGGTTGGGAAATATGTCTCCAGAATTCTTTCCCTGAAAGCATAAATTACCGACACTGCTATTGCAACCCGAAACACAAATAAAACGAGGAGAACATTTAAAACAATTGGATGGCTTAAGAGGCATTGCCATTTTAATGGTAGTAAGCTATCATTTCTTTCCGGAAAATATCATATGTAATTTTGGGTGGACCGGGGTTGATTTGTTCTTTGTCTTATCCGGCTTTTTAATCACCGGCCGGTTACTGCCATATTTAAATGACCCTAAGATATTACAAAGGTTTTACAGAAACAGGTTCTTAAGAATTGTTCCATTGTACTTTGCTTTCTTAATGATATTCTTCACCAGTTGGTTCTTACTTTCTTCCGCAAAAACCTTAAGTTCATTTGGGTTTTATAAGGCGCACTGGTGGCAGTTTTTCCTGTTTATGCAGAACTGGGTATTTGCAAACAACATAGCAGAGTCAAAGACACATTTACAGCATTTATGGTCAGTTGCTGTTGAAGAACAGATATATCTCCTTTTTCCTTTGTTCCTGATCCTGCTTCGCAATAAAACTAAAGTATTTTATGCGGTAATTTGTATGATTATCGCCATACTTATAAGCAGGTGGTATTATTTCAATTTTGTTCTGGAAAAAGAAGCATATTTGAAAATATATTTAAATACTTTTTTCAGGCTTGATTCTTTTTTATGCGGGGTGCTGGTTTATTTGATCTACATAGACCAGGTTATCTACAGGAAATTTTTACAGGTTTTAACATGGATAAGCCTGCTTTGCATGCTTATGCTATTTATTTACATTTTAACAACCCATGATGCTGAAAAAAACAATGCATTCATTTCAGGTGCTGGCTATACAGTTATTGCATTCATGTTCGCTGGCCTTCTTATGGTAACACTTCTGAAAAAAAACAAAATAATTAACCAGGTCACTTCTTTCTCATTTTTGAGGTTTACAGGCAAGATCTCTTACGGAATATATATATTTCACTGGCCTTTATTCCTCTTTGGGTTCATACTACTGAATAGGCTCTTTGCTTATATAAACTATACTCCGGGAAGTAATACTATACATTTCATCAATGTAATTATTTGCCTGCCTGCAACTTATTTGGTCAGCAGTCTGAGTTACAAATACTTTGAATCGTATTTCTTAAAAAGAAAGGCCAGAACGGTTTAATTTAAAACAACCTTGTTATTTAGTCTTTTTAAAACCTGCAGAACGCCTATGGCAGCCAATATCAATATAAAAGGAAAAGCAGGGCTGATGAAGCGGTTACTCCATTCATCGCAGGTAAAAAATATGCCGATGAAAGTAAAGAGTAAATAAGTAATTGAAAATACCCTGGCATAAAAAAATGACCTGCCCGGTGCTGAGAATACCCCTATTAAAGTAAAAGGGTAAAAAACAGTAAAGCATATCAACAGCAGGTTGTTTTGCCAGCTGTAGTAGCTGCGGTACATCCCCAAAAAACAGCCTAGTTTTTTAAACCCATTCGTAAAGAAAGTCCAAAACCCTATTTCATCTTTTATAACTGCAAATGCTTTGTATAAACCTTCCTGGTTATATTCTTTATACTCAACCGGGGTGCTCACTTCAGGTACCTGGCATATGATCTCCATGCGCCTGATCGAATCAGG
>Ga0075160_10001119_pt1 | contig 16459 bp, 14 predicted proteins | sample JI91814C2DNA_FD_70969 | JGI IMG/M metagenome (GOLD analysis project Ga0075160, IMG submission 70969) | Wastewater effluent complex algal communities from Wisconsin, to seasonally profile nutrient transformation and Carbon sequestration -... | ecosystem: Engineered > WWTP > Effluent > Algae... | reverse complement strand
GTATAATTATAGTTTAACCGGTTGCTGAGATAGCATGAGAACTTCATCAGCAGGGGCTCTGAAGAAAAATGAATAAGCTCCAGGATGATGTTTTTTATTTGCTGAACAAGCTGGCTTTTTTTATCAAAAACCAGTTCAAGTCCCGTTTCCTTTAATGCGGCATCTACCTGCATTAGTTTAAATACCGGAACTTTTTCTTTAAGCAAAACTTCACCGATCATGATATCTTTTGCTTCTACGCCAAAACTTTGCAGAATATTATTTACCACAATTTTGCATCGCTGGCTGATCATGTTTTTTACGTAAATAATCATAACAATAGTTTTAATTATTAAATCCGGGATAATAATCATGCCAAAATTTAATTTTAACCCGAGTTATAGTTAAAAGCTAAGTGCCAAAGTCTGTTTTATTACAATTTCATTACAATAGAATTTTGCTGCAGATCGCTATCTCTTAAACAGATTTATATATTAACACACAATTAGATTAACTTTAAGCATGTCTTTTTTTAAACTAATTATCAGCTACTTACTCACTACCATTGTTTTCTTTGCAGTAGACATGACCTGGCTGGGTTTTATAGCTAAGGACCTGTATAAAAAATACCTGGGTAATTTTTTAAGCGACAAAGTAAACTGGCCAGCTGCGATTATTTTTTACCTGCTGTTTATTGCTGGTATATTTTACTTTGCCATTTTACCAGCTGTGGAAAAAGCTTCTCTATCAAAAGCAATTATTGCAGGGGCCTTGTTTGGATTTTTTACCTACGCCACTTATGATCTTACCAACCTGGCTACATTAAAGGACTGGCCACTGCCCATCGTTTTTATTGATATCATTTGGGGTTCGGTACTTACGGGCATTGTAAGCACTGCAGGTTATTATATTGTAAAATGGGTTGCATAAATGTTCATCGCTTTTATACATTGCTTCATTATTATTTTTGTTTACGTAAGTATTTGGTTTGCCATTTCTGTTTATAAAAAAAGAAATGATGTTGCCGATATTGCCTGGGGCCTGGGTTATATAATGCTCTGTGCTTATCTTTTTATACGGTATCCTGCATCGCAAGTTTCAATTCTTTTATACAGTTTGGTTACAGTTTGGGGCTTGCGCCTGAGTCTGCATATTTACACACGTAACAAAAACAAGACGGAAGACTTTCGGTACAAGGCCTGGCGGGAGGAATGGGGTAAAAATTTTTACCTGCGCAGCTATTTACAAGTTTTCCTGTTGCAGGGAGTTTTTTTGTTGATCATCATCTCACCGGTTATGCATGCTGCCATAGCTGAGCCAATGCAATGGCATATTTTTACCTGGATCGGTTTATGTTGCTGGATAATTGGTTTTTATTTTCAGGCGGTGGCAGATTGGCAACTGACTGTTTTTAAATCTGACAAAAACAACAAAGGTTTGATAATACAAAGTGGTTTATGGAAATACAGCCGCCACCCGAATTATTTTGGAGAGATACTGATGTGGTGGAGCATTTTTATAATCACCATGCCATTTACAAACAGTTTTTATTTTATTGTTAGTCCGCTTACCATAACACTGTTGCTGGTATTTGTTTCAGGCATTCCCATGCTGGAGAAAAAATACAAGGGCAATCCTGCTTTTGAAGATTATAAAAAAAGAACCAGCGCTTTAATACCGATGCCTCCGCGAAAGAAATAAAAAAGTTCCATCAAAATAAAAACGGGCGCAGTTAGCGCCCGTTCTCTTTCAAAAGGAACTCTTAGTTAATAACAATTTCCTTTGCAGCTTTCTCCTTTCCTGCAATCACTGGCAGACTTATTTCAAGCACACCATCGGCATATTTAGCCGAGATATTGCTGCTGTCAATGCTTTCATCAAGTGTGAAAGTGCGGGTGAAACCACCGCGGCTGTATTCCCTCAATATCCAATCGGGACGGGGAAAGCCTTCTGGTGGCGTGTAGGAAACAGTAAGCTCGTTTCCGTTAACACCCAGGTGAAAATGTTCTTTGATGCGTCCGGGTGCAAATACCAACATTTCATAACTTTTGTCAGTTTTAAAAATGTTTACTGCGGCCTTTTGCATGGATCGGATAAATCCCGGGCGGGCGGAATTTCCGTAAGATTTGCCTTTTGCGGCGCATGACTGATTGTAGTGCATGTTCTTTTGTTTTAGTTAAAAAAATAGATACATGCAATAAGCCTAAAAATGATGCCGCAATATTTTTACTGAAAATATGGCAGTATTACGGAGACCTTTTTGATCAGTTTAAAAATTCCATATCACCTGCAGATAATTGTATGGAAGCCGCAGCCAGGTTTTCTTTACAATGATCTAAAGAAGATGTGCCGGGTATGGGCAATATCCAGGGAGAGCGATGAAGCAACCAGGTAATATTTATTTGCGCTGCAGATGCTTTATACTTTTCGGCAATGGTTGCAATACGGTCATCTTGTTTAGGCAGCGAATTGATCAGCGAAAAATAAGGTATCAACGGAATATTATTTGCTTCACAGATATCGAGCACTTCTTCGCCGCCACGGTTTTCGCCGTAAGGCGTTTGAATGGTGGTGCGTTGTCCATGGCCGTACATATTTTCAACCGTAGCAACATTTCCCATCTGCATGGCCGTTTCCAGTTCTTCCCTGGTTACGTTGCTCACACCCACATGCAAAATCTTTCCTTCTTGTTGCATTTCAAACATAGCTTGCATCGATTCTTTAAAAGGCACATCGCTGCCGGGTAATACACGGAAATGTACCAGTTGAACTTGTTCAATCTGCAGTGTACTTAAATTTCTATCAATGGCAATGCGTAATTGTTCAGGCTTATTGAATGGTATCCAGCTTGCATCAGGTTTTCGGGTTGCACCCACTTTGGTACAAATTACCAGGTCTTTTGTGTAAGGGTATAATGCTTCTTTAATAAGCCGGTTGGTTACATCATCGCCATAATAATCGGCGGTATCCAAAAAATTTACACCGTTACTTACAACATGTTTTAATATCTGCAGCGCTTCTTCTCTTCTGGGAGGTTCGCCGTAAATGCCTTCGCCTGTAAGACGCATTGTTCCATAACCAAGGCGGTTGACTATTAATGGTTGTTGAGCGCCTCCGGCAATAGTAATAGTTTGTTGCATGTTTTTTAATTGTAGACGTCCATGAAAGCAACTTATTTTAAAAATTGTATTTCTATTAATACAACAAATCAGCTCACTCCAATAATCTTCCCATCTACCACATCAATATTATTTGCCTGTGGTATTTTAGGCAGGCCCGGCATACGCACCATTTCGCCGCAAACGGCCACAATAAAACCTGCTCCCTGGTTAATTACAAGGTCATCCACATCAATTTTAAAATCACTATAAACATCGTTTTGCAAGGGATTATGTGTAAATGAGTATTGTGTTTTAGCCATACAAACCGGCAGGTGTTCCAGTCCCAGCACCTTTATTTTTTTGATCATATCCTGTGCTTTTTTATACAGCACAACATCAGTACCGCCATAAATGGTCGTAACTACTTTCCGGATCTTCGTTTCAATATCGTCGCTCAATTCGTATGTATGTTGTATGGCTGGTGATGGGTTTTCACAAATATCAACTACAGCCTGTGCCATTTCTAATGCACCTTCTCCACCGTGCGTAAAGCCATCATTTACGGCAAATGCTACTTCTTTTTCAGCACACCAGTTACGCAACCAGGTAATTTCTTCTGCAGTGTCAAAATGATAACGGTTTAGCACCACCAATACTTTTTGTTTAAAAGATTTAAGTATGGAAATATGTTTTTCCAGATTGCGGACACCTTTACTAAGTACAGCCAGGTCGGGCAGCATCATAGTTTTTGGATCGGCGCCACCACTAAGTTTCAGCGCCTGCGATGTTGCTACCAATACACTCATGGCCGGTTGCAAACCAGCTTTGCGGCATTTAATGTTGAAGAATTTTTCTGCTCCCAGGTCGGTTGCAAAGCCTGCTTCTGTAACCACGTAATCGCCAAATTGCATGGCCGTTTTAGTTGCCATTAATGAATTGCATCCGTGGGCAATATTTGCAAAGGGACCACCATGTATCATAGCCGGCGTACCCTCTAATGTTTGCACCAGGTTTGGTTGTATGGCATCTTTTAGCAATGCAGTAATAGCTCCGGTAACGCCAAGATCTTTGGTTGTAAACGGATCACCGGCGAAAGTGAACCCCAGTAAAATGTTATCTATCTTTTTACGCAACTCATCCAATCCTTCCGACAGGCAAAGCGCCGCCATGATCTCACTTGCTGGTGTAATTACAAACCCGGTTTCAGATGGAATACCATTGTTAGGCGTATCAAGTGCTGTAACAATTTTACGCAGCACACGGTCATTCACATCCAGGCAACGCTTCCACAAAACTGTTTTAATGCCTTCTGGTTTACCACGATTATAAAAGCGAAAATTATCCAGCAAAGCAGCCAGGTTATTGTTGGCGGCAGTAATAGCATGAAAATCACCGGTAAAATGCAGGTTAATTTCTTCCATGGGCACCACTTGTGAATAGCCGCCGCCAGCTGCTCCCCCTTTCATGCCAAAGCAAGGGCCAAGTGAAGGTTCCCGCAAAGCAAGCACTACTTTCTTGCCCAGTTTTTTTAATCCGTCTGACAGGCCTACCGATGTGGTTGTTTTACCAATGCCAGCTTTGGTAGGCGTGATGGCGGTAACTAATATCAGTTTTGATGCTGCGATCTTTTCTTGGTCAAAATCGTGGATGTCTATTTTGGCTTTATAGCGCCCGTATGGTATTAGCATCTCCTGCGGCAGCCCCATCGCATCTGCAATGGCAGAGATAGGCTGCATGGTATTTTCCTGGGCAATTTCATAATCTGATTTCATGATTTTTGATTTTTATTGGGGCATATTGATATAATGAATGTAGATAAAATTTTCAGCTTCAGGAATCTGTTTTATAATTTTTTACCAGCCCAGATACCAGGTTTTGTAATGCGCCTGCTTTTTGCAACGCATGTATATAAGCTTCCTCACTTCCGTTTGCTTTCAGGCGTAATAAAGTTTTAAGCGTTCTTTTCAAGCTGCTGTTTTGCCTGATCTCTTTCTCGTTACACAATAAAAACACAGCCCAGTTTCTCAAAATAAAATTCATGCTATCATCCTGGTAATTTTTTATTTGTAAGATGCCTGCCAGTTTTTCTGCTGCACCTTTCTCCGCCAGCCGGCGGTTGCCTTTGTATTTTTGGGTGATGATACCAGCATAAACCCTGCTCAGGTCTGTAGCATCAAACCGCACTGCATTTTTTTGCAGAACCAATTCAAGCCTTGATTCAGCAAGCATTTTTAAAACAGCCGGTGCTGTCCGGTATTTGTTTCCAGCCTTTATCCGGGCTGCTTCCGTTAATGCAATCTCCTGTTGTGTTTTTTCTATCGGTCTAAATCCGGCATGATAATAAACCCAGAAAGCGCCAGAATGAATTCCATCGCTGTTATCCTTTCCAAGCTGGTAAGGATCAACGGTGAATCGTTTCAGGTTGTACACTTTTGCATGTAACGCTAAAACCTGTTTAAAAATATACCTGGTCTCTCCTCCACGATAATCCGGAAAAACATTCAAGCCAATGCGGCCGCTGTTAAACAATATCCACGAGCCGGCATACGCAACCGGCAGACCATTTTTAAAAACTACATATCCCATGTAGCTATCAATAGGATGACGGCGCTCCGGCACCATCTCCATCAGCGCAACTGAAATTCCCCTGGATAAATGGTAATAGGAAATCAATTTTGCAGCTGTAAAACTTATAGGATCAATCTCACGCAGATGACGGATGAGTATCATCCTGCTGCAATCAATAAGCTGCTCTGCTTCTGCATTACTCAATTTAACTGAAACGGGTTTTAGAGCGGAACTCTTCTTAATTTCTTTTTTTTGTAAAGAACGATGATAAAACATTTTTGTCAACGAGGCCGGTAAACAGCAGGATGAGACCAGATTAATTTCAACGTTGATACCAATCGTATTCCATATCTCATCTTTTACTTCGGGGTGGATATTGCTGCTATCGAAGATGTCAATAAGCTGATCCAATATATTTTCTCCGGGTTGTCGCATTTGCTTCAACCAGCTTTTCCATTCAGCATTTCCATCCTGGAAAATTTCTGATTCTGCTTTTGACATTACTATTGAAAGTAAGACTTGTATCTGTGCATCATCTGTCTGAAAAGAATCAAACTTAATCTCTGCCTGCCTTGTTTTCCTGAGCCATTTTACCATTTCAAAACCAAATGCAGCACAAATGGTTGTACCCGAAATACCACTGTTATAAAGATTGTATTGCAGGTTTTCATGCTGCTGCACATACTCTTTTAGCTTCAGCAATAGATCGCCTGCTTGTTTATAAAGTGCTTTATTATCCGTATAAGCCTGTAAAAACAATAAGGTTGCATAAAGCGTTTGCGCTATGTTCTTACTTTTTATATCTTTTGTGTCAATGCTATTAAGCAGCTGTAATTTTTCTACTGTTGTTTCTTTCCCGAATTTGTTTCGGATAGAAAAGAGTTTGATGACAGATGCATTGCTCATTCTCATGCCGTTATTAGTAGATAAACATCCATATAGGAAAGTTACTGCTTTTATTTTTTGCCCGGCATCAATACCTTTGCTTTGGTTTACAATTTTAATTCTGCTAACTTACCTGAATGCTGCGTCTCTTTTTAAAGCTATATTGGAAAATTTTTCGTTGGAAACTATCCGGCAGCTTTCCCCATCAATACAAAAAAATGGTACTGGCTGTTGCGCCGCATACACATTGGGTTGATGTAATGACCGGCTTTGCTGCCAGGCAAAAAATGGGTATCGAACATGCAAAATTCCTGGGGAAAAAAGAATTGTTTGTGTGGCCATTGGGTTGGGTGCTGCGTAAAATGGGCGGTACACCGGTTGATCGGTTTTCAAAAAGCGGCATGGTAGAACAGGTGGTAGCATTGTTTAATGCCAATGAAAATTTTATGCTTGGTCTGTCGCCCGAAGGAACCAGGAAACGGGTTGATAAATTGCGGACCGGCTTTTACCATATTGCTAAAAAAGCAGGTGTGCCTATTGTGCCTATTGGTTTTGATTATGCAAACAAACTGGTTGTAATTGGCGAAGCTTTTTTTCCGGGCGATGATGAAGCGGCAGATCTAAAAAAGATCATTGCATTTTATGCACAAATACAAGGTAAAAGGCCCGATCTGGACCTGAGGCATTTGAAAGCATAGGTTTTACCAGAACAATTAAACCTATATTATCTGCACAATTGCTCCGAAAAAAATTTTTACTAAATTGAATTTTTAAACTGCAGATAAAAACTAATCGATGCAAACAAGTACTGTTTCCTTAAATTCAAAAGACAAGTTTATACGATGCCTGAAATTGCTGAAGCAGATTGCAGCAGATATGGATGAGGAAGCAAACCTTGCAAAAACAGATCTGCTTCAAACCCTTGGCGGCATGGCATTTCCCGCCGCTAAGTATCTGCCCGTTTATCATGACAGCTTATTGTTTTTATGTGCTTACCCGTCAAACAATCATTTATTAAGGCTTGCGGAAAATGAATTGAAGCGGCTTACAGCATATCTGAAAAAAAACAGCCGCTCCCTAAAAAAATCCTTACCTGAAAATTCGGGGCTCCCGTTTACGGAAACCCTCACCCGGTTTTCACCCGATTCGCTGGGATGGTTGTTAAAGCAAAAGGACTTCGCACTTCATTTCGATTCCTTCTATGACTCCAGGCTAACCCTGAATGAAGTATTGAACATAACGCTGCCTTCTTTATTAAAAGCCGAAACCACCGCCGGGCTAGATCCCGAAGATCTGCTGGAGGTTCTTGGCATCAAGCCAGACCAATATCTCCATTTCCTGCATGGCCAGCTTGAATCTTTAAAAGAGCTGCCACAGGCAAAAGATCTTTTATCTGATTGCCTGAATATTTTTGTACAGGTTGTTCCAAAAAGCAGCCGTTTTTCCCGTACTTATAACCGCATTGCTCATAAGCCGGTTTATTATCACCAGGATGTTCTGAAACGATTTGATCATGTACAATTGCTGAATGAAGCCTTGCCGCATGAACCTGTAGAACCTGAAACCCTAATGGGAAAAGCCGGAAAAGAGGAAGTCGTTAAAGTGATCAAATACGCCATGTCCTTAACAGAACGTGAGATCGATCCTGCGACTTACCTGCACGAAGATTCGATGCGGTACATTGTTCTGGAAAGGGGTTTATCAATGGCAATTTATGGTATGCATGCCGAAAGGCAATTGCCCCTGGAAACCTATTTCGGCTTCACCATATTTAAAAATGGCCTGCCCATTTCTTACGGTGGCATGTGGGTTTTTGGTAACAGGTCAAAAGTTGGTTTTAATATTTTTGAGCCGTATCGTGGCGGGGAATCGGGTTATGCTCTGTGCCAGTTATTAAGAGTTTTTAAGCAACTTTTTCATATCAGTTATTTTGAAGTAGAGCCTTTTCAGTTTGGCGCCGATAATGAGGATGCTATTGCCAGCGGGGCATTCTGGTTTTATTATAAGTTTGGCTTCAGGCCGGTAGATACTGCAATAGCTGAACAGGCAAAATTTGAATATCAAAAAATTAAAACACGGAAAAATTACAGAAGCAGCGCTAAAACACTCGTGAGTTTTACTGAAGGTAATATTGCCTTAAATCTTGGCAACAGCATACCTGCGGATGTGAACCTGATATCTGCAAAAGTATTGAGCCAAATAAAAAAAGATTGGAAGAACAATTACCTGCATGCCCGAAAAATGGCTGTTGAAAGTTTTTGCAGCAACGTACAACTCAATATCAGCGATTTTTCTAAATCAGAAATTAAAATCCTGGAAGACATGGCCCTTTGGGCCAGGACCCTGCAAATTACAGATAAGCAAAAGCTGCAGTTAATGAAGCAAATGATTTTTAAATCCACTGCCGATATTTATGCTTACCAGCAGTTGTTAAGAAAATTTTTTGAAAAATAAATCGTTTGTTAGCGCATCTTAAATGTACTCCAGTCAACACCAATACGGAATGTTTGGTAAATGCGCCCGCCTTTTAAGCTGCCACCATAATGGTTGGTAGCCGAATGAAAGGCTCCGGACGGATAAGCTACCATACGGTTATAACGATAACCAGCCCTGTCAATCTCAACCCATTTACTTCGGTCTTTACTTTCTTCCTCCAGTTGGTTTTTCAGGTCGGCAAATTTCATTTTATTTTTCCTGGCTGCTGCCGGCGTTACCGGGTCAATCAATCCTGTTTTTTTGTGCATCCACAATGAAGTCCCACAGTTCAGCGGAATACCCGGCGTTAAATACACTACCGCAGTGATATCATTATATGGTTCATCAGAATGAACACCCGGAATTTCTTTTCTTTTCCCCTTGGCAAAGCCCTGGTAAAAAACCCCGTTCTCTTCTTTGGGGTCTGTATCCCAGCGGGTAATTTTTATTCCCAATATTCTCTCAAGTTTAGACTTTATTCCTTTTGGATGATATACTGCCCTGCTCCGGAAGCCGGTTACATGCTCGGGTTCATAAAAATCTGCCTGCAGTGCGGCTTTATAAACTTCATCCGGATCATCGTAGAAATCATCTTTTACGATTAAAAAGCGTGGGTATAATAACTTTTCCATTGTTATATTTTTTAATGGCTCTTGTACTAAAATATTCTTTTAAATATAATTCAATTTTTTAAAAGCCTCGTGTTTCAAAAAGCAACAATCTGCGGGATTCGTTGCTCTATTGCTTATTTTTGAGAAAATAAATACAATGATCTCCTACAATCCCAAAGACTGGTTTACTTTTATTTTTAAGTTTCACAAGGCAGATACTTTTAGAAAATTGCTGCCGCTTATTATTGGTATTTGTATCTACGCAGGCATTATTGCCTGGCTGGAGCTATATGTATGGAGGCTTTCAGAATCGAGTCATGTAAAAAACATTCCGTTGATGCATGGTTTGCTTGGATTCGCTATTTCCATGTTGCTGGTTTTTCGTACCAACACCGCCTACGACCGCTGGTGGGAAGGCCGCAAACTTTGGGGTAGCCTGGTTAACAACAGCCGCAACCTGGCTATGAAGCTGGAAACCATACTGCCTGCAGAAGACAAAGAGCAACGTTCTTTTTTCAGAAAAACCATTCCCGCCTATGCATATGCCTTACACAATCACCTGCATAAGGAACAAACCAGGGTTGAACTGTTTGACAGCGAAGAACACAAACATATTTTTGATACTATCGACCACACTAAACATGTTCCTAACCAGGTGGCATTGCTGATGTTTAAGCATATTCATCAACTACACGAAACAAAAAAGATAAGCGGTGAGCAATTGCTTTTTCTAAAAGATGAGATGCAATCATTTACGGATATATGCGGCGCCTGCGAACGCATCAAGAACACACCAATCCCTTTTTCCTATAGTGTTTTCATAAAAAAATTCATTTTCTTTTATATTATGACACTGCCTTTTGGATATGTGTTTCAACTGGGTTTCTATGTAATTCCTGTGGTTGCTTTTGTGTTTTATGTTCTGGCAAGTCTTGAGTTAATTGCGGAAGAAATTGAAGACCCTTTTGGTGGTGATGAGAACGATGTGCCTACCGGATTACTGGCAAAGAATATTCACAGGCATGTTTCAGAAATTATTTGAGTCATTGATTGCTATTTGATTCAGGGCTGAATATTTTCAACAACAACATGTAAAGGTCAGGGTGTTTTTCTTTAAGCAGGTCCGGGCGTTCAAAAAAGTATTCCGATACCACGGCAAAAAATTCAGCTTCATTGGTTGCGCCGTAAGGATTGATATCAGACCTGTCGTCACAGATCTCTTTGATCTTTTGCTGCATCAGTTGCAACCAGGGTTTAATGTATTCCCTGCCCAGTAAAGTTTCCGGCACTCCGTCAATTTCTCCATCGGTCTTATCCACCAGGTGTACAAATTCATGAATGGCCGTATTATTTTTTCCTGTTTCATTTGAAAAGGATTGCCGTAGTTCAAATTGAGAGAGTATCATCACATGGTTCATAGCACCGCTGCCTACCATGCCCAGGATGTTTCTTTCGCCACCCTGCTGTTCAAATTCATGATTGAATGAATCGGGATAAAGCAGTACTTCATGCAGATTTTTATATTCCCATCCTGCAAAATTAAAAATGGGAATGATGGCACTGGCCGCAATCAATACACGGTCAGTATCCTCTACAACTGTTTTAACCCCGGTAATTTTTACCTGTGTTAAAAAATGTGCAGCACGTTCTTCAAATTCGGTTTGTTTGTTTTTATTTAACTGCTGGTAAAAAGGAACCTGCTCCTGCAAAATGTTTTTCAGCTGTGCTGGCACGGGTTCTGTAACCGTAACTTTCTTTTTACTTAGAAATTTAACAGTGTAAAAAATTGCGAGTACAAAAATGATAAGGATTAATATCTGCATATATCAAAAGAGGAAACTTATTTTTTAGGCTTACGTTTAATAGGCTTACCATACTTTTTCATCATACGGTCTTTCTTCCTTACAATATAATTTACCTTACTGTTTTTGGCAGATTTTTCGTGAAAGGCAGGGCCACGTTCTTCAACCTTAGGTATCTTCAGCTTGATCTCTTTCATAAAAACCTTTGGCTTTTCATCCTCGGTTAATTCATCTGATATAACCAGGTTTTCCGGCAACTCTGTTTTCTTTATTGGCTGCTTCATCAAAGCTTCAATAGCTTCCTGTAAGGGCTTTTCTTTCTCCGTAATAAATGTAATGGCAATCCCTTTCTTATCTGCCCTGCCGGTACGGCCAATCCGGTGCATATAATTTTCCGGCACATCGGGCACATCAAAATTGATAACATGCGTTACTTCTGCCACGTCAATTCCACGTGCCACAATATCTGTAGCAATAATAAAGCGATAAACCCCCTCGTGAAATTGTTTTACAGTATTAAAGCGATGGTTCTGTTCTTTGTTTGAATGTATCACACCTGCTGTACCCGGGAATTTTGCTTCCAGTTGTTCGTACAGGTCATCGGCCAGCTTCTTTGTGGCAGCAAAAACCAACACCTTGGTCATACTTTCATCTTCTGTTAGCAGTAAATGCAGCAGATTTACCTTGGTATAAAAATTAGGCACATCGTAGTAAGTCTGCTCAATATTCTCCAGCGGTGTGCCTGTCGGTGCAGCTTCCACCCTTTCCGGGTTATTGAAATACGTATCCATCAACGCTTCAACTTCATCTGTAATGGTTGCAGAAAATAAAAGGTTCTGCCTTTTTTCCGGTAACAGATCCAACACGTTTTTTATCTGTGTTCTAAACCCCAGGTTTAGCATTTCATCCATTTCATCTATCACCAGTTTTTTTATGCCCTTGGTTTTAAATGCACCATTTAAGATCAGGTCATACAGTCTTCCGGGAGTTGCCACCAGCACATCAGCACCGCTTTGTAATTCTTTCCACTGGGTATTGATGTTTACGCCGCCATAAACCGGTATCGCCACCACACTCATATAAGTTGTGAGTTCCTTTACAGATTCAACAACCTGCACCGCCAACTCTCTTGTTGGCACAATAACCAGTATCTGTGGGTTTTTATCTTTGCTGAATTTCCACAAACGCAATAGTGGCAACAGGTAGGCAAAGGTTTTGCCGGTGCCGGTTTGTGCTATTCCACATACATCTCTGCCACTCATTACAACAGGAAAAACCCTATGCTGAATGGTTGTTGGAGTAGTGAACCCTTTTTCGTCAAGTGCATTAAGTAAAGGACCGCTTAAATTTAAATCGCTGAATTTCATACGTAAAATATCTGCTGCGAAGGTAGTTTTAAATTATTTGAGGACCATTGTAAGGGTTGCCAACCTTCAATAGCTGGTTTTAAAATTTAAACTAACATATAAAGGCTGGCAACCCTTGCTGAAGCAAATACCCAATATCCCTTATACACAGCCATTGATTTTTCTGTAATTTTAAGCGGAAAAATGGTTCATATGAAAAAGCTGATCTTCTCTTTCGTTCTTTTCTTTTTTACCGGCACGGTTGTGTTTTGCCAGGATTATGTGGTTGACTACGATTTAAAAAACGGCTACAGCCTGGTGTATAAGAAGCTGCCTCCTGTTGGTGCATATCAAACAGCGCCACCAAAAACCTACGGCGTAATAAACAGCGAAAATAAAATTGTGGTGCCTCTCACATACAAAAGCATTTTTAACAGTGGCGAAAAAGGAATTTTTGTAATTAAAGATGTGTCTGATAATGTAGGTCTTTTTTCTGCCACGGCGCAAAAAGTTATTGTAGAACCGCAGTATTATGAAATAGAAGGTTTCAGTGAAGGATTGGCTACCGTAAAAAAAAGAAAGCCTGACTTTGGTTTTCTATGGGGTGCTGTGGATGTGAACGGGAATACCGTAATTCCTGTAGAGTACGACTACCTGGGTGTTTCAAGCGAGGGCTTGATCAATTTTCAGAAAGATAACAAAATGGGTTTTCTTGACAGGAATAATAAAGTTGTTATTCCTGCCATGTACTACGATTTTTCTGCGTTTAGCGACGGCCTTGCAGCGGTAAAGATTTCGGAAACCGGCAAATATGGATACATTGATAAAAATAACACCCTGGTAATACCCGCAGAATATGAAGACGCAAATCCCTTTTATGGCGGCTTTGCTGCTGTTGCAAAAAGAAAAGGATATACTACCAATAAGCCGGGCCAAAAATCAGTAACAGTTCCGGGGCAATGGGTTGTTATAAATAAACAGGGAAAACAAATACAGGAAAGAAGTTTTGATAGAGTATCTCCACTAAATGCAGGCGGACTTTTCATTATTGAGTCTGAGGGTAAAAAAGGTACTATGAACACGCAGGGCATGCCCATACTGCCGATGGAGTATTCGGATGTGACAATTGATAAAGACGGTTACGCTGTTTTTAAAACTATCGACACAAAAAAATATGGAATGATGAATAATGTGGGAACAATCATTGTTGCACCCAATTATGATTATGTTTCTCCAACAACAGCTAAAAGATTTTATGTAATACAGGACGGAAAGTACACTGTGGGTGATGTAAACAATAATGTGTTTGTGCAACCCGACAGTGCCAGTGGGGTTATCCTGGGTAAAAAGCACATTGTTTACTATTACAAGAACCGGGTGAAAATATTTGACCTGAATGGAAATATACAGAAGACATTTACCGATCTTAATTTAAAAAGCTACGGCCACAGTCTTTCACAAACAGAAGATAGCATCAAGTTGAATACTGATGCAACTGCCATGCTCATTAATTTAACCAGCAATTCAAAAAAAGTACTACCGTTTGGCGAAGCCGGTGATTTTAACGAAGAAGGGATTTTCATAGGAAAAAATACCAGCTACGATTTTTATGACTACACCGGTAAAAAGCTTAATAACAAAAGCTATTATTCAGTAGTAAATTTCAGCGATGGTATTTGTGCATTGCAGGAAACAAGTACATCTACACCGCACCTGGCCGATAAGAATTTCAATAAAATTAAGGACCTGTATACCTATTTTAAAGGGCCTTATTCAGAAGGTCTGGCTTACGCTACCAATTCACAAAGTGGCATGGTTTATTACCTGGATAAAAAGGGATACGAAGCATTTAATGCAAGTGCCAAAGAAGGAAGTAAATGTACCGGCGGCTTCATTGTTCTGAAAGACAAGAACAACCGGTATTATCATGTAAATAAAAAAGGAAAGCCGATAAGCACTACCAAAACCTGGGATGATGCCGGGGAGTTTATTGAAGGACTTGCCACGGTAAAAGAAAATAATAAATGGGGTTTTATTGATACACTTGGCAAAAAAATTATTGATACAAAATATGATGTGGTGAGTAATTTCTCAAAAGGAGCAGCTATGGCAAAACTGGGTAATGAGTTTTTTCTAATTAATAAAAAAGGGGAGCCGATAGGCGCTGCAAAATATGAAGCCGCTGGTGTTCCTGATAACGGAACATTCCCTGTTCAAAAAGCTGGGCAGGCCGGACTTATTGATAGCAAGGGGAATGTTATCATCGATTTTAAATACAACAGCATTTTATACATGAGCGAAGACAGGGTGTGGGCAGCCAAAGATGGTAAATGGGGATTGCTTGATAACAAAGGGAAAGAACTGACCGATTTTATTTACCAGGGAGCGTATGATTTTAAAAATGGCTTTGCAAGGGTAGTACTGAATGACAAAATTGGTTTAATAAACAAATCGGGTAAGCTGGTTTTGCCTGCAGAATATCAGTCATTGGGTTCAAACTACAAAGGCATCATCCTTGGAATTAAGCCGGCAGAAACTGTTTTTTATAATTTAAAATAATTCCCCGGAAGACATCGCAGAATACGCAAGTCTTTTCTGCGGAATCTATTGGCCATCAAATGCCAGCTATGAGCTTACTCACTAAATTTGTTTCAAATCCCTTCTGCATTAAATGATCCTGCACTTTTCTTTTTTTAGTGAAGATGTTTTTTTCGGTCTTTAGTGTTTTCAACTTTAGTTCAAACAGCTTTTCCAGTGTTTTATGGTAGTCTCCTTCGTCAATGGCTGCTAAGGCTTTTTTAATACAGTATTCACTTACCTGTTTTTGTTTAAGGCTGTATTTAATTTTTATCCTGCCCCATTGTTTTATCCTGAATTTGCCGCCTGCATATTGAATGGCAAATCGCTCTTCATTTAAATAATTTTCGCTGATGAGCTCACTCAACAATTCATCTACTTCTTTTTTATTCATACCAAAGCTGTACAGTTTTTCTTTTACCTCTGTGTGGCAGCGCTCCTGGTAAGCACAGTATTGTTTTGCTTTTTGCAGGGCTTCTTCTTTTGAATAATATTTATTGTTCATTGGGGTAAAAATAAAACATAATCAGCCAAAGCTAAAAAGGGTTTTGCCTTCGGCAAAATGATTGCCCGCAGATGTCGCTGATAATGCAGAATAAATAAAATCTTTTCTGCGCAATTTGCGAAATCTGCGGGCCATTTTCATTTCAGCATTCTACAGCATCTTCTTTCTAATTATCTTTTTTAGGTTTTCTGTCTTTGTCGGGATTTACAAAAAATATCATCGGTTCACTTCTTCCCTCTCCGCTGCCATCGGTTTGTGTTACCGGGTTATGGTTTGCATCCAGCGATTGTATCGTCCAGATGAATGTGGGTAGTTTCTTTGTTTCGCCATCGTAAGGCATAAATGTTAACTGTGGCTGCCAGATGTACTGCGTAGCTGCTACAACTTCTTTATCCAGCAAAGGCTGGTTACTACGTAAAGCCTGCACGGGGCTTTGTGTTGGCAGCACTTCAAAAACCTGTATGCGGTACGTTACAGGTGTTGTTGCTTTGGGTATAACGGGTGTCCATCTGAAAGTAATAGCGGTTTGTGCTTTTTTAGCATCCAGTATTTCCTCATTATATGGTCTCATCAAAATGGGCAGTTGTGTACTGGCCAGGTAAAAGTTTTT
>Ga0075160_10001116_pt1 | contig 16496 bp, 14 predicted proteins | sample JI91814C2DNA_FD_70969 | JGI IMG/M metagenome (GOLD analysis project Ga0075160, IMG submission 70969) | Wastewater effluent complex algal communities from Wisconsin, to seasonally profile nutrient transformation and Carbon sequestration -... | ecosystem: Engineered > WWTP > Effluent > Algae... | reverse complement strand
CAGGACACTCGAGCAGCTCAGCGCTTCCCTGCCCTGCGGTGGATGCCGCACGTGGGGCAAGAGCGGCGCGTTGAGAGTTGCCTCCGTTATCCCTACTGTCAGAGTGTCATCTCGATCGGCCCACAATCGGCCAAGCGCAACACGCGAGACCGCAGGCATCGGCGGCTCACATGCAACTTCAGCGCACACAGCCAACGAAGCGTCGGTACAGCCGCGCCACGTGCACGGAGTGTGTCTCAACTGCGGCCACAACGAAAACTTCAGACCAAGGTGGAAACGCCGCGACACGCTTGAGTCTCTCGCTCGCGAGATGGTGTGCCCAGCATGTGAGGCCGAGGGGGCCGAAGGCGACATTTTTCTGCGACAGGCAACGGGCACTAAGACCAATGCCGAACTTCCGAAGGACATCGGGGCAAGCATTCCGGCGACGCTGGCTTGGCCGTTCGAAATACTTGGTCTTCTGGTCGTGGTCCCGCTCGGGCTGCTGTGGCGGTTGATGGCCGCGTTTTTCCGGCAGCTTGCGCACAAACTTCACGGCTTTTGGGAGCCATTGCTGAAGATGGGCGCGCTCGTAGTCGCGGCCGCCGCAGGCGCCGGTGTGAGCTATCTTGTCGCCATCGTGATGGGCGCGGCCTTGAGCGGTCCCGCCGAACTGGTAATTCGCGCAGCCGAACACGAACACAGGAACGCCGTACACAACTCGCCGAGAGGCGGATACCTGGAACGCGTCGACCGGAAGTACGCAGAAACGCCTCGCCAGATGACCTACTACAATCGGCGAACCGTAGGCGAGGACTGAGCCGTCACCGCTACCTAGCGCTCCCCGAGGATCACGTCCTTGAGCGCCTGTTCCATTTCGTCCTGCAGCGGATCGAGGCCGCGAACCTCAAACGCGCCGCCCTTGCGGCGATGGTGGGGGATGCTTCGCAGGATTTCGTCGGTCTGAGTATCGATTGCTTCCAGCGTGAACTGGACATCGCTGTAGGTGCTCCAGAGTGCGGGAAAGGATATGATTGTAATCGGGCCGAGTTCATCGATGCGGATCAGCAGCGCCGTTGCAGCGCCATCCGCCCGCGCCTTGGCAAGACGATCGGCGGATTGCGCGTCGGGTGCAATCGGAAGGACACTCACTGACGCGGCGCAGGGAATGCCGGGCGCGACGGCGTCGATGGCCTTCTGCGCGATCGCTTCGCGGACCGCTGGCTCCTTCTGGTCAACTCGCCAGCGCGTCAGCGGGGCGATAACCACCTTGCCCAGCGAGACCCCGGGCGCGCAAAGGGGGGCTGCCGGCGCAATACCCGGAGAGGGCTGCTGGGCGCTCGCGCAGCCGGACAGCGCGATCAGTATCACACCGAGAATCGCTGGGCGCATGTGGTCCTCCCTGTGTGGGAAGATTATCCCGCCAGCGCAGCTTTGACAGCGGCGATAGCATCGGCCGCCTTCGCGCCGTCAGGGCCACCACCTTGAGCCATGTCCGGCCGGCCACCGCCTTTGGCGCCGCCGACGGCTTGCACGGCTTTGGTGACGAGGTCGCCGGCGGGGAAGCGTTTGGTGAGATCGTCGGTTACACCGACCACAACCGTGGCCCTGCCCTCTGCGACGGCGACGAACACGACGACGCCCGAGCCGACGGATTTCTTGGCTTCGTCGGCGAGGGCTTTGAGATCCTTCGCCGGGACATCAACGACCTTGCCGATGAACTTGACGCCGTTGACCTCTTCCGGGCCGGAGGCTGCGCCGCCGCCGCCCATGGCGAGCTTCTTGCGCGCGTCGGCGAGTTCCGCTTCGAGCTTCTTGCGTTCGGCGGACAGCGCCGCGACGCGCGCGGGCGCATCGGCGATCGGCGACTTGAACTGGCCGGCGATTTCGCGCGCGATGTTGGCCTGACCCTTCAGATAGGCCAGCGCCGCCTCGCCCGTGACGCCTTCGATGCGGCGGACGCCTTGCGCGACGCCGCCTTCGGACGTGATCACGAAGACAGCGATATCGCCCGTGCGCGCGACGTGCGTACCGCCGCAGAGTTCAACGGAGTAAGGCGCGCCAGCTTCGCCAACGGAATTGCCGAGGCGAACGACGCGGACTTCATCGCCATATTTCTCGCCGAACAGCGCCATGGCGCCAGCCTCGATCGCCTTGTCGGGCGCCATCACCTTGATCTGCGCTTCGGCATTCTGGCGGACGACAGCATTGACCTCAGCCTCGACGGTTTCGATCTCTTCGCGCGTCATCGGCGCAGTGTGGGAAAAATCGAAGCGGAAATAGTCGGCCTCGACCAGAGAGCCCTTCTGCGTGACGTGCTTGCCGAGGCGGTTGCGCAGGGCGGCGTGCAGCAGGTGCGTGGCGGAGTGGTTCGCGCGGATCTTCGCGCGGCGGACACGGTCGATCTTGAGCTCCGCCACGTCGCCGACCTGGGCGCCGCCGGAAAGCATTTCGCCAACGTGCGCAAACACGTCGCTGGCGCGTTTCTGCACATCGTCCACGCGGAAGCGGCCGCCGCCGGGAAAGAAGATTTCGCCCTTGTCGCCCGCCTGGCCGCCGCTTTCGGCGTAGAACGGCGTCTGGTCGAACACGAGCTCGGCCTTGTCGCCCGTCTTGAGCGCGGGCGTCTGTGCACCGCCCACAAGAATGTTGGCGAGGCGGGCCGAGGATTCTTCCGCGTCATAGCCCTGGAAGGCCGTTGCGCCGGACGCGTCGCGCACGGCGAACCAGACTTCGCCCGATGCGTCGCCGGCCGCGAACTTGGAATTCTCCTGGCTGCGCGCGCGCTGGATTTCCATCGCAGCGTTGAATGCTGTCTCGTCGACCGTCATGCCGCGCGAGCGCAGGACATCCTGCGTGAGGTCGAGTGGGAAGCCGAATGTGTCGTAGAGCTTGAAGGCGACATCGCCGTTGAGGACGCCATCCTTGCCAAGCGAGGCGGTCTCTTCGTCGAGCAGCGCAAGGCCGCGGCCGAGTGTGCGCTGGAAGGATTGCTCTTCCTGCTGGAAGGCGCTTTCGATCGCCGGCTGGGCGCGGATCAGATCGGGATAGGCGTCGCCCATCTCTTTCGCGAGGGCGCCGACGAGGTTGTACATGTTCGGCTCACGCGTGCCGAGGATGTGGGCGTGGCGCATGGCGCGGCGCATGATGCGACGGAGGACATAGCCCCTGCCCTCGTTCGAAGGCGAGACGCCGTCGGCGATCAGGAAACAGGCCGAGCGCAGGTGATCCGCGATGACGCGGAAGGAGGCGGTCTGCTCGCCGGCCGCCTTGACCTTGTAGAGTTCCTCGCCCGCCGTGATGAGGTTCACGAACAGGTCGGTCTCGAAGACCGAGTCGACGCCCTGCATGATGGCCGAGATGCGCTCGAGGCCCATGCCTGTGTCGATCGAGGGCTTGGGCAGGGACACGCGTGGACGGCCGTCGTTGAACTGCTCGTACTGCATGAAGACGAGGTTCCAGAATTCGAGGAACCGGTCGCCATCCTGTTCTGCCGAGCCGGGCGGGCCGCCCCAGATGTGGTCGCCGCGGTCGATGAAGATTTCAGAGCACGGGCCGCAGGGGCCGGTGTCGCCCATCATCCAGAAATTGTCGTTGGTCGGGATGCGGATGATGCGCGAATCCGGCAGGCCCGCGATTTTCTTCCAGAGACCATGGGCCTCGTCATCGTCGTGATAGACGGTGACCAGCAGCTTGTCCTTCGGCAGGTCAAAGTCGCGCGTGACCAGCGTCCAAGCGTGCTCGATCGCCTGTTCCTTGAAATAGTCGCCGAACGAGAAGTTGCCGAGCATCTCGAAGAACGTCAGGTGTCGGGCGGTGTAGCCGACATTGTCGAGATCGTTGTGCTTGCCGCCGGCGCGCACGCATTTCTGCGAGGTAGCCGCGCGTGGGGCGAATGGCTTCTCGGCGCCGGTGAAGATGTTCTTGAACTGCACCATGCCGGCATTGGTGAACAGCAGGGTGTTATCGCCCTGCGGCACCAGCGAGGAGGACGGCTTCACGGCGTGGCCGGCCTTGGCGAAATAGTCGAGGAAGGCGGCGCGGATAGCGTTTACGCTCGACGGCTTCGAATTCGTGGACGGGCGTTTGGACGACATCAGGCGGCTCCTTCGGGCGATACGCCACCCCCGCCCGGAACAAGGCGGCAGGCAAGCGCATGCCGGTTAGTTGGGGGTCCAGCGCCAGCTATCCCAGCCCGGAGCGGAACCTTGAGGCTCGTATAGGGCGGCTGCATCGCAGCGACAAGCGAAGCGAGCCTTCGGGAAGCCCCCATGAACGACCAAAGCGTCGGTCCCGTCGAGCCTTGGCTCTTGGGGACCGGCGCCATGGAGGGCGCTTGGGAGGAATTCCGGAAGACTAGGCAGCCGGCGGTCGCAAGGCCCGGATCGAAAGAACCTCAGCCGCCCTTCTTCGAGCGCTTGGTGACTGGCTCATCGCCGCCGTCATCATCGCCGTCGCTGTTGTCGTCGCCCGGCTCGATGGCCAGCAAGTTCTCGCCGATGATGCCGGCGTTCTTGCGGATCGCGTCCTCGATCTCGGCTGCAATTTCCGGATTTTCCTTGAGGAAGCGCCGCGCATTCTCGCGGCCCTGGCCGATCCGTTGCGAGCCATAGGAGAACCAGGAGCCCGATTTCTCGATGATGTTGGCCTTGACCCCGAGATCGATCAGTTCGCCGGTCTTGGAGATGCCCTCCCCGTAGATGATGTCGAACTCGACCTGCCGGAACGGCGGGGCCACCTTGTTCTTGACGACCTTCACGCGGGTCTCGTTGCCGATGATTTCGTCGCGTTCCTTGATCTGGCCGGTGCGGCGGATGTCGAGGCGCACGGAGGCGTAGAATTTCAGGGCGTTGCCGCCCGTGGTGGTTTCCGGCGAGCCGTACATCACACCGATCTTCATGCGGATCTGGTTGATGAAGATCACCATCGTCTTCGACTTGGAGACGGAGGCGGTGATCTTGCGCAGCGCCTGGGACATCAGGCGGGCCTGCAGGCCCGGGAGCGAATCCCCCATCTCGCCTTCGAGTTCGGCGCGCGGCGTAAGGGCGGCGACCGAGTCGATCACCAGCACGTCGATGGCGCCGGAGCGCACGAGCGTATCTGTGATTTCGAGCGCCTGTTCGCCCGTGTCCGGCTGGGAGACCAGCAGGTCATCGAGGTCCACGCCAAGCTTGGCGGCGTAGATCGGATCAAGCGCGTGTTCGGCGTCGATGAAGGCGCCGACGCCGCCGCTCTTCTGGGCTTCGGCCAGGACGTGGAGGGCGAGCGTGGTCTTGCCCGAGCTTTCCGGTCCGTAGATTTCGATGATGCGGCCACGCGGGAGGCCGCCAATGCCAAGCGCGACATCGAGGCTGAGCGAACCGGTGGAGAGGGCTTCGACGTCCATCGCCTGGTTCGTACCCAGGCGCATGATCGAGCCCTTGCCGAAATTGCGCTCGATCTGGCCCAGGGCCGTCTCGAGGGCTTTCTGCTTGTTCATGCCCTTGTCTTCCACCAGCTTCAGAGCGGCGCCCGCCATGTTCGTCTCCATCCATGTGCCATGCTGTGCTGGGGCGGGCAAATCCGACCGATTCCAGCGCTCGACCACCTCTACGTACTACAAATGTTCTCGTGAACAAAGAGTGAAAATCAAGAACGCTGCGCTTTCAACATGTGGGGGATAGGCCGGGCCGAGACGCACAAGCGCTGGCGTGATTCTGCTGGCGCCAGACCGTCGTGGATCAGCCCCAGGGGCCGGGCTTGCGGGCGCCGGGTTGTTCCCACGGTCCCGGCGGGTGGCGGCGCGTGGAGGTAACAAGCTCGGGCTGAGGCTGGGGCGCGGGAGCGGCGGGGCGACCGCCGAAGCGGCGGGCCAACGCCTCGACACGGTTCTGCGTCGACGGGTGGGTCGAGAACAGGTTGTCAGCCCCGCGGCCGAGCAGCGGATTGATGATGAACATATGCGCCGTCGCTGGGTTGCGTTCGGCCTGGAAGTTCACGCGGCCCGAGCGGGCATAGGCGTCGATCTTTTCCAGCGCCGAGGCGAGCGCGGCGGGGTCGCCGGAGATTTCTGCCCCGCTCTCGTCCGCCTCGTATTCACGGTGTCGGCTGATCGCCATCTGGACGAGGCCGGCCGCGATGGGCGCCAGGATCATGATTGCGATGACGCCGAGAAAGCCCCCGGGTCGTTCGCGGTCATTGCCGCCAAAGAAGAAGGCGAAGTTGGCTAGCGCGGAGATCGCGCCAGCGATCGTGGCGGTGACGGTCATAGTCAGCGTGTCGCGGTTCTTCACGTGTGCCAGCTCGTGGCCCATCACCGCGCGGATCTCGCGCCGGTCGAGCATTGTGAGCAGGCCCGTGGTGGCGGCCACGGCCGCGTGGTTGGGATCGCGGCCCGTGGCGAAGGCGTTGGGCTGTTCGCTTTCGATGATGGTGATCTTGGGCATGGGAAGGCCCGCGCGCTGGGCCATCTCGCGCGTGTCGTCGGCATAGGCGCGCACGCGCGCGTCGGGATGGTTGGGCTGGACTTCCTGCGCGCGGTACATCGACAGGACGATCTTATCGGCGTTCCAGTAGCTGATCAGGTTGCCGACAAGCGCGATGGCGAGCGCGATCATCATGCCCGCAGGCCCGCCAATCAGATAGCCGACGCCGACGAACAGCGCGGTGAGCGCCGCCAGAAGGATGAAGGTCCGAAGGTGGTTCATGACGCTAGATGTGGTCGTTCGACTACCACACGCAAGCCTCGCAGCGCCCCAAGACTGGCCCCCGCTGATTAAGCTTTTTCAAGGGTTAGAATGGGTTACAGCGGCGTCAGCCCGGCTGCGCATGCCCGGCGCCGGGGTGCGCGGGCGCGGTGGCGGGCGCTTCGGCCTTGAGACCGAACAGGATTCGCAGGGGCGGCAGTGGCCGGATGACGAAATGGTAGATCGCCAGGGGAATCAGGGACGCCGAAACCAGGATCATCGGGAGTTCCACCCAGACGGGAAGATGCGAGGCCTTGAGCCATGATTCGCTGAAGATGATCATAGGCTGGTGCAGCAGGTAGATCGGCATGATCGCGTCACTGAAATAGCGCATCGCGCCTGATTCGTGCTGAAGGTGAGTGGAGCCGAAACCGAGGATGGCGAGGATGGTGAAGGCGCCAAAGATGGCGCCCGCCGCGGCGGCGATACGCGAGGCGGGCATCGTCTCACCCAGCGGGATCGATCCCACCATCGAAAGGTAGACAGCGCCGATTCCAAGCGCGGCGGGACCAAGCCAGCGCTTCGACTTCGCCAACCGCTTCCAGAAGGCATCCGCGCGCACGAGCATCGCGCCGAGGAGGAAGGCGGGGATGCAGCGGGCATGGCCGGCAGGATCATCGAAGAACATGTCCGAGCGGCCGTAGACCGGCTTCAAGAGCGCATCGGAGATGACGAACATGATCGCAAGGCCCGCTGCGATCAGGATGGTGGGACGGCGCGCGAGCCAGTCGCTGGCGGTGCGGAAGGTTCGGGGGGCCTTGAACCAGACAAGGGCTGTCACGAAAGAATAGACCAGCAGGTAAGGCAGGAACCAGACATGGCCGAGGTCTGGCACCCAGAAGCCGAACAGCTCTTTCGCGTGCAGGCCGTGATCAACGACGAACGCGATGTAGTTGTGCCCGGCGGCATGCGGGTCGGTGACGTAGAGCATGGGCGGGACGAGCACCAGCACCGCCATGATCAGCGGCACGCCAAGGCGCATGAAGCGGTTCTGGACGAAGGACGCAAAGGCATGGCGCTCGAGCATGAAACGCGTGGCGGCTCCGGCGATGAAGAAGACGAGCGAGATGCGCCAGGGCGCCAGCGCCTCGACCGCGACCGTGCCCCACATGCCGGCATGCTCGCTCTGCACCCGCCAGGGCATCACGCGATAGACGAAGAGGACGTGGGTGACGATCAGCAGACCGAGCGCGCCGACGCGCAGCCAGTCCAGGTCATTCCGACGCTGATGCACTTGCATGCCCTGCACGGGGATTCACCATTAGCGACGCCTCCCCCGAGGTTGCTGATGCATGGAGCGCGCCTGATGGCCGCGGGACGACTCCCTGAAGCGCGTATTTGCAGCGGTCGGCGTAATGAATCGTGTCAGGCGCCCGCGGAGGTTGAATCCCCTGCGTCTGCTCGCCCGACAGCGTGCTGGAAATTGCTAGTACACGCAGGAATCGAGCGGCCTTGCTGCGCGCATTTGTTAACGGCGCAGCCGTGGGCAAGCCGGGTTGTCCTATGATTGGACGCCCCGGCGTAGCTTGCTGACTACTGCACGTTGACCGTGATCTTCTGCGACATGATCCCGACCGGCTTGTGCAGTTCGTGGTTCATGTCCCCGAAGACGAGCTGCAGCGTGTGTGGGCCGGCGGGAAGCGTGAGCACGGCTTCGGTCTGACCGCCGCCATAGTGGATGTGCTGTTCGTCGGACGGGATGGCGTACTGCTTTTCCTCGTCGGAGAGTTCGGTGTCGATCAGCAGGTGATGGTGGCCGGTATTCGGCTTGTCGGTGAGTGCGGGGGCGACGCCGATGCCGTAGACGCCAAACACGACGCGGAAGGGCGAGGTGACGGTCTGCCCATCACGCAGGTTGACGAAGTAGGAAGCAGGGCCAGCGTCGCCATGCAGCTTGGTCGCTTCGGCATCGCGCGCGGCCAGCGCGTCGGCGACTGCCTTGTCGACTTCGGCTTTCACGGCGGCTGGATCAGGAGCCGCAGCCTCGGTGCTGGCGCCGTTGCACGCGGCAAGGGCGAACGCCAGGGCGGGGACGGCAAGCAGGCTGCGGATGCGCATGATCGATCTCCTCGGTTCGCGCCTCAGATAGCATGACGGCGCGACAGAGCCAGTCAAAACGGGCAGACGCCCGATAGATCATGCGTGAGCGGCGCGCCATTGCGGCAGTCCGGCGGAATCCGTCGAGAGATGGCCACGCAGACCGACGGGAAACTGGCCGGCCGACATCAGCTGCGAAAGTTCGGCCGCGTAGGACGCCGGCAGGCGCGCGAGCGTTCGGGCGCCTGAGGCGAGCCGCGCGACGACGGCGCCGTAATCCGGACGGCCGGTGGGGTCGAAGACGGCGGTGAAGGTCTCGAGCGTCCCCTCACCTTCCGGGGTTTCGTCGATGAGGACGGGTGGACCGAGCATGGGATCGGCGGCTGCTTGCGCCTTCATGTCGATGAGAGCGTCAGGAGAATTGTCGCGCGCCTGCGGCTCGCGGGAGACGATGAGGGCGTGGTGCTTGGTGACGAACTCGCCCTGGCCGTAGATGAGGCCGAGCTTTGCCCCTGCCCTCACCTCGCGCACCATCGCGCAGGCGGCGTGGGACATGTAGTTGTTGAGCGGGCCGCCGAAGAAGCTGAGGCCGCCTGTGACGCTGGTGGGATGATCGAGGCCGAGGCCCAGCGTGCGGCGCGCGAGCTTGGGCACGACCGGGAAGCAGGAGTAGAGCTCAACCGCATCGAAGCTTCCGGCGTGGCGCTGCAATGCGTTGAGGACAGCGGCCTGTGCGTGGCTCTGTGCGAATTGCGGGCGCGTGAGCCAGTCGCGCGGTTCGTTGGCGACGGCGCCTGCGCCGATGAAGACGAGCTGGTCTTCCGCGATGCCCGCCGCGCGCGCCTTCGCAAGCGAGGTGATGATGATGGCAGCGCCCTGGTTCACATTGGGGTTGGCGACCATGCGCTTGGGGTAAGGCCACGAGATCATTCGGTTGTCGTCGGAGGGCATCGCGATCTCGGCGGGCGTCAGTTCCTTGCGCAACCAGGCATACGGGTTACGGGAGGCGGCTTTGCTGTTGGCGGACCAGAGTTGCGCGGACTCGTTCGTGGCCTCGGCAGGCGTCTGGCCCCAGGCGTGGGCGCTGGCGACGTCGTAGAGCGGATAGACATTGATGGGCCAGGCGACGCCCTGTTTCACCGCGAGAGCGTGGACATAATCGGCTGCCCGCTGAAACTTTGGCGCGTCCACCGCATAGGGCGTCCATGGAAGTTCGACGTTGGCGCGCTTGGCGTGGTTGACCGCGTGCTGGGCTTCGCCGCCTGTAACGAGGCCGACGGTGGACTCGCCGCTCGCAATGCGGCGCGCGGCTTCGTGGAGATAGCGGATGGGGCTTTCGCCGCCGACGGGGCCATAGACGGCGCGCCTCGGGGATACGCCGAGTTTCTCGCACAGCAGCGCGGCCGTGTTGGAATAGCGCCAGCTTACGAGGCCGACGATGTCGATGGAATCCACTTCGCGCAGCAGGCCTTTGGCTTCGGCGTCGGCAAGGCGCGCGGCTTCAGCCATCAGGGCCACGGGCTCGAGCGCCTGTGTCACGTCCTTCGGGCGGTCAGCGATTTCGCCGGTGCCGGCGATGACGGGAATGCGGTCTGGGGAAAGGGTCATGCCCGATCAAGAGCGCATCCCAAGCGGACGATCAACCTCGTCTTGTCGATTCAGTGAGAACTCACGCCGCGTAAAGTACGCAGAAGATGAAGCATCGCTAGAATCCGTCGAAGACCGCGTAGTCGGACAGGCTTGCGCGGGGCTGGCGGATTGCGTTGACCGGAGCAGACAGGTCGGCGTGCCCAATGCCCATGCCACAATAGAGGATGAGATCGTCGGGCAACTTCAGCGCCGCGCGAACGGTCCTGTGCCACAGGCTCCAGGCGCCGATAGCCGCGGTGTGCAGCCCCTGCTCGCGCGCGAGCAGCATCACGGCATTCATGAACATGCCGAGTTCGGCCCACTGGCCCTGCTGCATGTCGCGATCGATTGCGAAGAACAACGCCGCCGGGGCGCCGAAGCACTCATAGTTCCGGAACATCTGGTCCATTCGTCCAGCATGGTCGTTCCGTTCGATGCCGAGCGCCGTGTACATGACCTCGCCCGCTTCAAACCGGCGCGTCGTGTAGGGTTCCTTGGGAACGGTCGGGTAGAGAAGGTACTCAGGCGGCAGTTCTGCGAACTCGCCTTCGCTGACCCTGCGTTTCACCTCCGCCTGCAGGGAGGTCAGAGGCGCTCCGGCGAGAACCCAGACGCGCCATGGCTGGAGATTTCCCCCTGATGGCGCGCGCGAGGCGTGATTCAGTATGCTCTCGATGTCCTGACGCGGCACCGGCGTTGGCAGGAAGGCCCTGCATGTGAACCGGGAGAGGACTGCTTCGGAGACCTGCATGGAATGCTCCATCCACTCAAGGATGGAAGCTCGGGCTGTCGCTATCACTGATCAGGATCAAGGTCGTCCCGAATCGCCGCTCAGCCCTGCTCCATCTGCGCGAGACGCTCGGCCTGGTCCTCGGCGTGGAGGGCGTCGAGGAGGGCTTCGATGTCGCCCTGGACGAAGTCGGAGAGATTGTGGGCGCTGAAGTTGATGCGGTGGTCGGTCACGCGTTCTTGCGGGAAGTTGTAGGTGCGAATGCGCTCGGAACGGTCGCCGGAGCCGACCTGCAGCTTGCGGGCCTCGGCGCGGGCGGTGTCCTTCATCTCGCGCTCGCGTTCGTAGAGGCGGATCTTCAGCTGTTCCATCGCCTTGCGGCGGTTCTCGTGTTGTGACTTCTCGGACGAGGTCACCACGATGTTGGTGGGCAGGTGGGTGATACGCACGGCTGAGTCCGTCTTGTTGACGTGCTGACCGCCCGCGCCAGACGACCTGTAAGTGTCGATGCGGATGTCCTGGTCCTTGACCTCGATGTTCACTTCCTCGGGCACGGGGAGGATGGCAACGGTGGCAGCCGACGTATGGATGCGGCCCTGCGCCTCGGTGGCGGGGACGCGTTGCACGCGGTGGACACCGCTTTCGAACTTCATGCGGCCGAACACGCCCGCGCCATTCAGCTGCGCGACAATCTCCTTGTAGCCGCCCATCTCGCCCTCGGTGGCGGAGACAAGCTCGACCTGCCAGCCGCGCTTGGACGCGTAGCGCTGGTACATGCGCCAGAGATCGCCCGCGAAGAGCGCAGCTTCATCGCCGCCGGTTCCGGCGCGAACCTCGATGATGGCCGAGCCGTCATCGTCGCGATCCTTGGGCAGCAACATCAGCTGCATCTCGCGCTCGATGCCCGGGAGCTTTTCCTTGATCTCGCCGCGTTCTTCGATCGCCATGTTGACGAAGTCGCGGTCGGCGGTTTCGTCCTCGATCAGGGCTTCGGCCTCGGCGAGCTGGGCGCGGAGCATGAGCACTTCGCGTGCCTTTTCGGCGATGCGCTTGAGTTCGGCGTGATCACGCGAGAGCTGGACGATTTCCTTCGGGTCCGTGGCCACGCCCATGCGCGCCTCGACCTGGTCGAAGCGGTCTATCATCTGGCGCAGGCGAGATTCGGAAAGAGCGGCCATGGAGGTCCTTCGGGAAGGCGCCTCATATGGGCCAAGCCCGGCGGCAGGTCCAGAGGGCGGCGACAACTGGCTAGGTCGGGTCTTCCTCGCTTGCGGGATCGTAATACTCGATCGTGGCGGGTGTTTTCACGGGCGGACAGTCGGCGTCGCGATTGTTCAGTGTGACGCAGGCGAATTTGCCGATGTCCGCCTCGCGCACATAGAGCGGCGTCCCGCTGGATTGTCGTTTCACCATAACCCAGAGGCCCTCGCGTTTTGCCCCGAACGGCTCAGGCTCGCCCCAGTCGATCACGTCCGCGCCGGGCTGACCGCCAACTGCGGCACACATGAGCGTCTTCCGAAAGTAACCGTGGAAGATGACGGCGCAATCGGGCGTCGGGCGGCTGAGCGAAAAGACACGATCGCCCACCTTGAGGTCGCCTTGCTCCACACGCACCACCCCCGGCGTGACGCCGACGCGGTGTTCCCAACCGAGGATCCAGACCCACTCGCCGGCCGGGAGCGTGTCCACGACGGGAGCACCCTGCTCGTCCACCCCGACAAGGCCAACGGACTCCTTCGCCCGGATGCTGCCGCCGAGATAGCAATCCTGTCCGGGACAAAACACGCGCTCCGAATAGAGACCGTCATATAGCCAGGGGTTTGGCCCGCGGCCCTCGTGACCCCAGTACTGGTCGATGTCGTTCGGCGGCGACCATGCCGCTGCTTCCTCGGCGTTGTTGAACCAGGGGCAGTCTCGCGTGGCATCGATCGCGCCAACGCACTGGAAGTCGCCGCCGGCTCCCAGCCATCCTTCCTGGCCGTCAGCACGCCGGACCTGTATGAAGAAGCCTGTGCGATCGACGAGATCCTGCGGTGGCTCTGTGAAATCCCATTCGATTTCGCGCTCATCGCTGTCTTCGGGCAGGCCTTGGTCGCACCAGGAATAATCCTGTCCGCGCCTGTAGAGCGTCGAGCATCCCTCCCCTTCATAGCCGAGCATGTAGACGACATCGCCCGGCTTCAGGCCGTCGAGTCCCTGAGCCTCGCGCCGGAGCACGCCGCGAACCGGGACGAGGCGCTCCTGCGTGTCGAGAACCTCCACCCATTCGCGCGCCTTGATGACGCCAATCACGGCGGCGCCGCTGACGGGACCGTCGACGAGCGTGCCGTCGCTGGTTGCGCGGATATGGCCGGCGATGGAGCAGCCCTCTCCGGGGCAGGCACCGTACCCGATGTAGATGCCGTCAGTGAGCGAGGGTGGGACGTCTGCGTCAGTCGCAATTGGCAACTGGCTGTCGGCCGGTAGCGCGCACGCTAAAATCGCGACGGCAATCATTGCGACGAAACGATTGATGGCCTTCAGCATGACGAGCCCCCGCCAGACATTGCCGTGGGAATTTACTCCGTTCCAACGGGAACGCCAGCGCGCTTGCCAGTGATAGGGCGTGGGGGTGCAGTTCGCCCTACTTCTTCCGGCGTTTCTTTCCACGCGCGACCTCGGTCGCAAGGGCGTCAAGCTTCGTCGTCCAGAAGACGCGGAACTGGTTGAGCCATGCGTCGACTTCCTGCATCGGGGCGGCGTCGACGGCGTATATGCGGCGTGCCCCGTCGACGCGGACGGAGGCGAAACCGCTATCGCGCAGCACCTTGAGGTGCTGTGAGACGGCGGCCTGGCTGATGCCGAACTCGTTCGCGATCACGTCGACGACTTCGCCGGAGGCGTGTTCTTCCTGCGCCAGCAATTCGAGGATACGGCGGCGGACGGGATCGGCGAGGACGTCGAAGGCGTGCATCAGTTATCCGTTGTACCTGGATGTTGCGTGCCCGGAGGCGGTTCGCCGCGATAGAAGGCGATGGTCGCCCTACCCCGTGTTGTGGCGTTGGCGCCGGATTCGCCGCCGGCCATGTCGGCGGCGATCCAGCCTTCGCCTGTGTCGGTGACGAACTGCTTGCCTTCATCCGACGCACCCCAGGCGTGTTCGTCGAACTGGTCGCGCGCGGCGCCGGAGCGCGTGTGCATGCCGAGCCCCAGGAGTCCAAGCTCCCACCCGACGCCAACAGCGCCGGGGCCGAACTGATCCCAGTGCGGGCTAGTTGGGCAGAGATGTTCCAGGGTGAGATGGGCGCCGCCGGCTTTCGCAGGCTCGATCGCGAGGTTGATCCAGCTGACGGCGCCGCCGAATTCCCAGGTGGCGGAGAATGATTTCTGCGGGACGCAGGCGGTGATCGTTCCGCTGGCGTTGCCCTTCACCTGGAAGCGGCCGCCGAGTTTGAGATCGCCATCGACGGGGGCGAACCAGCGCTTCAGGCGCGCGGGGTCGGTGAGCGCATTCCAGAGATCATCGGGCGAGGTGTCGTAGGCGCGCGAAGCGACGACGACCTTCACCGGGTGGCCCTGATACTCACGGTCCTCGACCACGCGGGCGATGGCGCCGAGATGGCTGGCGATATCGATGTTCATGCGGGCGCTCCCTCTACTGCGACGGCAGGAGACAGGATCGCCTTATATAAGTCAATACTTATAACTAGCGTCGGTGGCCGCGACACAACCCCCTCATGTGCAGACATGAACGCGGCCACTGGGCGGCCCTATCGTACGGCTCAGACAAGCTGTGGAGTTGAGCATGAGATTGATACTTGCGCTGGCGCTGGTCGCGATTCCGGCGGGAACCGCGCATGGACAATGCACCCAGACGGAAGCGACCGCGAAGATGCAGTCCATCCTGACCAGCCCGCGCTATCGCGAAGTCATCTCGCAGACCGGGACGCACGAGGCGCCCGATGCAGGCCGCACGGCGACCAAGGATGTGCTGCGTACATTTGGGGGGCCGCTGGGTGGCATCGGCGCCGGCATCATGCAGGACAAGGACACGGCGGATGCGCGCAACGCCATCCACTCGAGCGCGAGCCGGACGAAGATGATCACCACGTCGATCGCGGATGCAGGAGCAGCGCTGGGACGCGGCGACTATGCGACGGCCTGCATGCTGTACGACATGGTGCGGACCGACCTGGGGATCCAGTAGACACGTATCCAGGGCCGGTTCGACGACCCCCGAAGCGAGCTTCGCCGCACACACGCCGGCGATGCTCCGGCGAGCCGGCCCTGGACCCGCGCGCAAGGGTGGCGTGCGATCAGATCCCGAACAGCCAGAGGACGTTGCGGACTGCGAGGATGATCAGCATCAGCGAGCCGATGTTGAACACGAAGAAGCGCAGGGGCACATAGTTGGTGGTGACCTGGATCAGCGTGTGGACAATGCGGATCGCGACATAGGCCCAGGCGAGGCCGATATTGATCCCGTCCGTGAGGCCGATGAGGTGCGAGTAGATGCACAGTGCGTAGAAGACGGTGGGCTGCTCGTGCAGGTGGGTGTAGTTGTCGGAGATCCACACGGCCTTGGGGTTCATCGGCGGCAGCGAGGCTAGGGATTCCGAGCCCTTGACCTTGGCCGGGTCAATGCCGGCTTTCCGCATGGCCGGAATGCGACGGACATAGAGCCAGACCAGCACGATCAGCGTCCAGACGACGAGCGCAAGCAGGGGCGCCATGATGTTGGTGAGACCGTGCGGCATGCTGCCCTTCTCCCGTGGAATTATTAGGCGACAAGCAGGGGCGGATGGCGATCTGTCAAGCCGGACATGGGCGTCCTGGCTCGCGGATAGGGCCGCGAGTGAGGGTGCAGGTGAGGTCTGGACCGGTGTATCCTGGGGACGCCCTCTGGGATGTTTGCGCGATGGCAAGCAGTCAGATGGGATGGGGCTGGGTGGGTGTATGTCGGTGTGTTGGGTCGATGGGCTTGGGCGTCAAGCGATGCTAGTTTGCGGGAGGGATCGCGCGAACAGAGGTTACAGCGATGAGATCAGGGATCGTTGCAGCGCTGGCGTTGGGCGCGGCCGCGTGCGTGGCGCAGCCGCATGGGGCGACTTCGATAGTCGAAGCGCCGTTTGATGCAGAGGCCGAGGCGGTGCTGGCGGCGATCGACACGTTCCTGCTGGCGGTCGGCAATGGCGACCGGGAGTTGCAGAAATCCGTCGAGCTGGCAGATGGCGGTCTGGCGATCTATCGCACGAAGGATGGTGTTGCCGGGCCCGTGCGGCGGATGCCGGCGAGTGATTTCCAGAAGCCGACGCCGGACCATGATCCGTTCGTGGAAATGTACTGGGCCCCGAAAGTGGATGTGCGCGGTTCGTTTGCGCAGGTGTGGTCGCGCTATGTGCTGATGGACAATGGCG
>Ga0075160_10001115_pt1 | contig 16523 bp, 16 predicted proteins | sample JI91814C2DNA_FD_70969 | JGI IMG/M metagenome (GOLD analysis project Ga0075160, IMG submission 70969) | Wastewater effluent complex algal communities from Wisconsin, to seasonally profile nutrient transformation and Carbon sequestration -... | ecosystem: Engineered > WWTP > Effluent > Algae... | reverse complement strand
GGCCGTGTCGCCATGAAGATGCTGCCCAAGCACAGCCCCATGCCCGCAAGCGACAGCACATTGGGCACCCAGCCCTCCAGAGCAGCCGAGATGCCCAAGGCAATCACCGGAATCACCACCCCGGTCAGCGCCGCCCTGGCCGGACCTTGCAGCTGCGCCAACTTGAAATACAGCACAAAGGCCGTGACCGAACCGAACACCGCCAGGTACAGCAGGCTGAGCACATAGGGTGCACGCCAATCGAAGTGCAGGCCCTGGCCGCTGAGTACGGACATCAGCAAGAGGAAGGCCGCGCCATAGCCCATGCTCCAGGCCAGGATGGGCACCAACGGCAGGCCGCGCCGCGTCAAGGTCAGCGTCAACACATTGCCGATGCAGGCGGCCAGCACAGCCAGCAGGCCCAGGCCCAAGCCCAGTGCCGCGGTCGGGCGCGCGCCGGTCTCGGCGATCTCGGGCCAGAAGATCATCACCACGCCGACCACCCCGCCGCTGGCGCACAGCAAAAAGCGCCGCGTCACCTTCTGGCCGAAAAAGAAACGGCCGCTCAGCGCATTGCCGAACACCATCAGGCAGAACAACACCGCCACCAAGCCCGTCGGGATGTGACGTTCGGCCTCGTAGACCGAGTAGTAGTTGCCGCTGTACTGAACGATGCCGGTGGCCAGCATCAGCAGATGGGCGCCCGCCGGCATTCGCAGCGATTCACGGCGCCAGAGCGCCAGCCCGAACAGCAAGGCGGCCGCGATGGCAAAGCGCCAGCCCACGGAGTTGAGCACCGGTACGCCGCTGTCCAGCTGGTACAAGATGACATGCCAGGTGCTGGCCCAGATCAGGGTCGGGCCCCAGAACAGCCAACGGGTGGAAATCGCAGAGGTCGACATAAGGGAAGGAGAAAAAACAAAAGGCCGCTGGGCGGGCGGCCTGGGGCAAAGGGGGAGTGAACGGGTGAACGGGTGAACGGGTGAACGGGTGAAGGGGTGAAGGGGTGAAGGGGTGAAGGGGTGAAGGGGTGAATCATGAACCTGCCATGCACGCCACGCGCCTCACCATTCACTGGCTCACTGGTTCACTTGTTCACTTGTTCACTTGTTCACATCACCACACGCCGCAGCTCAGACGCTGCGCTTGAAACTGGCCAGCAAGGCGCCCGCAGCGACAAACAAGCCGCCGAAGGTGCGGTTCATGGCCTTGATGTGAGCCGGCGAGCGCAGGGCCGACAGCACCCGAGCAGCCAACACGGTGTAGCCAGCCATCACCACCAGATCGGTGAAGCCCAGGGTGGCCGCGATCACCAGGTATTGCTGCAGCAAGCTGGCCTTGAGGTCCAGGAACTGCGGCACCACAGCCAGCAGGAAGACTGTGCCCTTGGGGTTGACGGCATTGATGGCCCAACCGCGCAGCACCAACTGGCGCCTTGTCACCTGGGCGGCCTCGTTGTCGGCCGCCACCATGGGCGTGGCCGGCGCACGCCATTGCTGGATGCCCAGGTAAACGAGGTAGGCCACACCGAGCCATTTGACGATGGCAAAGCCCAGGCTGGAGGTGGCAATCAGGGCACCCAGGCCGGCACCGACCAGCAAAATCTGCGTCAGGATGCCCAGAATCAGGCCAAAAGTCGTGAAGTAGCCGCGCCGGAAGCCATGGTTGAGGCCTGAGCTCATGGCGGCAATCGCACCGGCACCCGGTGAAAGGCTGATGGCCCAAGAGGCGGCAAAAAATGCCAGCCAGGTCGAAAACTCCATGTACAACTCCTTGAGGCCCTGGCAAGACGCCGGCCAGGCCCGGATTCTGTCATCTTGGCCAGGAACTCGCGGGGGGCGATCACCGCCCGATGTGCCCCTGGCATCAACAACACTTGCTCAGCATCTCTGGCTGAGGAACACTTCGCCCCTTTTTCACCCAGACGGCAGCCACCCGCCCTTCCGCCCATGCACAAGACCCGACTCGAAGCCTTCAGCGACGGCGTACTCGCCATCATCATCACCATCATGGTGCTGGAGTTGAAAGTACCCCACGGCGAAGATCTCGCCACCCTGCTACCCCTGGCGCCGGTTTTTCTCAGCTATGTGCTGAGCTTTGTCTATGTGGGCATTTACTGGAACAACCACCACCACATGCTGCATGCTGCCCGCCAGGTCAGCGGCGGTGTGCTCTGGGCCAATCTGCACCTGCTGTTCTGGCTGTCCCTGCTGCCCTTTGTCACAGGCTGGATGGGCGAAAACCATTTCGGTGCCCTGCCCACCGCCTTCTACGGTGGCGTGCTGCTGATGGCGGCCGTGGCCTACTGGATTTTGGCGCGCTGCATCATCGCCACCGAAGGCCGCCAGTCCCCCTTGGCACAGGCCATCGGCCGCGACCGCAAAGGCTTGCTCTCGATGCTGCTCTATGCCCTGGCGATTCCCTTGGCCTTCTGGCAGACCTGGCTGGCGCAAACCCTCTTCATTGGCGTGGCCCTGATGTGGCTGGTGCCGGACCGTCGCATCGAGCGCCAGCTTCAGCATCCGGGTTGAGGCCAAGCGGGCAGGCAAGCTGGCGGCGAGCGAGGACAATCGCCCCATGGCCAAAGAGAAATCCATCTACACCTGCTCGGACTGCGGCGGCATCAGCCCCAAATGGCTGGGCAAATGCCCGAGCTGCGGCGCCTGGAACACCTTGATCGAGGGCGTGGCCGAGGCGCCCGGCGCCAGCGGCAAGAACAACCGCTACCAGGCCCTGGCCAAGAGCCAGCCAGTGGCGACGCTGAGCGAGATCGAGGCCACCGATTTCGAGCGCACCCCCACCGGCCAGGATGAGCTGGACCGGGTGCTCGGCGGCGGCATCGTCGCCGGCGGCGTGGTGCTGATCGGCGGCGACCCAGGCATCGGCAAATCGACCCTGCTGCTGCAGGCCATCGACGACCTGTCGCAAAAGCTGCCGGTGCTCTACGTGACCGGCGAGGAATCGGGCGCCCAGATCGCCATGCGCTCGCGCCGCCTCGGTCTGGCCGGGCACAAGGTGCGCGTGCTGGCCGAGATCAGCCTGGAAAAAATCCTGGCCACGCTGGAAGCCGAGCGCCCGGCCTTCTGCGTCATCGACTCGATCCAGACGCTCTACTCCGAGCACTTGAGCTCGGCCCCCGGCTCGGTGGCGCAAGTGCGCGAGTGCGCGGCCCAGCTGACCCGCACGGCCAAATCCAGCGGCTGCGCCATGGTGCTGGTCGGCCATGTCACCAAGGAGGGCTCGCTGGCCGGCCCGCGCGTGCTGGAGCACATCGTCGACACAGTGCTGTACTTCGAGGGCGACACCCACAGCAGCTTCCGCCTGGTGCGGGCGATCAAGAACCGCTTTGGTGCCGTCAACGAGATCGGCGTCTTCGCCATGACGGAGAAGGGCCTGAAAGGCGTGGCCAACCCCAGTGCCATCTTCCTGAGCACCCACGGCGAGCCGGTGCCCGGCAGCTGCGTGCTGGTGACCCTGGAAGGCACGCGCCCGCTGCTGGTCGAGCTGCAGGCCTTGGTCGACGGCGGCGGGCCCAGCCCGCGCCGCCTCTCGGTGGGCCTGGACCGCGACCGCCTGGCCATGCTGCTGGCCGTGCTGCACCGCCATGCCGGCGTGGCCACCCAGGATCAGGATGTGTTCGTCAACGCAGTCGGCGGGGTGCGCATCAGCGAGCCGGCGGCCGACCTGGCCGTGCTGCTGGCCATCCAGAGTTCGCTGCGCGGCCGGCCCTTGCCCAAGGGCTTCATCGCTTTCGGCGAAATCGGCCTGGCCGGCGAGGTGCGGCCGGCACCGCGCGGCCAAGAGCGGCTCAAGGAAGCCGCCAAGCTGGGCTTCAGTGTTGCCGTCGTGCCCAAGGCCAATGCGCCCAAGAAGCCGATCGAAGGGCTGACCGTCCATGCGGTCGAGCGCATCGAAGAGGCCATGGACTGCGTCAGGGGGCTGTGAAGCCCTCGCCCGGCCCCCCACGGCCGGGGTCACGCGCCGATGTGCCCGCGGCTCCAGGGGGAGCGCTGTAGCGGGTCTCGCCCAGCCAGGGCCGGCCAGCCCGCTTGTTGCGGTACATGGCGTCGTCGGCGCACTTGGCCAGGCTCAGCTCATCCTGGCCGTCCTCGGGGAACAGGGCCAAGCCCAGCGAGCAGGTGATCTCCAGGCGCACGCCGCCCAGTTCCATGGGCTGGGCCACCTGGGTGTAGATTTTGTCGGCCACGCCTTGGGCCGACTCGCGGCTCAATGAGCCGGTCAAGAGCACCACGAATTCGTCGCCGCCAATGCGGCCCACCGTGTCCGTCTCACGCACCGCGGTTTTGATGCGGCGCGCCACGGTCTGCAGCAGCTGGTCACCGACCGCATGGCCGAACTGGTCATTCACGGGCTTGAAACGGTCCAGGTCAAGCAAGATCAGGCCGACCGGCTCTTGGTAGCGCCGCGCATTGGCCAAGGCGAAGCGCAGGCGCTCATCGAAATGTGCGCGGTTGGCCAACTCGGTCAGGGGGTCGTGCAGGGCCATGAAGCGCACCCGCTCTTCAGACTGACGGCGCGCATTGATATCAGACAGCGTGCCGATCATGCGCAGCGGCTTGTGCTGCCGGCTGCGCTCGACCACGGTGCCACGCGCCAAGACCCAGTTCCAGCGTCCCAGCGAACCGGCGACCCGGTACTCGACCGAGAACTGCGCCGTCGAGCCATCGAGGCAGGCCTGGGCTTCGCTTTGCACGCGGGCCAGGTCTTCGGGGTGCATCAAGGCCCAGACCTGGGCGATCAGGCACTCGGCAGGCTCCGCGGCCATGCCCATCAGCTGCTTCCAGCGCGCCGAGCTGGCCAGAACCCCGGTGGGCAGATGCCAGTCCCACACCCCATCGCCGGCGCCTTCGACTGCAAATGCCCAGCGCTGCTCACTGTCCCGCAGGGCTTGGGTCATGCGCTCGGCCAGCGCCTGCGCGCGATCACGCGCGCTGACCAGCAGCCAGGCCAGCAAGCTCAGCAGCAAGCTCAGGACCACGCCCGCACGCAACACATTGGGCGCGTAATCGGCACCATGGCGCGCGGCAAAACCCGGCCCAGCGGCCAGCTGAAGGGTCCAGGTTCGGCCGCCCAGAACCAGGAACTCGGTGGCCTGACGCACGCTTGGCGGCGCTGCCTCGCTCACACCGCCCGAGCCAGCCTGCCAGCCGGCGTCCGCACGGCGAAACAGCAGGCGGCCTTCATCGACTTCCTGGCCATCAAACAAAGCCAGGGACAGCGAAGCCGGCTGTTCACCGTACAGGCTGGCCATCAGCTCGGCCGCCGCGATTGGGGCCAGCACCCAAGCCAACAAAGCCTGTCGCCGTTCCTCGACGGAAGCCGGCGTGCGGCCCTCGCGATAGACCGGCAGGGCCAGTGCAAAGCCGGGCTGCGCCGGAAAGGCCAGATCGCGCAGATTCAGCAGCGGCGACACCGCCATATGGCCGGAATCGCGCGCCTGCTGCAGCGCCTGCAAAACGGGCGGCAACTGGCCCAGTTCGAGGGCCATCAAGGGCCGGTTGCGCAGCAGGCTGGGCTCCATCTGCTGGATCTTGAACGCCGGCCCGGCGCGCGTGGTCTGCGGCAGCACCACGGCAATGCCCTGCAAGCCTGCAAAGTCCGCCCCCAGAGGCAAAACATCCACATAACGTTGAAACGCAAGCGCATCGAACGGGCCATGAATGGCCAGAAAACCCTGCACCCCTTGCAGCAAATGTTGCTGTGCGGCCATGCGCTGCTTGATGCGTTCGCTGAGTTCACGCAGGCTGGCATCGAAGGCCTGGCGCTGCACGGTCTGCTCACGCTCCTGTTCGGAGTGCCAGAACGCCACGGTCAAACTCAGGCAGAGCACCAGGACGAGCAGAGGCAAGCCGCGCCAGCGCAGCCACGCGGCTTGCGGACCCAGGCCCCAAACCAAGAAGCGCCTCATGGCTGCACGACCATGGCGCGAGCCATCTCGGGCCGGAAATATTTTTCGAAGATGCGCAGCAGGCTGCCATCGCGGCGCATGCCATCGATCAACTCGCGCCAGCGCGCTTGCTGAGCGTCGCTCAGGCTGGCGCGCGACATGATCAAGCCATGGGGCACGGGCGGGTCGCCGAAATCCAGCACCTGGGCCAGCTCGCGTATGCGTGCCGATTCCAGGGTCGGCAGGTCGAAGGGCTCGATGATCATGGCCTGGATCTGCCCGGCACTGAGCGCATCAAACAAGGCGCTCAGGCCGCTGGACTGCACCAGACGTTGCTGCTCGGCCAGGCTGTCAACCAGGCGGTTGGCGCTTTCGCTGTACCGGAAGCTGCGAATCACGCCCAACTTGAGCAGGCGCTGGCGCTCGAAATCCTCGATCTTTTGCACCTGGCTGTCGCGTCGCAACAGAAGCTGGTAGCGATTGCTGAAACACCAGGCGAAGCTGGCGAATTTTTCGCGCTGCGGATTGCTGATGCCCGAGAGGCTGAAATCAAGCGCGCCGCTTTCAATCAGTTGCCAGATGCGGGCTCGCGGCAACAAGGAGACAAAGAACTTGCAGCCGCTGCGTCGGGCCATCTCGTCGGCGATGTCCTTGTCGATGCCGCTGCCGGTTTCGGCCGAATACAGCAGGCCATGGTCATGCAGCGCGAGGCTGAAGGGGCGCGAGCAATCGGGGCCATTCGCATTCGCAGCCGCGGCCGGCCGCAGTGTTGCAAGCAGCAAGCAGCCCAAGGCCAGGACCACCGTCCTGAGCTTCCAAGCTACCAACCCCTTTGCGCTGCGGCACTGCAATGCGGCCTCCTCGTGTGCTGGGCTTGTGAGCCAAAGCTGCAAGCCCAGCGTCCGCTGGCTTGAGCCGGCTGCGGCGCGTTCGACTTCGGAACGCATCCGCAACCCTCCCGGAAAAGGCTTTGAGAATACGCCAAAGCCATGACGCGCCCAAGTCCTGCGGCCGGCTCGCGCGACAAAGAGGCCTTAGGATGCGCGGCATGAATACATGGATCGGCATTGGACTGGCGCTGATCGCCCTGCTGGGCGGCGGTTTTCTCTATGGTTGGCAAGGCGTGATGCTGGCCCTGACGGTGGTAGTGTTCTGGCTGCTGCTGCAGTTCTCGCGCCTGATGCGGGTGATGAAAGCGGCATCGGAAGGGCCGGTCGGTCATGTCGACAGCGCCGTCATGCTGAACGCCAAGCTGCGCAGCGGCATGAAGCTGGTCGAGGTGCTGCCGCTGACGCGCAGCCTGGGCCAGAAGATCAGTGAACAGCCCGAAACCTATGGCTGGACCGACGCCGGCGGCGCCCGCGTCGAAATGCGCATGGACAAGGGCAGCGTGAGCAGCTGGCAACTAATCCGCCCGGACGAACAAGCCTCGTAAAATCGCCGTTTTGCGTCCGACCCTGTTCACACGAAAGCACCCTCCCATGAGCGAAGCCAAATCCATCGTCGAAGTCACGGCCGCCGATGTACAAGGTCCGGGCGTCGTGGCCTGCCCCAACCCCAAGATGAGCTTGTGGAGCAGCCACCCCAAGGTCTTCATCGACATCAGCCATGACGGCCAGGGCAAGTGCCCCTATTGCGGCACCGTCTACAAGCTCAAGGCCGGCGAAACCCTGCACAGCCACCACTGAGCATGCAGCAGCGCAGCAAAGCCCAGGCCGCCGCCCTGCTGGCCTCGCCCGAGGACACCGAACAGCAGTTCTACGAAGCCCTGCAGCAGGCCGACCTGGAGCGCCTGATGGAAGTCTGGGCCGACGAGGAAGAAATCTCCTGCGTGCACCCGGGTGGCCCGCGCGTGGTTGGCCTGGGCGCGATCCGCGCTGCCTTTGAAGCGGTGTTCCAGCAAGGCGCCATTCCGGCCCACCCAGAGCGCGTGCGGCGCCTGCACACCGGCGACACCGCCATCCACCAGGTGCTGGAGCGGGTGCAGGTGCAAGGCCCGGACGGTCAGCAAAGCGCTTGGGTGATTGCCACCAATGTCTATCTCAAGACGGCCTTTGGCTGGCGCATGGTGCTGCACCATGCCAGCCCGGGCAATGCGCATGACATCCAGGAAGTGATCGAAGAACCCGCGGTTCTGCACTGAATCGAATCCCAAGAGATGCAGTATTCCGCGCCGCGCTGGCTGCCCGGCGGCCACGCGCAGACCATCTGGTCGGCCCTCTATGCCCGCCACAAGGGCGGCCCCGAGCTGCGTTTCGAGCGCCAGCGCTGGGACACCCCCGATGGCGATTTTGTCGACGTCGACTGGCTCAACTATGCGCCGCCTGAAGCAGCGGCCGGCAGCTTTCTGGCCCGCCCCGGCGGCAGCGATGAGCCCAAGCCGCCCCTGCTGGTGCTGTTCCACGGCCTGGAAGGCAGCTCGCAAAGCCAGTACGCGCAGGCTTTCGCCACGGTGGCGCGCTCGCGCGGTTGGGCCTGCGCTCTGCCGCATTTCCGCGGCTGCTCGGGCGAGCTGAACCTGGCGCCGCGGGCCTACCACTCGGGCGATTTTGAGGAAATCGGCTGGATGCTGGCGCGCTGCAAACAGCAGTACGACGGCCCGGTGTTGGCCGTGGGCGTATCCCTGGGCGGCAACGCCTTGCTGCGCTGGGCCGAGGAAGCGGGCCAAAGCGCCGCCACAACGGTTCGGTCCGTCTGTGCCATTTGCTCGCCCGTCGACCTGGCCGCTTCCGGCCGCGCCATCGGCCGGGGCTTCAGCCGCCTGGTCTACACCCGCATGTTTCTGCGCAGCATGGTGCCCAAGGCCTTGCGCAAGCTGGAGCAGCACCCGGGCCTGTTTGACGGCGAACGCCTGCGCGCCGCGCGCGACTTGTACGAATTCGACAACCTCTTCACCGCGCCCCTGCACGGCTTTCGCAACACCGAGGACTACTGGGCGCGGGCCTCGGCCAAACCCCATCTGAAGCGCATCGGCATTCCGGCCCTGCTGCTCAATGCTCGCAACGACCCCTTTGTGCCAGCGCATTGCCTGCCGCAGGCTCGCGATGTCGGCTCTTTCGTGACACTCTGGCAGCCAGCCCACGGCGGTCATGTCGGATTCACCCACGGCAAACCGCCGGGCGAGGTGTTCACCATGCCGGAGCAGGTCTGCGACTGGCTGGGCCGCGCGCTGGACTGAAGGGCCGGCCTCCTCCAGGCGCCCCTCCATCCGCTCGCTCGCTTCTGCCGCTCATCGCAGCCATCGCCTGTTCGCCCATTTGGCGGCTCAGCAAGACGCGGTCGCCGTATGCTGCCCACGCCTGAAAACAAAGGGGGGTGAGCACACCATGAGGCCACAAGAAGCAAGGGTTGATCGACCCGCGCAGCCGCTGCTGCAACTCACGTCTGCCGCAAAGCAGTACCAACGCGGCGGCAACGCGGTCCAGGCACTGCTGGACTTCGATCTGAGCCTGCACACTGGCGAAGTGATCGGCTTGCTGGGGCCGAACGGTTCGGGCAAGACCACCCTGGTCAAGATCCTGACCGGGCTCTGCGGGGCCGACCGGGGCGAGCTGCGCTGGCGCGACGGCCCCGCTCAGCCTGCCGGTCAACCCGGCGCCCATCTGCGCGAACTGGGCGTTCTGTTGGAAGGCCGAGGTGCCGCCTATGAGCGCCTCACCCCCCTGGAGAATGCGCGTTATTTCTGCGAGCTGCGCGAGCAGCGCTTCAGCGCCGAGCACTGCCGACAGATGGCCCGCCTGCTCGGCCTGGTTGATCTGGACACACCCATACGCCAGCTCTCTACGGGCAACAAGCTGCGCGCGGCCCTGATCGGCGCCCTGATCCACCGACCGGCCCTGGTGCTGCTGGATGAGCCCACGCTGGGCCTGGACCTGGAGGGCGTGGAACGCCTGCACGAACTGGTACATCAAGGCGCGGCCGAAGGCCAGACCTTTCTGATCGGCTCGCACGATCTGCATTTCATCGAACGCCTGTGCCCCCGCATCATCTGCATCCATGGTGGGCGCAAGCGCTTCGACGGCGTACGTGCGAGCTTTGTGCACCAGGACTACCGCTACCGCCTGCTGATCAGCAGCCAGCAGGCATGCCCGGAGCCGCCCGACTGGCTGGGTAAGCGCCGCTGGCAAGAACAAACCGACAGCTGGAGCCTGCCACTGCGCGACCCGGCCGAGGCGGCACGGCTGATGGCCGAGTGGGCCGACTGGTTGGGCAGCTGCAGTTCGCTGCAGCTGCGCGCCATCGAGCTGCGCGAACACTATCTGGAACACCTGGGCATCTCGGCCGCCGAGTGCGCCAACGAAGAGGCGCCGAGCCCATGAAAACACGCACCCCCTGGATTCGCCACGGCATGAACGAAGCACGCCGCAGTCTGGCCCTGGCTCGACGCTACTGGGTTGAAACCGTGCTGGGACTGGGCTTCGTCGTCAGCCTGTTCGGCGGCCTGGTCTTTGCCGTGCTCAAGGCCAGCGGCCAAACCCTCGATTCAGGCCAAGCCGATGGGCTGATCACCGGCTTTGCACTGTGGATGTTCGCCAGCGGCTTGGCCCATGGAAGCGCCAAAGAAATCACCGAAGAAACCGAGCAGCGCACGCTGGAGCAGCTGCAGCTGGCTCCCTTGAGCCTGGAGCGGCTGCTGGCGGTACGGTTGGTGCTGGAAACCGCCATGGGCCTGATCCTGCTGGTGCTGACCCTGGGCTTGATCGCCTTGCTCACCGCAGGGCGGGTACAGCTGAGTCTGCCGGCCCTCGGCCTGGCCCTGATGGGCGCGCCAGCCATGGCCGGCCTCGGCTATGCGCTGGCCGGCCTGAGCCTGCTGGTCAAGCGGGGCGAGTTGCTGATGATCGCCGCTTACCCTCTGGTGATCGGCCTGGTGTCCCTGCCCGCCTTGCCACTCTCGGGTCTTTCGGCCCTGCCCTATGCCCTGGCGGCAGCGACGGCGCGAGCGGCGGCGGGCGGCACCGCTGTCCCGGTCGAGGTCTGGGGCTGGGTGGCACTCAACAGCGTGGTCTTTCTCGCGCTGGGCCTGGCCGTGTTCCGCGCGTGCCTGCGGCAAGCCCGGCGCCTGGGTGTACTCGGCCACATCTGAAGCGGCGCTTGGGAGGAATCTACACTGCCGCCATGGATGCCATTGTCGAAGCGGCCCTGAAGAAGTGGCCCAACGTTCCTCACTGCTACGGCTGGCTGGCGCTGGATGCGCGTGGCGACTGGTATATGCGGGACGAGCGCTGCCAGGCCGCCGGGCCCTTTCCGCAGGTCAAGGGCAGCCGCGTCACGCACGAGAAGTTGCGCGAATTCATCGCGCGCAACTACGCGGCCGACGCGCGCGGCGCCTGGTTTTTTCAGAACGGCCCGCAGCGCGTGTACTTGCAGCTGGAGGCCGCACCCTGGGTCTGGCGGGTCGATGCCGCGGCCCTGCAGCCGGGCGGCACGGTGCAGAGCCATACCGGCTTGAGCACCACCGTCAGCGCCAGCTGGCTGGATGAGCAAGACCGCCTGTTCCTGAGCACGCCCTTGGGCCTGGGCCTGGTGCACAGCCTGGACATGGACTGGGCGGCCCAGGCCGTGGAGCAAGGCCTGTGGGAGCCCGAGTTTTGCCGCCATGCCGACTTGCTGCAGCGCTTTGGCGTGTGCCTGGCGCCCGAAGTGGACGTGGCCGCGTCGGCCGACTGACCGTTCGGCCCGGCCTGGCTGCCGCTGGCCATGAAAGCGGGCGACAGGCGAGAAGGTGCCCGGCACAGTGCGGCCGGTTGACGCCCACAAAGCGCCACGTTCGGCCTCCCTTTCACCGCCCGATTGACCGCCCATGAAACCGTCCCGACTTGCCATGGCCTGCCTGCTGCCCCTGCTCACTGCCTTCACGGTGCCGAGCCTGGCCAGCCCGGCCGCCCCCGACACCCCGCCTGCCGCACAGACCGACTACCGCCCCGCCCTGTGGTCCGTGGAGCATCAAGGCCGGCGCTCCTGGCTGTTCGGCGCCTTGCCCTGGAGCGAATCCGGCGTGACAGCGCTGCCGGGCCCGGTCCAGCAGGCCCTGAGCGACAGCGATCAACTGGCCAGTGAGCTGCGCATGCCGGTCTCACCCAGCGAGGCTGCCCCCTTGCTGGCCGCGCTGCGCAAGCCCGACGCCTCCTTCCGCGCCGCCCTGCCGGCCGACCTGCTCGGCGACTTTGATCACATGTGCAAGCAACAAGGCCTGCCCTGCGGCGCCCTGGACAGCCTGCCGCCCTTCTTCGTGGTGGCCGCCCTGCACAAGCTGATGGCCCAAAAGGCCGGCCTGCAAAGCCAGGAGCAGCACAGCAGCATGAATCTGGTGCACCGAGCCATGAAGGACAAGCCCCTGCTGGAGCTGGAGGGCCTGCAGGCCGGCTTCCAGCTGCTGCAATCCATCCCGGAGGCCGACCAGCAGGCACTGCTGCGTCGGCTGCTGATCAGCCAGGGCCGGGACAGCGTGCAGAGCTATGCCGCCTGGCGCCGCGGCGATGTGGCGGCCTTGCAAGCCAGCTTCGACAGCTCGGCCTTCACCCCCGCCACGCGCGAGCGCATCCAGCGCGAACGCGAGCAGGCCTGGAGCCTCAAGATTGGACAGCGCCTGCGTGATGGACAGCGCCTGTTTGTGGCCGTAGCGCCAGCCCATCTGGGCAGCGAGGGCTTGCCGGCCCTGCTGCAGGCCCTGGGTTTCAAGGTGGAACGTGTCGCGTACTGAAAGCGCCCCGCAAAGCACGCCCTCGATGGCCTGGCCCCGCTGGCGCCAGGCCGGCCTGTTGCTGTCCCTGTGCGGACTGCAGGCGCTGCTGATCCTGCTGATTCAACTCACCCTGTTCGGTGACGCAGGTTTGCATGTGAGCACGGTGCAGCGCGTCGGCCTGATGGCCGCACTGCGCTGGGGGCTGCTCTGCCTGCTGGTCAGTCAGGCAAGGCGCGGGCAGCCCTGGTCACGCCGCCTGCCCTTGCTGGCTGCCCTTGCCGCCATCGATGCGCTGTGCATCCACACCCTGACCCAGTGGCTGGGCAGCGGCGTACCCCTGGACCCCCAGGCCCTGAACCTGAGCCCCGTGCAGCTGCGCTGGATCAGCCAGGGCGGCAGCTGGGTGGTGGCCCTGGCCCAGTACCTGCTGTTCAGCCTGGCCTGGCAAAGCCATCTGGACCGGCGCCAGCGCGCCGCCCTGGAGCAGCAGGCGCGAACGGCCCAGCTGCAGGCCTTGCAGAACCAGCTCAAGCCGCACTTTCTGTTCAATGCCATGAACACCGTGCGCGGCCTGATCTTCGAGAACCCCGAGCGCGCTGCGCATTTGCTGACCGAGCTGTCCACCCTCTTGCGCGCCAGCCTCGAACAAAGCGGCAGCCTCTGCCGCCTCGACGAAGAGTGGCAGCTCTGCCAGCGCTACCTGGCCCTGGAAGCCAGCCGGCTGGAGGCGCGCTTGCAGCTGGACATCAGCCTGCCGACCGAACTGATGGCCCAGCGCCTGCCGCGCTTTGCCTTGCTGGGCTTGTGCGAGAACGCGATCAAGCATGGCATTGGTGCGCGCCGCGAGGGCGGCCGCCTGCGCATCCATGCGGCGCATGAGGCCGGCAGCCCGCTGTGGACCTTGCAGGTGGAGAACCCGTTGGCGCCTCAAGGCGGCCTTGCCGCGCCCACCGGCCTGGGCAGCGGCCTCGTCCATCTGCGCGAAAGCCTGCGCCTGCAGCTGGGCAGCGCGGCCACATTGCACGCCGGCCCGGAGGCCTCGGGCCCACACTTCCGCGTTGAACTGCGTCTGCCCTGGCAGGACGCCAGCACCCCATGACGATGATGAAGCCCCCTCCCTTGCGCCTGCTGCTGGTGGACGACGAACGCCTGGCTCGGCTGGAACTGCGCCGCTTGCTGGCGGCGCACGACGATGTCGAGGTGCTGGCCGAGGCCAACAGCGGCGACGAGGCCCTGGCCCTGCACGCCCAGCTGCGGCCCGATGCCCTGCTGCTCGATGTGCAGATGCCCGAGCAGGACGGCCTGGCTGTGGCCCGTGCCCTCAACGCCGAGGCGCGCATCATCTTCTGCACCGCCCATGCCAGCTTTGCGATCGAGGCCTTCGACCTCAATGCCCTGGACTATCTGGTCAAGCCGGTCGCGGCCGAACGCCTGGACCAGGCGCTGCAGCGCCTGCGTGCCGAGCTGGCGCCGCGCAGCAGCCCCTATCTGAGCGATGAGCACTGCGTGCTGCTGCGCCGCGGCGAGCAGATGGCCCTGATCCGCCTGGGCGACATCGCCCTGATTGAAAGCCGCGACAACTATCTGGAGCTGCACACGCCGCAAGGCGTCTTCCTGCTGACCGGCAGCCTCAGCCGCCTGCTGCCGCGCCTGGACCCGCAGCGCTACCAGCAGATCAACCGCCAGGCCCTGGTGCGCCTGGACGCCATCGCCCGCCTGCAGTCCAGCGATGACAGCAGCCTGCAGCTGCAGCTGCACAGCGGCCCGTGGCTGACGGTGTCGCGCCGGCAAAGCCAGGCGCTGCGGCAGCGCTTCAGCCTCGGCTGAAGCAACGGGGTCGGCCAAGGTCAACGCCCGCGGCCGGCCGAGCGTTGCACCAGACCGCCACTTCCCCGGGGATTCCGATGTCACCGCTGTTTCACACGCTCATGCCCGCCAGCAGGCCCTGCCTGGCCATGCTGGGGCTCTGCGCCCTGTTGCTGCTGTCCCCCTCAGCCTGGGCTTTCCGCTGCAACTCCTATGTCATCGACACCGGCATGCCCAAGTTCGAGGTGCTGCGCAAATGCGGCCCACCGAACAACAAGGAGCAGCGCATCGACAGGCGCATCGTGCGGGTTCGCGTGCCCGCGCCTGCCGGCCCGAATGTGCCGCTGGGCGGCCAGGTCGAAGTCGAGCGCGAGGTGCAGGTCCAGGTCGAAGAGTGGATCTACAACTTCGGGCCCAGCCAGTTCATGCAGTTGCTCATCTTTGAGGACGGGCGACTGCTGTCCATCAAGGACATCGGCTACGGCAACTGAAGCAGCGCCGCAGGCGGTACGTGGGGAGGCCGGGTTCAGAGATCCAGGCTGACACAGCCGCCGGCCACAGCCGCCCGCGAGCAGCAGCTGAGCAAGGTCAGCCGGCGCTGTTCGGCGCTCAGCACATGGTCACGGTGGTCGACATCACCGGCCAGCAGTGGCACGGCGCACACGCCGCACAAGCCATCGGCGCATTTCACATCGACCGGCACGCCGGCCGCCTGCAGCACCTCGCTGACCGACTGCTCAGCCGCCACGCTCAGCTCCCGGCCAGAGCGCTGCAAGAGCAAGCGAAAGGGCAGGCGGGGTCGTTCGGGCTGCTCGGGCGCCTTGAAGAGCTCGCGCTGCAAGGCCGCATCGGGCCAAGCTTGAGCACGCGCCGCAGCAAACACAGCGTCCATATAGGACAGCGAGCCGCAGCAATAGAGGCGAGCGCCCGGCGGGTAGGGCGGAATCAAGCGCTCCAGCGCGGCACGCCCGCCCTCCTCGCTCAGATGCAGCTGTGCGTGCGACGCCCAGGCGGCCGCGGCGATCTCCTCGGCAAAAGCCGCATGGGCGCGGTTGCGGGCGCTGTAGTGGAGCTGGAAATCGGCGCCCAGCGCATGCAAGCGGTGAGCCATGGCCAGCAGCGGCGTGATGCCGATGCCACCGCCAAACAGCAGGCTCAGCGGCGCCGTCTCCTCGAGCGGGAAATGATTGCTGGGCGGCGTCACGAAGACCGTGCGGCCGGTACGAAAGACCCGGTGCATCAGGGCCGAGCCGCCTCGCCCGGCCGGCTCGCGCAGAACACCGAGGACATAACGACTTCGGTCCGCAGGGTCACCCGCCAGACTGTAGGCCCGCAGGAACTCGGGCGCCACCACCAGGTCCACATGAGCGCCGGCACTGAAGGCCGGAAGCTCGGAACCGTCAGGGGCCACCAACTCATAACGGGCCACCTCGGCGTTCAGGTCGCGGCGCTCGGCCAGGCTCAGCTTGAGCACAGGCGGCTGTGCCGGCAGCGGTGCAGGCGCTGGCGCCAGGCCCTCGGTCTGCCCCAGTGCCAGCCGGCGCCGGTACTCCTGCGGACTGAGCAGGGCCTGGTAGCGCGCCAGACCTTGCTCGCGTTGCACGGGATGGACCAAGGGATAGGGCGGCGGCATCAGGTCCGCCGGGTAGACGGCCAGGGCCTGCGCTTCCGGCACGATGCGCAGCTGCTTGTTCAGCCCGCGCGCGTGGCTGCGGGCCGCCTGGACATAGCGGCCGCTGGCGCGGTCGAGCTCGATGTCCCACCACCACTTCTTGACCGGGTTGATGCTGCCGCGCTCCAGGCGGTCATCGAGTGCCGCCAGCCAGGGCGCCGTCTGCGGCAGATGCATGGCCAGCCAGCGGGCCGCCTGCTCCGCCAACAAGCCCTCAAGGTTCCAGGGGCAGGTCTTCATGCAACGCCCGCACATGCCACCGGCGGCATTGGTGATGCGATAGCGAGCGCATTTCTCGGCGTCGGTCTTCCAAATCTCGTAGCCGTTGTACATGCGCTTGGGACCGGCCGTGATGGCCCCCGAAGGGCACTCGCGCGCGCATTTGTTGCAGCCTTCGCAGAAGCGCTGCAGGCCGAAGTCGATCGGCTGATCGCTGCGCAGCGGCATGCTGGTGCTGACCACGCCGGACTTCA
>Ga0075160_10001112_pt1 | contig 16548 bp, 12 predicted proteins | sample JI91814C2DNA_FD_70969 | JGI IMG/M metagenome (GOLD analysis project Ga0075160, IMG submission 70969) | Wastewater effluent complex algal communities from Wisconsin, to seasonally profile nutrient transformation and Carbon sequestration -... | ecosystem: Engineered > WWTP > Effluent > Algae... | reverse complement strand
CGAATGGGGGGTTTATGTGCGGCTACGAAAATGGGAGCATCGTGGTCATGGGCGGAACCAATTGGGAGGGAGGGAAGAAAAACTGGCTTCAATCAGTCCATACCTACCTTCCCAGTGACAAACTGTGGAAAGCCAATGTGGCAAAGCATGTGAGCCCAGTGGCTTACGCGATTGGCGTTCAGCTTCACCAGTTCTTTGTTGTTGTTGGGGGTTATGATGGAAAGCAGCCACTGCCTTACCCTATCGTTTTGGGTGATGGCAGAACGCATGAGGTCAATCTGCGCACCCTTCCTACCTGTTTGACACTGGCTGCGGGTGGGACCGTGGCCGGAAGTATCATCGTCGTAGGAGGCACCGCCGACCCTGCAGATTTTAACCGTATCAACAATGCCACCCACGCCATCCTTCCGGGAGACAACACATGGAAAGTGGGACGCCTCGCCGACTACCCCGGCAAGCCTTTCGCCACCGCGGCGTCGGTGGTGCTCGGAAGTGAGCTGTTTGTCTTCGGTGGCATGAACTACGACGCGGAGGCGAAGCTGCCGGTGAACTCCGCGGAGGCCTATGCCTTCTCGCCGGAGAAGAATGTGTGGCGAAAGCTGACGCCGCTGGCATCTCCGACGCGGGGTTTGACGGCTGTCACGCTGGACGAAAGCCACATCTACATCGCCGGCGGGTATCGGGAGGACTTCACGGCGGAGGCGGTGATCTATGACGTGAAGGCTGACAGTTATCGGAAAGCCATCGCGCTACCCTACGCGGCCATGGTCGGGCTCGTGCGGATGGGCGACCACGTCTATTGCCTTGGCGGTGAGGACAAAAAGCAGTCGCGCACGGACAAGTTCTTCCGCATCTCGGTGGCGGAGCTGCTGAAATGAACAGCAGCGGGCCAGTCCGGAGGCAATTGAGGCCCTCAAAACCCCGCTGAAGGCCCCGGTTCGGGACTTTGTGAAATTTTTCACAAAATGCGGTTGCCGCCCCTCGCCCTCGCTCGCATCATCGGCATTCCCGTGTGCTTTTTGGCCTTTGGCGTGCTTTTTGAGCCCCATTCGTCATTCGTCACTCGGATTTCGACATTTCCCCCCGATGCCTCCGCTTCTGTTTTACCTCCTCGCTGCCATCACTCTGGGCTTTGGGCTCATGGTGGTCACGGCGCGGAACCCGGTCACCAGCGCCCTGTCGCTGGCTTCGTGCTTTGTGGGGCTGGCGGCCCTGTTTGTGAGCCTTGATGCTTACTTCATCGGGACGATCCAGATCCTCGTCTATGCCGGTGCGGTGATGGTGCTGTTCCTCTTCATCATCATGCTGCTGGACATCAAGGCGGAGGAAGGCAAGCAGCCGAACCTCGCCGCCATCGTGAGCGGCATCGTGGTGGCCGTTTTGCTGGTGACGCAGATCATGACGGTCGTGGGCCACACGAAGCTGGCGGAAAAATCGCCTCAAAACACCCCGCTGGCCCTCGTGGAGGCCGCGAGCAAGGCGGAAGGCGCGGCGAAGCTGCAGACCATCGCGAATGACCTGAAGGCCGGGGAGCTTCCCGATGCCAAATTGATCGGTTTCACACTGTTCAACCAATACGGCTTCCACATCCAAGTCGTGGGCCTGCTGCTCCTCGTGGGCACGGTGGGCGTGGTGGTGCTGAGCAAGCGTGAAAAGAGCACAGGAGGTGCCGCATGATCACTTTGGGCCACTATCTCGTCGTCAGCGGCATGCTATTCGCCCTCGGTCTGGCCGGGGTGATCGCCCGCCGGAACATCCTCATCATCTACATGTGCCTGGAGATGATGCTCAGCGCCGCGAATCTGGCGCTGGTGGGCTTCAGCCGTTTCCATCTGACCAATGGTCTGCCGGACTACACCGCGCAGTCGCTGGTCTTTTTCACCATCACCGTGGCCGCCGCTGAGGTGGCCGTGGGCCTCGCCATCATCGTCGCGCTGTTCCGCTCGAAACAAAGCGTGGAGACCGAGGCCATCACCAAGCTCCAGGGCTGATCCGCACCCCACGACCGCCGCCCCATGCCTCCCGCCGACGCCCAATCCCCAGGCCAGTTCCTCCCCACGATCCTGCTGATGCTGCCGTTTTTCACGGCGCTGATTATCCTGCTGGGTCATCGGGCACTGAAAAACGCCAGCGTGCTCCTTTCCGTGGGCTCGTCGGTCATTTGCTTCCTCGCCAGCCTTGCCTTGCTCGCCACGAAAGGGGCGGAGGGCACGGTGGGCATCCTGAAATTCATCGACGTGCCGGGCTTCCAGGCCGGGATCGATGCCATGATCGACGATCAAAGCCGCGGCATGATGTTCATCGTGACCTTCATCGGCATGCTGGTACACATCTTCTCGCTCGGCTACATGAAGGACGATGAGGCCAAGCCGCGCTTCTTCGGGTCGCTTTCGCTCTTCATGTTCTCCATGACCGGCATCGTGCTGGCGGGGAATCTGGTGATGATGTTCATCTACTGGGAGCTCGTCGGTCTCAGCTCTTACCTTCTCATTGGTCACTGGTATCAAAAGGCCAGCGCCGCTGAGGCCTGCAAGAAGGCCTTCCTCACGAACCGCATCGGCGACTTCGGCTTCATGATCGGGATTTTGATCCTCTTCGGCCTCAACAAGGGTGATCTGAACATCGACAACCTCCAGGACGCCTTCGTCACCGGCGGACCGCTGGCCGAGGTGGTGAAAAACAATCCCGGCATCCTCACAGCCATCGCGCTGTGCCTTTTCATGGGCGCGGTTGGTAAATCCGCCCAGTTCCCGCTGCATGTGTGGCTGCCGGACGCGATGGAAGGCCCCACGCCGGTCTCCGCGCTCATTCACGCCGCCACGATGGTGGCTGCGGGCGTTTATATGCTGGTGCGTGTGAGCTTTGTGATCGTCACGCCGCTCGCCGCGGAGACCATCGCGGGCATCGGCTGCTTCACCGCGCTGCTCGCGGCGCTGATGGCCACGCAGCAGGGCGACATCAAGCGCATCCTGGCCTACTCCACGCTCAGTCAGCTCGGCTACATGGTCATGGCCGTCGGCGCCGTGGCAATGTCGGCGCTGCATGGCGAGGCCGCGCACGGAGCGCATCCCGGCCATCCGGCGATGTTCCATCTTTACACGCATGCCTTCTTCAAGGCGATGCTCTTCCTCGGCTCCGGTGCCGTCATCTACGCCTGCCACCACGAGCAGGACATCTGGAAGATGGGCGGCCTGCGCAAGCACATGCCGATCACCTTTGGGACCTTTGCTATCGGCACCGCCGCGCTCATGGGCGTGCCGCCGCTGAGTGGTTTCTGGAGCAAGGAAGCCGTGCTCGGTGCGGCGTTTGATAGCGGCTGCCGCGTCCTCTTCCTCGCTGGTGCCGCCACCGCGGCGCTGACCGCCTTTTACATGACGCGACTGCTCGTCGTGGCCTTCTTTGGCAAGGCCCGCACGGAATCCGCGCATCACGCCGCCGAGGTGCCGCTCGTCATGGCGCTGCCGCTGCTCCTGCTGGCCATCTTTTCGATCTTCTCGGCTTGGGGACCGTTTTCCGATTTCCTCCAGGCGATGAAACCCGAGCACGTGGAAGGCCACGACACCGTCCTGTGGACCTCCGTCGCCGTGCTGCTCATCGGCTCGATCAGCTCCTTCCTGCTCTACAAGGGCAAGGACAGCGATCCGGTGCGCATCAAGCTTTTCGCCAACAAGTTCTACTTCGACGAGATCTACGCCGTCATCGTCCGCGTGGGTCAGGACGGCCTCGCGTGGGTCGTGACGGCTCTGGAGCGCATCTTTGTCGATGGCCTCGTCGCGCGACTGCCGACGGCCATCGTGGCTCGCATCGGCGCGGCCACCCGCATGCTTCAGGGCGGGCATCTGCAAGGCTACACCTTCCTGCTTGGCGGCGGCATCATCGCCGTGGTCTATCTCGTCGTGTTTGTGCTGCCCCGCACCCATTGAGGCGGTGAAACCAAAATGACACTTGTCTTTTTGGCACAGAGTCCGCATCATCAGCGGTGATTTCATGAAATCACCCTCGTTCACTTGGAGCACCGCTGCCGTGAGACCGTTGCCGCTTCTTGGGAGGGCTATCGCAAACCCCTTTACCCGCTGCTTACCATGCCCCCCCCTATTACATCCGGTCTGAGTGTCTGGCTTTGTTCGGACACGAATGTGGATTTGCGACCTGACGGCAGTCTGATCTCATGGACTGCGGCGGATGGGACTGGCATGCGGGCCGTGTCCATTGGCTCATCCAGGCCGCAATGGCTCACGGGTGAGATCAATGGCTATCCGGTGATCCGCTTCAACGGCACTCAGGGGCTTTTCCTGGAGACGGGGATGATCGCGCAGGACAGTTTTACACTGATCGCCATCGGCAGGTCCACCGGGACACGTGCTGGCGGCAGCCCCGGTCTTGCAGGACAAAAGATGCTGTTTTATCAGGACGGCTCCTCCACGCTGACGCATGCGTCGGTGTCCCTCGGGATGAATGGCGTGGGGGTGTATGAGTTTGGCAGCACTGAGTATCCGCGTGCCGAGGCCGGCGCGGATGCGGCGTGTTTCTGCCCGCTGGTGGTGCGTTACGAGGGGCGCTCCCTCCAGGTGTACCTCTGCGGCAACCAGATCATCAGTGAGGGCGGCACCTCAGCGCAGCCGGTGAACGCGCCTCACGGCATCGGCGGCACGGGCGGCATCGAGGGAGGTTTTGAGGGGGATATCGCCGAGGTGCTCATCTATGACCGCGCACTCACGGAATGGGAGCGCCAGATGGTGGAGCAGTATTTGCAGAGCAAGTACGCCTGCGGCTCGTCTTCCAGCAGCGACAGCTCTTCGAGCGAGGAGTCCTCCTGGTCTTCGGAGGAGAGCAGTTGGTGGAGTTCGGAGGAGTCTTCGAGTTCATCGTTGGAGTCCAGCAGTGAGTCGAGCTGGTCTTCCTCGGAGGAATCGAGCATCAGCGACTCATCGAGCTCCTCTTCTGAATGGTGGAGTAGTGATTGGAGTTCCAGTGAGGAATCCTCCTCTTCATCATGCAGTTGCGAGATGCCTTCTGATCCGGTGCCGGTGACGGAGGGGCTCGTGGCCTGGCAGCGGTCCGATTTAAATGTCAGCACGGGTGGAAATGGCGAGGTGGGCCCCTGGGGCGCTGTTTGCCCCTGCCTGCCGAATGCGGTGAACGCCACGACTTCGCAGCCTGTGCTCGTGCCGCAGTCCTTCGGCATCTGGCCGGGACTGCAATTCGCAGGCACGGAGGGGCTGCGTCTCGATTCGGCAGAACTCGGAGCCAACAGCTTCACGCTGGTGTTTGTGGCGCGCGCCACAACTCCGCGTGCGCAGGGCGGCGAGGGCGTGGTGAATCAGCGCCTCCTTGCGGCGCAGGACACGGCCACCCAGGCACTGGTGTGCGCGAATGTCTCCGCCGGAGACAATGGCGTTGGCATTTATGAGTTTGGCGGCACCAGCGAGTATCCCCGGCTGGAGGTTTCAATGGGGAGCGGCCTCTTGCTACCGCTGGTGGTGCGCTATGAGAACAAGGAACTCAGCATCTACGCAAACGGCTTCCTGCTGGCCTCCAGCCCCGTGCAGCCGGGCTATGACATCTGGATTCCACGCCTCATGGGCGGGGATGGCGCGGTGTGGAGCGGCTTCCAGGGGCAGGTGGCGGAGTGGTTGTTTTACAATCGGGCCTTGAGCGAATACGAGCGCGGGCTGGTGGAGCAGTATGTCATCACACGCTACCAGATGGAAAGCAGCGAGAGTTCTTCATCCGAGGAGAGCAGCATGAGCAGCGAGGAGTCCTCGTGGTCTTCTTCAGAGGAAAGTTCTTGGTCGTCCGAGGAGTCCAGCATGGAGTCTTCGTGGGAGAGCAGCATGGAATCCTCCGGTGAAACCTCCTCCGGCACGTCCGGCTATGTGCCTGACCCGGTGCCGATCACCAGCGGCCTCGTGGCTTGGCAACGGTCGGATTTGAATGTCAGCAAAGACATGAACAATCAGGTGGCGGTGTGGGGCAGTGCGAACAACGTCTTGCCCGCCGCCCAGCGTGTTACCTTCACCGGTCCCGCTGCGCAGGAGAATGTGTTTGGAAACCAGCCCGCGCTCCTTTTCTCCGGGATCGAGGGCCTGAGCCTCCAGGCGGGGAATCTAGGGACGAACAGCTTCACCTTGTTAGTCGTGGGCTGCCCCGCCAGCCAGGCTTGGGACCAGGGCGTGCTGCTGGGCAGTGACAACCAGCCCGGCGCGGTGGCGGAAATCAGCGCCAGCCAGGCCCAGGTTCAGGTATCGGAGCCGGGCGGAAGCCCCGGCACGCGGCTCCAGGCATCTACCTTCGGTTGTCTGTGCCCCGCCACGGTGGTGTATGAGAACAAGCAGGCGCGCCTCTATTGGCTGGGTGTTTTGGTCGATCAGAGCACCAGCACGCCGCCTTACGATGTGTTGATTCCGAAACTCATTGGTGGGCCAGGAGCGGGCGGATTTATGGGCAGCGTCGCCGAAGTTCTTATCTACAACCGCGCCCTTTCTGACAGCGAGCGCCAGCAGGTGGAGGCATATTTGGTCAACCGCTATCAATGCTGGCCGAGCTGGGATAGCAGCGAGGAAAGTAGCGGCGAGCCGTCCTCTTCCGTTTCCTCTGAGGAGGAGTCGAGCGAATCCAGCAGCTCATCATCATCGTCAGAGTCCGAATCAGGCGAAGGAGATAGCAGTGAGAGTTCGGGGCAAGGCACGGGAATCTATTTTTCCCCTGGTTTCCTCGAGTTCTTCAATCCGACCGCGACAGATTGGGACTGGCAGAACGTGAGCATAGTCAACCACACAGGAACTCCTGTTGCTTCGCTGGAATTCTATCCCATATCAGGCGGCAGTGGAGGAATTGTTGCCGCCGGTGATGGGTTTGAGGCCGCACAGGCAGGTGATGTAGTTGAGATCACATCGAATCTTGTCAATCCATCTACCGTGGGATTGATGGTCCAAGCGTGGGGGCCTCCCACTCCGTATGGAATTGCCGGGCTATCCTGGAACACCACGTTTAAAGACTCCAATGGCTCCGTGATCGGATCGTCACTTTTGTCTGCCGATGTCTTGTCCAGCCGTCAGGGCGCGCTCGAACAATCAAAAGAAAAATCTGCGTTTGATACCTCCTACCAATTGGCTGTGAGCGGGCCATTCAATATAAAAATTACAGAGTCTGACTTTTATGATCAAAGCGCGGGATGGCTGGCGGAGCAAACCGTGATAGCGAAGCTGCAGTCAGAACAAGCCCAGTTGAAAATCAAAGTTGCCGCTGCAATCGGAGGACTCGACAACATCTCCGTGCAAAGGATTGTCGGCCAGGGCGACTTCCAAATTCAGTTGCTCGACATCGGCAATGTTTCGCTGTCTGGCGTTGGTGATTTCAAAGCCACATGGTCTCCAGGCTCAACGAATCATGTGCAGCTAGACTGGGGAGCAGGGCTGCAAATAGAACGCATTGACAACACGGGTGTGGTCTTCGGAATGAATCTTCAAGTCCTCACGGAAAGCCGCAAAGAAACCATTCCTGGATGGTTCGCCATTTCTTTCGTGCGCTCTCAAGGCAAGCGGACGCTGCTCCGCTTGAGTTACGCGGTTCCCAACTAAAAGAACGTCCAGAAGATGAAAGCACTTCTAACGGCACTCTTATTTGCGGGAGTTCGATGCAGTCTGCTGGCTGAAAGTGAAGCGTGCTCGATAGGCGATATCGAAGTGCCGGATGGCATTATCACAATCGACGTAATGATCGCTGATGAGAGGAAAACCTTCGTGCTGGATGTTCAGTCGAAACTGGACAGCATTGATCCCTCTCTGACTTTTGGTTATTATCGCGGCGAAACACACAAGCTGGATAATTTTCTCGGGCGTCCTGCTACGGTCGCGAAATCAAAGACATGGGTTGTCGGGGGCATGGAACTCGAGCGGAAGTGGGTGGCGTTGGAGACACTGGTAGGCATGAAGAGGAACGGTCGAGAATGTTTCGGGCGGCTAACGCCTGCAGCATTCAAACAAGGAAGGGTGATTCTCGATTTCGATCAAGCCAAGGTGATCTACAGTAACACTGCGAGTACCACGGATGACTTTCACAAATGCAAGCTCAAGGCGGGCGACTATCCGATCGAGGCTGTGATCGAACTGGATTTTTTTGACACAAACACGCCTTTTGAGGTGATTACTTGGTCGAACTTCTGCCTCAAGATTCCTGACGGCATCTTCGACAAACTGGTCAAGGATGGTCACATCGTTCCACAAGTCCTTTCCAGCCATGCAGGAGCGACTATGGATGGTGTAAATCAGCTCAGAAAAGGATGGTTTTTGAGTGGCGTTTTCATGGGCAGGCCGCTGCGCGGCTGCGTCGTGTTCGCTGACAATGCCACAAAGCGGCCTTCCGTCGGGGTGGGCTGGCTTCGCGCTTTCCAATGCGAAGTAAATGTGAGCCAGAGCATTTTTGCTTACAAGCCGCGCGAAGCGCCCACCGCGCCGGTGGATTCACACGCCATGATCGGGATGACGGTGACGCATCAAGATTCTGGAGTTCTAGTGTGGGTGGTCGAGCCGGGCGGACCGGCAGCCAAGGCGGGAATCAAGGATGACGCGCAGGTTTTCACACTTGGTGGCGTGGATGCTGATAAGCTGACTGTTCCTGTTGTTGCAAAAATAGCGGCGGACTTCGCCGAGAGGGACTTGGAATGTAAGTTCCAGAATCCAGGAACACCGGAACCTGTGAGCACCACGATTAAAGTGCGCTCATTGAAGAGCTATTGGAACTTCAGCGGACTTGCGTCACCACCCGAAAAATGAGCCGCAGGCTACGACTCAAGAACTCTTTATCCCCAGGCGATGTCGTCATGCTGACCGCTGCCGTGCGTGACCTGCACCAAAGCCATCCCGGTGTCTTTCAAACCGATGTCCAGACCAGCGGCGGTGCGCTTTGGGAACACAATCCTCACATTACGCGGTTTTCGCCTTCAACACCGGACGTGGAGGAAATCCCCTGCGCTTACCCGCTCATCCACCGCAGTAACCGCACCCCGCATCATTTCATCCACGGCTTCATTCAAGACCTCGGTGACAAGCTGGGAGTCAAAATCGAGCCGACGGAGTTCAAAGGGGACATCCACCTCTCCGAGGATGAACGGCGCTGGATGAGCCAGGTGCAGGAGATCACGCGGATGCCGGTGCCTTTTTGGATTGTGGGGGCGGGTGGCAAGTTTGACTTCACCGCCAAGTGGTGGCCGGTGGGCCGCTACCAGCAGGTGGTGGATCACTTCGCGGGCCGCGTCCTGTTTGTGCAGGTGGGGGAGAAACACCACCACCACCCGGCACTGCGCGGCGTGCTGGACCTGCGTGGGAGGACGAACCTGCGGCAGCTCATCCGCCTCATGCATCATGCGCAGGGCGTGCTGTGCCCGGTGACGCTGCACATGCACCTGGCCGCCGCCGTGCCGGTGCGGAAGGGCATGCCCAAAAACCGCCCCTGCGTGGTGGTGGCCGGAGGGCGGGAGCCAGCCCAATGGGAGGCCTACCCGCATCATCAATATCTGCACCGCAACGGCACGCTGCCCTGCTGTGACCAGGGCGGCTGCTGGAAAAGCCGTGTCGTGCCCCTCGGTGACAAAGACCCAAAGGACGAACTGAACAAACTCTGCACCCATGTGGTGCATCTGCATGATCCAGCCCGCAGCTACACCCGCAAATCCAGCCAGCCGCTTCCACCTCATGCGGGAGCCTCTGCCGAGAACAGGATCGTGACTGACTATCTGCCCCGCTGTCTCGATCTCGTCACGGTGGACGACGTGATCCGGGCCATCGAACTCTATTTCCAAGGCGGCGTGGTCCGTTATCTCTCACCAGCCGAGGCCGGGGCTGCTCGCCGCGCGATCCAGCAGACGCAGCAGCCCGCCACTCCCATCCACGAGGAGGCGCGTCCTCTCGCGGCATGACCACCGTTTCATTCCCGCACGGCCTAGGTGACTGCGTTTACTTTGCCCATCAACTGCCGCTTTATCAGCGCCGGGGGCATGAAATCAGCGTGCGATGCAACCCGGACAAGCGATGGCTCTTTCCCGAGTCATGCCTCGCCACAGTCAGCCACTCGCAGCCCGCTCCCAAAGTCGCCTGGAACCACGCCCAAAGTCTCGAAGGGCTGGACGACACCAATCATTGGAAAGCCAACAAAGCCTTCGCGAACATCTCCGTGGCCCCCATGCCGGACATTGGCCCGCCGGATGCCGCTCTATGGGAAGAATTTGCTCAAGTGAGCATCGACCTGCGGGATCGCATCCAGGCATCCGCGAAAGCAACCGTTGCCGCCTACTTCGCGGAACTGGAAAAGCCGGTCATCCTCCTCCATACCAAGGGAAACAGCTTTCAGCAGGCCAAAAGCGTGCCCGGTGCCCTGGCAATGGAAATCTATCGCGAGATCCTCGATCAAACCGGCGGCACACTCGTCCTGCTGGACTGGGACAACCGCGTCCCGCGCATCGCCCACGGCCGGATCAAGCACCTCACCGATGACTGGAAACGCCTATCGGTCGACGAGTTGCTGGCGGCCATCTATCAAGCCGACCTCGTCGTCGGCATCGACAGCGGCCCGCTCCATCTTTGCCGCTACACCGACACTCCGTCCATTGGCCTGTGGTTTAGCGGTCATCACCCTGCCAAATACAGCCTCCCGCGAGAGCGGCAGGCGAACATCACGCTGAAAAAGTACGCGCCCAACGGCAACAAGCACACCCGCTGGTTCTACAACATCATCGAGGAGCAGGGCGATCAAATCCGTGCCGCCACCGTGGGCCGCGTGGGCCGCCAGATGCTCGAACCGCCTCGCTACCTCGCCAGTGACCTGCCGGGCAAGGATGTGATGATCCGCCATTGGATCAAAGACTGGACAAAGGGCGGCATCTCCCGCGAAAACACCTTGGTGGATCGAGATGTTTCCTTCGACCTGATGCTACGCCACCTGCGTGATCTTGAGCGTCCTCGGATCGTCGAGACAGGCTGCATCCGCGCCGAGGAGGACTGGCGAGGGGCAGGCTTCAGTACCTACCTGCTCGGAGCATTCGTTTCTGCCCGCAAAGGCGGGCTCGACTCCGTGGACCTCGACCTCAAAAACGTGGCCTTTGCCCGAAAATGGACCCGAATTTTTCGTGAAACGGTGACGGTGCATGCACAGGATTCCCTGGCCTACCTCGCCAGCCGGACAGAGCCGGTCGATCTGCTTTATCTCGACTCCTGGGACACGACGCTGCCGGGCCATGCAGAGCATGGCCTGCGTGAGATTCAGGCCGCAGGGCACCTTCTTCACACGGACTCGATGGTGGTCTATGACGATACCTCCATCCTGGCCGGGCGGTGGCGTGGAAAAGGCAGCCTCGGCATCCCGTGGATGCTCTCTCAAGGCTGGAAAGTGATTCATGCAGGCCATCAGACCGTCTTGATACGAAAGTGAGAGCACGATCCAGGGCATTTCTCCGTTGCTCGCGGCATGAAGCCGGTTATGGCAGGCGGGCTGCTTTCCAAATCCCCTGAATGAGCATCCTCGAAATCGTCATCCTGCTCCCGATCCTCGCCGCCCTCGCGGTGCTGTTCGGAGCGCCTGCGCGTGCCGCCTCGATCGCGGCCACCACGTTCAATCTCGGTGCCACGCTGGTTCTCAGCTTCCAATACGCCTCGAAAGGCAGCACCGGCCTTGTCCACACGCATGCGCGTGAAATCCTCGCCAATCCGGCGATGAGCTTCTCCGTCGGCGCGGATGGTGTTTCGCTCATTTTGGCCCTTTTGACCGCCATCGTGATGTTCGCGGCCGTCTGGCAGATTCAGGACCGCCCGGCCATTTTCTACGTCGCCTCGCTTTTGATCGGCGGCGGTGCTTTGGGAGCCTTCCTCACGACCGATGTCTTCTTCATTTACGCCTTCCATGAACTGGCGCTGATCCCCACCTTCCTCATGATCGCCCTCCACGGCCACGCGGAGCCGATTGAGCGCAAAAAGGTCGCCTGGAAGGCCACGGTGTATCTCGGCGTCGGCAGCTTGGTGCTGCTCGCAGGCCTCGTGTGGCTCGTCGTTGAGTTCAGCGAAGGTCCGCATCTCACCTTCGACCTCACCGCGTTGCGCGATGTGGCCAAAAAAGCCCCGCTGCCCATCGAAAAACAAGGCGCGATCTTCTTCGTGCTGCTGCTTGGTTTTGGCACGCTCGTCAGCCTCTTCCCCTTCCATAGCTGGGCCGCTCCCGCTTACGCCACCGCCCCGACACCGGCCGCTATGCTGCACGCGGGCGTGTTGAAGAAATTCGGCCTCTACGGCCTGCTGCGCATCGCTTTGCCGTTGCTGCCGCAGGGCGCGAACGTGCCGTGGGTGCAAAACGCGTTGCTGCTCATGCTGTTGGGCAACATCCTCGTCATGGGCCTCGTCACCATCCGTGCCAGCCGCCTCGACGACACGCTCGCCAACTCCAGCGTGATGCACATGGGCTACATCTTCCTCGCCCTTGCCGCGGGCAGCGAGATCGCTTTGAAGGGCGCGGTGCTGCTCATGTTCGCGCACGGCGTGTCCATCGCGCTGCTCTTTGCGCTGACGGGCAAGATGCGCAACCAGCTCGGCACGCTCGAATACAGCAAGCTCGGCGGTCTCGCCTCCCACGCACCGGCCTTCACCGTGCTGTTTGCCTTTGGTGCCTTCGCCAGCATCGGCCTGCCGGGCCTCAGTAACTTCGCGGGTGAGGTGATGGTCTTCGCCGGCAGCTTCACCGGCTTCAAAGGAGCGCTCACGAACCTCCACTGGACCGTCATCCTGGCTCTGTGGGGCGTCGTGATGAGCGCCGTTTACATGCTCCGCGCCTACCGCAGCATCTTCCACGGCAGCGCCACCACCGGTCTCTTCATGAGCGACCCCGCGCTCCCGCAGCGCCTTCCCCTCATCCTCATGGCCGTCACCCTCCTGCTCACCGGCTGCTGCCCCTGGCTGCTGCTGAATCTGCTGAAGGGCACGCTCGCTGCCGGTTAATCTCGTCCTTCCATGTCCGTCTTCACCCTCGAAGCCAGCCTCGCCCTCCTCGGCCTCGTCCTCCTGTTGCTGGAGGCCTTCCGGCCGGAGATCTCCCGCCGCACGCTCGGCTACACCGCCATGGCCGGCACCGCGCTCGCGCTCGTGCTGCTGCCTGCCTGTGGCACGCAGCTTCCCGCTTTCATGCAGCCCTGGCACCAGATCGACACCCTGGCGCTGTTTTACAAAGGCTTCGCCCTCGTCATCACGCTGCTCGTGCTCTGGCTCACGCTGGAGTGCGCTCCCTACCTCACGCGTTTCACGCTCGATGGAAAACTCGCCGAGATGTTCAGCCTGCCGCTCATCGTCTGCGCTGGCATGATGTGGATGGCCTCCGCCCGCGATCTCGTCACCGTCTTCATCTGCCTCGAGCTCGTCACGATCAGCTTCTACGTCCTCGTCGCCTTTGCCCGCAAAAGCGCCCTCAGCCTCGAAGCCGGCGTGAAATACCTCATCCTCGGCGCTCTCAGCACCGGCGTGCTCGTTTACGGCATCGCCTGGATCTACGGTGCCACCGGCAGCATGAATTTCGATGCCATCGGCAAAGCGCTCGGCAATCCTGCCACCAGCAAATCCGCCGCGCTCTTCGGCGCCGCCATGCTGCTCGTCGGCCTCGGCTTCAAGGTCGCCGCCGCGCCCTTCCACATGTGGGTGCCGGATGTGTATCAAGGTGCGCCCACACCCGTGACCACCTTCCTTTCCGTCGGATCGAAGGCCGCGGGCTTCGTCGTGCTCACCCGCGCTCTCGACGCCTTCACCGCCAAAGGTTCCATCATCGCCGATGAAGTGCAGGCCGTGCTGCTCGTCGGCGGCTCGCTCACCGTCCTGCTCGGCAGCCTGCCCGCCATCTTCCAGACCAGCGTGAAGCGCCTGCTCGCCTACTCCAGCATCAGCCACGCCGGTTACCTGCTCCTCGCGCTCGCCTGCGGCAGCGGCGGCCGCTTCGACATCGGCAGCAACGGCATTGTCGCCTTCTACCTCGCCACCTACCTGCCCATGACCGTGCTCGGTTTCCTCGCGCTCGGCCTCATGCGTGTGAACGGCCAGGGCGAGGACCTCGGCGACTTCCAGGGCCTCGCGAAACGCTCGCCCGTCCTCGCGCTCGTCATCACCATCGCCTTCGCCAGCCTCGCCGGCCTGCCGCTCACCGCCGGCTTCATCGGCAAGATGTTCGTCTTCCTCAGCCTCGTCGATCACGGCTACTGGGGTGCCCTCAGTTGTGCCGTCATCGCCGCCGCCGCCGGCTTCTACTACTACTTCCGCATCATCCTCTCGATGTACACCACCGAAGGCAGCGAAAAGCCCGCCCTCACGCTGGCTCCTCTCACCAAAGCCATCGCCTGCGGCCTCGCCGTGATCATCCTCGTCCTCGGCGTCTATCCCCGTCCGCTGCAAAAAGTGCTCACGCCTCCGGCGGCGGGTGTGGCGGTGAAGTGATTGGGAAACGTGGAACAGGTTTTCCAACCTGTTCATGCCTCGGTGAGCCGACAGGATGTGATCCTGTCCCACTTTCTCAGCCCTTCTTGCGGACGGCTTGCTCCAGCTCCCGCACCGCGTCGGCGATCAGGCGTTCGAGCACGAGGTCCCGCGTTGGCAGGTCCATCAGCTTCTTCAGCTTTTGCAGGCCCAGGCAAGCCGTTGTCGAGAGCACAAAGGACACCGGCTCCTTCAGTTCCTCCGGCTGGGGCAGGACCTTTTTAGAGGTGGTTGAGGAGAGTCACAGCATGGCTGTCGCGACCCGCGTGGCCGTGGTGAATGTGCTCGGCAAGACAGGTGCAATGCCGGATTGGGTTAGTTTGGATAGCACCGCTCCGCTTGGTGAGGTTGGCGGAACCAACCGCACAAGACAAAACCGGGCTGCGGCCAAAAGTGGTGACATCACGAGCAACGCTCGTGACCCGTACCACCCATAGCCAGATGAAACAACCAATCCCAAGACCAACCCAGCCTGATTCCGAAAATCAAACGTCCACGCAGATGCGCAAGGATCTCCATGAACAAGGAATGATGGAGGCGTTCATCCGCCGATGCCCCGAGCTGTTGATCACCAGCTATCAACTGTTGGAAGATGGACAAGGGGCTCCTGATTGCCAGATTGATGTGGCAGGTGATGCGATCGGCGTCGAATTGACGAATTTTGTTCGTGAAGATGAACGCAAATGGGAAGCCGCATGCGAGAGCTACTTGGCGCGAGCGCAAAGACGGTTCGATAAGGATCATCATGGAGTCGCCCTTGATGTGCAGGTGTCCTGGAACCCTCACGTTTCTCTTCGCGAACTTTATGCCGATGGCAGTGAGGCTGCGCTTGTCGCTTTCATACACGCGAATGTTCCCCTGGCTGGAACGTGTGTTTTTTTCGACTGGAATAGTCTTCCGGCCCCGGTGCAGGAATTGATGTGCGAAGTGCGGGTTTGCCAGCTCAAGGGTTCTTCTCCGGGCAGTGATTGGCATTTTGGGTCATCGTGCTGGGTGCCCGACCTAACGATTGAAGCAGTCTCAAAACTTATCGAGCGCAAGAACACAAGGCTGCCTGAGTATCGCCAGTTCTTTGACAAGGTTTGGCTTCTTATCTCTCAACATGCTGGCGGGGCTTCGTCGATCTATGACATCTCGGCGCAGGTCACATCACACACATACGAAACTAGCTTCGACAGGGTTTACCTGCTGGGTTCTAACGGCGGCGAAACTTGCCGCCTGCTGACCAAGCCGAGCGGTCCACTTTAAGCTGGGCGCTTGCTCCGCTTCCGCTTTGTCCTCTGATAAACCACCAAGCGCGAGTGGCGGCTCTTACCGACAATGCTTTCAGCGCTTCTTTTTGCTAAAGGCTCCTTTCAGGAAAGCCGCTGCATCGGCGCTCAATGGCAAAGGCCCCTCACCTGTGTGGTATCCAGGCAATTCCAAACCATCGTCGTTTCGCAACGACTGGATTTTTTCATCTGTAACCTCGGTCCAACCAATCCATTTTGGATTCAATCGATCCGCACCGACTTTGATGGACTTGGACCTCCACAGTTTCTGAACCTTACGATCATAAAAGAGCAATGATTCCACCACACTCTTATCGGTGGAGCTGATGCTCCACGTCATCCCGATAAAAGCGTCATCTGGGTGGTCTGACAGCAGCTTCTTCAGTTTCGCCACCTGTTCGCTGGAATCGAATGCTGGAACGCTTCCGAGCTGTTCAAGCGTGTTCGAAAATGCATCTCCAAGAAAGAGGAGCAAAGCAGCAAAGAGGGTGAGATAAGACTTCATGCGAAGGTTCATGATGGGGTTGAATGGCTTTATAGGACACAGTCAAAAGCTCGCAAGCACTGCTCTTTCGCTCAGTCTTAATGGGTTGCTGGTGCCGGCAGGATTACATCGCAAAATCACCTCATTGACACCGAACGTGGTAATTTGGTAAATGCATATCGTGAGAATTTCGACCATTGCTCTACTTATCTCGGCACTGCTTCTGCCGGTCCTAAATATTACGGCTCAGGAGGAGGGCAGGGAACGGCGGGTGCCGGAGCTTTCGGCGGATCTCGACGCC
>Ga0075160_10001110_pt1 | contig 16550 bp, 9 predicted proteins | sample JI91814C2DNA_FD_70969 | JGI IMG/M metagenome (GOLD analysis project Ga0075160, IMG submission 70969) | Wastewater effluent complex algal communities from Wisconsin, to seasonally profile nutrient transformation and Carbon sequestration -... | ecosystem: Engineered > WWTP > Effluent > Algae... | reverse complement strand
GGATTGATCCGGTTGGTAAAATCAGGATAGAGTTTATAAAAAGAGGCCAGCAATGAAACAGGCAAGAGCAGGAGCACCACATAGAGTAAGGCCGGCCATCTTCCATGTTCTGCAATCAGGAAGCGACTGGTCACCAGGTCTGTGGCCTGTGCATTATACCTCGCACCCCTGTTCTGCGGGGCATGGGGTAACAACCGGAAACCGGTTTGATTGATCCCCGGATTATGCTGCGGATCAATAAAAGTATTGATGAACCATTGGTTCTGTGCCGCCCTGATCACGGGCTCATAGCCATCGCCGTTGGCATATGCTTTTTCAATAGCGGCTGCAGCAGGCATGGATAATACATCCACCCGGTAACGGGTCATGGCCGCTTTCTCCTGGATTTTTTCTTTCGGGAAGAAGAAGGCTGCCACTAAAAAAAGTACCAGGAGCAGACTGCCACTGATGATTTTTACTTTAACAGCAGTAAAATTGAGTAGCCGGCCCACGGTATAACTGATCAGCAATGCCATCCCAAAACAAAATAGCAGGTACAACCATTGTGGCAATTCAAGTAATACACTGAACAACATGGGACCATACAAGAGGTTGACGGCAAAGAGTAAAAGAAAAATGATTCCTGCGAATCCTAAAAAGCCTGCATTGTTACGGCTACCCGCAGATAAACCGGCAATGCTGTAATTGATCAGCAAAAATGATTCGTGAAAAAGCAGGAAGTTGAGGAATACCAGTGCAAACCCGATATCCACCAGTGAAAAAACCATCAACAAACTAAGCGACAATAATAAACGGGCCGGATTACTGATCAGCAAATGCATTTTACGGGAGCTGTCCACTTTCCACCAGCTTTTACCGGATGCCACCAGCAATGGTGAAAAGCCGGTTGACAGCCAGGTGAAAATAAAATAGATCAATACTAATCCGATGGCCAGGTGGCGGCAGACGGATGCATCAAAATGACTGAAGTAGGCTACCGCTGATCCACCCAGTAATACGATGATCCAGCTTATCCAGAACAATAACCGGGTGCCGGCTAATTTTTCCAGTAAGCCCCGCTGCAGTTTGTTACTGATGTTTCGCTGGGAATGATAAGCACTCTCCATTGATAAACGCTCACTGCTTTTTCCAGCAGCACGTTTTATAAATCTCACTATCCTGCCAAACAGAAATTGCAAAAGGCCTGATCCAAATATTAATCCCAGTAAAAGTGTAGCGATTACAATAATGGCAAAATTCCAAAAACTGTTCAATTGCTGTACGGATGGCAAATCAAGTCCTTCAAAGGGAGGAAAGCTTTTGTACCGCCAGTACAGAAAAAACCGGGTAGTCAGTAAAACTATAACAACTGCTGAAAGTACCTGCCATACCCAGCTCAGTTGTCTGGCCGGACTGATCAGCCCTGTCAGGAACACACAGATGAAATAAAAAAACAGAGACCCGAAAATAATCCATTGCCATTGCGTTGCCGGTATGGAAAAGGAACCCAGCTTCCAGTTATAGGTATCAATAATGGAAAATTCCCAGGTAAGTCCGGATTGCTTTGCAGGCAGGAAGAGATTTTTCTTTGCTGCGCTGAAAGGCTTACGGCCCTCACCTGCCATTGACCATTGCAGGGATACTGGTTGACCTGCTTTTTCTTTCTGGTAACTCAGGAGCACAGGATTAAATCCGGTTGTACTATCACCGGGAAATGCAGGAAAGAGATAGCCTTCATTAAATACTGCCGGCAGGCTGCCAATATCTGTGCTGGCTGCCACCAGGAATTTCAATACCGGATAGGAACCGTGATGATCCGCCGCATTGGTTGGCTCTTCTGTTAACGGATAAGAAACCGGGTATCGGTTTTGCAAACGAAAACTATCTGCTCCGGCATTTTGAATCAGGTATTGGTTTTTACCCTTCTCCGGAAAACCGAGTCCCCAGCCGATTAAATTTCCATCATTAATCCTTGCCGCATAGCCCAGTTGATCAATTGATATTATTTTTTGATCCACGGCTGCATTGCTGGCAAAACGGAAGAGTCCCCCGGAAACAAAAAAACGAAGCCCTCCATCCTGTTCGTCGGAAAAACCATCGCGGAGCAGGTAGAGCTGTTTCAGTCCGCCTGCAATTTTTTCATTGGATGCAAAGCCGGATGCAATCAATACACTGTCGTTCCTGAAAATCTCCCAAACACTGCTGCCCCTTTTGATGGATTTGATGGCATATCCGGCGGGCTGATTATTGATCCGTAAAAAGAATTCCTTTTCGGATTTGATCTGAAGGGTTACAGACTGTGAATCTGCCTGAAATGAAAAGGAATGTCCGATTGCATCCCATGCTGGTGAAAGCAGTTTGCTGCTCCCATTTTCCCTTGCATAAAATGGTTCTTCGGCATAATCAGATGCTACCTGAAAAGATCCGTTTGCTTTACTGATCCGGAAATGATTGTAGGCCTTTGTGCGCTGACCGGCAGTATCGGTACGCCCCAATAATACATTGCCATTGACCCTAAAACCATCATGGCGTATAAAATGATGATCCAGATTGCTGATACTCCCGGAACGGAGCGGGGCATGGAATGAAAACCAGAGAAAGAAAAAACAGGCTGCAGTGATCAGCAGGATCACCCAGGGGAACCCTTTTCTTTGCCGGCCATTACGAATAAAACTCCGGTAATAAAGAAATCCATAACCGATGATTAGTATGGCGGAAAAAAGGTAGAGAAAACTGAGGCTTGTCAAAAATGCAAACATGGATTATCCCTTATTAAGATTAGTTTCTTCAAATACCGGATACGATAATTGCTGAATCGCCAGTTGATCCAGGGCCAGACGCAGTACCAGTGCCCGGCTCCCTGATTCTCTGTTCAGTTTGCGCAACCGATCCTCTTTCAGATTTTGCCCGGTACTCAGGTTATTTAATCTTTCAACAATGGTACCACCAACAGAAAGCTCGCTGACCCTGAGATAGAGGTACTCGATATATAATAAGGAGAGCGAAAGCAAAAGATCCACCAGCTTTGCTTTGTCTTCGGCCGACATTTTAGCCGGTTGATTTTTATTGGCATCTGCCAGTTGCAATAAGGGTTTCAGGAATTTTTCATACGCCTGTTCAGCCAGTGCTTTTTCGGTAGCCACAACTGCTTTTACTGCTGCGGCTGATTGCAGGGTTCCGTCATTGCCGGGATACTGTTTTATTTTATAGGAATGCTGCAGGATGCTGCAAAGCTGATCATACTCCTTACTGATTCCATTATGCTCCGTAATGATGGACTGCAATCCTTCATTTTCTTTTGTAAGTCTGCTGATCATGGCTTGCAGACTCTCCCCCTTTTCTTCTGCGGCATGTGTATTTCCCTTTTTTCCATTCTTTCCCGAAACTATTTCCGGTGCAGTTGACTTAGCATCTGCTCCGGCCGGGATTAGGGCCCGCAGCCATTTATTTTGCCGGTAAGATAAAAGCAATTGCACCAGCAGCAGGAGGATGATCGCTCCTGCAACTGTCAGTAAAAGATTCACCGGCAATGGAGCTGGCTGGGGTTCTGCTTCTTTGGGGATATCAACTGGAATGACCGGTTGGTTGGCTTTCAACAAAGAGTCAAGCTCTTTGCGCAACAACACGGGGTTTCTTTCTGCGAGTTCTTTGGCAGAAAGACTATCGGCAATCCGTACCGGTTTCAACTTAGTTGGTTGCTGTGCTGACAGGGGACCCGCTAAAACGGCGATCAGCAGGCATCCAATTATTTTCTTTTTCATCATAGTTTCAAAATTGAAAAAATCCAAAAACCGATTTTCTTTTCCGTTTCCTGGCCGGGCCTGATTGGGGTTGATCTGTTTTATTGATATCCCGGTGGACGGCAGCCAGTGAAGGCATTTCGCCATCATAATTCGGAAACATGGAAATCGCTTTGAGATCCTGCGCCATGGAATAATTTTCCGGAACCGGGGCCAGTACACTGTATAATGATTTTACATCTTTCACCCGCTGGTTTTCCATCAATCGCAGGTAAATATTATCACGGGTAAAACAGATATCAATTGTTTTATTCTTGAAGGCTTTCAGTTCCTGGTTATTTCTCCGCACCACGGCAGTATTGTACAGGATATCATTGCTGGGATCAATCTTTAAGCCGCGGTAGAGAAAGAGGTTATTATTCAGCACATCATTATTGCGAGACAAACCTTCTTTTCTGTCCACCGGCATACCGGTGAAATCTGTAATCTTATACGCCCCGCTGAAAGCACCATATAAGGCCACGTTTTTATTATTGAGTGTTCTGCCGGAAGGAAGCATCCGGATACTGACCTGCTGATGGAGTAAATCCTGCAGGGCCGCTTCCATTTTTTCTCTCAACAGACCTGAATAAAAAGCCCGGCCGCTGAGCAGGACCAGTTTGGTTCGCTTGCGGATATCTTTTGTCATTACATCCCTGATGCCACTAATCACGGCATGCACGATACAATCCACTGCCTGGTGGATCAAACCGGTTACTTCCTCATCCCAGCGGATGGTTCTGTTTTTTAAAATATCAACGGTATAAGCCAGTAAGGTGGATGGATCTTTGTGCAGGTTACCAATGGTTCTTTCTGTGCTGAATGCATTTTCAGCCAGCTGTGAAAAAGCTTCCGGGCCTACCGGTTGCCGCTGGTCAAAATGCCTTTTTTGTTCTTCCATGAGCTGGATAAATCCCAATACATCAGCTGTCAGGTTCTGATCCAGAATATAACGGCTGATAAAATCCTTGATCGCATGATCATTATTCCCGGGGATGGCACGGAGTACGAGGGTCAGGTAATCTTCAATAAATCCATACAGTAATACATTCCCAGCACCGGCAAAACCGGTACGGAAGAAGCTGGAGTAATTTTCATTATCATCAGCCAACAGCATGGAGATATCAGTGGTACCTTTTCCACTGTCAATCACCAGGGCCATTTCTCCATTGGAGAGTTGTACTTCCTCGGGATGGGTTTGCTGGTATCCCATAAAAGCCGCATCACTTTCAGAAATCGTTTCATATTCAATTGCCAGTGCTGCGGATTGTATACCCAGTGATTGGAGCATGGCATTGGTTTGCTGCCGCAGCTGACTGAGCAATCCGAAAACATCGTGCTGGGTATAGATATTCGGAACCAGGAGGGTAACAATGAGTCCGCCCTGCTGAAAACCGGGCTTGGTGCTGATCATTAATCGCAGGAGCCGGAGCAGGATGGCACTGATGAGTTCCTGTTTATGGTAACGAATGCTGTAATCTTCAGTATGATCCGCGGCTGTGAGCTGGATGCTTTTTTCAATTCCCAGTTTCAGGTTGGGGATGATTTCATAAGCATCGCGGAAACCGGCCTCGGTAGCGGCTACTTCTTTGCGGGTGATGAACAAACGGATTTCATCATTGCGGAAATCATCAGTGAAATTGAAAGGGAAATTTGTTCTCGCTTCTTTGCTGATATTTTTCCGGATGGCATAAAAAGAACGATAGAGCATGGGCTGACCTGGTTCGAGGTTCAGGAAATCTTCTTTCCGGAGCGCCAGTTCATTGCTGCCTGATTTGAGTTTGCTCATGATATTCTCCAGGATATCATACTGTACAATGGTGGATTGTGGTCCTCCGTTGCGATAGCCCACCTGACTGGCTTCACTGCCAAAATCAATCACTACCCGGTTACAGGCGGCTGGTTGTACTATATGGAATTGCAGCAAAGTGGTATACCGTTCACCTTCTTCCGTACAAAGCGTAATACTGAGTTCAAGCGAAGGCTGAGAAGAACGATACTGGTAAACCCCAACGGATAATTTCTTTTGCGCTTCCATATAATCCAGCCGCAAACCGGTTTCCTCATCATGAAAAGGGTTCACGGTAAAGTGGCCGGTTTTTTGGATCAGCAATTCGAAACCTGCCGTTGTCTTTTGCAGTGATACCGTACATTCTCTGAGCGGAATATCCTGCAAGGAAGATGGTGCCAGCTGGTTCAGACTGATCTTATCCGGATCTTCCAAACTAAGTAACGGTGTGAGTACTCTGTCCTCTGCACTCACCACAAAATTAAAATCCGGTAATACCTTGGGCACGGCTTCCAGTCGGGTGATAAAATACCGGTCGCTGCGGATCAGGGTGGGCAGGTAATAAATAGCCATTTCTTTTTTCATGGTCATGTGGTGATTTATGGAAGTGGTTTACCATCGCGGCAAAACCAGCGATCATTTGGATTATTATTGGAAACGGATTCAATCGAATAACAGAAGTTGAAACTTTTGGCCCGGATGGATGCTATCGCGAGAGAAAGAGAATCGCCCCGGAAGGAACCATTCAACTGGCGGTTCAGCACTTTATCATAGCGGATGCCTTTGAATTGAACAGTATCAGCGATACTGCTTTTACCGTTTTTCCAGGACAGGATGCGGATCACCGCTTCATCAATCAGGTAGCCCGTGGTATTATCCATGCTGATATTGATATTAGTTAAGCGGTAGCTGTTCCCTTTTTTTTCTTTATCGGCTTTCAAGCTGGCCTGCAGGTAATCGGGCCAGTTATTCCGGATGCGAAGATTGGTCCGGGTTCCTTTATCCAATGCTTTTCCTCTTTGCCATTCAATCACGAGAGCCAGGGAGTCAGTGTCCAGTTGGGGCACATTAGCCGGACGTACGGTGCTGTTTGAAATGGAACCTTGTGCTTCCCATCCGGCGCGGGTGAAATTAAAAATGAGTAAGGCAGCAGCAACCGCTGCAAGGCTGTATCCCAGCATGGTCCATCCTCGCTTTTTTTGCACAGGTATAGCGTTCTGTGCTGCTGATGAATCAGGATTGGTATTGGTGCTGGGTAAGGTTCCTTTAGGTTGCTGGCTGATAAATGCAGGGGCGCTGATCCACTCATTACTGTGAAACACCCATATCCTTGCCCTGGCTGGTTCTGGAACGGAACTGATGAGGGCAAGAAGTTCTTCTTTGGAATGTACTTCCCTGACCCCGTTGGTTCCGTCGGTGAATAAAAACTTATCCATTCCGGTACCGTTCTGTTTGGTTAAGCGTATAAAGGGGTCAAATAGGCGTCAGGTAAAATTGAACTGAAAAATTACATCCTGCAGCGATGCCATGCTACAGCGGGAAGGGGTTACAACAATATTTTATGAATTAGCGGGAGTAATTTTGGTTTGTTGTGATATTATAAACAAAATTTTATGAGGTTTTACATACTAAAATAAAACCACAGCGATCACGGTGAAACACAGCGGCATTCTTTGATGCGCTTCTTCGCCGTGTATCTCTGTGTTCGCTGTGGTTAATAAAAAAAAGCCGGGACAATGGTCCCGGCTCCTGTTATCATCAATGTTTTACTTTAGAATGACTTCGATGGAATACTCAGCGGGTTGGTGGCTGAGAAATACATCAATTTATCCATTTGATTATTGGCCACATCATCGAGGTAGACCGCAAAAGCCACCCGGATTTTTTGCCCGTATAATTCAGGATACATATTCAGCGGGAAGAACAATTCCATTCTGCCTTTAGTATCTTTATTATAGATCACTTTGGAGTTGGGTGTCAGGTTGATTTTTAAATAGGTAGCCAGTGCTCCGCCCCAGTTATAATATTTGCTGGCGGTTTTAAAATAATACCCTTCTGCATTGGCGATACGGGCTACAAAATAAACTTCACCCAGTTTGGAATTGGTTTTAAGGTCAAAGGCGGGTTTGATGACCAGTCCGCCCCTTACCGGATCATAACTCACATCCAGTTTGGTGAAATTGGAGATATTCACCTTGGGTACCACTTTCACTCCGCTGGTATTGGGTTTGGGATACAATGCTGCTATCAGTACTTTATCACCGGCCGATAATTCAAAATTATTTTTAACGGAATAACCATTGGTGGTTTCCCAGGCATTGATGGAATAATGCATGATGGATTTGGGATCGTATTTGGTGCCATTGGTATAGAAGCGGCTGCCCACTTCAAATACGTTGAAGTCCACCTGATCTTTTTCCCATCCCTGGGTTTCATAATAATACTGGTAAATCGAATCGGTTTTCTTCCAGTTCACAGCTTCGGGGTAGCTCTGTTCATGGAGCAGTCCGAGGGCATGACCGAATTCATGCATCACCACGCGGCGAATTTCAGGGATGTTCCAGTGATTGGGATCTTCCTTCATTTCTTTGCGCAGGTGATCAAAAGTATAAGGAGGTTGAATTCCTTTTTTCTTAACCCGGGCCAGGTAGTAATCTCCGTCGGCAAAAGCCAGGGTATCGAAGTTGATGGTTTGTTCGGTCTGCTGGCGGAAACTGGCTTCTGTTCCCACGGCGGAGTTATGTCCCATACCGGCACCGAGTTTGATTCGCAGATGGGTAAAGCCTGCATTATCCGGTACAAATTTCAAACGGATATTGGCAAATTTCTCCCATTCTTTGGCGTTCAGGATCACTTTATCCCTGACGGCCTTGCTGCCACCGGGCATAAACTTCACAAGCAATTCACTGCCGGCCTCCCAGGTATGGTAGTTGTCGGCCATTCCCCTGGATTTGACGGTATCGGGTCTTTCCCCGAACATGGCTTCACCCACCAGGGTGGTACATTTGGCCCGGGGGAAGAGCTGGGCATTGGCGGCCAGTCCTGACACAATTAATACGCTAACTGATAAAATAATTTTCTTCATAACCATTGATTGAAATATGGGTCGAATATAGTGCGGATTCAGGGATATTTCATACCGGGGGGCGGGTATATTGGGATGGGAAAACCGAAAGCTGATCGTATTAACAAAATTATGATTTATACAATGAGCGAATGATGATTTGTGGTGAGTCAGAGAAATATTACAAGGGATCAGCAACACAGGGAGAGTTGAATGATAATTGGTGAGTCAGAGAATGATAAGTGGTGAGTCAGAGACTCACCACAACAACCAAAACAAATCAAGCCGTCCGCTTCGCGTACTTAGTTTTTTTATCACTTTATATTACCGGGTGTAGAGTAACTGACTTAATAAGGGATTATTTGCAATGATCCCTGGGTGGGGGGCCTACAACCAAAAAATTCCCGTCGCTTCGCTCCCGGTTTTTTATTTGCCCTTCACCATTGAAAATAAATTTTCATGGTTCCGGTCAAATAAAAAACCCGGCTATTGCCGGGAATTTTTTGGTTGCGGAGAGGGAGGGATTCGAACCCTCGGTACAAGTTTAAGCTCGTACAACGGTTTAGCAAACCGGCCCTTTCGGCCACTCAGGCACCTCTCCGGACTGACCACCTACGCTTTAACGATGGCGGCCAAAGGGATGCAAAAATAAAGATTAAAAGGTAGAAATCCCAAAAAGACAAATCCCAAATTCCTTAAACTTGAAGGAATTTGGGATCAATGAGTTGAGTATTTTATTTACATCGCAGCCAGCTGCACTTTCTGTTGCAGTTCCAGTACATTTTCCCGGAATACCCCATCGGTATCCATCAGGTCCTTTACCGTCTGGCAGGAGTGGATTACCGTGGTATGGTCGCGGCCGCCAAAATGCTCCCCGATGGTTTTGAGGGAATTCTTGGTAAAAGCCTTGGCCAGGTACATAGTAATCTGGCGGGCCTGTACAATCTCTCTTTTCCTGGTTTTCTGGAGGAGTTTATCGTAAGGCACATCGAAATACTCGCAAACCATTTTCTGGATGGTTTCGATCGTAATTTCCTTGCTGGATGATTTGACGAAATTCCGTAACACTTTCTTGGCTAAATCGAGGTCGATTTCCCTCCTGTTAAGCGAAGATTGTGCCAAGAGTGAGATCAGGGCGCCTTCCAGCTCCCTTACATTATTACTGATATTATAGGCAATGTACTTGACCACTTCTTTCGACATTTCCAGCCCGTCATTCTTCATCTTCTTCTCCAGGATCTCGATCCGGGTATCATATTCCGGCACCTGCAGATCGGCACTGAGCCCCCAGCGGAAACGGCTGAGCAGTCTTTCCTGCACCCCTTCCAGGTCCTTGGGAGATTTATCGGAAGTGAGCACCAGTTGTTTATGGGACTGATGCAAATGGTTGAAAATGGCAAAAAAGGCATCCTGGGATTTTTCGGCCTTGGCGAAGAACTGCACATCATCCAGGATCAGCACATCAATGAGCTGATAAAAATGGATAAAATCGTTGATGGCATTGTTCCGGCTGTGATCCATGAACTGGTTGATGAATTTCTCCGAACTCACATAAAGGACCACTTTATTGGGATGCAAACGTTTTACTTCATTACCGATGGCCTGGGCCAGGTGGGTTTTACCCAAACCAACACCGCCATAAATGACCAGCGGGTTGAAGGAATTAGCGCCCGGCTTTTCCGCCACTGTTTTACCGGCACGACGGGCCACCCGGTTGCAATCGCCTTCTACAAAAGATTCGAATGTATAAATATGATTAAGCTGGGGGTCGATTTGCATCTTCTTCAGCCCCGGTATAACGAAGGGATTCTTAACAGGATTATTTATGACTAAAGGGAAATCCATTTCGTTATTGGAAAAAGTTTTAAAACCCTGACCACTTACATCCATGGTAACCGGTTTGTTCTTGCTGTTACCACTATCCACCATGATGCGGTATTCCAGCCGGGCATCCTTGCCCAGTTCCCGCTTCAAAGTCTTCGCTAATAAATTTACGTAATGTTCTTCGAGGTATTCAAAAAAGAATTGACTGGGTACCTGGATGACGAGAACGTTGTTTTTTAGTGAAACTGGCTTGATGGGTTCAAACCAGGTCTTGAAGTGCTGCCATTCTACAATATCCTTGATGATCTTTAAACAATTGGTCCAGATCTTTTCAGCATTCTTCTCCATCAGATTAGTAAGCAGTTTATGTCGGGTTAACTATAGTTGTTCTTGCTTAACCGTCCAAAAAAAATTCTCACACAATGTCAGTAAAAAAACTTGGACAGGAGGGCGAATATCACCATTTCTTTTATAAAAAAAAATTTTTAACCAGCTGATTTTTGTGAAACAGAAAGATTGTGATTTTTCACCAATTTTTTACCGGAAAATTTGGAAAATTCAAAATCCAGACGTCCTAAAATAATACCCGCAAAACCTACCTGGTTCACGATCACATCATTCCCGTTTTTATTAGTATATTTCAGTGGTTCATCTAAAAAGGTATGGGTATGACCACCAATGATCAGGTCAATATCCGATGATTCCTTAGCCAGCACTTCATCACTCACTTTTCCATCCGTGTATTTATTACCCAGGTGCGATAAACAGATTACCATATCGCAGTTTTCCAACCGTTTTAACTGATCAGCAGTTTCATTGGCTTTTTGCACGGGATCCAGGTATTTGGTGGCACCGAATAAAGTATCAGGAATCAATCCTCTTCCTTCAATACTTACACCAAAAACACCAATCCTCAGTTTGCCTTTTTTGAATACTTTATAAGGTTGTGTTTTTCCTTCCATTGCGGTTCCGGTAAAATCATAATTGGCTACCAGCATTGGAAAGCTCGCATGCCGGGTGAGTTGTGTTGCCAGGTTTTCCATCCCTGCATCAAAATCATGATTCCCGATCGTACAGGCATCATATTGCATGGCAGACATGGACTTGATCTCGGGTTCTCCTTTATAAATATTAAAATAGGGTGTTCCCTGAAAGATATCTCCGGCATCCAGTAATAACACCTGTTCTTCTTCTGCCCGGATTTTTTGAATCAGGCTTGACCGGCCTGCAATACCTCCCAAACCCTGGTTCCTGCCCCCATCCATGGGAAAGGGTTCCAGCCGGCTATGCGTATCATTGGTATGTAAAATAGTCAACCGGTAGGGGCTTATATATTCAGCGGCTTCTACCAATCTGGGTCCGGCCAGAACGGCACCAGCCGACATAGCGGCCTTTCTGAGAAAACTTTTTCTACTGTGCATTGGTCACCCGGTTTTCGATGGTTGAACTGATTTCCTTTCCTGCGGCTTTTTGCTTCTTGATATAATCAATGATGGCATCCCGCATCAGGTATCCGTTGGTAATCTGCGGGATCGGACGAAGCATATCGGCATTATCACCGCCATTAGCGATGAAATCTGAATTGGCAATGGTATAAGTGGCATTGGGATCAAGGGGTTGACCACCTACTTTAATATTGACCGCTTTCTTATCCCGGATCTGCATGGTGATTCCTGCCAGTGGCCATCCCCCCTTGGCGGCAGCCAGATCCAGTAATTGTTGCAGAACAGCACCTTTCATTTTCTGCAACAGGAGCAGGTTGTCAAAAGGCATCAGCTCAAATATTTTCCCGGTTGTGATATTTCCTTTGGGCAATTGGGTTAAACGCATCCCGCCAAAGTTTACCAGCGCCCCATCCACTTTGGTATTATATTTTTCCGATGCCATGGCCATAAATGCATCTACCATAAAATTACCAAGGGTGCATTCCGGTTGTACTTTATCCAGACTAATCGCGGCCACACCAATGACTTCATTCATCGTACTGTTGACCTGCTCCCCATAAGGCTGTAAGAATTTCAGCAAGGAGGAATCTTTTTGCTGGCCATCCGAAATGCGATAGGATTTGTATTGTAGTGCAGCAGTCTGATAACTGGTATTACAGGAATATCCTGCAATTAGTAATAGCAGGGCTATCAATATGGCCGACGGATTCTTTCTCATACTTTGGTGGTGCTTTGAAGGTATCATTTTTTTATGGCCACCGCAAAAAATAAAGCGCCAAAATCACCAGATTTTATTTGCAACTTTACAGCCATTGCAGGATAAATACCTCGCCATGCAACAAACACTTGTTTTAAAACTCAAACCGGCAGAAGCAGCCGACGAATCAACGGTTAAACGTTATATCGCCGCTTCGGCTGCTGTTCCTGAAACTGCCATTAGTGGATATACGATCACCCGGCAGTCGCTCGATGCCCGTGGAAAGCAGGCCTGGGTCCAGTTAAGCCTGCTGGCTTATATCAATGAACCATATATACCCAGGCAATTACAATCATTTCAATACCGGGATGTGCAAAAAGCTGCAAAAACGGTACTGGTGATCGGTGCCGGTCCGGCTGGTTTGTTTGCCGCTCTCCGGCTGATCGAAGCCGGTATTCGTCCGTTGATTCTGGAAAGAGGAAAAGATGTGCAGGCCCGCCGAAGGGACCTCGCCGCCATGAACCGGGAAGGGATTGTGAACCCCGACAGCAATTATTGTTTTGGAGAAGGAGGTGCCGGTACGTATAGTGATGGTAAATTATATACCCGCAGCAGCAAAAGAGGTGATATCGGCCGGATCCTGAGTTTATTTGTTCATTTCGGGGCAGAAGAAAAAATTTTATATGAAGCCCATCCGCATATCGGCACCAACAAACTGCCCCATATCATTAGTGCCATGCGCCGGCAGATCATTGCCAGTGGCGGGTTGATTTATTTTGAAAAAAAACTGACCGGTTTCATCCTGGAAAAAAATAAAATCCGCGCCGTAAAAACTGCGGATGGTGATCAGATCAATGGAGATGCCGTGATCCTTGCTACCGGTCACTCCGCCAGAGATATTTTTGAAATGCTGCAGCAGCAGCAAATTCTCATCGAAGCCAAACCCTTTGCACTTGGCGTAAGAGTAGAGCACCCGCAGGAATTAATCGACGGTTGTCAATATCATTTGGTTCCGTTATCTCATTCAGCAGTTCAACGGCGCGATCCATTACTTCCGCCCGCCGCCTATAGCTGGGTAAACCAGGTGGATGGTAAGGGTGTATTTTCTTTTTGTATGTGCCCGGGTGGTATCATTGCCCCTGCCGCGACAGCACCAGGGGAAATAGTAGTGAATGGATGGAGTCCTTCCAAAAGAAATAATCCCTACGCCAACAGCGGGATCGTTGTATCAGTAGAAGAAAAAGACTGGCAGATTTTCCGGCAGCATGGACCTTTGGCTGCGATGTATTTTCAGCAGCTCGTGGAACAGCAGGCATTTGAAGCCGGCGGTGGTAAATTGATAGCACCGGCACAAAGACTGGTTGACTTTTGTGAAAACAAATCGTCGGCCTCCTTACCGGATTGTTCTTATATACCGGGAATCAAAGCAACGCCGCTGAAAAAAGTTTTACCGGCTTTCATTCATCAGCATCTGCAGGAAGGTTTCCGGATGCAGGGAAAAAAGATGAAAGGATACTATACCAATGAAGCGGTAGTGGTGGCAACAGAATCAAGAACCTCCTCTCCTGTTCGTATTCCCAGAGATCTGCAATCATTAGCGCATCCGCAAATCAGTAACCTGTATCCCTGCGGGGAAGGGGCCGGTTATGCCGGTGGTATAGTGAGTGCCGCCATGGATGGGGAAAGAGTGGCCGCCATACTTTCCGGAATTACATCTTTATAAATTGCTTGTTGGCTATCACCTGCTCACCGGTTGTGATTCTTACAAAATATTGTCCGCGGGGTAACTGCTGCAATCCGATACGGTATTGACGGCTGTTGGTTCCGGCCGACCAGCTGGCCTGCTCCCGGCCATCCGTACTATAAATACTGATACGGGTGGCCTGCTGTGCATCGCCGCTGAGAGAAACAGTGAGGTAATCAGTAGCCGGATTGGGGAATACACTGAGGTCAGCTGTTGTTTTGGTGCTGCGGGCAAAATAGGTATCGGAGTTATAAAAACCACCGGTAAGGTTCACAACTCTTATCCGGTACCAGGCAGTGGCAGTAAACTGTTTGTCAGTAAACTGGTATACACCGGATGCACTGGCAGGATCCACCATTCCGATCTTTTCAAAATGTTCTCCATCCAGTGATTTTTCTACCTGGTATTCCCGAACAGCACGGTAATCCTCATCTTTCCAGGCGAGCACCTGTGTTCCGTTTTTGGATTGTCCTTTCATATCGAGAAAATGAACAGATAAAACAAGATCCGTATGAAAAATACCAGGAGCTGAAGCCAGGTCCATACCACCCGTTGCACTGGTGGTATTGGTAGGGTAATAAGTATTGTTGGTATAATCCAGCACCTGTGCACTGGTTGTCGCTGTTATATCCGCACCCATCAGTGCATATCCATATACTTTTTGAAGCGTAGTGATTCCCAAATCACTCAACCTGATAAAGACTGACTTGATGGCCTGGGCAGGAACCAGTGAAAAAGGACGAAGTGCATTGTCTGAAACATCTTTTCTCATCACATAGCTGGGTAATGTGGCAATGGCTGCACCATAGGCTGTAGTATTAACGGTAAGAACCGATCCGAATGAAGTAGGATTACCATTTACATCCACAGCAGTGATCGCGGCAATTTTGAAAGCATCGTTGCCACCTCTTTCAGCAATCAGAAACCCGGCAGAAGTAGGATAGATGGTTGCCATACCAGACTGGTAAACAAAATCAACCCTTTCAATATTATTAAAAGTAAGATCAGAGCTGGCATCATTATTAAATACATTGTCACTACCCCTGTTCACCATGCCTTCTTTCATCACTCTTTCCATATAAGCATGATTGGCAACCTGGGGGAAAGCAACCGGAAAAAGCATGTTATGGGTGGTATTATCAACGGCAGCATTTCCCTGACAATAGATATGCTGTTTATTGCCATTACTGGCCAGTGAGGCATTGGCCACCCGGCGAATGATCACCGTATCAAAATAGTCGTACCGTACATAAGACTTTCCGGAGTAAGCAAAACTGGTGATACCGATATTCCCGTTATTGTTATATGCTACATTATAATTGGTAGAAGGAGAAACCGTGTTCACACTGCCGGAATGGGATGTAACTGTTGCAGCATGGTTACCACCGGATACAGAAAGGGTAGTTACTGTTGAAACGGAGTTAATTGCTACCTGTGCCGTTAAAACAACAGGACAAAATACCAGGCATGCCATTAGGCGGATTACGGAGTAATTTTTCATGAAGTACAGATTTCTACGACAAATGTAGTATCGGTTTTCACGTTTTGAAATAGTAAAGTCACTTAGAAGCTCATGAAAAAACACTTAGGTTTTTTACGAGTTTACCCTTAGAAACTAATTTTCAATTGAAAACCGGCTTTAGGACCATAAAACAGCATTTTCACCCAATCCCGAAGGCTTTCACCCGTATCAGGGGCAGTTGACCCCCTTTCCAGTGCAGTTCACCGTATTTTTCCACCAATTACAATCCGGCAGGTAACTTTGCCTTTCAAATCTGCAGTATGCCACTACTTGAACTCCAACAGCTTAAAAAGTATTTCGCCTCCCAGAAAGCCGTAGACGATATTAGTCTGACTGTAGAAAAAGGTCAGATTTTTGGCCTGCTCGGGCCCAATGGTGCCGGCAAAACCACCCTGATCCGGATGATTACCGGTATTTTTTACCCGGATGAAGGACAAATCATCTTTGACGGGAAAAAATTTGACCCGGTTAATGATGTGGGCCAGATAGGCTATATGCCGGAGGAAAGAGGGCTGTATAAGAAAATGAAGATCGGAGAGCAAACCATGTACCTGGCCCAGCTCAAAGGACTTAGCCGCAGTGATGCGCAGGCGAGGATCAAGGAATGGTTTGTGAAATTTGAAATGGAATCCTGGTGGAATAAAAAAGTGGAAGACCTCTCGAAAGGGATGAGTCAGAAACTACAGTTTGTTACCACCATCCTTCAC
>Ga0075160_10001098_pt1 | contig 16642 bp, 16 predicted proteins | sample JI91814C2DNA_FD_70969 | JGI IMG/M metagenome (GOLD analysis project Ga0075160, IMG submission 70969) | Wastewater effluent complex algal communities from Wisconsin, to seasonally profile nutrient transformation and Carbon sequestration -... | ecosystem: Engineered > WWTP > Effluent > Algae... | reverse complement strand
GCTCGCCGATCATATCCGGTACGGCCACACGATCCGGGACGCATCATGGTCGAGCGCCGAAGCACTGTGGACGCTGAATGTGCAGACGGCGCGCGGCATCGAGACCTTCACCTGCAACTTCCTATGGATGTGCCAGGGCTACTACCGGCATGCCGAAGGCTATACGCCCGATTGGCCGGGCATGGCCGACTTCAAGGGCCGGATCGTGCATCCGCAGACATGGCCGGACGATCTGGACCTTAAGGCCAAGAAGGTGGTGGTGATCGGTTCGGGCGCGACAGCGGCGACGCTGGTGCCGGCGATCGCGGGTGATTGCGCGCATGTGACGATGCTGCAGCGTTCGCCGACCTATTTCATCCCGGGGCGCAATGCGAACGACCTGGCCGACCAGTTGCGCGAATTGCAGGTCGATCCCGCCTGGATTCACGAGATTGTCCGCCGCCGCATTCTCAAGGATGGCGCAACGCTGACGCAGCGCTCGTTCGATGAGCCGGAGGCTTTGACCGCCGAACTGCTGGGCGCGGTGAAGATGTTTCTGCCGGAAGAGGAAGTGGCGAAGAACTTCACGCCGACCTATCGCCCGTGGCGGCAGAGGATCGCATTCGTGCCGGATGGTGACCTGTTCCAGGGCATCGCATCGGGCAAGGCGCATGTGGTGACGGATGAGATCGAGCGCTTCGTGCCGGGCGGCATCCTGCTGAAGTCGGGTGAAACGCTGGAGGCTGATATCATCATCACCGCGACGGGGTTCAACCTGAGCGTCCAGGGCGATATCGCCTTCACGGTCGACGGCAAGCCGCTGGATATGTCGAAGACGGTGACCTATCGCGGCATGATGTTCACCGGCGTGCCCAATATGGTCTGGGTGTTCGGCTATTTCCGCGCGAGCTGGACGCTGCGCGCGGACCTGGTGTCGGACTTCGTCTGCCGGCTGCTCAACCACATGGACGCAACCGGCGCGCGGCAGGTGGAAGTGGCGCTGCGCCCCGAAGATGCCGACATGAAGCTGCTGCCCTGGATCGACGCGGAGAACTTCAATCCCGGCTATCTGATGCGCGGGCTGCATCTGCTTCCGCAACGGGGCGAGAAGCCTGAATGGCAGCACACGCAGGACTATTGGAACGAGAAGGATATCTTTCCGAAGATCGACCTGACGGATGCGGCCTTTGTCTATGACGGAAAGAGAAAGGCCGCCCCGGTGTCCGAGGCGGCCTGATCCCTTACGTGAGTATGGCGATCAGAGCGTCAGGGACATCACATAGCTGGTGAGTGCCTGGCGGGCGGCGGTGAGTTCGCCCTGGCGGGTGACGCGTTCGGCGGCGATCGCGGCGAGACGGTCTTCCTGTGTCGCCAGGCTGGCGAGGTAGCGGCGCTGCATGTCGCTGCCTTCCGGCACCGCGCCGAGATTGGAGCGGATGCGTTCCTGCTCGGCATAGATGCCCGCCTGTTCCTCATCGAGCATCTGGATCGCGCGCTGCGCCGCATCGACCGCAACCCTCAGTTCGCTCATGCGAGCGAAGGCCGCGCGGATGTTGTCGGGCAGCTTGCTTTCGGTGCTGGCGTAGTAGGCGTAGTCCGAGCCGCTGAGGCCATCGATCGACGAGATGGTGTTGCTGGTGACGTTCTCCCAGACAACGTCGAGCTTCTCGGTCTTGCCAGCGGCGACGGCGACCGGGATGCGGAGATAGTTGTAGGTCGCATCGGTCTTGGAGAGGTCGTGCGACTTCAGCTCCCAGTTGTAACGCGGCGTTTCGATCACGACCGTGCGGTCCTCGTTGGCCGCCCCCCTGATCGCATAGGAGTTGGTCTTGCGGAGGACCATCTGGATCTCCAGCACGCCGCCGGCGAGCTTGGCGCCGGTGATGACATCCTCGCGCGCATCAGTGGCGTCGACGACGACCTTCTGGTCGACGGCGAAGGAGAGGATGCGATTCTCGCCCACGGGCAGGACGCTGAGCACGGCGTCGCCCGAGAAGACGGTACGGCCGCCGCTTGAGTCGAACAGCGTGGTGATACCCGGCGGCAGGCCAGTACCGGTATCGTTGCTGAGCTTGACGGCCGAGAGCGGGTGCGTCGGGTGCGTGTAGGGCTGGTAGAACGAGATGAGCTGGGCCGGGACCTCGCGGTCGAGGATCGGCACGGCGAGCGACTGGCCGGAACCTGCAGTGACAGCGTTGGAGAGCGTAAAGATCACCGATGTCGCTGACTCGGCGCTTTCGGCGGCAACCTGGCCGGGCTCGGTGGAGATGCGCGAGCCGGTGACCATGACCTCCTCTTCCTGGTCGACAGCTTTTGCAGCAGCCGGAGCCGGCATGACGGGCGCTGCAGGAGGCGAGGGCGCGGGCTCGATCGGCGACCCCTGGCCGTTCTGTTCCCAGTCGCTATCTTCGCCGCCAGTGCTGCCGTCGTCGCGGCGGGGGCTGACGCGGCCAAGGACTTCGACCGGCACGCTTTCGCGCTGAACGTAGTATTTGTCGTAGAGCGCCTGCTTGAAGGTGACGGGATTGCCCGAGACGAGCGTGAGCTCGACGTCGGTCCAGTCGGCGCCGCTGGCGTTTTCGATGACAGCCCAGCCCTGCATACGGGCCTTGCCCTCGGCGCCGGTCACGAGGCGATAGGACGTCTTCCAGAGCGGGGCTTCTATGACGAAGCCGACGGTGACCGTGCGGGTGCCTTCGCCGCGCGCCGTGATCTTCAGCGTGCGCAGTTCGCGTTGGCGGTTGGTGGCGACGGCCGAGAGGGCCTCGTTTACCTTGGCATTGAGCGCTTCGTTCGTGAAGGCGATGTCGCGGCCGTCTTCCAGGACGAACTGAACGAGGCCGCTGTCGGTCATGATCGCCATGCGGTGGCGGGTGAAGGAGGCGCCGTCCTTTTCGGCGGTTTCCTCGACGACCGAGACGATCTTGCCGCGGGCGCTGACGGGGTCAGAGATCGTGATCTCCTCGCCCTTGAGGGCGGCGTAGAGCTCGGCCGGCGAATCGAACGCATCCGGGCCGATTGGCATGGTGCGGAAGATCTCGTTCAGGGAGTCGCGGCCCTGAAGCTCGATGGTGCCGGAGCCGCCGGCGTCGTCGAAGACGACCGCGCTCTTCAGGACGTCATCGACCTGGTCGAGGCGCACCGGAATGGAGAGCTGTTCCCAGCCCGAAACCTCGGCCTGGTATTCGAAATAGCCGACACCTCCGGACGACAGCATGACGCGCTTGAGCGCGAGTTCGGCTGCCTCTGCCGAGAAGGCGAGAAGCGCCATAGAGGCCGCGCCTGCGAGCAGTCGCGTCGCGCGCCGTGTTTTACCGAAAGTCATAACCGTCTCCGTCCCAAGGATTCTCAGCCTGGGCGGACGCTCGCACGCGCGCGCAGAAACGCGCGTGCGTCAAATCGCGGCAGTCAGTTCAATGTGCACCAGGCCGGGACGTGGTCGGAGGCCTTGTCCCAACTGCGGACGTGGCGGTCGATGCCGGCGCCGGTGAGGCGGTCGGCGGCCTGCGCCGACAGGAGCAGGTGGTCGATGCGGATGCCGTTGTTCTTGGGCCAGGCGCCGGCCTGATAGTCCCAGAACGTGTACTGGCCGGGGAGGGCGTTGCAGGCACGCACGGCATCGGTCAGGCCGAGATTTTCAAGACGGCGATAGGCGGCTCGGGTGGTGGGCAGGAAGAGCGCGTCCCTGGCCCATGCGGCGGGATCGTGGACGTCGTCCGGGCCGGGGATGACGTTGTAGTCGCCTGCGACGATGAGGGATTCCTCAAGGGGAAGGAGGGTTTCGACCCGGGCCTGCAGGGCCTCCATCCAGCTCAGCTTGTAGGGATATTTCTCGGAGGCGACGGGATTGCCGTTCGGCAGATAGAGGCAGCAGAAGCGGACGGGGCGCTGGCCCTTGGGCGCAATGACCGCCTCGATGTAGCGGGACTGCACGTCTTCGAAGCCGGGGAGGCCCCGTGTGACGTCTTCTATCGGGTGCTTCGAGAGGATTGCGACGCCGTTATAGGTCTTCTGGCCGAAGGTCTCGACGTTGTAGCCGAGGGCTTCGATTTCGAGGCGGGGGAAGGCCTCGTCGACGCATTTCAGTTCCTGGAAGCCGACGATGTCGGGCGAGGCTTCCTTGAGCCAGCCGAGGACCGCGTCGATGCGGGCCTTGACGGAGTTGACGTTCCAGGTCGCGATTTTCATGAGCAAACGCTAGCCCGAAACCGCAGAGCGGGAAACGTCAGAGCGCGAACGAGGTGCCGCAGCCGCAGGACGACTTGGCGTTGGGGTTCCTGATCTGGAAGGAGGCGCCGATCAGGGCGTCGACCCAGTCGAGCTCGGAGCCTTGCAGGTATTCCAGGCTGACGGGGTCAATCACGACTTTGGCGGTTCCGCGCTCAACGACGTGATCGTCGCCTTCAGCCGCAGGCGCGAAGCCGAATTCGTAGGAAAATCCCTGGCAGCCGCCGCCGTTGACGGCCACGCGGAGCACCGTTCCGGCGGGTTCGCGGGCCAGAATCGAGCCGATCTGCCGGGCGGCAGATTCGGAAATCGTGACGGGCAGAGCGGCGGTTTCGGCGTCCATGGGAAGGAATGCCTTAAATCTGGCGGGTTACAGTGCCTATATTGGGGTCTTACAGCCTGGATTTCAAACGGAGCAGCCAAGAATGGCGCGTCCCTCGGTCATTGTGCACGACACCCCTGACGGGCTTGCCCCCTATGCGACGCGGGCATTCGACACCCGCGGGCGACTGCATCCGGAGGGCGAAAGCCGCACCCGCACGCCGCTGCAGCGCGACCGCGACCGTATCATCCATTCCGGCGCTTTCAGGCGGCTGAAACACAAGACGCAGGTCTTCGTCTATCACGAGGGCGACTATTACCGGACGCGCCTGACCCATTCTCTGGAGGTCGCGCAAATCGCGCGGTCGATCAGCCGGGTGCTGGGGCTGGATGAGGATCTGGCGGAGTCGTTGGCGCTGGCGCACGACCTTGGCCACACCTGTTTCGGCCATGCGGGCGAGGACGCGTTGTCCGGGTGCATGAAGCCCTATGGCGGGTTCGACCATAACGCGCATGCGATCCGCCTGGTGACCAAGCTGGAGACGCGTTACGCCGCGTTCGACGGGCTGAACCTCACCTGGGAGACACTGGAGGGGATCGCCAAGCATAACGGCCCCCTGTTGCCGCGTCTGAAGAACGAGCCGCTGCCGGAGGCGATCACTGAATACAACGCCCAGCACGATCTGGAGCTTGGCACTTATGCCGGGCTGGAGGCGCAGGTCGCGGCGTTGAGCGACGACATCGCGTACAACAATCACGATATCGACGATGGCCTTCGCGCCGGGCTGTTCACGGTGGAGCAGCTTCATGCGCTGCCTTTGGTCGGTGAGGTGTTCCGCGAGATGGAGGAGCGCTATCCCGGCGTTGCGCGCGAACGTGTGGCGCAGGAGGCGATCCGCGAGATGATCGGGCGGATGATCGAAAACCTGATCGGTGAAACGCGCCGCCGCGCGGAAATGGTGGGCGTCGGATCGGCTGCGGATGTGCGGAATGCGGGCCGTCCGCTGGCGGCCTTCACTGCCGACATGGACATGGCAATGCGGGCGCTGAAGGCGTTCCTGTTCCAGAACATGTACCGCCACTACAAGGTCATGCGCATGGTGCGGAAGGCGCACCGGGTGGTGCGCGAATTGTTCGACGCCTTCATAGACGAACCGCGGCTTCTGCCGGACGAGTGGAAGCAGGGCACGGACGGGCCGGCGACGATGAGCACGGCGCGGGTGGTTTCCGACTATATCGCGGGCATGACCGACCGGTTCGCGCTGGTTGAGCACAAGCGCATTTTCGGGCTGGAGGCCGACCCGCTCTAGGGTCCTCCAAACGGCGCATAGCGCAGACAGGGCGGGCACGTCAGTGTGCCGGGCACCCTGACTGCGGATACGCCCATGCTGCGCCTTCTACTCACCCTCGCTGCCGCCTTGATTGCGCTGGCCAGCAGCGCCTTCGCCTTTCAGGGCGAAATGAGACTGAAGCGGATCGAGGTGGTCGATGCCTATGGCTTCGACCGCCCCCTGCCGGCCTTTCATATTCTCGTGCCGCATGACTGGCAGACAGATGGCGGTGTCGTCTGGTCTTATAACGGGAACGGCTGCGGTTTCGGGATGCCCTACATCAACTGGACGGCGACCGGTCCGGACGGGATATCGGCCGTGCAGATCCTGCCGTCGGAGAACTGGGGCGGGATGAGCTATGCCCAGAACCAGAACGGCTGCCCGCAGGTGATGACGACGCATCTGACGGCGTTTCTGCCCTGGTACATCCAGCGCTATCGAGCGAGCATCCGGAACTACAGCTATCGCGCGCGGCCTGAGTTCGCGGAGGAGCTGAACAAGCACGCGAGCCGAACCGGCAATGCTCTGGGCGGCGAGACATTGCTCTACGCGGAGGCTGGCGAGGCGACCTATGAATGGGACTGGAACGGCCGGACGGTGCGGGAGCGCGTCGGGCTGATCGTCGTGTTCAGCGTGACGAACAATCCGGGAGGCTATGTCGCAGTGAGCGTGAACGTGCTGGGTGGGCTGGCGCTTCGGGCTCCGCAGGGGATCGACCCCGGCAGCTATGAGATATTTGCAAATACCTTTCTGGTGGTGCCGGGCTATGCGGCGATCATCCAGGAATTCCAGGCGCGGATGCAGGCCATCGCGCTGAAAGGCGTGATGGACCGGGCGGCGATCTGGCGGAAGGTTCAGGCCGAGATCGGAGAGATCATCACGCAGGTCTATGCCGATGCGCAGGCGGCCTATGACCGCGTCTCCGCTGAGCGGTCACGTGCGATGCGGGGCGTAGAGGCGGTGGTGGACCCGAGCACCGGGCAGGATATCGAGATTCCGGCAGGGGCGGGATCGGCCTGGCAGATGCCCGACGGGACGATCGTCATCTCCGACGATCCCGACTACGACCCGACGGAGGAGCATGGCTCGGGCGGAAAGAAAATCGAGCGCGAACCGCGTCGCTGAACGCAATTTGGCCATCAAGCTGGACTGACGTCCCTCCACCAACTTGGGGAGTGCTTCGATGACTGGAATTTCGCCCGCCGCGCTTGTGCTGGCCGGGCTGGCGCTGGGCGGCGGTGTCGCCGCGGGCGGATACTTCGTCGGCCAGACAATGGTCAACCGCGAACATGTGAACACAGCCGACGTAAAGGGGCTGGCCGAACGGACGGTCAGCGCCGATCAGGCGATCTGGCAGATCGGCTTCAAGGTAGCGAATGCGGATCTTAAGGCGGGGTACGCCGAGGTTGAAGCCAACGCGGCGGCGATCCGCGCGTTCCTGAAGCGCAATGGGTTCGAAGGCGCGGCTGTCATGGCCGACCAGACATCCGTGACCGAGAGCGAGTTTCGCGATGGCAACGGCATCCTGACCGAGAAGCGCTATGACATCCTGGGCACGGTGACGGTGACGTCGAGCGATGTGAAGGCGGTTGAAGCGGCCTATCAGAAGCTGGGCGAGCTGATCGCTGAGGGCTTGCTGCTCACCGATAGCCAGCCGCGTTACCTCTTCACCGGCCTGAATGCGGTGAAGCCGGACATGCTGCGCGAGGCGACCGAGAATGCGCGGATCGCGGCGGGCGAGTTCGCCAAGAATGCCGGGATTACGGTCGGCTCGATCCGCTCCGCGACGCAGGGTGGGTTCGAGGTGCGCGACCTCTATACGGGCGAGTACGGCACGGACGATCGCAGCATCGACAAGCAGATCCGCGTCGTGACGACGGTGACGTTCTATTTGAACTGAGGCTGGGAGTTGAAGAGGCTTGGCGCATGGCCAAGCTATCCGACTCGCCCGTATTGCCCTTCAAGACGAAGGACGCCTTCGCGCGCTGGATCGCGAAGGAGACGCCGGGCTCGCCCGGCGTTTGGCTGAAGATCGCCAAGAAGGATACCGGCATCACCACGGTGAGCTATGCGGAGGCGCTGGATGTCGCGTTGTGCCATGGCTGGATCGACGGGCAGAAGGCGGGCTTTGACGCGTGCTGGTTCCTGCAACGCTTCAGCCCGCGGGCCAAACGCAGCAAGTGGTCGAAGATCAATTGCGACAAGGTAGCGAAGCTGATCGCCGCCGGCGCGATGACGCCGGCCGGGCAGGCGGAGGTCGACCGCGCCAAGGCTGACGGGCGCTGGGACGCGGCTTATGAAGGCTCAAAGACGATCGGCGTGCCGGACGATTTTAAGGCCGCGCTGAAATCGAACAAAAAGGCTGCGGCGTTCTTCGAGGCGCTGGACCGCACCAATCGCTACGCGATCCTGTTCCGCATCCATGACGCAAAAAAGCCGGAGACGCGGGCGGCGCGAATCGCGAAGTTTGTCGCGATGTGTGCATCGGGCGAGCGCATTCATGCCGTGAAGGCCAAGGCGTAAGCGGGTTAACGTCTCGTTAGGCAATTGGGCGCGAGCGTCCCGAAGCGCGCCCGCATTTCGCCGCCTTTCTCCTGCTATCCTTATCCACAGGCGAATCGCGTTCGATGAAGGCGGCGCGCCATCAGGGGATGAGTGATGACGATGACCGATCGCGGCGCCTTCGATCAGGCCGAGTATGACCGCCGCTTCCACGGCGACTTCATGTATGACGCGACGCTGGAAGACGAGGAGGGCACGTCCGCCCGCTCGCCGCTTTTCATTATCCTGACCGCGCTTGTGCTGACGGCGTTCGGTGCGGTTGTCTATGTTGCCTACCAGCAGGGCCGCACGCAGGGCGATCGTGGCGCGCCGCCGCTGATCACGGCCGAAGCGGGGCCGATCAAGGTGCAGCCGGAGAATCCGGGCGGCGTCGAAGTGCCGGATCAGGACAAGCTGATCTATGAGCGCATCGCGGGCGCTGAGCCGGAGCCGTCGGAAGGCGGCCTCGCCGCGCCGCCGGAAGTGCCGCAGGACATTCCGGCCGCCCAGCCAGTCATCGAGGCCGGGGCCGTGCCGCTGGAGTCGCCCGGAGAGGCCGAGGCTGGCGACACGACACTTCTGACCGCAGACGTCGCGATGGCTGAACCTTCCGCCGAGCAGGTGGCGGTCGAGAAAGCGGCCAAGGAGCAGGCGGCGGCGATTACCTCGCAAATTGAAGAGATTGACCCCGGCGCTGCCGACGCGGCGGCTGCTACGGCTGCGGCCACCACCGGCGCGTTCGTCGTCCAGATCGGCGCATTCAAGGAAGACGCTGAGGCAGCCGGCCAGTGGCAAGCGTTCAAGAAGAAGAATGCCGACCTGACCGGGGCGCTGAAGCCCGACATCAAGCGCGTGGATCTCGGCAGCAAGGGTGTGTGGTATCGGCTGCGGGTCGGTCCATTCGAGACCAAGCAGAATGCGGTCGCGTTCTGCGAGGTCTTGCGGACGCGCGGTGCGCAATGCAACGTCACCGCGCCCTGATTTAGAGTTTCGTTTCCTGCATGACATCTGCCCTGATCCTGGGGCTCTCCGGTCTTGAGCTGACGCCGGATGAGCGCGCCTTTTTCGCCGAGCTCCAGCCGTGGGGCTATATCCTCTTCAAGCGGAACTGCGAGACGAAGGCGCAGGTAAAGCGGCTGACGGACGAGCTGCGCGCGATCTCGGGGCGCGCCGACGTGCCGATCCTCATCGACCAGGAAGGTGGCCGGGTGGCGCGCCTGCGTCCTCCGGTGTGGCGCCTGCCGCCGCCGGCCTGGACGTTCGCGGAGATCTACGAGCGGCATGTCGAGACGGCGGAGGAAGCCGCAGCGCTGAACAGCCGCCTGATCGCCGCAGAACTGCAGGAAATCGGGGTCAACGTGTCGTGCAGCCCGTGTATCGACCTGCTGCATGAGGATGGACACGGCATCATCGGTGACCGGGCATTGGGACGCGAGCCGCACCAGATCGTGCAACTGGCGCGCGCCGTGGCCGAGGGGCTGATGGATGGCGGCGTGCTGCCGGTCATCAAGCATATTCCGGGGCATGGCCGGGCAAAGGCGGACAGCCACCTGGAACTGCCGGTCCTGGACACCGAGCATGAGGAGCTGAGCCGCAGCGATTTCGTGCCGTTCCGCAGCCTCAACGACATGCCGATGGCGATGACGGCGCATGTTGTCTACACGGCCATCGACGACGAGCGCTGCGCCACCTGGTCGTCACGTCTGATCCACAACGTGATCCGCGGCGAGATCGGCTTTGACGGCCTGCTGATGAGTGACGATGTCGGCATGAACGCCCTGACCGGCACATTCGAGGAGCGGACGTACCGGGCGCTGGTCGCAGGCTGCGATGTGGCGCTGCATTGTTCCGGCGATATGGCGGAAATGCAGGAAGTGGCGGCCGGAAGCCGGCAACTCGACGGCGATGCCGCCCGCCGCGCCGCCGCCGCGCTTGACAGAATCGCCCCCCCGTCGGATTTCGACCCTGAACAGGGGGCGGCGCGTCTGGCCCACCTGACGAGTGGTGGAACCGCGATCGTATGAATGAGACGGCTGAGACCGAAGGGCAGGGCGAAGACCCGGTCTTCGACCTGACCTTGCCGGCTGCCGCGTCTGGCGAAACGCTGATCGTCGACGTCGACGGCTTTGAAGGTCCGCTGGACCTGCTGCTGACGCTTGCGCGCTCGCAGCGCGTGGACCTGCGCAAGATTTCGATCGTGACGCTGGTCGACCAGTATCTGGAATTCATCGCGGCCCTGAAGGGCGCGGACCTGGATCTCGCCGCCGACTATCTGGTGATGGCGTCGTGGCTGGCCTACCTCAAATCGCGCCTGCTGTTGCCCAAGCCGGAAAAGGCGAGCGACGAGCCGAGCGGTGAGGAAATGGCCGCGCGCCTGGCGTTCCGGTTGCAGCGCCTGCAGGCGATGCGCGAAGCCGGTGGCCGCCTGATGGCGCGTGACCGGCTGGGCCGGGATGTCTTCTTCCGGGGAGAGCCGGAGGGCGTGCGCGTCGTCCGGACGCCGCAATGGTCGGATTCCATCTTTGACCTGCTGAAGGCCTATTCGGACCAGCGCACGCGGACGCTGGGCGTCCGTATGGCTGTGAAGCGCGCGCCCGTGTTCGCCATCGACGAGGCGCGCAAGCGGTTGGAGCGGATGATCGGCATGGCCGTCGACTGGAGCCGTCTCGATACGTTCATACCCGACGCGATGCAGGACCTGTCGCGCAGCGCGCTGGCGAGCACGTTTTCGGCAAGCCTGGAAATGGCGAAAGACGGTCGCCTGGAACTGCGGCAGCTATCGACCTTCGGGCCGATCTTCCTGCGCCGCCCGACCGGTCCCCGTCTGGTCCAGGACGAAACTTGACGCGGCGACGCCGAACCCTGAAGGACTTAGCCTGAAATGAGTGCAGTGGCGGCTGTCAGTTTGGAACCCATGTCCGAGCCCGAAGAACCAGAGATCGTGGCCGAAGAGGTCGAGTTTGAAGCCAAGGCTGAGGCTGAGGCCGTTACGCCTGAGGCCGATCTCGATACAGGTCTGCACCTGCGGATGCTGGAAGCGCTGCTGTTCGCGGCGGCGGAACCTCTGGACGAGACGACGCTGAAGACCCGCCTGCCGAAGGAAGCCGATCTTGCCACCCTTCTGGAAGAACTTCAGGCACTGTATCAACCGCGCGGCGTAAACCTCGTTAAAGTCTCAGGAAAATGGGCGCTTCGGACGGCGTCAGACCTCGCCTTCCTGCTGCGCAAGGAGACGGTCGAGCAGCGGCGCCTGTCGCGCGCCGGGATCGAGACGCTGGCCATCGTGGCTTATCATCAGCCCGTAACCCGCGCTGAAATCGAGGAAATTCGGGGTGTTGGCGTCTCGAAGGGGACGCTGGACCTGCTGCTGGAAATCGGCTGGGTGCGTCCGCGTGGCCGCCGGCGGACGCCGGGCCGGCCGGTTACTTATGGGACTACGGAAGCGTTCCTCCAGCATTTCGGGATGGACCGGGTTGGTGATCTGCCGGGCATGGATGAGCTGAAAGCGGCAGGTCTGCTGGATTCGTCAGTACCTGCCGGCTTTGCCGTGCCGAGCCCCAGCGACATGCTGAGCCCTGATGAGGATCCGCTGGACGAGGCTGATCTGGCCGAGCTGCTCGCGCCACGCGACGACGAGGCCTGAGGCTGGTATTGCGAGGCGGTCGCAGCTAAAAGGCCGTCATGTCCGCAAGGCCCATCGTATCCCTGCGCGGCGTCGGCAAAAGCTACGGCGACCGCCGCGTCGCCGACGATATCTCCTTCGAAGTTGGGGCAGGAGAGATCGTGTGCCTGCTCGGGGCGTCGGGTTCCGGCAAGTCGACCATTCTGCGTATGATCGCCGGTGTCGATCGTGCCGATGCCGGCGTTGTCGAGATCGGCGGCGCGCCGGTGGATTCTCGAGAGGTATTCGTTCCGCCGGAGGCTCGGCAGGTCGGGCTGGTCTTCCAGGACCTGGCGCTGTTCCCGCATCTCGACGCGACGGCCAATGCGGCGTTCGGATTGTTCCGTGCGCGGCGTGCCGAGGCCGCGAAGCGTGCCGCAGAATTGCTTGAACTCGTTGGCCTGCGCGGTCACGCGCGGGCGTTCCCGCATCAGCTTTCCGGAGGTGAGCAGCAGCGGCTGGCAGTGGCGCGGGCGCTGGCGCCGCGACCCCAGGTCATGTTGTTGGATGAGCCGTTTTCAGGCCTGGATGACCGCCTGCGCGATACGGTTCGGAGCGAGGTGCTGGCCGCGCTGCGGGCCGAGAATGCGGCGACGGTGTTCGTGACCCACGACCCCGACGAGGCACTGCGCAGTGCGGATCGGATCGTGCTGCTGCGGGCAGGGCGGATCGTCCAGATGGGCACGCCGGCTGAATTGCTGAACGCGCCCGCCGACCTCGGCGCTGCGGCATTCCTGTCGGCGATGACGACCGTGAACGGCGTGGTGCGGGACGGGGTCGTTGAGACCGTGTTCGGTTCGGTCGCTTCGCCAGGTCTGGCTGCTGGCTCGGCGGTGTTCGCGGCCTGGCGCCAGCGCGATTTCGAGGTTGTTTCTGGCGGTGAGCCGGTTCGGGTCGAGGCGGCGGCGCTGGCCTCCGACGGCTGGCACGTGAGGGGTGTGACGGAGGCCGGGCATAAAGTTGCCTGCGTTCTCGATGCAGGGCTATCGGTGCATGCCGGAGACGTGATTGCTCTCAAGGCGATGCAGCACCGGGGCTTCGCGTTTCCAGCCTGATTTCTGCGCGATCTGCGTTGCGGCATTCCGCCGCAAATGCCAAAATGCCGAACGTTTTTGCGCGCTTTGGGCGCGCCGCAAGGAGTTGAGCGCATGGGCTCTTTCAGCATCTGGCACATTCTCGTCGTCGTGGTTCTCGTCATGCTGCTGTTCGGCCGGGGCAAGATTTCCGAGCTGATGGGCGACGTCGCCAAGGGCATCAAGAACTTCCGGCAGGGCATGGCCGATGAGCCCAAGCCCACCGCGCAGATCGGCGCACCGGCGGAGAAGCCTGTCGACGCAGCGCGCACGGACGCCAACAAGGTCTGACGGCGCAGCGCGCCTTAAGGCAGCAGGACGCCGATGTTCGATCTCGGCTGGGGTGAAATTCTCGTCATCGCGGTGGTGGCCATTCTGGTCGTCGGACCGAAGGATTTGCCGCGCCTGATGAAGGGCATCGGCGAATGGGTCGGCAAGGCGCGCAAGATGGCGTCCCACTTCCAGGCCGGTGTCGACGAGATGATCCGTCAGGCCGAGCTGGAAGACCTGCGCAAGGACCTCAACACGATCCGCCGCGATCTGCGTGCGCCGATCGTGATGGACCCGCGCACGACAACGACGCCGCCGCCAGACAATCTGATGGTGTCGCTGGGCGCGGATACGCCGAAGGAGGCCGAGCCGCTGCCTCTGCCGCCGCCCATTGAGGGACCCATCGCGCCGCCTGTGGTCGCGGCAGAGCCGAAGATCATTCCGCCCAAGGCCGCCAACGAATGAGCGCCGCGCGGGACGAGAGCGAGATCGAGGCGAGCCGGGCTCCGTTGATGGAGCACCTGATCGAGCTGCGTCAGCGACTGCTGTGGGCAGTGGTGGCGTTCTTTGCGTGCTTTATCGTCTGCTACGTCTTTGCGCATGACATCTACAATTTCCTCGCGCAGCCGCTGTATCACGCGCTGGAAGGCCAGCCGAACCAGAGGTTGATCGCCACGGCGCCGCAGGAAACCTTCATCACCTATCTGTCGCTGTCGATGTGGGGCGGGGTGTTCCTGGCCTTCCCGGTTCTGGCGACGCAGATATGGCTGTTCGTGGCGCCGGGTCTCTACAAGGACGAGAAGGCAGCCTTTGCGCCGTACCTGGTTGCGACGCCTGTGCTGTTCATCATGGGCGCGGCGCTGGTGCTTTACCTCATCATGCCGATGGCGCTGGGCTTCCTGCTGAGCTTCCAGGCGCCCGCCGCGCCGGGGCAACTGCCCATTCAGCTTGAGGCGAAGGTCAGCGAGTATTTCAGCCTGACCATGTCGCTCATGTTCGCGTTCGGGCTCTGCTTTCAGCTGCCCGTCGCGCTGACGCTGCTGGGGCGGGTGGGGATCGTGACCGGTGACGGTCTCGCCAAGGCGCGCCGCTACGCGATCGTCGGTGTCTTCATCGTGGCGGGCATCCTGACGCCGCCGGACGTGCTCAGCCAGTTCGCCCTCGCGGTGCCGGTGCTGCTGCTCTACGAGATTTCGATCTGGCTGGTGAGGGCCAGCGAGAAGCGCCGGGCGGCGCCCGACGCAGGCGCTTCGGCCTCGCCGAAATCCTGAATTGGCCCTCCCCAAGCGGTGCGGCGGAGCCTATAGCTCACCGCACCGAATCCCCGTCTTATCCGTACGCACATGCACGACATTCGATTCATCCGCGATAATCCCGCAGCCTTCGACGCCGGCCTGGCGAAGCGGTCGCTGGCGCCGCAGTCCGAAGCCATCCTGGCGCTGGATGCGGCCTCGCGGGGCGTGACGACGAAGCTGCAGGAGTTGCAGGCGCGCCGGAACGAAGCCTCCAAGCAGGTCGGTGCGGCCAAGGCGAAGAAGGACGAGGCGGAAGCTGCACGCCTGATGGCGGAAGTCGCAGAGATCAAGGATGCGCTGACCGCCGGTGAGCTGGAAGAAAAGGCGCGCCAGCGCGCGGTTGCCGACGCTCTGGCGGCGATCCCGAACCTGCCGGCTGATGATGTGCCGCCGGGCAAGGACGAGAACGACAATGTCGAGCGTCATGCCCATGGCGAGGCGCGCGTGCCGAACTTCGCCGCGAAGGAGCATTTCGATATCGGCGAGGCGCTTGGCCTCATGGATTTCGAGACGGCGTCGAAGATGTCTGGCGCGCGCTTCGTCATCACGCGCGGGCAGCTGGCGCGGCTTGAGCGTGCGCTTGGCAATTTTATGCTGGATCTGCACACGAGCGAGTTCGGCTACGTCGAAACCAATCCGCCGATGCTGGTGCGTGATGATGCGGTGTTCGGCACCGGGCAGTTGCCGAAATTTGCGGAAGACTTGTTCCGGACCGAGAACGGCTTCTGGCTGATCCCGACGGCGGAAGTTTCGCTGACCAATCAGGTGCGGGAAGCGATCCTGAGTGAGGCCGAATTGCCCAAGCGCTACACCGCGCTGACGCCGTGCTTCCGTTCGGAGGCCGGGTCGGCCGGCCGCGATACGCGCGGGATGATCCGCCAGCACCAGTTCTCGAAAGTTGAGCTGGTGTCGATCACCACGCCGGACCAGTCTGATGCCGAGCATGAGCGTATGACGCAGGCGGCCGAAGAGGTGCTGAAGCGCCTCGGTCTGTCGTTCCGCACGATGACGCTGTGCGCGGGCGATATGGGTTTCTCGGCGCGCAAGACCTACGACATCGAGGTCTGGCTGCCGGGCCAGGGGCGTTACCGCGAGATTTCGTCGTGCTCGAACTGCGGCGACTTCCAGGCGCGGCGCATGGATGCCCGCTATCGCCCGGCGGGCGAAAAGGGCACGCGCTTTGTGCATACGCTGAACGGCTCGGGCCTTGCGGTCGGGCGCACGCTGATCGCGGTGATGGAGAACTACCAGCAGGGCAACGGGACGATCGCCGTGCCGGACGTGCTGAAGCCGTATATGGGCGGGATCGAGGTTATCGGTGGCTAAGGCTAAGGCGAAGACGAATGCGAAGGCCGCCCCCAAGGTGAAAGCCAAGGCGGACAAGGATGGCTGGCGTCCGCTTCGCATCCTCGTTTCGAACGATGACGGCATTCATGCGCCCGGCCTGAAAGTCGCCGAGAAGATCGCGCGGGCGCTCAGCGACGATGTCTGGATCATTGCGCCGGAGACTGAGCAGAGCGGTGCGTCGCACTCGCTCACCCTGGCGCATCCGCTGCGCATCCGGAAGGTTTCGGCCAAGAAGTATGCCGTGGACGGCACGCCGACCGACTGCGTGATGATGGGCGTGCTGCACATCATGAAGGATGCGCGGCCTGAGCTCGTGATCTCTGGCGTCAATCGCGGGTCGAATATCGCAGACGATGTGACCTATTCCGGCACTATCGCGGCGGCGATGGAAGGGACCGTGCTGGGCATCCCGTCAGTGGCGCTGAGCCAGGCGTTCAGTTTCGACCAGCACGTGCAGGTGCGCTGGAGCGCTGCGGAAGCGTTCGGGCCGGATGTGATCCGCAAGCTGCTGGCTGCGGGCTGGCCCAAGGAAGTGCTGGTCAACATCAACTTCCCCGACCGGACGCCGGACAAGGTGGAGGGCGTGCGCGTCACCAG
>Ga0075160_10001095_pt1 | contig 16676 bp, 14 predicted proteins | sample JI91814C2DNA_FD_70969 | JGI IMG/M metagenome (GOLD analysis project Ga0075160, IMG submission 70969) | Wastewater effluent complex algal communities from Wisconsin, to seasonally profile nutrient transformation and Carbon sequestration -... | ecosystem: Engineered > WWTP > Effluent > Algae... | reverse complement strand
GCCTTATCCGCGAACGCGTCGCGGCCGAAGGGGAGGCCTGCGCCAAAGGCAAAGGGACCTGCGAAGGGTGCGGCAAAGACGCAGGCGACGAGCGCAAAGGCTGCCAAGAAGAAATCGTCGGCGAAGAAGTAAGCGAAACGCAACGACGACTGCCGCCCCCTAGGCTTTTCCGATCGATGCGTGCGCATCGCAAGAGCAATCGCTAGACAGGGGACCGGCATGGCATTGTGGGGCGGACGATTTGAGGGGCAGGCGGATCCGCTCTTTCGCGAAATCAACGATTCTTTGCCGTTCGATTATCGCCTCGCGCCGCAGGACATTCGCGGGTCGATCGCATGGGCGAGGGCGATCCACCGCGCGGGCGTGCTTTCTGCGGATGATTTGATGAAGTTGACCGCGACACTCGAGTCGCTTGCGGCGGAAGTCGCGGCGGATCCGGCTTTGCCATCGCGCGCCAATGACGAAGATGTTCACTCGTGGGTCGAGCGGCGGCTGATTGAATCGCTTGGATCGCTCGGCAAGAAACTGCACACTGGGCGTAGCCGCAATGATCAGGTCGCGACGGACCTGCGACTTTGGGTGCGTGATGAGATCGATGCGAGGATGAATGAACTGGCCGCGGCACGGCGTTCGCTGATCGAGATCGCCGAGCGAGAACTGCGATGCGACCCACCGACCGTGTTGTCCGGCTATACCCATTTACAGAGAGCGCAGCCGGTGTTGTTCTCGCACTGGGCGCTGGCGTACGAGGCGATGCTCGAGCGCGACTCGCAGCGCTTTGCTGATGCACGCAGGCGCATGAACATTTGCCCCCTCGGCTCGGGAGCTCTGGCGGGGACGGCATATCAAGTCGATCGGGCCCAGATCGCTCGCGATCTGGGCTTTGATGCACCAACAACCAACAGCCTCGACGGCGTCTCGGACCGCGACTTCGTGCTCGAGACGCTCGCGGCCGCCTCGATTACGGCGGCGCATGTCTCGAGGCTGGGCGAAGACCTGATTCTCTATGGCTCGCAGGAGTTTGCGCTCGTCGAGTTCGATGACAGCGTGTCGAGCGGCAGTTCGCTGATGCCGCAGAAAAAGAACCCGGACGCAGCGGAACTGCTGCGAGGCAAGGCAGGGCGCGTCATCGGGTCGCTGGTGTCACTGCTGGTGACGGTGAAGGGCTTGCCGCTCGCGTACAACAAGGATCTGCAGGAGGACAAGGAGCCGATCTTTGACGCTATGGACCATCTTTCGGTGTGCCTGCGTGTCGTGCCCAGGATCATGTCAACGCTGAAGGTGAGGCGGGATGCCTGTCGCAAGGGCGCACAAGGCGGGCATTCGAACGCGACAGATCTGGCAGACTACCTCGTGTCGAAGGGAGTGCCATTCCGCGAGGCGCACGACATCGTGGGCGCGGTAGTGCGCCACGCGATCGGGATGGGATTGGCGATTGAGCAGTTGCAATTGGAAGAACTTACGCGATTTTCCTCGGTCATTCAATCGGATGTGTTCTCCTCATTGTCGCTGCAGGCGGGGCTGGCGAAGCGAGAGATCCCTGGCGGCACAGGTCCACACCATGTTGCTCACGCCTTGGCGAACGCAAAGGCTCGACTTCCTGCACGATGAGTGAGAAGGCGTTACCACTTCGCAGTCACTCGAACATGACACTGCATGCTTGATCATGGCGTCACCCACAGTCCCCACGCGTTCTGCACCAACAGGACGTGCCCGATGATCTGGTCCGATGAAACGCGTGAGTACCTAGTGAGAAACAAGGACTCGGCCAACTGCGGTTCGGGACCCGCTGGTCGCCAGGCGATTGTCGAAGGGATCACTCCGAACTCGCGTTGATCTAGGGAGAGTGTAAAGTCCCACGTTGTGCGCGTGCGAAGTATGGGCTCAACGGACGATTCATCGTCGCCCGCATTTGCGATTGTGGTTCCGTCGTGCACGTTCAGCACTTCTCCCGGCATCGCGAGCACTCGGTCAATTGCGACCCGGGCTGGGCCAGTTGCGTCCAGACGCCACGCGACGATGTCCCCTCGGTTGACATCGCTCCAAGGCAACCTCGCGACTAGCACGTTCGCCGCAGTTACGCCTCTTTCTGTGGGCCACAAGGTGCGCACCACGCGCACATCGAAAACTGCAACCAACGACATCAGCAACGTGCTGCACGTCAGCGCCGAGACAACCCTGCGCGTGTTTGGGCGATGAAGGCGGAAATAGCAACCAAGGGCTAAGCCGAGGATCGAGCCCGAAAGCAGTGAGTTGGCACAGCACATCGCGAAGAACACGAAGGCAGACCCGGCGACGATCGCCGACCACGCTGCGATCGTGGTTCGGGTTTGCCGGCCAGCATCGCTCTCCCACAAACTCGATTTGCAGGTCGGCTCACTCGCCGAATGACGCGACACCACATCCAGCCCAAAGCGATGACGACTCCGACACCTGCAAACGCCGGCCCGGCAACTCCGAGCGCGACGGGCTTTGCGGTGCCGCCGACGATCTGAAGGGTGGTCGTGGACATGCTCCTTGCTCATGCGCTGCCAACCTCAGCGACCTGCTTGGCATCATTGCCGGGCAATGCTGTCGGCAGAGTACACACAACTACAGGTTTTGCAAGCATTTATGAACGTCACACCAATGGCGGTCACGGCACACATCGGACAAGATCTAGTGAATTCCACCTTCGCCTTGGCGAAAACTCTTGACACCCACGTTTAAGGGATTATTCTCAAGGTGCTCCGGGGCCCTCGCCCGGGCAGGGAGTTTGAGAAATGTATCTGCAACGGATGTCGGCCCGGGTTGGGTTGCGCCTGTCTCCGCCTTCTGCGAGAGCGGCTGTGTTTGCGCTGTTCATGATCGCCGCACTGGCTGCGGTCTCGTTCATCCGCGCGTTCTGAAATCAGACGTTGGGGGACGGTCCCCGATTCGTGAGTTCTTGTTGGAACCGCGACCAGTTTGCGGCGTCCTGCCTTGATTCTCCTCGCGGTTGCGCCAAACATCTGTTTGAAACGGTTGACTCGTCGAGCACGAATCCCGTTCAGACCCATGCCAGCACGCACCAATCAAGCCAAGCGTTCACGCCCCGCGACTGATCCACAGGACAGCGCCGCCACGCGCCGTCGCTTGCTCGATGTTGCGCTCGAAGTCTTTGGCGAGCAGGGTTTTCGAGCCGCGACAGTGCGCGAGATCTGTGCGAAGGCCAAGGCGAATATCGCCGCGGTCAACTATCACTTTGGAGACAAGGAAGGCCTGTACCGTGCGGTGATCGGCGAGGCGAAGTGTCACGCAGACGAGCGGCACCCGACGCGGCTAGCCAGCACGGGCGATCCGGAGCAGGATCTTCGGCAGTTTGTCCGTGCATTCGTCGAGCGTCTTCTCCAGGCCGATTCCTGCGCAACCCATGGCAAACTGATGGCATGGGAGATGATCGAACCCACCAAGGCGCTCGACGAACTCGTCCGAGACGTCATCCGCCCCACATGGATGCACTTGGGCACGATCGTCGCCGCAAACATTGGCGTAGACCCCGCGGACCCAAAAAACGCGGCGATGCTTCGGCGTGCCACGGCGAGCGTTCTCTCGCAGGTGCTGCTGTATCGCACCTGCCGCGCCGTGGTTGAACGATTGCATCCGGACCTGTTCAACGATCCGAAGGAGATCGGGCACATTGTGGAACACATTGTCGCGTTTTCAATCACTGGATTGAAAGGCCTCGCAAGGAGCACGGAACCAAAGACTCGCCGTTCCAAGGCACTCCGGAGGGCGCGAGCATGATCATGGTTGCCCTTCGCATGCTCTTTGGGGACAAGGCCAAGTACTTTGGCATCATCATGGGGGTCACGCTCGCGACGATGGTGATCACGCAGCAGGGCTCGATCTTTGTCGGACTGATGTCACGCACGTTTGCGACGATCACGGACATGCCCCAGGCCAAGATCTGGGTGATGGACCCGAAAGTGCAGTTCATCGACGACGTGAAGCCATTGCAGGACACGGAACTTCAGCGAGTGCGCTCCGTCGAAGGCGTGGAATGGGCCGTGCCGTTCTACAAGGGTCTGATCCGCGTCCGCATGGAGGATGGCACGTTTCAGAACTGCAACCTCTTTGGCATAGATGACGCGACGCTGATCGGCGGGCCACAGCGTTTGATCGAGGGAAGCCTGTCGGACCTGCGTCGTTCGGATTCGGTGATCCTTGACCAGATCGGGTCGACGACCAAGTTGGCACGCCCGCTGCCGGACGGAACCAAGGCACCGGCGCGCCCCGGCAACACACTGGAGATCAACGATCGGCGCGGCGTGGTTGTCGGCATCGCCGACGCGAAGCGTACGTTCCAGAGCCAACCGATCATCTGGACGACCTACACGCGTGCGATGCAGTTTGCCCCGCGTGAACGCAAGATGCTCTCGTTTGTGCTTGCCGATGTCGCGCCAGGCGAGAGCGTCGCGGAGGTGTGCAAACGCATTACTGAACGCACGGGGCTCGCGGCGTACACGAGCGACCAGTTCGCGTGGCTGACCGTCCTGTACTTCGTCAAGAACACGGGCATTCCGATCAACTTCGGCATCGCGGTCGTGCTGGGCCTTGTCGTTGGCGCGGTCATCACGGGTTTCATGTTCTACTCATTCACGCTCGACAACCTGCGCTACTTTGGCACGCTGAAGGCGATGGGCGTGACGGACGGCCGCATTCTCGGCATGATCGTGATGCAGGCGTTGATCGTGGGCGTTCTGGGGTGGGGACTGGGCGTGGGGATCGCTGCGTTCTTTGGTTCAGGCGCCAAGAACACGCCGCTCGCGTTTCGCATGATCTGGCAACTGCTATTCGTCTCCGGTGCGGCGACGGTCATCATCTGCGTTCTCGCGGCGATGTTGAGCATCCGGCGCGTCGTGGCGCTCGAACCCGCGGTGGTTTTCAAGGGATAGGAGTTCACGCTTTCGGGCGAATCAAGTATGTATCGTCTCGCGATCAAAATGCTCATGGGCGATCGGCTCAAGTACTTCGGCCTGCTGGCCGGGATGTCCTTTGCCGCCATGATGATCGCGCAGCAGGCCTCGATCTTTGTCGGGCTGATCTCGCAGACGGGCACATTCATCCGGGGCTTGCCCTACGTGGACCTTTGGGTGATGGACGAGCAGGTGCGTTTCAGCGAGGACCAACAGCCGCTTCCCGATACGGCTCTCCCTCGCGTGCGCGGGATCGAAGGCGTCGAGTGGGCTTCGCCCATGTTCAAGGGATGGCTCCCGGCGAGATTGCCGGACGGCACTCGCCTCAATGCGATCGTCGTCGGCATCGACGACGCGACGCTCATCGGCGGGCCTCTCGCGATGCACGAAGGAACGCTCGAAGATCTGCGACGCGACGACGCGATCCTCATCCATTACAAGGAAGCCGGCACGAAACTCAAACTCGAGAAGGCTGGCGGCAGAACTCTGCGCATTGGCGACCGCATTTCCCTCAACGACCACGACGCGTTCGTCGCTGCAACGTTCGACAGCGATCCGTCCTTCTTCTGGGATCCGGTGATCTATACGACCTATTCCCGCGCGGTGCAGTTCAGCCCGCCCCAGCGGAACCTGATGCACTATGTGCTCGTGAAACTCAAGCCCGGAGCCGACTTGGAAGAGGTTCGGGCTCACATCGAACGGGCAACACCCTACAAGGCGCTCACGCAGGACGAGTTCATAGCCCTGACGCGCGACTTCATCGCGGAAAAGACTGGCATTCTGATCAACTTCGGCATCGCTATCGGGCTGGGCTTCTTCGTGGGGATGCTCGTGACGGGGCAGACTTTCTTCAACTTCACGCTCGACAACCTTCGGTACTTCGCCGCGATCAAGGCGATGGGCGCGTCATCGTGGATGCTCATTCGCATGGTCATGCTGCAGGTGCTGGTGGCGGCAACACTCTCATTGGGCATCGGGCTGGGCATCGCAGCGCTCATGGGCCAACAACTCAAAGAGACCGACCTCGCGTTCCTCATGCCATGGCAAGTCCCCGCACTCACCGCCGCCTCACTCCTCTTCATCAGCCTGCTCGCCGGCGGTCTCAGCCTCATCAAGGTCCTGCGCCTCGAACCGGGCGTGGTGTTCAAGGGATAACAACACTCCATGACGACCCCCCACTCCAACAATACTGCCACAATCCCGCCAGGGAACACGCGTGCTGCGCCACAAGGCAACAGCGTCGCGGTGCGATGCAGAAACCTCACCAAGACGTATGGCTCTGGAGACGCGGCGGTCCGCGCGCTCCGCGGCGTGGACCTCGACGTGCAGCGCGGCGAAATGCTCATGCTGGTCGGCCCCTCCGGCTGCGGCAAGACGACGCTGATCTCTGTCGTTGCGGGCGTCCTTGATCGCGACGAGGGGGAGTGCGCCGTGCTCGGGCAGGACCTCGCGTCGCTGAACTCGTCGCAGAAGGCAGCCTTTCGCGCGAAGAACGTGGGCTTCGTGTTCCAGTCATTCAACCTGATTCCCACGCTTTCGATCGCGGAGAATGTCGCGGTGCCGCTGCTCATCAATAGAGTGCCGCGCAAAGAAGCGATCGCGAGGGGTGCGGAAATCCTCGCGAAAGTCGGGCTGGGTGATCGCACGAAGAGCCTGCCAACGAAACTGTCCGGCGGGCAGCAGCAGCGTGTTGCCATCGCCCGCGCTCTGGTGCACAGCCCCAAGTTGCTCGTGTGCGACGAGCCGACCAGCGCTCTGGACCACAAGACCGGACAGAAGGTCATGGAACTGCTTCGTGGCATCGCGATGGGCGGCGATCTTTCGCTCATCGTCGTCACGCACGACCAACGCATCTTTGAGTTCGCGGACCGGATCGCCGAAATGGACGACGGCCGCATCGAACGAGTGACCACCGGCCAAGGACATGCGATCGCCGCGGCAGCACTCTGAACCACGCTCACACACGGACCACACCGGAGCAAGCTTCCGGCACACACGCAAGGAATCGAGACATGCTTCGAACTTTCATCGTCCCACTGCTCGCGATCGTCGGGGTCATCCTGGCGGTGTACACGGTTGTGCAAGGGAGCAAGCCGCCCGTGCCGCTGCCGCCCGCCGTTGAGCCACCTAGCGCACCCTACGACAACTTTGTCGCGGGATCGGCGTTGGTCGAGACCAACACGCAGAACATTGCGATGGGCACGCCCGTGGGCGGCGTCGTCGCTGAGGTATTAGTCAAGGTTGGCGACAACGTCGCGAAGGGGCAGCCACTTTTCCGCCTCGACGATCGCCAGCACCGGGCCGAACTCGCGTCGCGCGAGGCTGCTCTCGCCGTGAGCGAGTCGCAACTCGCGAAGTTACGCCTGGGCACGCGTCCCGAGGAATATCCGCGTGCACAGGCAAGACTCGCCGAGGCGGAGGCGACGCTCGCGGACCTTCGCAACCAACTCGCGTTGTCCGAGAAGATCATGGACGAGCGAGCAATCAGCGTGGAAGAACTCTCCCGCCGCCGCTTTGCCGTGCAGGCGGGACAGGCTCGTGTCGAACAGGCAAAGGCCGAACTTGATTTACTGAAGGCAGGAACGTGGACTGCGGACATTTCGGTCGCGGAAGCGCAGGTCGCGTCGGCCCGCACTTTGGTTGCGGCCGCGAAGGTCGAGATCGATCGCCTCGTGATCACCGCGCCGGTCGATGCGAGGGTGCTGCAGGTCAATGTCCGTGCGGGCGAGTTTGCCCAGGCAGGCCCGCTTTCGACGCCCCTCATGCTCGTCGGCGGCGTCTCGCCCCTCCACGTTCGCGTGGATGTTGACGAAAACGACGCGTGGCGAGTCGCTCCCGGTGCTGAGGCGATGGCATATGTGCGCGGGAACAAGGACATTTCCACTCCGCTCGTGTTCGTACGCTTCGAGCCGTTCGTGGTACCAAAGCGATCGCTGACCGGCGAGAGCACCGAACGAGTCGACACTCGTGTGCTGCAGGTCATCTTCAGTTTCGATCCAAAGGACCTGCCGATCTATGTCGGGCAGCAGATGGACATCTACATCAAGGCTAACCCGGATCCGCGCAGGAAGTCGACCGAGAAGACCACACCCGCCAAGGCCAACTGATCCGCTCACATTATGCCGCTCGCTTGCCGTTCATCATCTCCCTCGTACACTCTGAACACCGCTGGAGACTTTCCCTTGACGACTGCCCTGTCATCCTCACACAAGACACGACCGCTCACTGCTCACGTTCTCGGCGCGATCACCGTCGCATCTCTCACGTTGCTCTCTGGCTGCGCCGTTGGCCCCGATTACAAGGCTCCGGAAGGGTCGGACGTGCCCTTCGCGTTCTCCTCGTTGAACGCGACAAACGACGCCGCCAAGACGTCCAAGGTCGTCAACCGCCCCGCACACCTCGCTCGGTGGTGGACCTCCTTCAACGACCCGACGCTCAACTCGCTCATTGACCGTGCGGTCCAGAGCAACCTCGACCTCAAGATCGCGACCTCACGCGTGCTCGAAGCCCGCGCGCTCCGCGGCGTCGCAGATGCGGGTCTCTATCCGAGCGTGGACGCACGTGGCGGCTACAACCGCAGCCGCAGCAGCACCAACAATGGAAACCCGTTCTCTCTTGGCGAGCAGAGTTTCTACTCTGCCGGGATCGATGCCTCGTGGGAGATCGACGTGTTCGGCGGCGTTCGCCGCGAGGTCGAGGCCGCAGATGCCGATCTTGCCGTGGCCGAGGAGGCTCGCAATGACGCGCTCGTGACCCTGTTGGCCGAGGTTGCTCGCAACTACGCCGAGGTGCGTGGTCTGCAGCGTCGCCTCGACGTCGCGAACGCGGCCGTGCGCGTGCAGGAGGAGTCCGTTTCCCTCACCGAGTCCCGCCTCCGCGCTGGCATCGCGGGCGATCTGGAAGTTGCTCAGGCACGCGCGTTGCTGGAATCACGCCGGGCATTCGTGCCGGTGGTCACGACCTCACACAAGCAGGCATTGCACCGCCTCGCGGTTCTGTTGGGTCAGGCCCCGGGCTCGCTCGAAAGCGAACTTTCGACATTGTCCGCTATTCCCGTTCCACCTGCGGAAGTGCCCGTCGGCCTGCCTTCGGATCTCCTGCGGCGCCGCCCCGACGTGCGCCAGGCCGAGCGTGCGCTCGCGGCGTCGAACGCCCGCATTGGCATCGCCGAGGCCGACCTCTACCCACGCTTCTCGCTCACGGGGTCGTTCGGCTTCGAGAGCAATCAAGTGGGCGACCTGTTCGATTGGAACAGCCGCTCGTGGAACATTGGCCCGAATGTGCGCTGGCGGATCTTTGACGGCAACCGGATCCGTCGGCAGATCGCCGCCGCCGGTGCGCGTTCAGAGGCCGCGTTGTTCGCGTATGACAAGTCTGTGCTCGGCGCGTTGGAAGAAGTTGAGAATCGACTGGTTGCGTTCTCGCAGGAACAGTCACGGCGTGAGAGCCTTGAGAAGGCGACCGCCGCGAACCAGAGGGCGGCGGATCTCTCGAATGATCTGTACAAGGCCGGATTGCGGGACTTCCTGAACGTGCTTGACAGCCAGCGTGCGCTGTTCGACAGCCAGGACGCGCTGGTCCAGTCAGAACTGGCAGTGACCACGAATCTCATCGCTCTCTACAAGTCTTTGGGCGGCGGGTGGGAGCCTGAGATCGAACTGGTGATCGAGGCGACGTCGAAGTAACAGCGCAATGGATCCGTTGGAACGACAAAGGCCCGGGCAACTGCCCGGGCCTTTCTTATTGTGTCAGAGTTGCGAGATGATCAGAGGCGTGAGGCCTTCTTGATGACGACAGCCTCGATCGGCACGTCGCCGTGCATTCCCTTGTTGCCGGTCTTGACGCCCTTGATCGCATCGACAACTTCCGTCCCCTTCACGACCTTGCCGAAGACGGCGTACGCGCCGCCATCGGGCTGGGCCTGGTCGAGGAAGGAGTTGTCCTGCACGTTGATGAAGAACTGGGCTGTAGCGGAGTTGACAGTCTCCTTGTTGGGGCGAGAGTCACCGAGCCGCGCCATCGCGAGGGTGTACTTCTTGTTCTTGAGCCCGTTCTTCCACTCGTTCTCGATCGGATCGAGCGTCTTCTTCTGCTTCATGTCGGGCGTGAAGCCGCCGCCCTGGATCATGAAGTTCGAAATGACGCGGTGGAAGATCGTGTTGTCGTAGTGCCCATTATCCACGTAGGCGAGGAAGTTCGCGGTCGACAGCGGCGCTTTGTCCGCGTCGAGTTCGATCACGATGTCGCCCTTGGACGTCTCCAGTTTCACTTGCATTGAATGCCCTTTTCCATGTGCTGCTCGTCCGATCACGCGATCGGGGGCGATCATAGAGGCCGAACTCAGTCCACGCTCCCTGACGGGTTTTCAAGCCTTTCGAGCACAATCCGGGCGGTTTCACGCACGAGAGTTTCCTCCGTTTCAGAGTCCCGAAGTTGGCCGATGCGCTCCATGAGTGTCGCGTTGGGCGTTGTCCGTAGTGAGTTCCCCGCCGCGATGATCGCGTTGCGTTTCATCATGTCGAGCGTGACGCGTTTCATGGCACTTCCGCGGAACTCGCGATTCCGATCTGCTTCTGTCCAGCCAAGAACCTCCGCAAGTCCGAGCACGTCGCGACTTCCGCGATAGTCTGGATTCACGCGTCCAAGCGGTCCCCCTTCAGACCGTGGCGAGTTGTGCGGACACACCTCCTGACAGATGTCGCAGCCATACAACCACTCCCCCATCGCCCCGTGGTGCTCTTGTGGAATCAAACCCTGGTGCTCGATCGTCAGATACGAGATGCACCTCGTCGCCTCGACGCGACGTTCGGTGATCGCCTGAGTCGGGCACGCGTCGATGCAGCGTGTGCACGTGCCACAGCGGTCGGTTTCAACCTCCTGCTCTGTCGGCGGCGTCATCTCGAGGGACGTTCCGATGCCCCCAAGGAAGAACCACGACCCGATCGAGCGATGAATCAGGAGCGTGTGCTTCCCGATCCAGCCCAGTCCAGCACGCATCGCCAACTCTCGCTCCGGGAGCGGCACCGTATCGACGAAACTCACGAACCCCTCGCGGGGATACGCCGCTCGCAACTCGTCGGAGAGCGAGTGCAACCGCCGCTTCATGACGTGGTGATAGTCCTTGCCGCGAGCGTACCGAGCGATGCGGCCGGCGTCCGGGGGACTGGCGGCATCCACCGATCCTCGCTCCGCGTACTGGTCGGCCACCACAATGAACGATTTCACCGGCAAGACGTTCTCGTTGTATCCGTCCCGCGCACGATTGTCGCCGGGTTGCACCACGCACGTGAGGAGTGAAGGATCTTCCCGAAGCGAGGCGTCCTCTTCGAGAAAGTGCATATCGCCGTTCGAGCCCGCAGCCAGCCAGGCCCGCAGTTCATCGCGCCATTGGGAAGGCTTGGCCTCACAGACTCCTGCGAGCGCAAAGCCGTGCGCCAGGCACTTTTGAACGATTGTTTGGCCTTCCGCCGCGCCCATGCGGCAACTCTACGCGTGCCCGCGAGAGACACGTGCAAACTTCGCCAGCGATGAGTGGTCAGGCGATGGCGCGAGCCGGATGCTCGGCCGCAAGTTCCTTCACCAGCGCCTTACCCAGCAACTCGTACTGCTCGGGCGAGTTGTACAACTGGGCCGAGACGCGGACGATGCGGCGATTATCCGCCGAGAGGCGCCAGATCGGCACCACGATGCGATGATTGTTGATGAGTTGATCCTGCATCGGATCGTCGTACTCCGTCGTGCGGCTCATCATCTCGGGCGCGGGCTCGGGGAGCGGGATCGAGGCCATGCTGCCGTGCATGTCGTCGGGCGCGGGAGCGTCGACGTTGAGCGCCTTGCAGACGATGTCGCGAGCCTTGAGTGCCAACTCGTGATTCACACGCATGAGTTCTGCAACGCCGCCGGGGAGCAAGTTCGAGATCGCGTCGATCGCCGCGGGCACGCTCAGGAACGCGGAATAGTCATTCGTGCCGACGTAGTCGAAGTCGCGCAGGTACAGCGCACGCTCGGGACGAACTTTGTGGGCACGGCTCGAGAGGGCCCAAGGACGATACCCCTGCTGCTTGTCAGCCCGCACATAGAGGAACCCCGACCCCTTGGGAGCACACAACCACTTGTGGAAACTCCCGACGTAGTACGTCGGCGCGAGGCCCCGCACATCGACCGGAACCTGCCCCGGCGTGTGGGCACCATCGACACAGACTTCGATGCCACGATCCATCAGCGCGGGAACGATCTGGTCCATCGGGAAGATGAGGCTCGTCGCGCTGGTGATGTGCGCGAGGATCGCCAACTTGGTCTTGGGCGTCACGCACGCCATCACGGCGTCGGTGACCTGCTGGGGTGACTTGATCGGGAAGGGCACGTGCGCCTTGACGATCTTCGCACCCGTCGCGGCGCAATAGCGCTCCAACTCGTTCACGATCGACATGTACTCATGGTCGGTGATGAGGACCTCATCGCCGGGCCCAAGGTTCGCGTTCCAGATCACCGTGCGGAGGGCGACGGTGGCGTTGGGCATGGGGGCGATGTCCGCCGCCCGGCAGTTGACGAACTGCCCGATGCGCTCACGGGCCGCATCAAGCATCCTCTCCAGATCAACCTTGAAGAAGCGAACCGGATCCCGCTCCATCCGCGCCCGCACCTCGGCCTGGGTCTCCAGGACCGATCGCGGCGACGACCCGTACGAGCCGTGGTTGAGGAACGTGAGCGTCGGATCCAACGACCAGACCCGCGTCGGGAAGTTCAGACGGTCTTGCTGGGTAGTGACAACAACCGGAGAACCGACGGCGGGGAGCGTGTGTGCTGATGGCATCGCCAAATAATCGGCGCGCCAGATCAAAACGCCGCAATACCGACAGAGAAATCACGCGCGCTGGTTGGAAGCCCAACTCTGCACGTTCACCATGAAGTCCATCGAGGTATTCAACAGGGCAGATCGCCCGTCGTCTTCGTCGCCGAGCCGGCCTTCGCGGCGGCTCCGGGCTTCGCGTACCGGTCCGCACACTCTGCCGAAATCGGCGTCGCGAACTCGTACACGTTCATCTTCTTGATCGGCGGGCTGTAAATGTGCAGCGTGACGAGGTCGGTGCCCGGCGCCTGCATGTTGGCGACCTGGTGAATGTCGGGCTCGTCCGCTGCACAGACATAGCCGGGATTCATGGGAATCGAGGCCGCTGGACAGATGAGACCGGACGGCGTCAGGACAAATCGAATCTCGGTGCCTTGTCCCTCGACGACTCGAAACGCGCACGACACTCCCTTGTGGTCGTGGATGGGAGTGCAGTCGCCCGAACGCCAACACAAGGCCAGCAACTCAAACCACGGCGACTCACAAATCGTGTTTCGCCGATAGCCGCGCTGTCCAAAGACGCACGCCGGAGCGATGTCCTGACGCGCGACTTGCAACCCCGAGAGCAGATCCGACAACTTGTCCAGATCGGCCCGCCCGTTCAGGGACTCGAGGTACCGGATGACCGGGGCGAGTTTGGAGAATCGACCGGCGGCATCGGCCGGGGTCAGAGAGCCACATCCGGCCCCAGCGGGCGATTCCGTCGAACTGGCGGTGGCGGGCTCTGGGGGCATCGGAAGAGCATATCGGCAAACGAGCCCTGCCGAAAGGCGGGAAGGCCAATTCTGAGCCGATGGAGGCCGATTCTCGGCCCCCCCCATGGAAACTCTGGGGCACTGGAGACGTTTGGGCCGGATTCAGCGATTGTGCAACTTGCGCTGAGAAAAGGCGATAGACCCGGGTGGAATCACCGACAGATTGATTGGACAGGATGTTTGCCGTCTGGTATCCTATCAAGGGAATCAAAGGGTCGCCTTCGGGCGAATCTTGTTGGGGGTGCTCGCGTTCTGCGAGAGGCAATCTGGCCTTCGATTGGGGCTTCGGTCAGGAGTTCGGTCTGGGGGACAGGTCTGCGAACCAATGGAGAAGGGTCGAGTATGAAGAACATGAATCGTGCAATTCGAAACGCCTTCACCCTCATTGAGTTGCTGGTGGTCATCGCGATTATCGCGTTGCTCATTGGCATCTTGCTTCCAGGCCTGAACAAGGCGAAGTTGGCCGCCAAGTCGCTGAAGGAGCAAGCAATCGGTCATCAGATGGTCGTTGGCCAAAACTCATACGCGACAGACTCCAAAGACAAAATGATGCCAGCGGGTTGCCACTGGGCTTGGAATCACTCAGCTAACTACTTCAGTATTTTCCCAAGGAATCCGTTCCAGCCGTCCCAAGTGCTCGATGGTTCCATCACGAAAGCGTGGGGATTGTACTTCATGACCGAGATTGAGTATCCGGCCGAGGGAATGATGCTAGACAAGCCAACCTTTACCGAGTTTCGCAAGCGCGACAACACCGGAACGGGCGCGAACAGCGCGGCTTCGGCGTTTGGTTGGCACCCAAGCCTGGGCATGAATGGCGTGTACGTGGGCGGTGCATACCAGTTCGGTGCGTTCCGAGGCCAGCGTCCCGGCAACGGTCAGCCTGGGCAAGAATTCGGTGACCCAACTCCCGGCGGAAATCCCAAAGTCTCGGGTGGACAGTTCTACGTCCAGAAATTTGCGGATGTCCGCCAACCCTCTCGACTCATCTACTTCGCGTCGTCGCGTGGTGGCGATGTTGGTACGGGGGGGTGGTTCAGTTGGGGCGCGGGCAAGCCCGACACCGGTATCGTTCGTCCTGGCTATTTCCTCGTGTTGCCCCCCACCAAGCACCCAGTCGGCCGTCAGCACCTGCCCTACAACAGGCCATGGGAACTCACGGGCGCTGAATGGGGTGGCGTCAGTGGTTGGAATGCTTCCAACACTTTCGATCCAAACCGCCCACCAAGCACCTGGGGCATGATGGACATGCGGTACAGCGGACGTGCAGTCACAGCCCGCGTTGACGGAAGTGTCTTCATGGAGAGTCTTGAGACCCTTCGTGACTCAACTAAGTGGTCCAACGTCGCGGATCGTCCCGACTGGGAGTTCCCAGCAGCGGGGCAGATGAACCAGATCTTGTGGTAGAGCTCGTTTGAAGGGGCCTGCGGAAACGCAGACCCCTTTTTTTTAGACTGTTTAACACGGGCTTGCATGGAAGGCATGTCTTGGAACGCAAGAAGAAAATCATCGTGCTGGCGATCCTCGGCGTCTGCACGGTTGTCGTGATAATCTGGAACGTCATGCTCGCCAAGGGACCCTCGGGGCCCACGCTCTCACCACCCGACATTACACGAGACAGGTTGTTGCGCCTCACGGCTCAGGTGACATCGTTCGTTACGCGAGAAGGACGCTCGCCCGCCTCGCTGGAAGAACTGAACAGCCCCAACGACATTGTTGATGGTTGGAAGCAGCCGTTCCGGTTTACGTCCACGGGACAAGGCAAGAAGTTTCAATGTGAGATTCGCTCTACCGGCGCGGACACACAGCCCGACAATGAAGATGATCAAGTTTCCACCCTCAAGTTTGGCCCGGACCCCTACGGTGGAATAGGCTTTGAATCAGGAAACATCGTCCCCTCGCAACTGCCTTGATTGGGAGAAGAAGATGCGAAATGTCCGACGTGTCGCTCTGTGCGCAGGCGTTCTGGCTGCCCTTTGCTCCGTGGCCACGCGGGTCACAAAGGCACAGTTGCCATGGGCGAGTTTTTGTATCGGTTCTAACGGTGAAACAGACACTTGGTATGTCGACGGAACGGTGTCAGCCAGCGGTGCTGGGGACGCCTGGTCCAGGGCATTCAAAACTCTGCAAGAGGCCTTGACGGCGGCAGATGCGGCCCACGTACTCGACCCGAGCGCATTGATTCTGATCAAAGTTGCTGACGGAACATACTGGCCCGATTCGCTTGGAAACGATCCCGATGCGACGTTTCTTATTCGTGGTAAGACCAAGGTCCACGGCTCCTATCGTGGCAACTTAGAAGTTGGAGAGCCGGGCTCACCGGACGATCGTTTGATTCCAGATGTTCCGGTACCAGTGCTTGTTCCCCAGACGATTTTCGGAACGAGCGGAAGTTCAATCAAGCACGTGGTGACGATTGAAGATTCGTCTTGGGATAACACGACCGTCTTTCCGTCTAACCTGCAAACGCCAGCGCTCAGCGGAGTGTCTATTGGGTGTGTCGGCGTGGCGGACTATCCCGGAGCCTGCTTACTTATCAAGGGAGATGAAACTAAGTCGGTCGTTGTAGACCAGGTGGTGTTTTCTGGTTTTGCCCCAGGCAACTCAAACCCGGGAGGCGGCGCGGTCAACATCACGGGACATGACTTCCCCGCACAGTTTACCCGTTGCCGATTCTTCGCCAATACTGCCCAGACCAATGGAGGGGCTGTTCGCAATGACGGTGCGCCTGTGGCGCTCACTTTCTATCTTTGCGATTTTCGCCTGAACCTGACTTCGTTTAGCGATCAAGCGGACTCGGACCCTGACACGGCAACTGGCCGTGGACGAGGAGCAGACATCTATTCCACTGGTGGGTCATGGGTCCAGCTTTTCGCATGTCGTTTCGCTCAATCTGAATCAGTGGATGGGGCGAGCGTGTTTATTGATGATGGAACGCTGCGTGCCGTTTCTTGTGACTGGACCGAATGTTGGGGTCACACTGAGGATCCACCATCAGGCGTGCAGGCAAGGGGCGGCGCAGTGTTCACTCGGAACGACTCGAGTAGCGTCGAGGATCAGTTTGAGAACTGCACATTCGTGCAGAATTCTGCAACGGGCCAAGGCTCTTCACTTTTCCTTAATAATCCTTCGCTG
>Ga0075160_10001089_pt1 | contig 16712 bp, 12 predicted proteins | sample JI91814C2DNA_FD_70969 | JGI IMG/M metagenome (GOLD analysis project Ga0075160, IMG submission 70969) | Wastewater effluent complex algal communities from Wisconsin, to seasonally profile nutrient transformation and Carbon sequestration -... | ecosystem: Engineered > WWTP > Effluent > Algae... | reverse complement strand
GTAATGGGAATGTTAGTGGCGATTTCGCTATTCAGAAATAGTGGTTTGTTTGAGAATATTGCAAACGGAGTTTCGTTTGTTTTTGCGCATCTTGGAGTAGCTAAAGAAATCACCGATTCACTTCCTGTAGCAATGCTGCGACCCTTTAGTTCAGGTGGTTCTCGTGGATTTATGATTGATGCAATGAAACAATTTGGACCAGATTCCTTAACGGGAAGATTGAGCTGTATTTTCCAATGTAGTGCCGAAACGACTTTCTATGTGATTGCAGTATATTTTGGAAGTATCAACGTGAAAAACACACGTTATACCTTGGGTATGATGCTTTTAGTAGATTTGATTTGTGTGATTACAGCTATTTTTGTGGCGAGTTGGTTTTTTTAAAAAATGATTAATGAAATTAATTTTTCAAAACTAATTTTAGTTCGCTCAATTTTAAAAAAATGACTTGTACACGTTTTTTATCCCAAATTACGCATTAGACTTCGTTATGAAAGCTAAAAACACAATAAAAATAAATACTCACGAACTTTTTTAATTCTGGAATATATTAATATTTTAGGATTTTAAAAAGGAGTAAGTGCTTATTTTTGAAGTAGTTTTAGTTTGTAATAGATTTCTGATGCGTAATTGGGGTTTATACAAAAAATCAAACTACCAACTGCTCCCGAAGTTTCGGGATGTCCACTGACTACTTTCCTAATGCGCTTCTAACCAATTTTTACCCAAACCAATTTCCACATCTAACGGAACTGCCATTTTGAATGCGTTTTCCATTTCGTGTTTGATCATTGGTTGAATTTTTTCTAATTCGGAGTTGTGTACGTCAAATACTAATTCGTCATGTACTTGTAATAGCATTTTTGACTTCCATGTCATGCCATTGGCATCTATTTCCGATAACTTTTTGTGAATGTTAATCATTGCAATTTTGATTATATCCGCAGCAGAGCCCTGAATTGGCGCATTTACTGCATTTCGTTCTGCACCGCCACGAACAATAGCGTTGGCTGAGTTGATGTCTTTTAAATAACGTCTTCTTCCTGAAATCGTTTCCACATAACCGTTTTCTCTAGCAAAATCAACTTGCGAAGTCATAAACGATTTTAATTTTGGATACGTTTGATAATAGGCTTCAATCAATTCCGCACTTTCTTTTCGAGATAAGTTGGTTTGGTTACTCAATCCAAAAGCCGAAACACCATAAATAATTCCAAAGTTCACAGTTTTAGCATGACTTCTTTGCTCTTTTGTTACTTCTTCCAAAGGTACATTGAACACTTTTGCAGCCGTACTTTTGTGAATGTCTTCGTGATTTTGAAATGCTTTAATCATGTTTTCCTCACCACACAATGCCGCAATAATTCGCAATTCAATTTGAGAATAATCGGCAGAAAGTAGCGTGTAATTTTCATCGCGTGCAATAAATGCTTTTCTAATTTGTTTACCTCTTTCGGTACGAATTGGAATGTTTTGTAAGTTTGGATTATTCGAACTCAAACGACCAGTTGCAGCAACCGTTTGCATATAATCGGTGTGTACTCTTCCTGTTTTTTTATCGACTTGGTTTGGTAAAGCATCAATATACGTACTTTGCAATTTCACCATTTGACGCCATTCTAAAATATCACGTACAATTTGATGTTCATTTGCCAAATAACTCAACACTTCTTCGCCAGTCGCATATTGACCCGTTTTGGTTTTCTTTTGTTTTGCACCACCAATTTTTAGTTTGTCGAATAAAATATCGCCCAACTGTTTTGGAGAAGCCAAATTGAATTTCTCGCCAGCAGTTTCATAGATTTGTTGTTCAAAGGCATCGATTTCTTTTTGCATGTCAACCGACATACTTTTTAGAAACTCTACATCCAAACGAATCCCTTCTTTTTCCATATCGGCTAAAACAGGAACTAGCGGAATTTCGATTTCATCAAACAATTTTTTGGTGCCTACTTTTTCTAAAATCGGTTGGAAATGTGCTGCCAGTTGGAAGGTAATGTCAGCATCTTCAGTTGCATATTCTTTTATGTCTTCCAAAGGAACATCGCGCATTGACAATTGATTTTTCCCTTTTTTTCCAATTAAAGTTTCAATCGATTTTGGTGCATATTTCAAATATGTTTCTGACAACACATCCATATTATGACGCATATCTGGATTAATAAGATAATGCGCAATCATGGTGTCGAATAATTTTCCTTTTACTTGCATGTTGTAATTCGAAAGAATTTTCAAGTCGTATTTCATGTTCTGACCGATTTTTTCGATGGTTTCATTCTCGAAAAATGGTCTAAATTTTTCAATTAAAGTTTGCGCTTCTTCCTGATTTTCGGGAAACGGAACATAAAATCCTTTTCCTTTTTCGAAGGAGAACGACATTCCTACTAATTCTGCATTCAAAGCGTCAATTCCAGTAGTTTCAGTATCAAAACAAACCGAAGTTTGGTTTAATAAATTCTGTAACAACAATTTTACAGGCAAATCACCTTGAATAATTTGGTAAAAATGGGTTGTGTTTTCCAAAGTTGCATAATTGGAATGATTCGCTGTTGGTTCATCCGATTCGTCGCTAAAACCGAATAAATCGAATTGGTCTTCGTTTGATTTTTTAGCAACAGGTTTTTTGGTTGGTGTAGGTTGCTGATTTTCAATTTCGTTGCCATTTCCATTCCCATTTGTGTTGATTTCATCGTACTCTTTTCCTGTTCCAAACCATTTATCAAACTGCGCCTTCATTTGGCGAAATTCTAATTCCTGAAACAAAGCGTCTGTTTTTTCTACATCTGGTTTTGATAATTCGTAGTCTTCTGCATCAAAAGTTACGGGACAATCGAGTAGGATAGTGGCTAATTTTTTGGATAAAATTCCCAACTCTTTGTTGGCTTCTATTTTATCTTTCATCGCTCCTTTTAGCTGATGCGTGTTGGCTAATAAATTTTCTAAAGTGCCAAACTCGGCTAAGAATTTTTTTGCTGTTTTTTCACCAACGCCAGGTAATCCTGGAATATTATCGGCAGAATCGCCCATCATTCCCAAGAAATCAATTACTTGATCAGGACGCTCGATTTCGAATTTTTTTAAGACTTCAGGAATTCCCCAAATCTCGATATCGTTACCCATTCGAGCAGGTTTGTACATGAAAATATTTTCCGAAACCAATTGTGCAAAATCCTTATCTGGCGTTACCATGAACACTTGAAAACCTTGTTTTTCGGCTTGTTTGGCTAACGTTCCAATCAAATCATCAGCTTCAAAACCTGCTTTTTCGATAATTGGAATATGCATCGCTTTCAATAATTCTTGAATATAAGGAACGGCAATTTTAATTGCTTCAGGAGTTTCATCACGGTGGGCTTTGTATTCTTGATACATTTCAAAACGATAATCGCTTCCGCCTTTATCAAATGCTACGGCTAAATGGTCAGGTTTTTCGCGTTTAATTACGTCCATTAAAGAATTCATGAATCCCATAATGGCTGAAGTATCCATTCCTTTTGAATTGATACGAGGATTTTTTATAAAAGCGTAATACCCACGAAAGATTAGCGCGTAAGCATCAAGAAGGAAAAGACGTTTTTGTGACATTATATTGTAATTAGAATTTTTTTTGACTTATTTCTATCAAATGTCAAAAATTATTTCAAATTTTAATCAAGAAACCTAAAAAAAACTATTATAAGTATGGGTTTTATTGTTATAAAAAGTGTCGCAACATACTTATTTATAAATGAAAGGCTGTTAAAAAACCACGAGTGATTTCTAAAAAAATTTGTTCTTTTAATCAGAATAAATTCGACTTTATACTATCTGTCTTTTTAGACAACCGAGATTCGTAGTTTTTTATTATTTTACTATGTAAATTTTATTTTATTGCATATGTATCGCTCGTTTCATTAGTGTTCTCTTTACTTTTTAGTATTCTTTCAGTGGTGTTCAATGAATATTCATTTGCATTCGCAAATTTTTGTTATCGGTTATTTCATAAATTAAGAACCACACATCTCACAATCTTCAGCGCCTGCATTTTTAGCTAGTTCAATCATTGCTCTGTATTCTTCAGCTGTAATTTCTGCGGGTTCATTTAAAACTGCAATAGCTTCTACCTTCTTAACCTCAACTTTTTGCTGATGAACTTCAATTGGTTCTGTTTTTTTATCGTTATTTAATGTAAACTTAATTGCATCAACCGCAGATTTAGTTCGTAAATAATACATACCCGTTTTTAACCCAGATTTCCAAGCATAGAAATGCATCGAAGTTAATTTGGCATAATTCGCATCTTGCATAAACAAGTTCAACGATTGCGATTGGTCAATAAAATAGCCTCTTTGACGGCTCATATCAATAATATCTTTCATAGACATTTCCCAAACCGTTTTGTACAATTCTTTTAAATCGGAAGGAATTCTTTCGATACTTTGAATCGAGCCATTGTGGCGCATGATTTCTTGCTTCAAATTTTCGTTCCATAATCCTCTATGAACTAAATCGTTCAATAAGTGTTTATTTACCACGATAAATTCTCCCGAAAGCACTCTTCTTGTATAAATATTAGAAGTATATGGTTCGAAGGCTTCATTATTTCCTAAGATTTGAGAAGTAGAAGCAGTTGGCATTGGCGCTACTAACAATGAATTTCTTACACCAAAAGTCATTACTTCTTTTCTTAGACTTGCCCAATCCCATCGACCAGAAAGTTCTTCGTCTTTTAATCCCCAGAGATTGTATTGGAATTCTCCTTTTGAAATTGGTGATCCTTCAAAAGTTGAATAGGGTCCTTCTTCTTTGGCCATTTCCATAGAAGCGGTTACGGCAGCGAAATATAAGGTTTCAAAAATTTCTTGATTTAATTTTTTAGCTTCATCACTTGTAAAAGGCATTCTCAACAAGATAAAAGCATCTGCTAAACCTTGTACTCCTAATCCAACTGGACGATGCCTCATATTTGAGTTTTCTGCCTCAATAACAGGGTAATAATTTCTATCGATGACTTTATTTAAGTTGCGAGTCACACGTTTTGTTACGTTATACAACAAATCGTGGTTGAATGTGCCATTTTCAACAAACATTGGTAACGAAATAGACGCCAAGTTACATACTGCTATTTCGTCTGCTGAAGTATATTCTATGATTTCGGTACATAAATTAGAGGAACGAATGGTTCCTAAATTCTTTTGGTTTGATTTTCTATTCGCTGCATCTTTGTACAACATATAAGGTGTTCCTGTTTCAATTTGAGACTCAAGAATTTTTTCCCATAATTCACGTGCTTTGATGGTTTTTCGTCCTTTTCCTTGTGCTTCATAAGAAGTATATAAGACTTCAAAATCTTCTCCATGAACATTGTCTAGTCCAGGGCATTCGTTTGGGCACATTAACGTCCAAGAGGTATCTTCTTCTACGCGTTTCATGAATAAATCGGAAGTCCACATAGCGAAGAATAAATCTCTTGCCCGCATTTCTTCTTTACCTGTATTTTTTTTCAAATCTAAAAATTCAAAAATATCGGCATGCCACGTTTCTAAATAAATAGCGAAACTTCCTTTACGTTTTCCTCCACCCTGATCAACATAACGAGCAGTATCGTTGAAAACCCGCAACATTGGAACAATTCCATTTGAAGTTCCGTTTGTACCACGAATGTATGAACCCGTTGCACGCACATTGTGAATTGCCAAGCCGATTCCTCCAGCTGATTGCGAAATTTTTGCAGTTTGTTTTAAAGTGTCATAAATTCCATCAATACTATCATCTTTCATTGTTAACAAGAAACAAGATGACATTTGAGGTTTTGGAGTTCCTGCGTTAAATAATGTTGGTGTAGCATGTGTAAAGAACTTTTTAGACATTAATTCATAGGTTTCAATAACCGCATCTAAATCGTTTAAATGAATTCCGACTGAAACTCGCATTAACATGTGTTGTGGTCGTTCTACAATTTTTCCGTTGATTCTTAATAAATATGATCGCTCTAAAGTTTTGAAACCAAAATAATCGTAATTAAAATCGCGAGTATATATAATATGAGAATCTAAAAATTCTGCATTGGCTTGGATTACATCATATACCTCATCCGAAATCAAAGGTGCTGCTTGATTGGTTCTTGGATTTACGTAGTGGTACATTTCACCCATCGTTTCCGAGAATGATTTGTTGGTATTCTTATGGAGGTTAGAAATTGCAATTCGAGCTGCGAGTTGGGCATAATCTGGGTGTGTAACCGTCATGGAAGCTGCGGTTTCTGCTGCTAAATTATCTAATTCTGAAGTGGTAACACCGTCATATAATCCTTCAATTACACGCATTGCCACTTTAACAGCGTCTACCATGTCATTTAATCCATAACATAGTTTTTTAATTCTGTCCGTGATTTTGTCAAACATTACTGGCTCCTTATGGCCATCTCTTTTTACTACATACATAAGTTTTTAAAATTTTGAAAACAGACAATCCCTTCTCTACTTTCGGTTAATATTAATGAACTATAGTGCGAGTCTCCCGACATTTTATAGCACTCTATTTTATGAAACATATAGAAACATAGATAGAATTTAAAAAGATTTTATAGTTCATTATGAATACACATAGCGTTATATCAACTTAAAAAAGTAAAACGCTTTAAATTCATTAAAAAACAATCCTATTTTTGTCTATGTGTTTTTATATTTATTTAGAAATCAGCGTCGAAGCTAATTTTACTTGCTTCTGAATCTGAATTCATTACTCCTGCTTTTTGGTACTCTCCTACACGCTTTTCAAAGAAATTTGTTTTTCCTTGTAACGAAATCATGTCCATAAAATCAAACGGATTTGACGAATTATACACTCTGTCACAACCTAATTCTACTAATAATCTATCGGTTACAAATTCCAAATATTGTGTCATTAAAGTGGCGTTCATTCCTATTAAACTTACTGGCAATGACTCTGTAATGAATTTTCTTTCAATATCTAAAGCGTTGGTTAAAATTTCTGTTATTCTAGCTTTTGGCACTTTATTTATGATGTGATGTGTGTGTAAATGCACAGCGAAATCACAATGCATTCCTTCATCACGCGAAATTAATTCATTAGAAAATGTTAATCCTGGCATCAATCCACGTTTTTTCAACCAATAAATAGAACAAAATGATCCTGAAAAGAAAATTCCTTCCACTGCCGCAAAAGCAATTAAACGCTCTGCAAAACTTGGCGATTCAATCCATTTTAAAGCCCATTCTGCTTTTTCTTTAATTGCAGGAAAAGTTTCAATAGCATGAAACAACTTGTATTTTTCAGCTTCATCTTTTACATACGTATCTATTAATAATGAATAAGTTTCACTGTGAATATTTTCCATCATAATTTGAAAACCATAGAAAAATTTGGCTTCTGGATATTGTACTTCACTTACAAAATTTTCAGCTAAATTTTCATTTACTATTCCATCAGAAGCGGCAAAAAAAGCTAAAATATGCTTGATGAAATATTTTTCGTCTTTGTTTAATTTATTATTCCAATCGTTTAAATCAGTGTGCAAATCAATTTCTTCTGCGGTCCAAATGCAGGCTTCTTGTTTTTTATACCATTCCCAAATATCTTGATGTTTGATAGGAAAAATTACAAATCGATCTTTATTTTCTTGTAAAATTGGTTCTACTATTGACATAGTTATTTAATTTATATAGGGGTTAACGATTGGTTAAATTGATATATTTGAAGATTACAAAGTTTGTCATTTGAAATGAAAAATGAAAGGCAAACTTATTCACAATTAGAGCAAGTTTTTAACAAACAAGTTTTTTTGTCAGTAAATTAATATAGGTTTTTAAAGCATTGATTATCAATAATTTAAAAACAAATAAAACAAGTGTTAAAACCTTGTAAGCATTTGAAAAATCAACTGCTCACAACGATTTTTATACAATAAAAAAAAGTATTATTTTTTTAACTCTTTTGCTACTTTATCTAATTCGTCAAACCATTGTTGTCCGAATTTTCTAATTAGTGCTTCTTTCACAAATTGATAGACCGGGACTCCTAATTCTTCCCCTAAAGCACATGCATCTGAACAAATATGCCATTTATGAAAATTAACTGCTGAAAAATCAGAATATTCTTTTATTCGGATAGGATATAAATGACAAGAAACTGGTTTTTTCCAATCTATAATGCCTTGGTTATAAGCTTGCTCAATTCCACAGAGTGCTGTTTTTCCGTCAAAAATTACATACGCGCAATCTTTTCCTTCAATAAGAGGCGTTTCTAATTCTCCAAAATCTGACACCACGTGCGTACCTTGTTCTTCAATGACTTTTATTCCTTCAGGGCGAAGAAAGGGTTTTACTTTTGGGTAAATTTCAGCTAAAATTTTTGTTTCTACTTCATCTAAAGGCGCACCAGCATCGCCATCTATACAACATGCACCTTTACAAGCCGACAAATTGCAAATGAATTCTTTTTCTAAAATTTCTTCTGAAACGATGGTTTTATTTAACTGAAACATGTTGGGTATATTTAAAGTTCAAAGGTACGATTTTGAAATTAGAAATTAGAAATTAGAAGTTTTGGAACACAGTTAAATATAAAGGATTATGAATTTAAAATCATTATGATACCTCATACTTTTTATATTACAAATTAATTAAATGCCAAAAAAATTTCTGGACCACTTTTAAGCGAATTTGTTAATATACCTATTTTTGGAGTTACTATTTATAGTGATGGCATACCGTTTGCATTTTCTGACCAAGATGGAAAATTTGAAATTGAAGACACCTCTCAAATTAAAGAGCTAACATTTTCTCATTTAGTTTTTACAGAACATTTTTTTTTAAGTTTATGATTTTAAAAGTGAAAATCAATTAGTCTATTTAGTTGAAAAAGCTACGCTATTACATGAAATAGTAGTAATTAGCACAAAAAACCCGTTAACTCTAAACTATGGTATCAAAAAAAGTGCTAAAAATTTTATTGAAAATTATAAAGTCAACACCATACTATGCTAATACCACAGCGAAACAAATTATTATGGAAAATAATGTTTACAAAAGTTATTTAGAAATTGATGGAGCTATTACAAAATTTTGTTCCAAAAAAAAACATTTTTCAATATGCTTACATAATATCACGAGAATTCAGAAAAAATGTTGAGCAATTAAATCCCAAAGATTATATTTTAAAATACAAAGAAATGTTCAATTATTTTGGATCAGATTACTTTAGAGGAAGCTTTTTTTTAATTTTCAATCACCGAATTTATCCCCCCCCCCATTATTTAAAAAACACAAACACACCTAATAAAAAATTAGAAAATGTTGAGATTGATGGAAATGAATACTATCCAATTCAATTTAAAAAAAAAGAATTAATGTTGGTAGAGATTTATTCAATATATATGGCGAAATGTTAATTTTTAACGAGGACTTCTTCATTATAAAACACAAAGTAAGTTTTTATTTTGATAAAATTACCTCAAATGAAATTACATATCTTAAAGTAAAAATTGATACTAAAGACAAAAAGATAGGAAAAAATGATGCAACTGTAACCTTAAAAACAAATGGTTTAAGAAAATTTTATTTACATGAGGTAGATTTTGAAGTCATAAAATAAGTGTAAAAAACCCCAAACTCATATTTTGAATTTTGAATTTTTTGGTTTTAGAATCGGTAACCAACAGTTATTCCTACTCTTCCAATTAATTCATAATCTCTATCATCATATTGATTGTTGAATAAATTTCTCCCAACTCCTGCATTAATTTCTAATAATAAGCCTTTCTTGGTCACCCATTTTCCACCGATACCAATCCCTAAAGCAAAATCAGTTAAGGTTTTAGGCTCAAACGTATAAAAAGTACCGTTTTCATTATAAATGTAATCATCAACATTATTTAACATTCCAAAAGCTTCGCCAAAAAATCCTGCTGCAGGTTTTTTACCAAAATAGTAACGATAATAACCTGTAACAGCATAATTAATATCCCAATTTTCTCTGTCAAAAGGCATATTTATAGAAACGCCTACCCCAGATTCTTCACTTAAAATTCTTTCGTAAGAAAAGTCAAAACTTCCTAAAACCAAAAATAAAGCGTTTCCTTTTAATTCATTTTTATTAAAATCGATATTTGGTTCAGTATCTTGAGCAAAACTCATCGTTGTAATTATAAGCGCAAATAGATAAATAAATTTTTTCATAGAAAATATTTTTAGAAATGTAAAAATAAGGATTTTTGAAAATCAAACTTTGTATTTGATAAAAATTTAACACTATTGAGTTAAAGCATTCCAACCTCTTGCTTTCAACTCAATCTTTGTATTTGTTCTGGTTACTAAGTGCATTCCTTTGCTGGCGTGTGTCATGTGCCCAATAACCGTGAAGTTTGGATTGCCTTTGATTTTATCGAAATCTTCCATTTTTATTGTAAACAACAATTCATAATCTTCGCCGCCACTTAAAGCTATGGTAGTGATGTCTAAATTAAATTCTTCGCAAACATGAATCAACTGCGGGTCAACTGGAATTTTCTCTTCGTATAAATTACAACCTACATTAGATTGCTTACACAAATGTAAAATTTCTGAAGATAATCCGTCGGAAATATCAATCATTGCGGTAGGTTTTACTTCAAGTTTTTCAAATAATGTTTTTAAATCGGTGCGTGCTTCGGGTTTAAGTTGGCGTTCAATTAAATAGGTATAAGGTTCTAAATCGGGTTGATTGTTTGGGTTCACCTGAAACACTTGTTTTTCACGTTCTAAAATTTGTAATCCCATATAAGCTGCGCCAATATCACCAGAAACTACTAATAAATCGGTAGCATTTGCTCCATTTCTGTAGACAATATCGTCTAAATTTGCTTCACCAATTACAGTAATACTAATGATGAGTCCTTTTTGCGAAGAAGTCGTATCACCACCAATTACATCTACATTGTATACTTTTGATGCCATAGTAATTCCGTCAAATAATTCTTCTAAAGCTTCCAAGGGAAAACGATTTGAAACCGCAATTGAAACGGTAATTTGTGTTGGCGTGGCATTCATAGCGCAAATGTCGGAAATGTTAGTAACCACCGATTTATAGCCCAAATGTCGCAAAGGCATATATCCTAAATCAAAATGAACACCTTCGACCAAAATATCTGTTGAAATTACTACTTTTTTTGAACCAAAATCCAACACAGCACCATCATCACCAATACTTTTTAAGGTTGATTTTTGGTTAACCGTAAAATGTTTAGTTAAGTGTTCAATTAAACCAAATTCGCCTAATTGTTCTAAACTGGTTCTTGATTGGTCTTTATTTTCTAACATGGTATTTTTTGCAAAAGTACGGTTTTATTGTGACACAAAGTAGCGCAAATTTATTCACAAAGTAGCGCAAAGTTTTTGTTTTAAAATCAGTTTTAATACATCTTTTTAAGTTTTTCAAGTAATTTTTTTAAACCTCAGTGTGTTTCTGTGTTACTTTGTAAATCTCTGTGTAATAACTCTTAACTTCCATCTTCCAACTCATTAAGTTTCTCATAAATCAAACTCATTTCAAAACCTTTTCGCAATAAAAAATCTACAAATTTTTTGTTTTTCTTTTGTCCATTTCGTTCGGTAATGTTTTCCCAATTTTTTTCAGCTAATGTATGAAAATTGGCTAAATAAGTAGCTTCAGGAATTTCTTTTAAAGCAATTTCTATGATTTTTGATGAGATATTTCTAAACTTTAATTCATTGATAATACGATTTTTTCCCCAAGATTTATAATTGTGTTTGCCTCGAACAAAACTTTGTGCAAATCTTTCTTCATTGATGAAATTATTTTCTATAAGGTAAATTAAAATTTGTTCTTTTTCTAAAGTGGAAATTTTAAATGAATATAATTTTTCTTCTACTTCTTTGTAACAACGTTCTTGATAGGCACAATAATATTCTAATTTGCTTTTAATTTGTTGAAAAGTGAAAGTATGTAAATAGTTGTTTTCCAAATTTTATCAATTGAATAATGAATATCTTACAGCAAAAATACATAAAAGTAACATTAATCCGTTTTGTCAATTTGAATTACATTTGCAACAAAATAAATCACTTGAATTCAAAGTATAACATAATTATTATAGGTGGTGGCGCTGCTGGATTTTTTACCGCGATAAATATTGTAGAAAAAAATCCAAAATTAAAAGTGGCTATTCTTGAGCGAGGAAAAAGCGTTTTAGAAAAAGTACGCATTTCTGGTGGTGGACGATGTAATGTTACACATGCGTGTTTTGTGCCAAATGATTTGGCGAAGTTTTATCCTCGTGGCGAACGTGAATTAAAAGGACCTTTTAACCAATTTTGTTCTGGAGATACAGTAGAATGGTTTGAAAAACATGGAGTAGAACTTAAAATTGAAGACGATGGAAGAATGTTTCCGGTTTCCAATTCTTCTCAAACTATTGTCGAATGTTTTTTAAAAGCGACTCAAAAACTAAAAATTGATGTTTTAACGGGTCATAGTGTTCAGGAATTGTTCAAATTTAATAATTATTGGAAAATTTCAACCAATCAAGAGGTTTTTATCTGTCAAAAAGTGGTAATGACTACTGGAAGTAATCCAAAAATTTGGGAGTTATTACAAAATTTGGGACACACTATTGTTCAACCCGTTCCATCATTGTTTACTTTCAATATTAAAGATGTTCGAATCAAAGATTTAATGGGACTTTCTGCCATGGCAACAGTAAAAGTCAAAAAGTCTAAGTTAGAAGCATCTGGTCCTTTGTTAATTACACACTGGGGCATGAGCGGACCAGGAATTTTGAGACTTTCGGCTTGGGGAGCTCGAGAATTAGCTGATAAAAAATACCAGTTTGCTATTCAAGTCAATTGGTTAAACGAAACTACTTTTGATGTAGCACTTGACTTGTTGAAAAATATCAAAGAAGAAAATGCAAAGAAATTAGTGTCAAAATATGCACATTTTGAATTGCCAAAACGACTTTGGGAAAATCTAACTAAAGCATCCGGTATTTCGGAAGAATTAAAATGGGCGGATGTAAATAAGAAGCAAATGATATCGTTTATTGAACAACTTGTATATGGCGAATTTCAAGTTACCGGAAAAAGCACATTTAAAGAAGAATTCGTTACTGCTGGTGGCATCGATTTAAAGGAAGTGAATTTTAAAACCATGGGTAGTAAACTGTTATCAAATGTTTACTTTGCAGGTGAAATTTTAAACATCGATGCGATAACAGGTGGCTTCAATTTTCAAAATGCTTGGACAGGAGGTTTTATCGTTGCAAACACTATAGCATCGTTTGAACCATAGCGGTGTAATTAACCATTTTGATTTTATCCATAAGCGATTGTAAAGCATCTTGTTCAGCTAATTCTGTGCTGGAACCAATTCCAATTACGTTGTGAATTGTTTCTTGATATACAATATGGCCACTTTTATTTGTAATTTTTATTCTACTTTCTAGTTTTGTAGAGATTTTACCGTTTACTTGTAAGTTTTCAACTTTTTTGTTTTCTATTGTAATTGTAAAATCTTTCTTAGCATTTTTTGAAGCTAAAGTAAAATAATCTGCTGCGAACAATTCAAATAATTCGTCTTCTAAAGCATTTAGGGTTTTTCTATTTTTTTCTATTAAAAAAATATCAATTTCAACTGTAGGTAATTTTTTAGTAACGGTTAATTCGAATTTTTTTGATTGGTAATTTTCAAATATTTTTTGCACCACACGGTTTTGACTTATGTTTTTAACTAATGAATAGGTGTCTAGTAGAATGTTGATTTTTTCCAAATTATTTTTGCTACAATTTCTATGTACAATTAAAGTAATATTACCATTGCTATCGGAAATTAAATCAAGTTTTTGTCCAGGTTGCCAAGTGTAAAATACTGAAACAGGAATCATACTTAGTGTTTTGTTTTGCAATACAACAGTAATAGGTTGTATATAGATTTCTTTTGGGTCAGAAGGGTGTTTTATGTTAAGTTGTTTTACAGGAAATAATATTTCGATTTTATTTAAATTAGAAAAAATGGTATTCATTAATAGACTTACATAAGGCTTTTCAATTTGATTTTCTGTAAATCGTAAGTCTTCATTTAAAAATTCGCTAATATCTTCTAAAGCTAAAATTTGTTGTTTTATAGCTTCTGAAAAATCTTTTTCACTGGTTAATTTTTTGGCATAATTGAATTTAAAAATGGAAGCGCCCAATGCTTTATTAATTCTATCTTTTCGTAATTGTTGGTGTTTTTGTTTTGACAAACTTAAATAAGTGTAATAATAATGTTCTGTCTCAAAAACATCAACCACATCATATCCTTCTAGATAAGCAGCGCTTGAAACCATACTATTCATGCGATAAAACTCATTAAACGTAGTATCGTATTGAAAAACATTTAAGGAATTATTACTAGAAACCGTAACAGAAATGCTGTTTGAGATTTCAGTAAGTGCCATTTTTTGAGCTTTTTCTCTATAATCTGATGATGTTTTTGGCGCCATTCCAATACCAATATAATTGAAATTACTCAACGGTGTTTTTACTACCCATTCTGGAGCATTTTCTAAAACAGTTGAATTATTTTTAGAACTTCCACAAGCCAAAAAAAGAAAAAAACTCACCAATAAAACGATATGCTTAATCATTATTCTTCAGGATTAAAAAGTAAAATTTCAGTAACTATTTGCTTTCTAAAATCGTTTAATAAATTATCAACGAGTTGCTGGTTATTAATTTGTTCGCTAGTTTGAAATAATGTTTGTAATTTTTTATAATTCGAATCGTCTCTAATAATTTTATTGGCATTCACTCGTGTTGGATAAATCATTTTGAAATTTGAATTATTGTTTCGTGCATAGTGTAACTCTTGTTTTTCATTTTTTTGAATCGTTTTTTGCAGTAAAATTTTACCACTAGTAATTTCAACTAACCGATAAGTAATACTTGATTGTAGCGTACTTCTTTTTTGGTACTCTTTGTAAACTACTGCTTTTTCTACTAACGAATCGGCTCCGTTTTTTGCTTTCATCTTATTCATTTCAATTCCATTTACATCAAAACTTCTTAAAGGCGCTTCCTCAAATTGATATTGATTGATGTGAATTGTTAAAACAGCTTTAGCATTAGTTTTTAAATATGAATTAGCGATGTAACGTGTTAATTGCAAATTGTTTCTATTTGATTCTCCAATTTTATAATATGGTGAAGCAATGTTGTTACTTCCTTTGATGATTTTTACAAAAGGGTTTTTACTAGATAAGATATCTTCAATTACAGCATTTTGAATGTTATTTTCAAATCCATTCGAATTTCTAGCGCGATATGATTCAACAATTATAGGATATTCCGCACATTCCAAAGCTTGATATTTTAATTCATCTGAATTTTTATATGCATCAAAGTTTTGAATCATTTTATCTAAGTCAAAAAAAGCAGTTCGGCATTTTTTAATTTTTAAATCTTTTACAGCTTTTCGATAAATAGGCTCGCAGGAAGACTCTTTGTAAAGATTTTTTACATCTAAATAATTAATATTAATATTTTTTACTTGCTCAAAAGCCAATGCAGCTTCTTTGAAGTTTTCTTGCATTAAATAGTAACTTCCTTCTTTATAGCGTTCATTGAGAGCTTGTTGTAATTTGTTTTTTACATCTTTATAATTGGGATCACGTGTGTAAACTTCATTCCATTTTTGGTATGCTGTAATATATTTTTTTTCTCCAAAAAGCTGAATCCCATAAAGATAAATAGGTTCGTTTATTGCAATACTAAGTTGTTTAGAAGTGTCTTTATAATTAGGATTAAAACGAGAAATATCATTAAAAATATTTTCTGCTTCTGTAAATCTTTGTTCAGAAAGGTATTTAATGCCTAAATCATATTGCCCAATTAAATATTGGTCTAAATTTTTTGTGTAGATTGCTTTTGTTTGTTGATCAATATCCAAATTCTTAGTAAAAGTATTCACTTGATTAACAAATGTATTTAAGTTATAATATTCATTTACAACATCTTCTTTGTTTCCTTTTTCGTTTTTATTAGCAATAGAAAAAGCCGTTTCTGAAATGTGTAATTGCGCACTTCTTCTCAAAGCATTTTCAATTTCTGGAAGATTTGATTTTCGATATAAAACGCTTAAATACAATTCAGAAGCTTGCTTAAAATTACCTAATTTTTCCATTTCGGCACCTTTTTTTAAGGTCGAGTTTTTTACACTACAAGAAAAAAGAATTAGAAACAATAGGGCAATAAAATATTTTGGAGTAAAATTCAATTTCATAAATTGGCACGTATTTTGTAAAAAAAGTTATTGATTAAGGGACAATTTTAAAACAAAAATAACAAACAAACGTTTTTTTTAGTTGTTTTTTTTGTTAATATTGGCAAATATTTCAAATTTGATACCAAAAATAAGTGTTTAACAATAATTATACAAAAATGAAAAAAATTACAATCATGAGAAATACAATTTTAGTAGGTTTATTAGTGCTTAGTGCAGCTTCTTGTAAAAGTAAAAAAGAAGAAAAACCAGTAGATGTTCCTAAAGGAGAGGTTAAAGTGGAAGTATTGTGCAGTGGTCCAAAATATTTTACAGATAAAGATTTTTTTAGAGCAAATAGTGTTGGAGAAAGTCCTGATCAAGCTAACTCAAAAAGAATGGCATTAAGTAATGCGCGTTTAGAATTGGCTGGACAAATTGAAGTAACTTTAAAAGCCGTTATCGATAACTATTTT
>Ga0075160_10001085_pt1 | contig 16742 bp, 13 predicted proteins | sample JI91814C2DNA_FD_70969 | JGI IMG/M metagenome (GOLD analysis project Ga0075160, IMG submission 70969) | Wastewater effluent complex algal communities from Wisconsin, to seasonally profile nutrient transformation and Carbon sequestration -... | ecosystem: Engineered > WWTP > Effluent > Algae... | reverse complement strand
ATTCCTGATTCGAAAATGAGTGCAGGAAAAATGCAAGTAGTCAACAAAAAAGAAAAGTTAAATGTTCTAGTCATGGGCGGCTCGCAGGGTGCCAGACAAATCAACAATATGGTCATTAGCTCCATGAATAATCCTGAGATTGCAAAGAACTTCAGCTTTCGACTTTTAACCGGAACTTCTCTCTATGATGAAGCAAAAGCAAAATCAGCAAAGTCAGCGGATATTATCTCTTATTCGGAGAATATGAAAACGCATTATGAATGGGCAAATTTAGTCATAGCAAGATCAGGCGCGGGAGTGATTTCTGAGTGCGCACTCTATGCACTTCCGCAAATTCTAATTCCATATCCGTATGCCGCTGATAATCATCAGGTGGCCAATGCAAAGTATTTCGAAGACAACGCTGGTGCATGGGTTCTCAATCAAAAAGATGAAAGCAATTCTAAATTAATGGAAATACTTCTAAGCATTGCAAAGAACAGAGAGCAACTCGTTGCTATCACTGAGAAATCTTTGCAGTGTGCTCGGGTCAATGCGGCTAACAATACAGTTAGATATTTTTTTAAAGAGTAAGCCTTGAAAGACAAGAAACCTTTTTTTATTGGAATAGGAGGATCTGGAATGTCCTCCCTCGCTCATATACTACTCGATCTAAAACTGGAAGTCAAAGGATATGATAAGGCTAATACAGATACTCTGCGTAAATTGGAAATGCGTGGAGCAAAGATTACCCACGATCCAGAATCAGTAAGTCTAGATTCTATTGATTATGTAGTCTATTCGAGTGCAGTAAAAGAAACCCATCCAATTTTTAAAAAAGCACTTGATGAGCACAAAACACTTGTTCACCGCTCCGAGTTACTCCACGAATTATTCTCTAAAAAATTTTCTATTGCAGTGGCAGGCTCTCACGGAAAGACAACCACTACGGCAATGACAGGTCAAATTCTATTAGAGGGAACACAAAGACCTGCTATTATGCTCGGCGGTGAAGTTGGTTTTTTAAATGATAGAGGTGGTAAGTGGGATAACGGCAAATGGGGTGTATACGAATCCGATGAATCCGATGGGACTTTTTTAAATCATAAAGCAGATATAAAAATTGTAACAAATATCGACAACGACCATTTGGATCATTATAAGACAGTAGAGAATCTACACGAAGCATTTGCAAAATTTATACACAATAAAAAAAGCTCTACAGCCATTGTATATATTGGTGATGCAGGTGTGGAAGCTGCCATTGACTTATTAGAAGATTCAAAAAACATCATTGGCTATGTTGAAACGTCACGCGCAACATCTCTTGCAGCAAAATTCCCTGAAATCAAAATAGAGCCTTTCGAAATCTTCGACAATGAATTAAGTTTTTATCGAAACGGAATGTTAAAAAGGATAAAACTTCCCTTTGCAGGAGATCACTATCTAAAGAATGCGTTTGCTTCCTTGCTCGCAGCAGAAATTGCAGACTTAGAGATTGATCGCATTCTAGAAACTCTTTCGCAGTATAATGGTGTTAAGCGTAGGCTAGAGCATTTAGGAACTTTAAATAATATTCATGTTTACGATGATTATGGTCATCATCCAACGGAGATTCTAGCAGTCATTCAATCCATTAAAAGAATGCGACCTGTTGGTGCAAAATGCTGCATTATCTTTCAACCACATCGGTATACAAGAACAAGGGACCACTATATAGACTTCGCAAAAGCGTTAGACGATAGCGATATCCTTTTTTTACTCCCAATCTATTCGGCGGGAGAAACTCCAATCGAAGGAATCGCAACGGAGCTAATCTATGATAACCTCACCATCAAAGATCGAACAATCTTACTTACAGGAGAGATCGAAAGAGATGTTACTATTATCAAAAAATATATCCTTTCGGGAGATTATCTTGTTAGCCTCGGTGCAGGCAATGTGCGCGATTGGGCTGAAAAGTTTTTGAAGTAACGCCAATGAACGAAGAAGAAAGCATTCATCACAAACCAAGTTCAGTCGGACAGGACTGGCATCATCTCAATTGCTTTGGTTGTGGACCTGAGAACTCTCACGGACTGCACGCAGAATTTCCATTCCATCACGAAACAGGCGAAGTTAGATTTAAGTTTACATTTGAAAAGTTTTATGAAGGTGCGCCGGGTTATGTGCATGGAGGAATTCTTGCAGCACTCTTAGATGAAGCGCAGGGTGTTACCTGTTTTCACGCAGGACATTTTGTAATGACAGACCAGCTCTTTGTGAAATACGATAAAGCCTGTCCACTCGGCGAAGAAGTAGAATGCAGAGCATGGATTACAATTGCAAAGAATAAAAGGCTTTATACAAAGGCTACTATTACTTCGCCTCTCACGGGTGACGTATTCGCTACATCCAAAGCGAGATGGTATAACATGAAAGAAAAAATCTTCATGAGGATGTTCCACCGTTCTCCCCTTAAGATGGAACGCCTAAAAAATATTCTTGAATTAAATAAAAAGCGCGGCAAAGAATTACGTAAGAAACTAAGAAAAGACTTGCCGCAGAGACGCCGAAACGCAGAGGTAAAAGAGAGTTAACCACGAAGGACACGAAGGACACGAAGCGATGCACTGAGCTTGCCGAATGTGACAAGACAGAATTCAATCCTAAACCCCTTCGTGAATTTCGGGCTCGGAGTTTATGCTGAGCCTTGCCGAAGTATGGTGAAAAATTCTTACCTTAATGACATTGAGCGACGTCGGGAATTTCTACTTCTTGAGATCCCCGACAAAAGATCTCGGGGATGACACCCTCTTTTCTCTGTGTCTCCGTGACTCTGTGGCAAACCTTCTTTACAACTTCTCTACATCCGCGAATTCTTTCATTCTAGAAATATTTGCAAGTGCAATTGATTTACTGTCAATATTAAATTCATCTGCATGTTTTAAACGTTTAGCGTTGTCTTCGCCTTCTAACATAGACCCAGTCTTTTCTAAATGAATGCCGGCTAACACTCGAGTAGCCACTTCCACAAGTTCGACTGAAAAACTATCACGCACTTCCGATGATTTGATGTCTTTGTATGCACTAATTGCTTCTTCTAAGGATGCGAACAAGGATAGAATTCGTGCAGATGGTGAAAATAAAGAAAGCTCATTTAATAAATACTTTCTAAAATGTCCCGTTGCGCTCATACCTGAAACAATTCCTCCAATTGCCGCCATTACTTGAATCTGCGTTGTTCCGTCATAAATGGAAGTAATTCTTGCATCTCTATAAATTCTAGCTATATCATAGTCTTCTGTAAATCCAGAGCCACCGTGAATTTGTAATGCGTCATACGCAATACGATTGCACATTTCAGAGCAATAATACTTAGAGACAGGAGTAAGTAAATCGGCAAGCTTCATCCAGTGGCGAACTTCCTCATTATTGGAAATTTCTTTGTCCGTTTTTCCTTCTTCTCGCAAATGTTCCATTTTCCAATAATACATATCTACAGTTCGTCCTCCTTCTAGAGTCAAACAGCGCATAGCCATGATTTCGCGCTCCATGCGTCGAAGCATTTTTTTTATAGCAGGAATTTCTTCTATTGGTTTTCCGAATTGTATTCGAGTAGAGGCAAAAATTTTTGCTTCTTCGAATGCGGCAGTCGCCATACCTACTCCCTGTGCAGCAATTCCCATTCGCGCTCCATTGAGCATACCCATTGTATACCGCACAAGACCAAATCCTTCCTCGCCTATGAGAAGTGCGGGAGTATTCTCGAAGACTACTTCACAGGTAGGCGAAGCATGAAGCCCCATCTTTTTTTCGATGCCTGCAATTTGAATGTCTTTACTTTGAACAAGAAAAAAGGAGAGTCCTCGAGCTCCTGCACCACCGCTGCGAGCAAGTGTTAAAATAATGGAAGGAGTCTCTCCAAGTCCACAGGCTTGGGTAATAAATCTCTTAGTTCCGTTTAATTCCCATTTGCCGTCACCAGTCTTAATTGCCTTCGTTGTAATATTCGGAAGATCAGATCCATGGTTAGGCTCTGTTAGTCCCATCGCTGCACAAAACTCCCCTTTCGCCATGCGTGGGATCCATTCGTTTTGCATTTCTTTCGATGCAATCCTTTCTAGTATCTCGCCTAAATTAACACACCCAAATGCAATTGCAAAACTTGTATCGACTCGATATAGAATTTCTCCCATCAATGCTCTAACGGTAAATGGTAAACCGAGACCACCGAACTTACGCTGAAATCCGTAAGCTTGAATTCCGGCTTCTTTGGCTTTGTTCACGGAATCAATCATTTCTTTTGGATGAGTGACTACTCCATTATTATACTCCGTGCCTTTTAAATCCATTGCTTTGACATGCTGCGAAACATAATTTCCGGTAACGTCACCCACAGCATCTAAAATCGTTCGATAGTATTCTAGTGCTTCCTCTAAATTATTAGGAGCTGTCGCATAAAGCTCATTACCCGTTTCAGAATATTTATTGGCGTCATTAAAATTGTTTTCATAAACAGGCACTATTTCATTCCATGGAATGAATTTATCGAAATGTTGCAGTATATCAATATTAGAACTAAAGTAGTTTGACTTAATCATATTATTTCCTTTGAATCAAATTCTTGAAGTATAACAAGGATTGTAAATCTTTTTAATTAAGAAAAGGCAAAATATAAATTGACTAGAATTTTTTCCCATTAATTAAATTAATGGAATAGAAATAAAGGAGACCAACCATTGAAAGAGTTTACCCTAAAACAACTATACGAGCTAATCCCGAATTCAAAAATTTTGAACGCGGAAAATCCTGAATCTGTGAGATTCACATCTGTAGCACCACTGAATGCGAACCAAGACCAATTCATTTCTTACCTGTCAGCTAAATCACATTTGGCAGAAGCAAAAAAAACTAAGGCTACTGCTCTTATTGTCAATGAAGAAATTTCAGGAAGTATCTCTAATTATCCCCTCCTAGTAGTAGACAATGTAGATATTCAACTGGCAAAAGTTTTGGAACTCATATATCCTTCTCCCAAACCCAATGGTGTAATTGCGGAAACTGCCGTTATCCACAAATCAGCAAAGATAGGACAAGGCACAAGCATCGGTCACTTTGTTGTAATTGGAGCAAATTCCCAAATTGGAGAGAATAGTATTCTAGAAGATGGGGTCAAAATAGGAGAGAATGTTACAATTGGAAGCAACGCCCGCATTGGTATGAACTGTGTCTTTCATAGAGAAATAAAGATTGGAAATAATTTTACAGTCTTTGGCAATTCTACATTTGGCGGAGACGGCTTTAAGTTTGTGGCGTCAGGCGGAATTCATCATAAAATACCGCAAGTAGGAAAGGTTCTCATAGGCAATGATGTAGAAATTGGTTCAAATTGCACAGTCGATCGAGGTGGGTTAGCGGATACGATTATAGGTAGTGGTTGTAAGTTTGATAATATGGTTCATATTGCGCATAACGTCATCATAGGAAATAATGTTATAATAGCTGGACAATCAGGAGTAGCCGGTAGCACTACAATTGGAAACGGTGTAATTATTGGCGGCGGATGTTGCATTAGTGATCACTTGAATGTGCCAGAGGGAACAATCGTTGCCGGAGGAACAGGAATGAGAACTTCTCCTAAAAAACCAGACGTTTATATTGGTTGGGATTGGGGAATGACCTTCGCTGAATTTCAAAAAGCTCGCGTGAATATAAAACATCTAGTTACATTCAATAAATGGGCTTCAAGAATTAAAGAAATTGAAAAGAAAATAGGCATCAGTCCAATAGAATAACAACCGTTATTTGCATTACAAAATTTCCAATCATTCACACTCACTTCGCGGTACTTTTGTAAAGCAAAGAAGGATTTGTTACACTATTGTCCCAAGAAAAAATCAGAAAAGAGTAAACTTTTAAATAATATGATTTCGATTTAAGGTTCGCTCATCAAGCCCTAGTTTGGGCAGGGGTTTTATTCTTCTTGGGACAGCAGTGATTGCAATTTAAAAACCTCTTGCTATTTGAAGCGTCCCTACCTTCCAATGAAAATATATGAATCCAGCAAAGGAACTTCTTCCAATTGGTAAAATTCCGGAAATCGGCAATGCGCCAAATAAAATGTATGCGCAAGTAATACGCTCACATAGAATGGGAAATCCAAAATTGGCATTTCAAACCGAAATAATTTCTACCCCGGATATTAAGGACGGAGAAGTTTTAGTGGCAGTCATGGCAGCCGGTGTCAATTTCAATAATGTTTGGGCGGCAATTGGGAAACCAATTAATGTAATCGAATTTCGAAAAGCAAACGGAAGCATGGAAGATTTTCATATTGGCGGTTCAGATGCATCTGGAATCGTAATTCAAAAAGGAAAGTCTGTTAAATCAATTGCGCTTGGAGAAGAAGTAGTTTTACATGCAGGACATTGGGATACGAACGATCCATGGATTCAAAATGGCGGTGATCCAATCTTATCCGCAACTTGTAAAGCGTGGGGTTATGAAACAAATTTCGGATCCTTCGCTCAGTTTACAAAAGTAAAAGAGCACCAATGTCTACCTAAGCCAAAGCATCTAAGTTGGGAGGAAGGAGCAACTTTCATGCTATCGGGAGCAACGGCTTACAGAATGTTAACTCATTGGATTCCAAATGAGTTAAAAAAAGGAGAGGTCGTTTTAATATGGGGTGCTGCAGGAGGCATCGGGGTTATGGCGATTCAACTTGTCTTAGAATTTGGAGGTTTGCCAATAGCGGTTGTAAATGATGAAGAGAAAGCAAATTTCTGCAAAAACCTAGGCGCAATCGGGGTAATCAATCGTAACCACTACTCCCATTGGGGACAATTCAATAGAGACTCATTAATATCAAATCAGCTTTGGAAAAAGGAAGTGAGTAGATTCGAGTCAGAGCTATTAGATTTGACAAATGGAATCTCTCCTTCCATAGTAATTGAGCACCCTGGTGAAAAAACATTTCCAACATCGATTCAAGTTTGTAAACGTGGTGGAATGGTTGTTATCTGCGGTGGGACTTCTGGATACTCAGGATCTTTCGATCTGAATACCTTGAAAGATTTACAAATAAGAATACAAGGATCGCATTTTGCTAGCACAGAGGAATGTGTTAAATTAATTAAACTTGTGTCATTAAAAAAAATACATCCAGTTGTTTCTCAGGTATTTTCCTTTGAAGAAACAGGACTTTGTCACTCGCTAATGTGGGAAAACAAGCATTTGCCAGGAAATATGGCAATTCGAATAGGAGCAAGTAAATGAATAAAGAAACTCTCTCTGCCGTAAGAAATTCTTTCTCGCGGCAAATCTTCTATAGCCCTTTATGGAAAGGTTTGTTCTATTTCTCTCGAGATTTAGCATTATTTCTGTTCTTTAGTTACCTCATCCTAATAACGGATAATTGGTATTTACTTCTCTTACTCTGGATACTTCATGGACTCAGTATACTCGCACTCTTTCAACTGGGTCATGACATCGCACATGGGGCTTTATTTAAAAATAAAATTCTGTCCTGGTGGCTTGGGCAAATAGCTCTTTTCCCCTCACTTCATCCTTACCAGCAGTGGGTATATGGGCATAATGGCATTCACCATGGAAATACTTCGAAATTAAAAGCTGATCTCGCCTGGCATCCAAGAAATACAGACAGATATAAAACAATGTCTGTGTTTGATAGATTTATGCATCGAATCTATTGGTCTTCCTTTGGCACAGGAATTTATTACCTATTTAAGATGTGGTTACAGGGATTAATTCTATTTCCCGCTCCAAATTGGAAGGCTAAGCGCGATATTTCTTTTGTGCTCAGCTTTGCAATCTTAAGTATTGCCGCTGCTATTTATTTTGGTGGCAGTTCACCGGAAGCATTTTTACTTTCAAACGGACTGTGGTTATTTGTAAAATTACAGCTAATTCCATTTATCCTCTGGAATTATACAATTGGAATTATAGTCTATGTTCAACATATCAATGAAAAAATAATCTGGAAAAAGGAAGGAGAATGGACACCCTTCTACGGACAAATGCAAGCAACTACCATATATTATCTTCCTTCCTTTATCAATTTCTTTGCTCACAATATAATGCTGCATGTTCCTCATCATGTTCATACAAAGATTCCATTTTATAATTTACCGAAAGCTCTTGCCCTTATAAAGACGGATTACGCTCATTATCTCCTCGAAAGTAATTCCTTCTGGAGAGATTATTTTCATTCTACCAGTCATTGTAAACTAATTGATTCGAAAACGGGAAAGTGGACTAGCTACCCAAATACCTAAAACTGAAAATAGAAAAAATCTTTCTTGGGAGTTTCCATTTGTGCGATAGCAACAAATAGAATGAGAATAAAAATTGGTAGGAGAAATTTTTCCCATCGCTCTAAGACTTTAAAATTTTCCGGTTTAAGCTCTAACCACTGTAAGACTAGAACAATTAGAAAGCACAGTAGGATAATACCGATTTGACTTGAAGTCAGAAGTCCAGGAACACTTATTCCAAAAGAAAACATCTGCTGAATAGCAAGTAGCGCCCAAGTCCAGTTTGGCGCAAAAAAGAATACTCCTGTTGATAGGTATAAAATCCATACAACGGAAATTCTAATCACTCTGAGAATTGGATTAGCAGGTAATTCTGAATATCCTCTCCTCGACAGAAATGCTTCTATACTTAGAAAGATTCCCATTAGAAATCCCCAAATCAGAAATGTATACGAAGCACCATGCCAGAGTCCACCTAAAGTAAATGTTATAATTAAATTCCGATAGAGTCTCCACTCGCCTTCTTTACTTCCACCTAGTGGAATGAAAATATAATCTCTTATCCAAAGTGCAAATGTCAAATGCCATCTCTTCCAGAGTTCTGTAAAAGAATACATAAAAAAAGGAGCGCGGAAGTTCACTGGAATTGTAAATCCAAGTAAAAATCCAAGTCCCCGCGCCAAATCAGAATAAGCCGAAAAGTCAGAGTAAAGCATTACAATAAACGCAATGCACAGAATCCAAATTTCTAGCGGGTTATGGTCTGTAGGCGTTGTTGCTACAAATGAATTTAGAATTTCTCCAACTTTATCTGCAATAAAGAGTTTCTTCGTCACACCAATTAGAATATACCATAGACCCAGTTTGATTTTTTCAAGACTCGGCTCTTTAATGGGCAAAGTTTCGTAATCCGCTATAGCAGGCAAAAGCTCCGTAGCTCTCATAATAGGACCGGCGATCAACTGAGGAAAGAACGTAATAAAAAGTAATACTTCTTTGAAACTATGATTTCTAGTATACGATCCCCGTTTCAAATCAAACCCATAAGCCATTACTTGAAATGTATAAAAACTAATTCCAAGTGGTAGAATAATTTCATAGCCGGCTAATTTATGTAAACTCCTAAGATTTGTTTCTTCTAAAAATTCCATTCCTAGTAGTTGACCTGCCATATTCGCAAGGAAATAAAAGTATTTGAAGAACACTAAGTTTCCAATATTAATCCCTTGCACTAAATAGAAAATCCATTCTCGCTTTTTTGCTTTATACACATCCAGCAAATAGTAATTAACCGCTATCATTGCAATGAAGTGAATCGTAAACGGTATACTCCAAGTAGAATAAAAATAGATAGAAGCGGCTAATAGTAAGTTCATTCGATATTTCGGCGCAATCGTCCAATACACTAAGTAGACTATAATAAAGAAAATTAAAAAGGAAAGAGTTACAAATAGCATAGCTTACGGGGTAAATCGGTATACCGTTCCACTGGTAGGAAAAGAGGAATAGGAGGAATCCGTGCTAGAGCCATTCTTACCATTTACATAATTTCCGGTTCCACCAACAGAATTGCTAATTCCGATGGATCCTTTATAAGTGGAAGAACCTGAATTTGCACCAGAGCCATAGATTAGTTCAATTACATTCGTTGTTTCATATAATTTCGTCTGAAAATCTCGATAACTCCCACCAGAATAAAGATTATACCATTCGACAGTAAAAACTCTATTAGGTGCAGAGCCCGTTGTAGCATACTGGACATATGCATCACAACCTTCAAGGCTTCCATAATTCCACCAAGGCGCAATTACAGATTTTAGAATCGGATCTGTATTCGTACTACCATAATAATACGTTGCACTGCCAAATAAATTTTCTTTATCATAACTAGCAGTCATAGCAGTACTTCCAAAACTTAAAATCCCATTCACCGAAACGTAGGCATTGGAATACGTTTGCCCAAAAAAGGTGAAATTAAAACCAATCGGTATAACCGTCGTTGAACTAGAATATCCGACTAATGCTCGTTTACCTACTATGCTCGTGTATGTCGTAGTCGTTGCCGCCCATGCAGAAGGCAAAGTAGTATTTGCCGTTCCATATCCAGAAACAGTTAAACCGGTTGAAATATCCGAGAGTCTTAACATATACGAAGTATCGCACGCAGAACGAATTGAGATACAACGATAGGAACCAGCGGTCATTGCAACAGAAGTTTGAGATTGACAGCCAGATGTTGATTGATTCGTTTCTAAATTTGCAACTGGCGACTTGGAATCTACAATAATATTTTCTTTGTAAACCGAAATACAATTTATAGAGTTTGAATTGTTCGGATAATAATATTTAGGCGGAGTTATAGAAAGACTTAGATTTTCGTTTACAGTCGCTTTGTATTTCAAAAACTTAATAGTCCCTTTCTGGAGCTTATCTGACTTACAATCATTTTGCGCAACTACTTCTGCATTTTCGCAAGACGAATCAATAAACGTTTCTGTCGATACGAGACAATCCTTATAATCATAGGTTCTATGAGCGAGAAGCCAAGAAAGAGAATAAAGAGGCACAATCCATTGAGAGGGTTTCTTGGGAATTATATTATTGGATTCTTCAGAATCCTTATTGCAACTCTCGCTCGTAAATACCAATACAATCAAAATTATAATTCCGAAACTTACTCTCATTATTTTCAATACGATCCAATTTTTCATTTTTTTCTCCTATTAAATATTACGGGGTAAATCGGTATACTGTGCCTGAGATCGGAAAGAATCTATTTTTATAACGAGTAGAGTCAGTGGATGAACCGAGCATTCCATTTATAAAAACAACGCTGCCATTGAGAGTATTTTTAATTCCAACAGAGGCTAATTCATTTGAGTTTACATTGCCACTAGTAGACCCGTAGACTAACTCTATGATATTGGTTGTTTCATAAAGCTTCACTTGAAAATTCAACCTTCTATCTTCAGTAGATAATCTTCCCGTATCATAGGTATTTAGTAAGATATTCTTCCACTGAACGGTTAATACGCGATTGCCCGCAGTTCCTGTAGTTGTATATTGAATATTGGAACTGCAATCCATATTCAGATTTGCCCACCAGGGTGCTATGACTGTAGGAGGAATATTCTCTTTATATATGAACAAATTTTGCGAGTCGTTATTCTCTGGATTGGTTGTGCTAAAACTTGCAAGCCCGTTCGAAGATGCATAGAAATTAGTAAATGTTTGTCCGAAGAATGTAAAATTAAAACCTATAGGAATTGACCAATACGTATTATCCCCAACTATTGGAGTGCCTGTGCCTTCGATAGGAATGTAAGTAGTAGTCGCTTGCGACCAAGCAGGTAGGGTTAAATTAGAATTACCCGTAATCGTGAATGGTGGTATAGCAGGAGTATTTCCAATTTTTAAAGCATACGAGCTACCGCAAAAAGAATGCACAGATATACACCGGTAAGAGCCTGATCGTACCATAGTTGTCGTATTGGACTGACACTTCGTAATACTTTGGTTAGTCTCTAACTCTGTAATGGGAGTATTCGTATTCACTAGGCTATTCTCTTTGTAAACTGCTACGCAATTTGTAAAATTTTCTGGAGAACTGTTTGCAATTGCCATGGAAAGACTTTCATCACCTGGCGCATAATAACGATAATACTCAATAGTCCCTGCATATAAATACCCGGAAACACAACCGTTTTGAGGAATAATTACAGAGTTATCACAGGAAGCAGATGGTAATTTAATCCCAGTAGTTAAACAACGCACACTAGATGAGGAGGATTGTGCCAGTATAGGATTTAATGCGGTGGCATCCATCCAGTCAGATGTGGAAGGAGGTTGGAGTTTACTCGTATCTAGCTTCTTAAGTTTATTACAAAATAAAAAGAATAGTAAAATTAAACTAACGCTTGCTAAGAATTTTATATTCTTCATAAAATCTCCTAAGGGGTAAATCGGTATACTGTGCCACTAGTAGGAAACGAGGAAGAAGAATAAAGATTTGTATCTGTACTTAAACCTGTTTTTCCATTTACATAATTTCCAGTTCCGCCGACAGAATTACTAATTCCAATAGCCGCACGCGAAGAAGTAGACAACGCAGTTCCAGTGTTAGCCCCATAAATTAACTCTATCACATTCGTAGTCTCATAGAGTTTAACTTGAAAATTAAGTCTTTGTGCAGTAGAGGCAGTATCTCCATCATTTCGAATATTTTGCCATTGAGCGGTAAATACTCTATTAGGCGCAGTTCCAGTAGTAATATACTGAATAGACGCATCGCAATCTAAATATAAATCTCCCCACCAGGGTGCAATTACAGATTTAAGAATAGTGCCGAATAGGTTACTCGGATTTGCACTCGTCTGGTTAGAGGAATTAAACGTTAAGAATCCATTTGCTGTAACATACAGACTAGAATACGTTTGACCAAAATAAGTAAAAGTAAACCCAATAGGTAAAATTGTAAATGCATCATCTCCAATAATAGGCGCTGGAGACGAAGTGATTGGCGTATATGTAGTAGTAGCCGCTGCCCATGCTGACGGCAAAGTAGTAGTAGCCGTTCCACCAGGTGTGACGCTCGTAGGAAGGTCAGCTGCATTCGATAATTTTATAGTATAAGTTCCAGTGCAAAGAGAATGAACGGAAATGCATCTATAAGAACCCGCTGTCATAGAAACAGAGGTATTTCTCTGACAGGAAGAAGTGCTCTGGTTTGTTTCCAGATCAGAAATGGGTGAATTCGTCGTAACTATTTTATTCTCTTTATAGGCAGCAATACAGTTTGTAAAATCGGATGGAAGACTTGGATCGACCACCATAGATAAAGTCTCACTTGCAGAGGCAGAATAACGATAGTATTTAATTGTTCCCTTGGTAATCGAGTCAAGCTTACAGCCATTTTGCGCTAACACTTCCGAATTCTCACAGGAAGTAGTTGGAAAAACCACGCTCGAATAAAGACAGCTACTAGACGATGTAGTGGAACTATTTGACCTAGAAGTATTGGCAGAATTGATAGTAGCCCAGACAAAAAACCAAAGTCCAAAACCTGGATCACTCCCAGCCTCTTCTGTTTCGCTAAACGGGACAAGACAGTTCATAAATAAGCCAAGAATAATAATATAAAGGGTGATTTGCTTTTTCATAGGATACCTCATTTCTAACTCAGTAAATCAACTCTTTATTCTCGATTCTACTCGTCAAGGCGCATTTAATCATAGAAATATGGATATAAAACTACGGAATTAAAAATAATTTGACCGTTCCTGTCTCGAAGAAATGATGATTTTAAAAAAACATGAATCGAAAAAACTATACAATCCTTCCAATTCTAATTTTGCTTTTCCTTTTCCTTTTCGACAAACTTGCATTAGTCCCTATTTTTCAAGATTGCTGTATGCAAATAGGACTGGAAATTTTCTTTGATGCGAGCAAAAACGATGAATTTCCAATACAGGAAAGAATTGAATCTGCTGTTGCAAATCAGAAAAAGATTGCGTTTAACTTTGGTTCGTCTCTCTCTTATGGTTTTTACTTTAATAAAAGCAAACTGTATTTAGAGGCAACCGAAAAACTTACCGAGCAAAATAAAGCCAGAATAAAGGATTGGGATATCCTTAACTTCGCTACACCGGGAGTAACGGTTCTTAGCCACTATGTGCGACTAAACCAAATGTTAGATCGGGGGTTAAAACCCAATTTAATTTTAGTAGAATTAGCTCCCAATTCTTTTAATGCAAATAGTCCTTATTACATATCCGAGATTACAAATGCAGTACCACTATCGTTTGCTTTCGAGCATTTTTCAGAAATTCCTTTTGAGCATTTTCGAAGAATACTCATTAGCCGCATTTTTATTCTTACTCATAAAAAAATTGGAAAGCCTACCAATACCTCAAACCTCTTACATGGATATTTTCAAAAATTCATTCATCATTACGGAAAAGACGAAGATTCAGAGAACACTCCCGAAAGTTTTCAAGTGGGAAGAGAAAACATAGGAAACGCATTCGTAAGTCAATTCTTGCTTCAAGTCTTGAAGTTAAATTTTACCAACTATTCGGTTGCTCCTGACTTAGAGGTATATGCTCATTTGCTACTTGCTAAAGCTAAGAAGAACAATATACCTATCGTGTTTTGGTTTCCTGCACTTCATCCTGATGCAGTCAAATCTATAGCAGAAACAAATACACCCGCAGTTTGGGAAAAATTTTTAGAAAACTCTAAGGAAATTTCATCTCATTTTGTAAATGTAAATGATCCCAAAAAACATTGCGAAGAATTTATCGACCCAATGCATATGGGTGTATCCTGTTTTGCCAAAGCCTTCCCGCGCTTCTTAGAGAAAATAGAGACATATGAATAGAATTACTGGAATTCATGGAAGCTCAATTCCATATGTTAAAATTATTAGTACAGCAAACGCATTTCCTGCTGGCGGCAAATGGGTATTGAATGAAGAGATACATGAATTTATCCACGGGAAAAAATGGATCGATGAAATGAAAAGGAAGAAATTGGATCCAGACTACTACGAGAAAGAATACGGATTTAGAAAACGGTATTTGGTTCAATTTCCAAAGAACTCTACAGACAAATCGAGACTAACCTCCGCCGACTTAATGGAAAACGCAGGAAGAAAAGCAATTTTGCAATCTAAATTAAATAAGAAAGATATTTCTCTATTGATTGCTGTATCTACTACATCGCATCGTTATACGACATCCCTCGGTGCGATTGTTTCGGGACGATTAGGTTTAAAATGCGCTTCCTTTGAAATGAAGGCTGGATGTTCTTCTGGCATATACGCGTTAGTCATAGCAAGTCAATTTGTTTCTGCAACAAAAGGAAATGTAATCATTGTATCCGGTGAAACACTTTCTAGCATTGCACCCAAAGAATATTTGTATGCAGTGGGAGATGGCGGTGTAGCGGTTATTCTTGGTTACACGCAAAATAAAAAACAAGGAGTCAAGTCTTATTACTTGGATTCTAATGGTTCTTATTCAGATAGAATGGGCGTTCCCGGAATTTTGCCACCATCAAAAGAAGCCTTCCAGAAGGGAGAATATTTATTTAAAAGCTCTTCAGATTTGAATTCAATCATTGAGAAAAAATGGAAGCAAATTCCTAAACTGCTTTTACAGAATTCATCAATCAAGCCTTCAGAAATAAAAGCTTTTATCCCGCACCAAGTCAATAGCAAGCTAATCGAAATCGGTCGTAGGTCAGCAAAAATTTCAAAAGATAGAGTAATAAATAAAGTAAAAGAATATGGCAACTGTGGGCAAGCAAGTATTTTAATTGCACTAAGTGATGCAATCAAGGAAAATAGAATTTCACAGGGAGACTACTTTCTGTTATGCGCTGTAGGCGGTGGACTTGCCTGGGGCGGGATTCTATGGAGATATTGAAATAGGATGAGCTTTACTAAGACAAGAGGAATGAAAAACCCCGGTGTTAAATTTTTAGGAACAGGTAGCTTTCTTCCTGGAGAACCGATTACAAACCAAGAACTTTTAAACAAATTTCCTATCGACTCTACCGATAAGTGGATCCAAGAAAACCTGGGAATCAAGCAAAGACATTTCGCAAAACCAAGTATAGCCGCAAGTCATCTAGGCTATGAGGCTGCCAGACTAGCAATCGAAAAAGCTGGGATTCATCCAAAAGACTTGGACAGGATTTTATTTTGTAGCTCGACCTCTGACTGGACATCCCCGGCAGCAGCTTCTAACGTTCAAGCACTGCTTCATGCTGATTGCCCGGCAGAAGATAAACAAGTAGCTTGCTCCAGTTTTATTTTTGGTCTCGATCATGGGATGCGGTTAATAGCAACAGGATTGAGATATGTTCTAGTAATTGGTGCTGATGTAAAATCCCGTTTTACACGAAAGGATGACACGCGTTTACTTCCAATCTTCGCAGATGGGGCGGGGGCTGTAGTACTCAGTGCATGTAAAAAAGAAGAAGGACTATTGTTTTGCGAACTCTGGACAGATGGCACGAAGGTTAATAACATTATTACCCCGGCTGGCGGAAGTGCGATGCCAGCAAGCGTAGAGACTGTAAAAAGGAATCTACATTCAGTCCAAATGAATGCAGATGGGAAGCAAATCTTCAATGATGCAATAGATGCTATGACTCAGCTTTCATTCCAAGTTTGCAAAGAAGTTGGATTATCCACAAGAAATATAGATTTGCTAATCCCGCACCAGGCAAATTTTGGAATTATGAAAGCCGTTGCGAATAATCTGAATATACCACTAGAAAAGGTAATTGTTACAATATCTGAAACTGCGAACATTGTGTCGGCTACTCTACCATATTCACTAGACTTTGCCTACCGTTCGAAACGGATCGAGAAAGGAATGCATATTCTACTCGTGACAGCAGGTGCAGGGTATTCGGCGGGAGCAGCAATTTATAAGGAAACATGAACCCAGAATTCGTTAAAAATTTTTCACTCGAAGGAAAACGAGCACTTATCCT
>Ga0075160_10001082_pt1 | contig 16746 bp, 22 predicted proteins | sample JI91814C2DNA_FD_70969 | JGI IMG/M metagenome (GOLD analysis project Ga0075160, IMG submission 70969) | Wastewater effluent complex algal communities from Wisconsin, to seasonally profile nutrient transformation and Carbon sequestration -... | ecosystem: Engineered > WWTP > Effluent > Algae... | reverse complement strand
GTCCCTTGCGCGTGACGCGGTGCGTGTCGCCCCAGTGCACGATCGCCATGATGACGGGATGCAGTGCCCGCCCGGCCTCGGTCAGCCGGTATTCATAGCGCGGCGGGCGGTCCTCATACGCGACCTTCGCCAGTATCCCCTCCGCCACCAGCTTCTTCAGCCGGTCGGCAAGGATCGGCCGCGTCACGCCGATACGAGTCTGGAAATCGTCGAACCGCCGCACGCCCAGGAAGCAATCGCGGAGGATCAGCAGCGTCCAGCGGTCGCCGATCACGCTCACCGTGCGCGCCACGGAACACGCCTCGTCCCCAATCTCGTCCCAGCGCATCCGCTCGTCCTCTTGCCAGCCCCGCCACCCTATGTCAGTTTTGTTTTAGAACTCAATAAGAATGGTGAGGAGCATGGAAGCCAGGAACGCCACGGTCGCCGTGGTCGGCGCGGGCGATTACATCGGCGCCGCTATCGCCAAACGCTTCGCCGCCGAGGGCTATCTCGTCGTCGCCGGCCGCCGGAACGGCGACAAGCTCCAGCCCCTGAAGGCCGAGATCGAATCCGCCGGCGGCCGCCTCGAGGCGCGCACGCTCGATGCCCGCAGCGAGGAGGCGATCACCACTTTCCTGAACGACGCAGAATCCCTCGCCCCCCTCGACGCCGTCATCTTCAATGTCGGCGCGAATGTCCGCTTTCCGCTGCTCGAGACGACCGAGCGCGTCTATCGCAAGGTGTGGGAGATGGCCGCCTATGCCGGCTTCCTCACGGGGCGCGAAGCGGCGCGGCTGATGCTCCCGCGCGGGCGTGGCTCGCTCTTCTTCACCGGCGCCACCGCCTCGATGCGTGGCGCGTCAGGCTACGCAGCCTTCGCCGCCGCCAAGTTCGCTCTGCGCGGCACGGCGCAGGCCATGGCGCGCGAGCTGGGGCCCAAGGGCATCCATGTCGCGCATCTCATTATCGACGCCGGCGTCGACACCGCCTTCGTGCGCGGCCGCATCGCCGACGCGCGCGGCCAGGAGGCGGCGGACAACCTGCCCAAGGACGTTCTCATGGAACCCACCTCCATCGCCGAGGCCTACTGGCAGTTGCATGTGCAAACGCGCGATGGCTGGACCCACGAACTCGATCTGCGCCCCTACGGCGAAACCTGGTGAGCCCCCAAGGAAGCCACATGACCCTCGATCTGCAGTTCCACTTCGATTTCGGCAGCCCGAACGCCTATCTCGTCCACCGTGTCATCCCCGACATCGAGATTCGTACAGGCGTGCGGTTCGACTACGTGCCCGTCCTGTTGGGCGGCATCATGCGGGCGACGAACAACAAGCCGCCGATGATCGCGTTCGCCGAGGTCAAGGGAAAGACCGATTACATCCGGCTTGAGATCAAGCGTTTCGTCGCGAAGTACGGCCTCGACAAGTTCCGCTTCAATCCCAACTTCCCCGTCAACACGCTCCAGCTCATGCGCGGCGCCGTCGCGGCAGACATGGAGAATGTCTTCATGCCCTATGTCGAGGCGATGTTCTGCGGCATGTGGGAAGACGGCCTCAAGCTCGACGATCCCGCCGTCATCATCGGCACGCTGAATGCTGCAGGCCTTGACGGCGAACGCATCATGCAGCGCGCGCAGGATGATGACGTAAAGGCAAAGCTCCTCGCCAACAGCGAGGCGACCGTCGCGCGCGGCACGTTCGGTATCCCCACCATCTTCGTCAATGACGAGATCTATTTCGGCAAGGACACCATCCGCGACGTCGAGGAAGAGATCGTCCGCGTCCAGCAGGCCGAAGCGCAGACCGAGCCGGTACGCGAGTTTCCCTGACGAACCGCGCGGAGAGCGTTGACGCTGCACCGCACTCTGGGCTCCAACTCAGGGTCAGGGGGAAATGCCGATGATGAAACTCTATCATTGCGTCGGGGCACGCTCGCTGCGCGCCGTCTGGATGCTCGAGGAACTCGGGCTCGACTACGAACTGGTCGTCCTGCCTTTCCCACCGCGCGTGTTCATGAAGGAATATCTCGCCGTCAATCCGCTCGGCACCATTCCCTTCCTCGTCGACGGCGAGGCACGGATGACCGAATCCTCCGGCATCTGCCACTATCTCGGCACCACCTATGGCGACGGATCGCTGGTGGTGAAACCGGGCGAGGCGGATTACGGCGCCTATCTCAACTGGCTGTTCTATTCCGACGCGACGGCGACGTTCCCGCAGACGCTGGTGCTTCGCTACACCCAGCTTGAGCCCGAAGAACGCCGACAACCGCAGGTCGCGGAGGATTACGGCAAGTGGTTCAAAGGGCGCCTCAAGCTCATCGACGCCCAACTGGAAAAAACCGACCACCTCGCGGCCGGACGCTTCACCGCCGCCGACATCGCGGTCGGCTATGCGCTCTATCTGGCCAAGCGGCTTGGCCTCGACGACGAGCTGAAACCCCAGACCCGCGCCTGGTACGAACGCATCACCGCCCGCGACGCGTTCAAACGCGCCGATGCGCGGCGTTAGGCGTCACGCGGCCGGTTTACGGAACTTGTAGACGAACTGGTCCGTCTTGCCGCGGATCTTCTCGTCGAACACATTCAGCGTGTGGTCGTCGGCGGGGTTGCGCAGCACGTCGCTCTCGCCCTCGAACACGAACCCGGCGGCTTCGACTTCCTGCTTGACGATCGCCGGATCGATCCGGTGCAGCGTGTCGGTCACCTCCATCGGGGCTCCAGCGGCGGCCACATGGTCCACGATGATATAGACGCCGCCGGGCTTCAGCATATTGAACACCTGGCGGTTGAAAGCCCCGATATCCGGCTTGCCGAAGCCTTCATTGTAGAGGTCGTGATAGTTCTGCGACGTCCACACGACATCGGCATCCTTGATCGACGTCGTCGCCAGCATCGGCTCGATAACCGCCGTGACGTTGGTGAACTCGGTCGCGACGGCTTCCGCGCTTTTCCCGAGGTCATACTTGTCTTTCAGCTCCGCCGGCACCCACGCATAGATCGTGCCGCTATCGCCCGCGACGAGCGCGAACAGCCGCGTGAAATACCCGCCACCCGGCACCCAGTCAGCCACCACGTCGCCCGCCTTCACGCCTGCAAAAGCCAGCAGTTCAGATGGGTGACGGTTCGCATCGCGCGCGACATCTTCAGCCGGGCGCTTGGGGTCAGCCAGCACCTGGCCCATCGGATCGACATAGGTCTCGGCCATCGCGACCGGCGCGAACAGGCAGGCGGCGAAGAAAGCAGCGGCGAGGCGTTTCATGTCTCTCTCCTATTCGGCGGCGTGTTGCGCGCCCGATACCTGCGCCTTGGCGACCGAGGCGGGGACGACGGGGATCTCATGATCCTCTAGCGGCTTCATCCAGGCTTTGCGCTTCAAGGCTGCGTGAATGAAGGGCTCCAGCTCCGCCGCCTTCTTCGCGTCGCGTTCCGCACGGCCCGCCTTGAACTGCGGCATCACCTCGGCGGCGAACAGCTCCAGCGACTGGCAGATATGGTCGTGTTTGTTGCGCCCCGCCTGCTGCATGAAGATCACCTGATCGACGCCCGCCGCCTCGAACGCGGTGAGATGCGCCTTCATGTCGTCGGGCGTCCCGATGCCGCTGGCGTTGCGCTCGGCATGCGCCAGCGCGTCGATGATTTCTTGTGTGCGCGTTCCGCGCTTTTCCAGATACTCGCCCCACAGATTGGTGCGCCCCGGCACCGTGTCATGCGCCACCAGAGCGTTCAGCGCATAGCCGAAGAACTCGAACCCCTCATGCCCGCGCCGCACGGCTTCCGCGCGGTCGTGATGCAGCGAGAAATTCGACACCATCGCGATATTCGCGTTCACGCTGTGACCCAGCGGCACGCACTCTTCGGATTTGATGATGCCGTAATAGATATCGGCCCACGCCTTCGCCTCGTCCGGATCGACGAACGAGAACGCCAGCGCGCCCAGCCCGTTGCGGGCGGCCACCTTGATCGTGTCGCGATTGGTGCAGGCCATCCACATCGGCGGATGCGGGCTCTGCACCGGCTTCGGCACGACATTGCGGCAGGGCATCGAGAAATACTTGCCCTCGAACCCGGGATACGGGTCCATCACCAGCATATTGGCGATCTGCTCGCCGGCCTCCAGCGCCATCGCGCGCTTTTCCTTGGCCGGAATGGCGAAACCGCCAAGCTCCAGCCGCGTCGCGCCCTCGCCGATTCCGAAGTCCACACGCCCCCGGCTCACGATATCCAGCGTCGCGATGCCTTCCGCCGTCCGCGCCGGATGGTTGTAGTTCGGGATCACCTGCCGGATGCCGTGACCGAGGCGAATGGTCTTCGTGCGCGACGCGGCGGCGGCCAGAAACACCTCGGGCGCCGAGGAATGGGAATACTCGTCGAGGAAGTGATGCTCGACCTCCCACGCATGGTCGAAGCCGAGCTTGTCGGCCAGCTCCACCTGATCCAGCGCCTCGTGGAACAGCTTGGCTTCATCGCCCGGCAACCAGGGCTTGGGCAGCTGCAATTCGTAGAACACGCCGAAACGCATGGGATCCTCACCTGTCGCTTGTTCTTGTTGGCTCCAGCCTACACGCACACGGCCCGGAGGAAATGCCGGCGGCAGGGTTCCGTACGTTTATATTTTCTATATTTGACAACTATGTCCCTTTGTGATAATTATATGGGACAAGAAGGAGATCCCCATGCCCGACGCCTTTCGCCCCAAGGGCCTCAGCAGCGCCGTCTGCTACCAGGATGCCAACGCCGCCTATCGCTGGCTCGAAACCGCGTTCGGGTTCGAGCCCTTCTTCGCCCTCGTCGACGAGAAGGGCCTCATCGCTCATTCCGAAATGGCCTATGGCGAGAGCATCGTCATGATCGGCAATGAATGGAGCGCCGACCACAAGAGCCCGAAAAGCATCGGCGGCAAGAACACGCAGACCGTCCATGTCCAGCTTGCCGAGGGCGAAGACATCGACGCGCATTGCGAAAAGGCCCGCGCCGCCGGCGCCGTGATCCTGCAGGAACCGAACACGCAATTCTATGGCGACCGCACCTATCGCGCCGCCGATCCGGAAGGCCATATCTGGACATTCGGCGTCACGGTCGAACGCAAGTCGAGCGACGCGTGGGATGCTGAAGGTGGCTACACCACCAAGGTCCGCCTCGATTGAACGCGGCCGTCGACACGCTCTTTGCGGCGCTTGCCGATCCGCATCGCCGCCGCGCGGTGGAGCTGCTGGGTCAGCGTCCCCGCCGCGCGGGCGAACTGGCAGAGGCGCTGGGCCTTCCCGCCCCAGCCCTCAGCAAGCATCTGCGCGTGCTGAAGGCGAGCGGGCTTGTCACGGATACGCATCCCGACTTCGATGCGCGCGTGCGCATCTATGCGCTGAAGGATGGCGCGATGAGCGATCTGAAACGCTGGCTCGCCAGCACAGAGGCGATGTGGACGACGCAGCTCGCCGCACTCAAGGCGCACCTGGAGAAGAAAGACAGGTGAGCGCCGCCGTCATCGTCGCGCTGCGCGTCGCCGCGACGCCTGCCCGCGCGTTCGAGGCCTTCACGGCCGAGATCGGGCAGTGGTGGGTTCCGAACCCGCTTTTCGCCCTCACGCCGCGCGGCGATGGCACGCTGCGTTTTGAGGGCGGGGAAGGCGGCCGCCTCGTCACCACGCTAGCCAACGGGAAAGAGTTCGAGGTCGGACGCATCGCCATCTGGCAGCCCGGCGCGCGGCTTCAGCTCACCTGGCGCCAGGCGAGCTTCGCGCCGGATCAGGAAACCCTGCTCGATGTCACCTTCGAGGCGGTGGGCGATGAAACCCGCATCACCGTCGAACATCGCGGCTGGAACACCATTCCCGAAGGCCATGTCGCCCGCCACGGCTTCCCGCTGATGCTGTTCCAGCGCCGCCAGGGCGAACACTGGCACGCTCTGCTCGCCGCGCTGAAGGCCCGGCTGACCCCATAGAAAAACGGCGGCCGCTGCCGGCCGCCGTTTCTCAAATCGCCCTGCGAAGCGCCTAGTGCAGCGCTTCCACGATCGTCACGTTCGCCAGGCCGCCGCCTTCGCACATCGTCTGCAGACCATAACGCTTGCCGCGCTTGTGCAGAGCGTTGACGAGCGTGGTCATCAGCTTGGTGCCCGAGCCGCCCAGCGGGTGGCCGAGCGCGATCGCGCCGCCATTGACGTTCAGCTTGTCCGGGTCCGCGCCCGTCGCCTGCAGCCAGGCAAGCGGGATCGACGCAAAGGCCTCGTTCACCTCGTAGAGATCGATATCGCCGATCTTCATGCCCGCCTTCTCCAGCGCGCGCAGCGTCGCGGGGATGGGTGCTTCCAGCATAATCACCGGATCCGCCCCGATCACCGTCATGTGGTGGATACGGGCGAGCGGCTTCACGCCCAGCGCCTTCAGGCCCTTCTCGTTCACAACCATGACGCCCGACGCACCGTCGGTGATCTGGCTGGAGGTCGCGGCCGTCAGGCGCCCATCGACCGGATTGATCAGCTTCACGCCCTGCATGGCTTCAAGGCTCGCGGTGAAGCGGATGCCCTCGTCGACGACATGCATCGACTTGACGCCCTCGGCATCGGTCACCTCGACCGGCACGATCTCGCCGTCGAACGCGCCGCCCTCGGTCGCTTCCTTGCCCTTGCGGTGGCTGTTGTAGCCAAACGTATCCAGCACGTCCTTCGTCAGGTCGTACTTCTTGGCGATCATCTCCGCGCCGTCGAACTGGCTGAAATTGATGCCGGGATAGCGCGCCTCCATGTTCGGGCTCTTGTAGAAGCCGAAACCGTTCTTGGCCGGCAGCGCCGCCGCGAGGCCCATCGGCACGCGCGTCATGCTCTCAACGCCGCCCGCGATCACCACGTCCATCGCGCCCGACATCACGGCCTGCGCGGCGAAATGCAGCGACTGCTGCGACGAGCCGCACTGGCGGTCGACGCTGGTGGCCGGCACGCTCTCCGGCAGTTTCGAGGCGAGCACCGCGTTGCGCGCGACGTTCACGGACTGCTCGCCGGCTTGGCCGACGCAGCCCCAGATCACGTCATCGATCAGCGCCGGGTCGATCTTCGTCTTGTCGACCAGCGCGTTCAGCACCTGGGCCGACAGATCGACCGGATGCCAGTCCTTCAGCTTGCCACCCTTGCGGCCGCCGGCCGTGCGCGCGATGGCGACGATATAGGCTTCACTCATGATGCTCTCCTCGGGGTTCGGCCCCGTTTGACGACGACCACTATCCAAATAGTGCAGATACACACAAATAGCTACGGCGCACCATAAGCGGCTGACGCAGCGTCAGCGCAACTGCCGCTTGCGTAAACTGTCAGGTGTCGGAGGTCAGGCGTCGGTCTCGCACTTGATCCCGTCGGCGCGCTCAAGCCGCAGCTTGCCCTCGCGCACGGCGGCGGACGGCATACGCATGCCGTCCTGCCAGGCCCCGCCCGCGCTCTGGAGATAGGTGTATTTGATGCTCACGGAGGCGACCCAGGTGAAGCCGTTGGCCTTGTCGGCCTCCGACATCTCCTCTTCCATGACCTTGATCTCGCCGACCTTGATGTCGCTCAGCCCGGCCTGCGCCTTCACGCCCGGCGCCCAGCACTCTTTCACCAGCTCTTCCACCTTGCCGGCATTGCCGCCGCCGCACGCGGCAAGCACCGGCATCGCTGCGCCGAGAAGCGCGACCTTCGACAGGATTTTCATCGATATCCCCCGCTCGTTCGGGGGGAAAGCTAAGGGAGCGCCGCAGGGGCCGCTACAAACCTAAGGTGGTGCCCCTGGCCGGACTCGAACCAGCATGCCTTTCGGCAACGGATTTTGAATCCGCCGCGTCTACCATTCCACCACAGGGGCACTTGGGGCCGCGATGTAGTCGCGCTCGGGCCCCAGCGTCAATCCGCGTCAGACGACGCTGAGCTTCACCTCGATATTGCCGCGCGTGGCGTTCGAGTACGGGCACACCTGGTGCGCCGCTTCCACCAGCTTCTCTGCCGCCTCGCGCTCCATGCCGGGGATATGCACCTTCAGCTCGGCCTCGATGCCGAAACCGTGGGCGATCGGTCCGATCCCGACCGATGCGTCGATCTTGATATCCGGCGGCACGGTGATCTTCTGCGCCCGGGCGACAGCCTTGATCGCCCCGATGAAGCAGGCCGAATAGCCCGCCGCGAACAGCGATTCCGGGTTCGTGCCCTCGCCCTTGCCGCCCATGGCCGGCGGCGGGTCCAGCTTCACGTCCAGATGCCCGTCGGCCGCCACCGACTTGCCGTCGCGGCCTCCGGTCGAGGTCGCGTGCGCCGTGTAGAGAACCTTGTCGAGCTTGTTGACCATGGGAGCGTCTCTTTGCGGGGAAAGTTATTGTGAACCCTTGCGGTCATGTTGGGCCACTGTCGGGGCTTTGCAAGCGCCCATTCGACGGGCCATATCCGCCCCCATGACAGTTCGTCAGCGCCTGCGCCTTGTCTCGCTCGGCCTCGCGGCGGCCCCGGCCGCCATGCTGGGTTTCGCCTATTACGCCCAGTATGTCCTCGGCCTGCTGCCCTGCATCCTGTGTCTGTGGCAGCGCCCGCCCCACTTCATCGCCGCCGCAGCCGCGCTGCTCGCCCTCGCCACGGTCGGCGGGCCCAAGGGACTTTCCCGCGCGTTTCTGGGCCTCGCCGGCATCGCCTTCCTGGTCGGGGCCGGAATTGCCGTGTTCCACGCCGGGGTGGAATGGAAGTTCTGGGAAGGTCTGAAGGAATGCGGCGGCACCATTCAGCCAATCGAAACCAACATCACCGATCTTATGGGCAGCATGGAGACGGCAAAGATCGTCCGGTGCGACGAAGCGGCGTGGGTGTTTTTGGGTCTGTCGATGGCTGGCTGGAACGCCATCATCTCGGGGTCCCTCGCGGCGCTTGCCTTCTGGGGTATGGTGCAGGGTCAACTCAAGGGACGCTTCCGCGCATGAGCGCTGATGCAGCCATCAAACGCCGGCGAGAGCCGCCCCGTCCGGGGCGTGCGCCGAAAGCCGGGGCGACGCCCGCCGATGTCGCGGCGATGATCCGTGTGGATCACGCCGGCGAATATGGCGCCGTGCGCATCTACGAAGGCCAGCTGGCCGTGCTGGGCGCCAGCCCCGCGACGGCGCGCGCGGCCGATCTGGTGCGACACATGGCGGCGCAGGAAGACCACCATCTCGAAACCTTCGACCGCCTGCTGGCGGAGCGCGACGTGCGCCCGACAGTCCTCGCGCCGGTCTGGCACGCTGCCGGATTTGCGCTGGGGGCGGTGACCGCGCTCATGGGTGAAAAGGCCGCCATGGCCTGCACCGAGGCGGTCGAGGAGGTGATCGACGAGCATTACGAGGCTCAGCAGCACAAGCTGAAGGGCCGCGATGCCGAACTGGAAGACGTCGTTGCCCGTTTCCGTGCCGAGGAAATCGAACATCGCGATACGGCACGGGCGGAGGGCGCGAAGGAAGCGCCTGGCTATCCCATCCTCACAGGCCTCGTTAAGGCCGGCTGCCGCCTCGCGATAAGGCTCAGCGAGAGGATCTGATGGCTGCCCTTCCACTGCAGGCCGTACGGCACGCTCCGTTCGCGCCGCGCAAGGCCGCGCGCGCCGAGCTGCCCCAGCTCGCCGATCTCCTCACCGACGCCTTCATGGACGATCCCGTCCTGCAATGGACGCTGCGCGAAGGCCGCGCCTATCCTGGCGCGCTCCGCCGCTATTTCGAATTCGCGCTTCTCGAACAATGCGTGCCGTCAGATCTCATGTTTGTCTCGGGCGACGACATGCGCGCCACCGCCATCTGGCTGCCGCCATCCGATCTCGGCGTACTCGCCACCCCGCCGCGCGAGATGCTGCGCCTCATCCCGAAATTCCTGCCCATCCTCGGCATCTCACGCCTGCACCGCGCCATGTCGCTCGCCATGGCGATGGATGCGCACCACCCGCATGAGCCGCACTGGTATCTCTATTTCCTCGGCGTGCCGCCCTCATCGCAGGGCCAGGGCCTCGGCTCCGCCATGATGGACGCCACCATGCCGATGGTCGACGCCCAGCGCCTGCCCGCCTATCTCGACAACTCCAACGCGCGCAACATTCCGCTCTACGAGCGCTACGGCTTCCGCGTCATCAGCGAATACCGCGCCCGCGACGACGCGCCCCCCATCTGGGGCATGTGGCGCGACGCCCGGCTGGTCTAGCGTTCGCCAAGCTAACCCTCCTCATCCTGAGGAGGGCGCCCTTGCGCCCGTCACGAAGGACGCACGCGGCCCCTTGCGCGCACTGCCCATGCACGCCCCTATGCGCCCATGGATCACGAACAGGCCGCCCTCGCGAGAGCCTCTGCCGCCGCGCCGATCAGGGCGACGCGCGACAACATCCCGCGTCTCACCACCCTGCTGGCCGATGCCTTCAGCGACGACCCCTGCCTGCAATGGACCTTCCGCGCCGGCGCCGGATTTCCAAAGGCCCTCTCCCGCTACTTCACCTTCGCGCTGTCGCAGCAATGCGCGCAGCACGACGCCATGTTCATGAGCGCCGATGGCAACGCCGCCGCCGTCTGGCTGCCGCCCCAGGGGCTCGCCGCCCTGTCGCTGCCGCCCGCGCGCATGCTGATGATGCTGCCGCGCCTCATCGCGATGACCGGCTTCTCGCGCATGACCCGCGCCATCGCGACCGGCGACGCGATGGAGAAGCACCATCCGCCCGAACCCCCGCACTGGTATCTCTTCTTCATCGGCGTGCCCTCGCATGCGCGTGGAATGGGCCTCGGCTCGTCGATCCTCGAAGCCTCGCTGAAGCACGTCGATGCCGAGCGCATGCCCGCCTATCTCGACAACTCGAACCCGAAAAACACGCGCCTCTACGAACGCCACGGCTTCCGCGTGGTCAGCGAATTCCGCGCCCGCAAGGACGCCCCGCCCTTCTGGGGCATGTGGCGCGACGCGCGTAAGGACTAGGCCCATGAAAAAGGCCGGCGGTCGCCCGCCGGCCTTTGGCGCTCATGCAGAAAACGCTTACGCCGCCATGCGGTGCAGCGCGCAAAGCTTGTTGCCGTCCGGATCGCGCAGATAGGCGAGATACAGCTTGCCCATGCCGCCCGCGCGAACGCCCGGCGGTTCCTCGATGCTCGTGCCGCCGGCTTCCACGCCCGCCTTGTGCCAGGCGTCGGCCTGCTCGGGCGACGACGCGGCGAAGCCGATCGTGCCGCCATTGGCATGGCAGGCCGGCTCGCCGTTGATCGGCTTCGACACCGAGAAGACGCCGGTCGGCGCGATGTAGAAAATGCGGTGGCCATCGACCACGGCCGGACCGATGCCCAGCGTGCCCAGCAGCTTGTCGTAGAACGCCTTGGCGCGATCCAAATCGTTCGTGCCGATCATGATGTGCGAAAACATGTGTGTCTCCCCTGCCGGCGTGTGCCGGCTGTTCTTGGTGGCGCTGTTATAGACGAAAAAAGCGCGGGCCTAGGGCTCCAGCTCGCTGTCCCAGTAGAGATAGTCGCGCCAGCTGTCGTGCAGATAGTTCGGCGGGAAGGCCCGCCCGTTCTTCTGCAGGTCCTGGATCGAGGGCCGGTGCGGCTTGTGCGCGGGATACATCCCGCACTGATGGGTCAGCCGCCCGCCTTTCAGCAGATTGCACGACGAACACGCCGCCACGATGTTTTCCCATGTCGTGCGCCCGCCGCGCGAGCGCGGCACGACATGGTCAAAGGTCAGATCGCGCTTGTCGCCGCAATACTGGCACTGGAAGCGGTCGCGCAGGAATACGTTGAACCGCGTGAAGGCGGGCGTCCGCGCCGGCTTCACATACTCCTTCAGGCACACGACCGAGGGCAGCTGGAAATCCATGCCCGGTGAATGCACGAACTTGTCGTAGTGGCTGACGATGGTCACCCGGTCCAGGAACACGGCCTTCACCGTGTCCTGCCAGGACCACAGAGATAGGGGGAAGTAGGAGAGCGGCCGATAATCGGCATTCAGGACAAGAGCGGGACACGCGTCGGGCGCGCGCTCAGCGGCGAGCACGACACGCCTCTTCAAGGATCAACTGGGGATGCCGCGCGCTGACGAAAACCGTAAATCCTGATTCGAGTGCCCTATCCTCAATACTCTACACCCCATGACGCCCGTGTGAAGGCTTGAGCCTCGCGCGGTGCCACAGGATCAAGGCCTTCCCCGGACGGGGGAAGGTGGCCGACACGCCGGAAGGGGGCCTTGCAGAACAAGGCGCAGCTACTTCGCCGCCGGCTCCTCCGCCGGCGCGCCCTCAAACGCATCCTTCAGAAACCCAACGCCGAGATGCAGGCCTTCCGGATCAATCGAGTGCCCGACACCGCGCGACACATGCCAGCGCACCGGAAGTCCCGTCGCGCCGATCGTGTTCACCGCTTCCTGCAGCCGCGTCACCGGCACCATCGGGTCGCTGTCGCCGTGGATGAGGGCGATCGGCGGGCGCACGGTCATCTCCGCCGCCAGCCGCTCCGGCGCCACCAGTGCACCGGAATAGCCAAGGATCGCCGCCGGCTGCACCGCGCGCCTGAGGCCCACATGCAGCGACATCATCGTGCCCTGGCTGAAGCCCACCAGCGCCAGCTTCGTGCCGTCGAGGCCAAGCCGTGCCAGCTCCTCGTCGATGAACGCGTTCAAAATCGGCGCGGCGCCATCCGCGCCCGCCGCCATCAGTTGCGGGTCCAGCCGCGTGATGCCGAACCACTGATAGCCGAAGGGCTGCCCCGGCACGCGCTCGGGCGCATTGGGCGAGGCGAACGCCGCTGTCGGCATCACCTTCTGGAAATAGGGCGCAAGGCCGATGAGATCGTCGCCGTTGGCGCCATAGCCGTGGACGAAGATGACGAGACGGTCGGCTTTCGCGCCGTCCTTGGGCGGCACGCGCGGGCCGTCGAGCTTTTGAATGGTCATGCCTCAGTTTAGGCGGGCGAGGCCGCCTAAGGCCAGAGCCCCAGGATCAATCCCATCATCGTGTATTGCAGGGCCGGGTACATCGTCTCGACCGTAATCAGCGCCATGGAGTCCTGCGCGAACAGCCCGTTCATCTTGATCGAGCCGGCGACCACCAGGAAGCCGATCACCGCGCCCAGCGTGACGCCCGCCTGCACCCCCGGCGCGGGGCCGAGCAGCCAGGAGAGCACAAATGCCCCCACGATCGAGGACCCCACCGCCGCCAGCATCGGGAGCCACACCGGATACCGGAACGGCCCCTCCTTCGTGATGTTGTGCTCGCGCATCCAGACATTCCCGAACAGGGCCGAGTACCAAACCCCGCCCAGCACGAACCCGGCGATTCCCGCCACCGCACCGCCGATCCAATTGATCTCGGGCATATCCCCCTCCTAGCTTGCGCGGGCACATGATCGTCACCCGCTTCGCCCCCTCGCCCACAGGCTACCTGCACGAGGGGCACGCCTTCTCCGCGCTCTTTGCCGCAGCGTCATCTGGCCCGAACGGCCGCTTCCTGCTGCGCATCGAGGACATCGACACCACGCGCTGCCGCCCGGAGTTCGAGGCTGCGATCTATGAGGATCTCGCCTGGCTCGGCCTCACATGGGAAACCCCCGTCCGCCGCCAGTCGGCACATTTCGCGGAGTACGCGGCGGCACTGGCTAACCTCGGCGACAGGGGCCTCACCTACCCGTGCTTCTGCACAAGGAAAGAAATCGCCGCCGAAATCGCCCGCAGCGCCGGAGCGCCGCAAGGACCGGACGGCCCGCTCTATCCCGGCACCTGCCGAAACCTCCCGGAACATGAACGCGCCGCGCGCATCGCCTCCGGCACGCCCTACGCCCTTCGCCTCGACATGGAAAAAGCCACCGCCGCGGTCGGACCGCTCACCCTCGTGGAAAGCGGCACGCGTATTTCGGCCCATCCGGCACAGTTCGGCGACACCGTTCTGGGGCGCAAGGAAACCCCCGCGTCCTACCACCTCGCCGTCACGCTGGATGACGCCCTGCAGGGTGTCACGCTCGTCACCCGCGGCGCCGATCTCGCCCCGGCGGCACATCTCCACCGCCTCCTCCAGGCGCTGCTGGCACTGCCTGAACCCGCGTGGCGGCACCACCCTTTGTTGACCGACGGCACCGGCAAGCGCCTCGCCAAACGCGACAACGCGCCCGCTCTCAGAGAATTGAAAGAACGCGGCATTTCGCCGGGCGAACTGCGGGCGCGCCTCGGCTTTGCTTGAGGCGAAAACGGGAGAACCCCATGCGCCGCCTCATCTTTGCCGCCGCCTTCACATGTCTCTCGGGTCTCGCCCTCGCCGGCCCCCACGAAGACGCCTTGATGCAGGCCGACCGCGATTTCAACGCGATGGCTAAGAAGGAGGGCGTCATCGCCGCCTTCAAATTCTACGCCGCACCCGACGCCCGCATGTTCCGCCGCGAAGAGACGCCGGTGAAAGGCCCCGACGAAATCGCCGCCCTCATGGCCGAGGATTATGCCGCCGGCGGCACCCTCACCTGGGAGCCCCGCGAAGCCTCCGCCAGCGACGACGGCACCGCCGGCTACACCCACGGCCGCTGGACGTACACAAGCCCTGCCGATGCCGAGGGTAAGATCACGAACATCGTCGGAACCTATGTGACCGTCTGGCGCAAACAGCCCGATGGCAGTCTGAAATTCGTCGCCGACATCGGCAATCCTGACCGGGAACAACCCGCCGCGCCCTGATCTCGGAACCGCTTGCCGTCCAAGCCGTTTAGTCCGCGCGGGGAACAAAACGCACCGTGTTGTCGGATATCGCCCTGGCGCGTCCGGCCACGCGTCATGACAAGGGCAAGTTCCATGATCAGAACATTGGCAATCAGCAGTGTCGCCGCTCTGGCGCTTGCGGCCTGCAGCACCACGACCACCCGCTCCACCACCTATTATCCGGATGGCTCGACGGAATCGCGTGTCACGCGCGATGCCTATGGCAGCACCTATTCCGAATACCGCTATGACGGATGCCGCGATGACACGGCCGCCGGCACTGTCGTGGGCGCTGTCGCCGGCGGCGTGATCGGCAGCCAGTTCGGTGGCGGCTCCGACGACCGCGCGGCTGCGACCATTGGCGGCGCGATCCTTGGTGGCATCGCGGGCAACGCCATCGCGCGCGGCAATTGCGACAACCAGCGCGCCGACGCCTATTACTACAACGACACCTACTCCAACGCCTTCGACGAGGCCGGCTATGGCCGCCGCTATGAATGGCGCAACCCGTATAGCGGCCGCTACGGCTACGTGACGCCGACGCGCTATGTCGATGGCTACTCCTACGGTTATCAGGAGGACTGCCGCGAGTTCGAGCAGATCGTCTATGTCGATGGACGCCCCTACTCCGACACCGGCATCGCCTGTCGCGACCGCGATGGTACCTGGCGCATCGTCCGCTCGTAAGGACAAGAAAAGGCCCGCTCCAGTGAGCGGGCCTCTTCACGTCCGCAAATCTTTCAGGCCGCCTTGTCGGGTGTCGCGGCGTCGACCACGCCGACAATGCCGCGCATGATGCCGGTCAACTCGAAATCCTTCGGCGTGTAGACCGCCGCGATCCCCGCCTGCTTCAGCCGCACCGCGTCCTCTGGCGGAATGATCCCGCCCGCGATCACCGGCACGGTGAGTCCGCGCGTCTTCAACTCGTCCATCACCGCCTCGGCCAGCGCGACATGGCTGCCCGACAGGATCGACAGCCCCACCACATGCGCGCCAGTCTGCGCGGCCTGTTCGGCGATCTCTGCGGGCGTGAAGCGGATGCCGTCATAGATCGCCTCCATCCCCACCTCGCGCGCCCGCGTCGCAATCTGCTCCGCGCCGTTCGAGTGCCCATCGAGGCCCGGCTTCGCGACCAGAAACGTCAGCGGCTTGCCCAGCTTCGCCGACAGCACCGCCACCTCGTCGCGAACCGCAACGATGCCCGGATCGTTCGACAGCCGCGCCACCTTCGCGAGTCCCGTCGGTCCGCGATACTGGCCGAACACCTTGCGCAGCGCATCCGACCACTCGCCCGTCGTGATCCCCGCCTTCGCGCAGGCGATTGAGGGCGGCATGATATTGTCGCCCGACCGCGCCGCCGCCTCCAGCTCGGCCAATGCCGCAGATGCAGCTTTGGGATCGCGGGCCGCACGCCACGCCTGCAGCCGCGCGACCTGATCTTCCTCGACGCCGGCTTCCACCGTCATGATCGCATCGACGCCTTCGCCCAGCGGCGAGGGTGCCGTCTCGCGATAGGCGTTCACCCCCACCACCTTGATGTCACCCGCCTCGATCGCCGCGACACGCGCCGCATTCGCGGCCACCAGGCTCTCCTTCATGTAGACGATGGCATCTTCGGTCGCTGCACCACCCATACCCTCGATGCGCGTCAGCACGTCCATGATCTCGGCCTTCATCTTGGCGACCTTCGCCTCGATCACGTGGCTGCCGTCGAAGATGTCGTCATACTCCAGCATGTCGGTCTCGAACGCCGCGATCTGCTGCAGCCTCAGCGACCATTGCTGGTCCCACGGACGCGGCAGGCCCATCGCCTCGTTCCATGCGGGCAGCTGCACGGCGCGCGCCCGCGCCTTCTTCGACAGCGTCACGCCCAGCATGCCAAAGAGGATGCGATAGACATTGTTCTCCGGCTGCGGCTCGGTCAGCCCCAGCGAGTTCACCTGCACGCCATAGCGGAACATCAGCGCGCGCGTGTCGGTCACGCCATAGCGCTCGCGGCCGATCTCGTCCCACAGGTCCACGAACGCGCGCATCTTGCACATCTCGGTGACGAACCGCACGCCGGCGTTCACGAAGAACGAGATGCGGCTGAACAC
>Ga0075160_10001080_pt1 | contig 16759 bp, 13 predicted proteins | sample JI91814C2DNA_FD_70969 | JGI IMG/M metagenome (GOLD analysis project Ga0075160, IMG submission 70969) | Wastewater effluent complex algal communities from Wisconsin, to seasonally profile nutrient transformation and Carbon sequestration -... | ecosystem: Engineered > WWTP > Effluent > Algae... | reverse complement strand
TCTTGACCAGAAAGAGTTTGTGATCTTGCCCAACCTTCACTTCGTATTTCCTGTCCGTTATAACGAGCAGTTGATATTTGAAAAAATGTTTTTAAATCCGGATTTTCTTTTCCACTTCCGCCTGCCTGTAAGGTTCCCGTTGAATAATTATTTTGACCCATTGAACCAGAAATTGTCGTTCCGTTTGTAGTATTTCCATTTTTTGTAATAATATTGATTACACCTAATAATGCGCCTTGTCCCAAAGTAACAGAGCCCGGACCTCGAATCACTTCTATTCTTTCAATGTATTCCATATTCATTCCATTGATGATTGAATCGGGCGGACCCCAAAACCATTCGGTGTTCATATTGTGTCCATTGATTAGAAGTAGCACTTTTGCATTGTTATCCGATGCGAATCCTCTAAAGCCAGCAATGGTGTCGTCCTGATCTTCTACTGTAAAAAAACCAGGGACATATGTTGTTAATACTTCGTTTACAGTTCTTGCTCCACTCATTTTGATTTGCTCTTTTGTTATGACTGAGACGGATGCTGGTTGTTTCTTTGCATCTTTGATAACGTTAGACGCTACGGACACTGTTTCTTTTTCGGCAAGGATTTTAAATACATCGGCAGATGCACTTGCGACATTTTCTTCCGCGATAGGAAAATAAAGGTCTTTATCTTTGCCTAGAGTTGTGCTGGTTATAGCATCGTTTATATTTTCTCGTCTTTCCGTTCTTTTGGTATTTGTGCGAACTCGAATTGCAATTTTCTTTTTTAGTTCGTCAATGGATGAGTCTGCCGTTTTCTTGGTTTCGTTTGGATCTAAAGTTACTCCTTCAATGCCAGATAATTCATCTGTGACATTTAAGGCATCGATCATATAACCTGTATCAGGATTGTAAATTTGAGAATAAATATTTACGCCTTCCGATTCATTTAATTTATAATAGCCATCAACTACAAACTTTGCACCATTTCCTTTTGCTATTGCTAATGTTGTTTTTAAATCCGATTTTGATTCTTTAATATCAAAACCATTGGCTTTAAAGCTTTCCTCGAGATTCAAAAAGATTTTGTTAGCAATTGCATCGGATTTTTGGGATTTATATGGATTAAAATGCGTTAGGTAAATAGTCTTTGATTTATTTTGAGTCTCTTGCGGAAAAATAGTTACAGACAAAAAAATAAAAATCGCGATAAGAAATGCTTTCATATAAAAAACCTCATGGAAATAACTATGGAGCGAGATGTATTTTTCGAATTAGGGCTATTCGCTATTAAACAATCAGGTATCAGAAATACCCTTACCTAGATTTTCATGATTAAAGATTAATTAAAACTATGTCAAACAGATAATGAGATTTTATTGCAAAGAAATTTATTTTTTTATAAAATCTTATCTTTGATTTTTATTCGCGGATAATTTTAATTTGTCTGAACAATAAAAAACTAATGATAATAGTTTTTTATTGTTCGATATTGGTTAAGAAAATTGCTAAAAGTAAATTACGTTTTTAAAATATATAACTTTCTTTTCGCAATTGGGGATATGCCTTTTGTGAAAAATTGCAGAACTTACCGTATGATTACTTTTACCTATTGATTTTCTAATTTTTTTCTAAGCACAATCATTGCATCTCTCTTTTTGTAGGATAATCGTAAGTATTCTAAGGCTTCCTTATTGCTTGGAGCAACCAGCAATGCATTTTCAAAGATTTCGATGGAAGAATTGTAATTGCGCTCGTTGTAATGTCCAATTCCAGTTTCAACATAGGCTTTCATGTTTGAATTTTCAAAGTTACGTATTGTATTCAAATCAGAGTTGGCTTGCGCATTTGATGGAAGGGTTCTCAAGGAAGCCATGAACATTTTAATTGCTTCGAATGGCTTTCCTCGTTTTGCTAAATCTGTTCCTTGCATTCTTTCTTGCTCGCTTTGAGCAAGTAAGCTTGCTTGTATACCTTCTTTCGCCGCTGCTATACTTGGATTGATTGCTAGAACTTTTTGATAGTCTGTCCTAGCTTGTGCATAGTTCTTGTTTTTAAAGTGGGTCTCTGCACTATTTAATAATTCTCTCGTTTTTGCTCCGGAAAGTTTTTCTAGAATAATCTGTTGAAAAGAGAATGCTGACTTATTACCCGGGTCTCTTTTTAAAATCGCTTCGAATACGATTTTAGCCGAGTTTAACTTTCCTTCATTGAAAAGATTTAAACCTACATCAAATAGCTTTGTTAGTTTTGCACGCTCAACGATTGCGTCAGGAACTGCAACTCCAGAGTCTTGCGCATATTTCTCATTCAAGAAAAAAGAAGATTGGTCTGGAAGGATAACTCTTTCTTCTCCGCAAGTAGATGTTTTCATATTAATCCTATTTGCTATTTGTCCTGTGAGAACTCCAATTTTACTATAGTCGGGGCTAATACCAAATGTTGCACCAACTTTGACAAGAGCTGGAAAACTCGTCATGAGTATAATATTGTTTTTCTTTGCAAATTCAGACAATTGTTCAAATTCAACATTCGAATACAAAGGATCATTAACCATGAAGAATGCGTCTGTTTTTCCTTTTAGTTCTTCTAGGGCTAACTTAAATTCTTTTTTGTCTGCCAGTTTCTTACGATTGTAAATTAGTTTGTATTTTAAATCTGTATACTCCCCTTCCCCGGCAGAGTATTCTCCATCATTCGTTGTATAGAAAGCAGAAACTGTTCTTGCATTTGGCTTAATGTCTTTCAATGCTTGAAAAAATTCACCTATGCTAATATCCATGCTTACTCCGCAAAGATTTCCCCCATCAATGCCAAGTGATTTTGGGGAATTTACCATTGAAAATACAATGGGCGTTTTCTTTAGATTCTCTTTTGCAACCTTCGTTGCTGCAGGTCCAATGGTAATAAAAAGGGGAGCTTCTGAATCATCAATCGCTTTAAAATAACCAGCAATGTCTGGCTGCTCTGCCGTAATAATATCCAAATAGGAAATTTTCAATTCGCCTTCGAATACTGACTGTATGCCGTAAAGCCCTTGCTCATAAATTCGATTGTCCGACGAAAGCAAAACTTCAATCGGTTTGTTTGCATAAATTGAATGCGTTAGGAAAAATACTGTAAAAATTATTTTCTTCCAATCTTTCATATTGATGAATTCCTCTCTTTTAATCTTCTTAACTAAGCTTACTTTCCATTTTTCCTAACCTTTGGAGATTTATTTCCGCAGGTTTGAAATCTGTCTTAATTTCTAAACTTTTTGACCATTGATTCTTCGCTTTTAGGTATAGACCTTGTTTAAAAAAAATCCCACCCAAATTATTATATGCATGGTAGTTTAGCGGGTCTGTCTTCAATGTCCTTTCGTAGAACATGATTGCCTGATCTAGGCGATTTAAGAAGGAATGACAATTCGCTATTCTTAAAAGAATTCTTGAATTCTCTGCATTCTCTTCATCTAATAACTGTTCATACAAGATTAAAGCACTTTGATATTCTTTACTTTTATATTTATCTTCAGCTAGTTCTAATAAATTTTCATTCTCAGCTTTTAATTTTTCCCAAACAGACTGAGTTCTTTCGCGAATGGAGTTAGGGGAAGATTTTTCGGAGATCGCATCCCTAATCATTTCATAGAGTAATGTTGCTTGATTGTTTTCCGGTTGAATATTTAGCGCGCGCTTGATCATTATCTCTGCTCGACCATAAACTCTAAGTCCTAAATAAACGGATGCAAGGTTCATTAGATTCAGGAAATGTTTTTGGTCTCTAAGATACAATCTCTCTGCGATATCAGCGGCTAAATTCAATTTACCGTAAACTCGATAGGTATTCGAAAGTGCATATAGATACTCGTTATCGCTAGGATTGAGTGTCAGATATTGCTCAAAGCACTCAATTGCTTTTGGAAATTCTCCCTTTTGGAAATAAACTTTACCAAGTAGTTTTAGCATTTCCGGAAAATCGCTATATTCTGAGAGAAAGTTCTCCACTTTTTTTATTGCGTCTTCAGCATTTCCTTCCTCGATTAATTCCATTCCTGCCATTACAGATTCATTGACCTGATCTGGTATTTCTTTGGGAAGCTCTGTCTCTGTTAGAGACTCATCAAAAGAAATGCGAAGCAACGAAAAATCGTCCATTAAAGCGCCGGTTTCCTTTACTCTTTGGGCAATACGAGAAAGTTTTCCATCTCCTTCTTCTACTCTCATTAAAAATTGTTGTTCATCTTCTTGGATAAATTCTACTCCATCTTGATTTCTTAGAACCAAATCGTCACGACCATCTGAGCCTGTTATAATCACGTCTCCTGGCATGAGGTTAAATATTCGTATATAAAGCTGATCTTCCTGATCAGGAGTTCCAATCTTTCGCAATGAAAGCTCTTGCTCCAAAAAGGAGGCTTTTCCATCGCGATATAATACAGTCCATGGATGTTCCGCATTAACATAGTATAGAACGCCTGTTGTATTGTCTATTAGCCCCAAACAAATGGAAATATACATGGATCCTTCAAAGGAAAGAAAAACATTATGTAAGTCTAAAAATCTTTCCTTCAGCCAAATTTCCGGATAGGTCTTTTGAAATTTTTCAATTTTAGATCTAATCAAACCTGCGTTAAATACTACACCCAGGACAAGAGCTCCTCCTGCTCCTTGAATGGATTTGCCCATTGCATCTCCATTTATAAAAACAGTGTATTCTTTTCCATTTAATAGAATTGTATCGGTAATGCAAATATCACCCCCAATTTGTGAATTCCATTTACGAAAAGAGAACTTCTTTTTTTGTTCTATGAAAAAATCCGTTTTTACTTTGGCACTGCTATTGTTATTCGGTTGCAACGGGTTTAATAAAATAGAAGTCAGATAATAATCTCCATCTTGCGCGATCTTAAGAGCTTGGACTTCTTGGAGAGTTTTATTCAACTCTTCCGTTCTTTGTGCAACTTTCAGTTCCAAGTTCTGAGTGAAGTCTTGGATTTGGGAAGTCATCTGATTAAAGCTTTTTGCGAGTTGACCTAGTTCATCTTTACCTGATAGTTTAATTCGATGGTTTAAATCCCCTCCCCCGATTTTTTGCGCACCTTCGGAAAGTTTTTGAATTGGTTTCGAAAATACAAACGCTGCGTATGCTGCAATTATAATCCCGACTATAAATAGGACTCCTGCAACTCCTATAATGGTTGTTCGAATTTGCACAACAGGTTCATAGACTTTTTTCTTATCGAACTCAAAGACTGCAGTTCCACCTCTTAGCTCTCTTTTGTTTTCATCAAGAATGAAAATAGGATAAGAAAAACGTAGAATTACAGGACTTCCCGAAATAGATACTTCTTTCATTTCCAATTTTTCCAACTTTTTGAAATAGTCTTTGTCTGTATCCGATATCTTTTGCTCTAAGCGTTTTTCATTTAAATCAGCTACATACTTTCCGTCTACATTGATGACGTAAGATTCTAAAAGACCCGTGATATTACTGTCTTTTAAACGCTTAATGGAAGTTCTAGTCGTATCATACGTTTCATTCATTAAAAGTTCTTCCGTAGCTAAATTAGAAATATTCTGAGCAAGGTTACTACAAACCTCAAATGTCTTATTTAGAACGACAGCTTGATTGCGATACAAAACTATCAGGGAAAGCGGAAGCACGCTGATTAACACTACACTGCTGATCAAAATGATCATTTTTGTTCTAATCTTTACGTTTTGATTGAATTTTTCAAAAAATGCAAATAGATTCATACGTTATTCCCTTTATTCATTAATGTCAGATTAACTTCCCATTTTCCACAACTCATAGTTGTTTAAAAAAAGAAACAGGATTGATTCATTTAATTTTAGCTTTACTAAGTGCAGAGCTTCTTAGAATTAAAACTAAAAAGACTCTGCATTTTTAGAAACACTCTTTACAAAATTCGTATTTCTTTATTGCTAAAGTCAACAAAAATATTCATAAGATCTTATTTGTTAAATTTTTTTCGTCGAAGGCAAAAAGAAAACTACTTCAATACTAAACTCGCTAAGGCATTGATAAATTCAGGATAAGTTCCATGAGCGGGTATTCGATAATATTCTTTAACTCCACTTGCTAGTGCAATTTCTTTTAATTGAACGCCGATTTCTTCTAACGTTTCCAAGTGATCACTAACAAAGCTAATTGGAAAAATCGCAATTCTTTTATAACCTTCTTTTCCTAGGTGTTGTAGCATATCAATAGTGTTTGGCTCTGTCCACTTAGAAGGTCCTACCCTACTCTGAAAAGAAAGAAAAGTTTTTCCTTTAAAACCAGATTTAATAAGGAGTTCATTTAAATTTTTAACGTTTTCTTCAATTTCTTTTCTATAAATATCGCCTTTCTTAATTAGGCGCATTGGAATTCCGTGTGCTGAGAATAGAATTGTAATATTCTCCCAATCAGGGATTCCTGTTTTTGTATCTAAATGAAGAAAATCTTCTGATTTTAATTTCCCCTTAAAGTAATCTAAGATTAGATTTTGCGTTGCTGTCAGGAATTCGGGGTGTCGATGAAATTGTCCAATAAATCCTTTCCGATTGATCGGACAGATTCCTCCTTTCTTATTTGAACCACAATGATTGCCACAGGAGCCATCTTGTATATTCGCCGGACATTGTCCAGTTAGAGCTTCCAATATTTTGGCAATACTCATTGTCGTAGATCTAGAGAAATGAGGGAATAGTGGTAAAATGATATTATCCTTGGAAGCTATTAAATCTTCTTTGGGAAGGTCACGCAGATTCGGATATCCACAGGCCATTGCAACTTGGACTTTCCAATCTTTACCAGTTTTCTTTTGGAGACAAACTTCTAGTGCTTTTGCTTGCTTGTTTGTTTCATCAACAAGTGGCGATCCTCCACCAAAACCCATAGAGGCGTATGTGTGAGCTACTTTCGGCGCTCTTTTTCGAGCAATAAATCGCGCTAATCTGATTCTTAGAAATTCAGGCAAGGGTAGATCAAATACAAGCGGATCACAAAACAAATCCAATAAGAATTGTTCTATCTCTTCTGAATTTCTAGGACCACCAAGATTGATTAAGGTTACTTTCATAAATATACCTAGAAATTGGAGAGGTATATTCGTAAAGTAAAACTGGAATTGTGTAAAAGCAAGATTTTCTCACAGAGCACACGAAGTAAAGAATCAATAGAATCAATACTCTCTGCGAACTCTGTGCTCTCTGTGATAGATACTTTCTTAATCATACCGGCACGTAAAGGTTGGCGCCCTTCTCTTTGAATTCTTCTGCTTTGTCTTGCATTCCTTTTTCTAAGGCATCGTTTTCAGAATACCCATTTTTTTCAGCAAACTCTCTTACATCTTGGGTCAATTTCATAGAGCAGAAATGAGGTCCGCACATAGAACAAAAATGCGCTTCCTTCATTCTTTCTTGCGGAAGAGTTTCATCGTGGAACTTTCTTGCTGTTTCGGGATCTAGAGATAAGTTAAATTGATCTTCCCATCTAAATTCAAATCTCGCCTTGCTTAATAAGTCATCTCTTAATCTAGCACCAGGATGTCCTTTTGCTAAGTCTGCGGCATGAGCGGCAATTTTGTAAGTGATAACTCCGGTCTTAACATCTTCCTTATTGGGAAGACCTAAATGCTCTTTAGGTGTCACATAACAGAGCATAGCCGTTCCCATCCATCCAATCATAGCGGCACCAATTCCTGATGTAATATGGTCGTAGCCGGGAGCAATATCAGTAACTAAGGGTCCTAGTGTGTAAAATGGTGCCTCATGACAAATCTCTAATTGTTTGTCCATGTTTTCTTTTATTAAATGCATTGGCACATGACCGGGACCTTCAATCATAACTTGCACATCGTGCTTCCATGCAATCTTGGTCAGTTCGCCTAACGTCTGTAATTCTCCAAATTGAGCTTCATCATTTGCGTCTGCCGTGCATCCGGGACGAAGTCCATCTCCAAGGGAAAAGGATACATCGTATTTTTTCATTACTTCACAGATACGCTCAAAATTGGTGTATAGGAAATTTTCTTTGTGATGGGCAAGGCACCATTTCGCCATAATAGAGCCACCTCTGGAGACAATGCCTGTTATCCGCTTGGCTGTTAATGGGACATATTTAAGTAAGACTCCAGCATGGATGGTGAAGTAATCTACGCCCTGCTCTGCTTGTTCTATTAAAGTTTCGATGAACAAATCAATGGTTAGGTTTTCTGCTTTTCCGTTTACTTTTTCAAGTGCTTGGTAAATGGGAACAGTGCCAATTGGAACGGGTGAATTTCGAATGATCCATTCTCTAGTCTCGTGAATATTTTTTCCGGTGGACAAATCCATTACCGTGTCGGCGCCCCATTTGACTGACCACTTCAGCTTTTCGACTTCTTCTTCTATGGATGATGAGATGACCGAGTTTCCAATATTTGCATTTATTTTAACTAAAAAATTCCGACCGATAATCATTGGTTCTAATTCTGGATGATTGATGTTTGCGGGAATAATCGCTCTACCGCGAGCAATTTCACTTCTTACAAATTCTGGATCAATTCCCTCTCTCAGTGCGACGAATTTCATCTCTTCTGTTATGATTCCCTTTTTGGCATAATGCATTTGCGATAGATTGGAATCCCCTCTTTTGATTCTCTCTTGAATCCATTCTAATCTTCTTTTCGGGATTCCTTGTTTTGGGTCATATCCCGTTGGTCCTTCCGTATTGTAAAGACAAGCCTCTGTTCCATTCGAAAGTTTTATCTTCTTAGAAGGAATCTCGTGTCCGTCTAGCTGAACATCGTCTTTGATAGGAAATTGATTTGCGAGTGTGTTAAAGTTTTGAGGAATTTGATTTGGTAGATTCATAAATCTCATAGGTCCTTTTTTAGAAATCCGTTAGTGAGATTTTTACAATCAAATAATAATAGTATAAATCCGTTTTCCTACGCTGGCATTATCCAGATCAGGTCAATTAGGGACTCTCTCAGAGTAAAAAATACCCACCCCCAACGGTAGAATCAGTAGCTGTTCTTTTTCTATTTACGTCAACTTATTTTTTTAGAGTCTTTTGTTAAAGCCGAAATCAAACGTTACTTCTTTTGTATTGATGTAGCTTCTAAAAGATCCAAGATAATTGGAAAGGATATCACTTTCGTAAAGCCCGCCCTTGGTTGTAAAAGCGCCTGTAGTGAATTGTCGATGACCTGTAATTCCGATTTTTAAGAGAGAAGTTTCTGATAGCATATAGCTTGTTTCTATTCTAACTAAGAATCCCGGTCCTGAAGTATAGGATAAAAAGTTTAAAGCCCTCTGAACATGAAAATCTCTTGTTTTAATAAATGTGTAAAGTAAATGAAAAGAAGGCTCTATTTTGAATGCTCCAAAAGAATAGATATAACCAGCACCGATAGGAAATTCTGTGAAGGAATTTGTATAAGATAAACCAGAACCAATCGGTCCGTAGAAAATCGGTCTAGATGCAACAAACTGCATTACATCGTATACAATATACTTAGAATAAGAATACCTCAATCCGGCAGAAAGAAAGAGTCCAGAACCTGTTGCCCATGGATTTGGAGAAGCTTCACCAAAATGGTATCTAAAAAAACCTTCTGCATTGTATTCATATACAGTTGAGCGGCCTTTTCCATCTGCAAAATTTGTAGTCCCTGTGTAGGTATAGGCAGTGTCATGAAGGATTCCCTGTCCCGGTGAAAATTTTGAGCCTTTCTCGCTAGAGGTGTTATTTAAGAAAAAGTCTTCATCTCTTGTTCCGCCGGAGTTTTGATACCAACCACTCGAAAGGAATTTACCTCTTATGGAAAATTTGTTTTTGAAGTAGCCGCCTTCGATTCCACCCAGGTTGAAATTTCTCTGGTAAGTAATTCTAGAGCCTCCCCGAATACCAGAAAGATTGGGATATTTATTCCCTGTTTCAAAGATATGCTCTCCTTCATTTCGAACTCCTACCAATCCTATGTAACCATCGGCTAGAATTGAATTGCAATAGAAAAGGAAGATTAGGATAAAGACTTTTAAAAGATTCACTCAGCCATGAAGTTCTATACTTGAATAAAAGTAAATCAAAGATTCCTTTGATTTAGAGTTTTTGGCAACTACTCGGTGCGTTTTGCCACAGAGGCACAGAGTCACGGAGAGTAATGATGCTTTACCATTTTTATTTATGTGCATCGTGTAAAAGAGAGTCGATGGAAAAATCAGAATTGAATAAATGGATTATAGTTAGAGTTGTTGCATAATTGTCACCCTGAACCTATCGAAGGGCGATCTTTCTTAATAAAGTCATGGACAAGCTCACCATGACAATCTTTTCGATTTCGAACAACTCTCTTGAATCAAAACAATTTTTAATGATGAAAATAAAGAGTGTTTTATGCGTAAAGCTCTCTTGAAATTCCTCTGTGTCTTTGTGCCTCTGTGGCAATTCATTTTTGTTAATTTTTACAATATTAGGCTGAAAAGGAAAGAGTCTGTCTTTTTACCGTGAAATGATTTCACGGTAAAAAAACTTAAATCTAAAGACAGAAGTTAATCGTTTTTGCTTTCATGTAATATCGTCGATTATTAAATTGGGTAATATGACTAAAAGAAAAAAACAAGCTATTGAACTTAGTTCAAAAGAAGCAGCCAATACGTTCGGCTTTTCTTTGGATGATTTTCTGAAGAAGGTAAAGGAATTAAAAATTCCAGTTTTAAAAACAGGAAATTATAGCGAAGATGTTCTTGAAAAATACTTCCGAAAGACTGAAGAGAATTCTCACCTTGCAAATATTATAGCCATTTCCAATCAGAAAGGCGGAGAAGGAAAAACTACCATTTCTTTGTTTTTATCCGAGGCTCTATCTTTGGATGCAAAAGTATTGTTGGTGGATTGGGATCCGCAAGCGAATGCAACTCGGCTTTTTATAAACGAGCCAGAAAGAACAGTCTTTGATTGTTTGGGTTATCGAAAGAATCCAAAATCTTCTGTTGAGACTGTCATAATTCAGGTGAATTCACGTCTACACTTATTGCCTTCTTCTTTATCCTTAGCCAATTTTACTACTGCGTTTGAAAGAAGCGATTTCGAATTATTAAAAGATGCTTTGCTACCAATCCTTTCTTCGTATGATTATATTATTATTGATTGTCCGCCGTCTCTTGGACTTGGATTGGAGAACGCTTTGATAGCTGCTGATTTTATTTTAGTGCCGGTTCAGACCAGGGCGTTTAGTGTTCAAGGCTTAAAGGATTTATATGAAACCATTCAGAAGATTCAGCAAAAAGTAAATCCCAAGTTAAAATTGCTCGGTGCAGTATTCAATCAATTTGAAGGGAATCGAGCTTTGTCGGGCTTGTCCGAGACAGTAAAGAAATATTTCCCGGTATTTAAAACAAATATATACAGAAAGGAAAGTATTCCGCAGGCACAGGCAAAACGTAAGATGTTGAGCGCCTGTGATAAAGATACATATAATTCTTTTTTGGAATTAGCAAAAGAAGTAAGGAGCAAAATAGATGTCAAAGAAAAATGATTTTTCTACGCTGGACTTAATTTCTGCCTATGAAGGGAAAACTAAATCAACCGAAACAATTAGTTTGAAAGACATTGAACCGAGTCCCAATCAACCCAGACAATTTGGAAAAAATAATGTAGATGATTTAGTGGACTCTATGAAACGAATGGGCTTAATTGAGCCTATCGTTGTAAGAAAAAATAATTCCAAGTATATGATCGTAGCCGGTGAGAGAAGATTTCATGCGGCAGAAAGATTGGGATGGAAGGAAATTCCTGCCATCATTACAGAAGCAAATCCTGAACTATGCTATGAAATGGCATTGGCTGAAAATGAAAAAAGGAAAAGTCTCAATCCCTGGGAAGTAGGCAAAGCCATTCAGTATCTTCGCAAAGAAAGAAAGAAAACAGCTTTAGAAGTCGGAGAAATTCTGGGATATACAGAGCGCTATGTTAAGCAACTCAGTTCCATAGCAAGATTAGACGTTAAGCACGTGACTGAATTTCTAGGACAGGGAAATGAGCCCTCAGTTAAAAATCTAGAAAGGTTATTGAGATTAAAAGAGGGTAGGGGGGATGAAATGATTTCACCCTCCGTTAAGAAAGAAAAACTTTCGATTAATCTAAAAGGTATCAGTGCAAAACAAAGAGAAGCATTCTTACGGGAAATTAAGCCGATAGCGAAAAAATACGGAATTGAGATATAGAAATTATTCAAGATTACCACCGATGCATATGCGAAGGCGTTGGTCGTGAATACTTGGAGCGAAGGGGGGTCGGGACACCGATAAAAGATACGATAGGTCTTCCATGTTAATAGTTTGGTTTGAATCTATATTCCTTTTTGTTTTTTGCGGGTAATTGATATTACCCTCTGTAAACTCCACGTTCTCAATTGAATGTTGCCCCTGTTATAGCTTCATATAATGGTTGGTTTGCAATTTGTTTAATTTATCGTTTTTTATCGGTGTTCATCGGTGGTATTCTTTAAGAGGTCCCACTTATCTTATTGCCATTTTATTCTTAATCTGAACAATATTTTGCTTGCCAAATAAAAAATAATCTGAAACCTATTCGATTTCTTTACGGGTAGGGTTCTAATGATAACCATCAATGCAAGAAAGTATGTTTTCACTGATTTTGTTCAGGTTTTAGAGCAAATTGATATTTTAGAAAGAACGCAGTTTGTAGAAACAACAGGTGCCTGGTCTTACTACCAGATTCTGAAGCATTGCACAGACCATATAGAATTTTCCATGTCTGGCTTTCCTTATACCTACAGTCCATTCTTACGTAAGACGGTTGGCAAATATCTACTATCTAAGCTCTTAGAGAGAGGATATATGTTGCCAGATGGCTACAATGGACAATTAGAAACAGCCAGGATTGAAGGCGATGATAGACTTGCATTATCCCAATTAAAAGCAGCAATCTATTCTTTTCGAAAGTTCAATAAGGATTTTGCCATTCATCCACTTTATGACACGATGGATAAACCAACTTGGGAAAAATTTCATTCCATCCACATCGCCAATCATCTTAGTTTCGTAGAGATATTTCCGATAGAATTAGAGTTTGACGATAATTTACAAGATACTTTCTTTCAACAGGGTGTTTCTACTCCTAAAATACTTTCCGTTTCTTCTTTGAGTAAACTAGAAGCCCAAGATGGAATGATCCGCAAAAGGAAATCTAAATCTAAGACAAAAATAAAGTCAGTCGTCCAAAAAAGGAAAAGATAAGCATAGCTATTGAATGCTTTTTGCCATAGAGGCTCTCAGTCACGGAAATTTTTTGGTGGAGTAGGGGAATAAATCAGTTTTCAAGTAAGCATGTATTAAAATACTTTCTGTAAAAGGAGGCTTCATTTGAAAATTGCGATTATTTGCGGAAGTCATAGAAAAGATTCAGAATCTCTAAAGGTCAGCTCTTACTTATCTAATTTAATTCAGTCAGAAAAGAAAGAAACCTATATTTTAAATCTAGGAACAGCGGGTATACCTCTCTGGGAAGAATCCGTTTGGTCTGATGATGCAGGCTGGAAGAAGCTGTGGAGTCCCTATTCAGAAGAACTCAAATCATCTGATGGAATTGTCATCGTCTCTCCCGAATATGGAGGAATGGCAGCACCTGCTTTAAAAAACTTCTTCTTGCTTTGCTCTAAGCAAGAACTTGCACATAAACCTGGCTTAATTGTTACTGTTTCTGCGGCTCGCGGTGGTGCGTATCCTGTTTCGGAGCTAAGAGCGAGTAGCTACAAAAATACACAAATCTGTTATATGCCAGAGCATATCATCGTTCGTAACGCAAAGCAAGTATTAAACCCAAGTCCAGAAAATCCTTTAGACGAAGATACCTATCTACGAAAGCGAATTCCCTATGCCCTAAGTCTTTTATATTCCTATGCCGAAGCACTGGCACTCGTTCGCAATTCTGGAATTCCTGACTACAAAGCATTCGCAAATGGAATGTCGTAATTTCAAAGATTACCACCGATGGACACCGAGGTCACCGATATTTGCCCTGAGCTGGGTCGAAGGGAAAGATACGATTATAAAAGATTATTTTCAATTTGGATTGAGGTCATATCATTTTTTATCGTTTTTTTATCGGTGTCCATCGGTGGTATTCTTTTTTCCCAAGAGGGAGTAGGGGAGGCTTTGGGCTCTAGAACAGAGTTTGTAAAACTGGAAGAAACTGCGGAAGTCAAAATTCTTTTGAAATACGCAAGCTCGGATAATTTTATGAAAGAGAATCTCTACAGAGAGTTTAATTCTTGTTATCTGCACAAAGATGCATTTGTAAAATTTCAAAAAGCGATCCAGTTGCTAAAGGAGTCAAAGTCAAGGCGGAGATTTATTTTGTATGATTGCCTTCGTCCCAGGTCTATTCAATACAAACTTTGGGAAAAAGTAAAAGGAACTTCTAAAGAGCCTTATGTAGCAAATCCAGAAAAAGGATCGATTCATAACTTTGGTTTTGCCCTTGATCTATCCTTGCTTGATGAAAATGGAAAAGAGTTAGATATGGGAACTCTGTTTGATGATTTTACTTCTTTGTCGGAACCCACTCAGGAAAAAGCATTTTTTAAAAAGGGAAAACTCACTCCTTCGCAATTCGCAAATCGTAAAATTTTAAGAAATATACTATTGCAAGCCGGGTTTGAGCAAAGACCAAATGAATGGTGGCATTACGATGCCTTTCCTGCAAAATTTGTAAAAAAAAGATATACAATCGTAGAATAACCAATTCTTGTGAGGATAAAACGAATCTAATAGATATAATCTTTCAGAAAGGAACAAAAATGGCTGATATAACATTAAAAGGCAATTCAATTCATACAGTGGGCAATCTTCCAAAAGTAGGGGATACAGCACCAGCATTTACGCTAACCAAAACAGATTTGAGTGATGTAACCAACAAAGACTTTGCAGGAAAAAAAGTCGTATTAAATATTTTCCCAAGTATTGATACTCCTGTTTGCGCAACATCTGTTCGCAAGTTTAACGCAGAGGCAAGTAAATTCGCAAATACAGTAGTGCTTTGTGTATCTACTGATATGCCGTTTGCTTTGAATCGTTTTTGTGGAGCTGAGGGGCTAAAAGATGTTATCCCTGTTTCCGAGCTTCGTAATCATGAGTTCGGAGAAAAATACGGCGTTCGTATTTCGGACGGACCTTTAGCAGGCGTATTCTCACGCGCGGTAGTCATTGTTGATGAAAGCGGCAAAGTGGTATATACCGAACAAGTTCCCGAAATCGCCCAAGAACCAAACTACGCAAAAGCACTAGAAAAACTTGCTTAATTATTGCTTAATCCAAAGATTTAATTCACCGGAGCCGATTTTTTTGGTTTCTTCGCAGAAATAATCATTGGGCATATCGCCACCAAATCCGTGGTAGGTTACGACGCGAGTATTTGCTTTACACTTTCGTAATTGAGCGGTGACAGTGGCGGTATAGCGAGAAAAATGCTCTTTTGTGAGCGGAATTGCATTGTCGATTAGATTGTAGCTTGCGACATTTTCGTAAAATGGATTGTAAAGATAAAATGCATCGAACTTAGTCCAATTGAGTTCTGACATATCTCCGAGCAGAAATTCGACATTATCCGCTTGCAGTTTTTCCTTTTTTCGATTGGCGATTTCGTATAGATTCTGGCGAATCTCTACACCTACAAAACTTCCTTTACTCAATAGAGAAGCGACTAAGCAAAATTTACCGCAACCAGAGCCTACATCCAGCACTCTTGTTCTTTCCGTGGTAGCTAGCATTCGCACAGCTTCGGTTGCTACGCGAATAGGTGTCCAATGTGTTTTTGATAATTCCTGCATTTCCTGTGGATAGATAGTTGCATCAAATACAGAATCTGAGACTACAACTTGATTGGCTAGATTGGAAATGATTTCTCTAATTTTCTCTTGCTGTCTTCGTTCTTTTTCCATCTTTTGTCTTAAGGAATTTCTCATACAAGAAGGAAAAAATATTTAGGTAATAGAAACAAGGTTTTTTTAATCTAAATTCTCAGGGAAAGAATTTCTTTTTTTGTTGTTCCTGCAAGAGCGTTTTCTTTATTCTACTGAAAGGGAGAAAATGGAACATGGAAATTACGATTACCAAGACCCCTGATTTTAATGATACAGTCTTTTTATGGAGTCAACTTCGCACACACGGGCTTTCGCAACTTTCTAATCCAGTGATGGAAGAAAAATTTCCCTTTGGTATTATTGCCAGGGAAGGCGAGGAGGTTATTGGCGGTGTGTTAGGTGAGATGTATTATAGGGGTTTGCATATTGATCTTGTATGGGTAAGTGAGCCTTTACGTAAGACTGGATTGGGAACTGCTCTTATCGGAAAGGCGGAGGAGCTTGCTCGTGAATCTAATTGCACTTTGATTTATCTAGACACGTTTAGCTTTCAGGCTCCTGAATTTTACGAGAAATTAGGCTTCGAAGTTTTCGGAAAGATAGAAAATTTCCCAGAAAATTACACAAGGTATTTCCTTTTAAAAAGAATAGTCTAGGATTTTTTTCTTGCTTCTTTTTTACTATTTACCAATCGTTTTTAAAAATGGAAAATTTAAAGATAGAAAAAACTAAAACTACGCCGCGCATTGATTTTGATGCCAAGCTGAACACTCTGTCCATTAGTGGTGATATATATCCAGAAGATGCGGATAAGTTTTTTAATCCAATCTTTGATTGGTTGCAAAGATATCTCTTGACTCTGCATTATAAATGCATTGTCTCAATCCATTTGCAGTATTTTAATACGGCAGCCTCTGGTCG
>Ga0075160_10001065_pt1 | contig 16850 bp, 17 predicted proteins | sample JI91814C2DNA_FD_70969 | JGI IMG/M metagenome (GOLD analysis project Ga0075160, IMG submission 70969) | Wastewater effluent complex algal communities from Wisconsin, to seasonally profile nutrient transformation and Carbon sequestration -... | ecosystem: Engineered > WWTP > Effluent > Algae... | reverse complement strand
GCTGGCGCGGCGTGCCGCCCGCGGCCGGCATCACCCAGGCCTGCGGCGAGCCGCTGACATTCGTGAGGTAGGCGATGTGCTGGCCGTCGGGCGAGTACTGCCCCGCGCTGGCGCTGCTCACCTTGCCCATGGCGGTGATGCGGGCTTCGAGCTCGGCGTCGGCGGGTGTGTCGCCGGCGAGGGCTGGCGCGCAGGCCAGCAGCAGGGCGAGCGGAAGGCTGATGCGGAGGCGGGTGGGCATAGGACTTTTCCCAAGGGTTTCAGCGGTCAACGTAGCAGCTTCGAGAACCCGGCCGCCGGCGGATCGCCTTTGGCGACCTGCAGCAAGGTCGGGAAGCCACCGCTGGAAGCCCTGCCATGCCGCCAATGGTCAGTGACATCCTGGACCGCCTCCGGGAGGACGGTTGGGTATTGGTGGCACAGCGTGGCAGCCACCGCCAGTTCGTCCATCCGATAAAGCCGGGCCGAGTCACCGTTGCCGGCAAGCCCAGCAAGGATTTGCCACACGCCATTCTCAGGAGCATCCTCAACCAGGCCGGCCTGAAGAGGTGAACGCCATGCGCTACGCCATCGTGATCGACAAGACGGACAACAACTACGGCGCCTGGGCTCCTGACCTGCCGGGCTGCGTGGCCGTTGGCGACACGGTCGAGGAAGTCCAGCGGCTGATGCAGCAGGCCATCGAACTGCATCTGGCCGGTATGCGCGAAGACGGTGACCCCATCCCTCCGCCGGTGGTGCAGGTGCAGTATGTGGATGTGGCCGCCTAGCACCCCGCGCCCAACGCCCGGCCGAGATCCGCCATGACCACGCTCACGCTGTACCACAACCCCCGTTCCCGCTCGGCCAGCGCGCGCGTGCTGCTCGAGGCGCTGGGCGTGCCCTACGAAGTGAAGCCGCTGGATTTCGCCGCCGGCCAGACCCGCACGCCGGAATTCCTGGCCATCAACCCGCTGGGCAAGCTGCCCACCCTGGTGCACGACGGCGCGGTGGTTACCGAACAGGTGGCCATCACGATCTACCTGGCCGACCGCTTCCCGGCCGCGGGCCTGGCGCCGGCGTTCGACGATGCGCGGCGCGGGCCTTACCTGCGCTGGCTGGCCTTCTACGCCGCGTGCTTCGAACCGGCGCTGATGGACCACGCGTTCAAGCGCCCGCCCGTGGACCCGACCACCGCGCCCTGGCGCGACTACGACAGCGTGATCGAAGCCCTGGTGGCCCAGCTCTCGCGCGCCGACTACATCGTCGGCGACACCCTCACCGCCGCCGACCTGCTGTGGGGCGCCGGCCTGCGCTGGACCACCGAATTCGGCATCGTGCCCAAGCTGCCCGTGATCATGGCCTACCTGGAACGCGTGGCCGCCCACCCCGCCGTGGTCCGCGCCACCGAACTCGACGCCACCCTGTCCAAACAGATGTGGCCCTGAGAAACGGGGTCAGATCAACTTAACCCGCGCCGGAGGACTGCCGCCGATCAGGCGGGGCTGGGCTCGGCGGCGATGTCGCGCGCCGCGCGGTACTCGCCCGGCGTCACGCCTTCGGCCACCCGGAACGTGCGGTGGAAGGCGCCCAGTGAGCCGAAGCCGCTCTCCATGCCCACCACCAGCGTGGACCACGCGTCGCAGGCGGGATCGCGCAGCAGCGCACGCGCGTGGTCGAGGCGATAGGCGTTCACGTACTGGCTGATGTTGCGATGCCCCAGCGGGCCGTGGATGGCGCGGCTGATGCGGTACTCGGGAACCTGCAATGCCTGCGCCAGCTGCGCGAGCTTGAGCTCGGGCTGCAGCCAGGGGCGCTGGCTGTGCATGTGCCGCTCCAGCGCCTGCGCCAGGGCGATGTCTTCGTCGCGAAGTGCGTCCACCGGCGCGGCCGGCGGCGCATGCCGGGCCACCGCCAGCGGATGCCGCAGCCGCCACGCCACCAGCCCCTGCGCCACCACCAGGATGGCGGCCGCCGACGCGGCCGCCGTGGCCGCCTGCACGCCGCCGGCGCCCGCCGGGTCGAACAGCGCAGGTGCGACGAAGCACGCCGCCACGCAAGCACCGTAGGTCGCCAGGAACACCGCGCGCAACGCGCGCTCCACGCCGCGGTGCTGCCGCCACCCGCGCAGGCCTTCCCAGAACGCCATCACCAGCGCGGCCGGGCTGAGCAGGTTGAGCAGTTCGCCGGCGCTCACCGCCAGCACCGGCGGCAGCGCCGCGCGCTGCTGCACCACCACGATCAGCGCCGCCACCAGCCCGGCATACGCCAGGTGCGGCGCGCCGAACGGCCGCCCGGAACGGAACAGCGCGCGCGACACCAGCCAGAACCCGTTGCAGGTCAGGCAGGCCCCCGCGCCGAACAGCTGGTACCAGCCCGCCGCGTCCGGGCCCACCAGGCCGCGCGCCATCAGCATGGCGATGGAGCCGCAGAACGCCGCCCACACCGCGGCCAGCGGCGAGAACGGCCGCGACGCCAGCGCCACCACCAGCCACAGCAGCGCCAGGCTCAGGGCGGTGGCCTGCAGCGCGGGTATCCAAGCGGTCATGGCGGGCCATCCGGAGCGGAAAACGTGGCCCATGGTGGGCGCTCCGCGGCCGGCGCGCCTGCGCCGATGGTCACGAGCGTGTTCCAGATTCCGAATCCGGCAGGACAGGGCGCGCGGGCGGGCGGCACCGTGGGCCCCCTTTCCACGGAGAACCCGCATGTCCGCCCCGATCGCCCCTGTTTCCCCCGCGCTGGCCCGCTCGGCCCGCGCCTGGTTCGTGGCCGCCCTGGCCAGCCAGTGGATCTTCGCGGTGTACATCGCCTGGGTGCTGGCCTGGCCCCTGCTGCTGGGCGACGGCGAGGCGGTGAACCGCACCTCGCTGATCACCGGCCACGTGGCCGGCGACACCCTGGGCAACGCCTCGCTGCTGGGCCACGTGCTGGCGGCGGCGGTGCTCAACGCGGTGGGCCTGCTGCAGCTGGTGCCGTGGCTGCGCCGGCGCTACCCGGGCTGGCACCGCGGCGCCGGCCGCGTGTTCATGGCCCTGGCGCTGGTGGGCGTGGCCAGCGGCCTGTACATGACCTGGCTGCGCGGCTCGCGGCTTAGCGACATCTCGGCGATCGCCATCAGCTTGAACGGCGTGCTGATCGTGGTGGCCGTGGTGATGGCCTGGCGCCTGGCGCGGCAGCGCCGCTTCGACGCGCACCGGCGCTGGGCCATCCGCGCCTTCCTGCTGGTCAGCGGCGTGTGGATGCTGCGGCTGGGGCTGATGGGCTGGATCCTGGTGAACCAGGGCCCGCGCGGCAACACCGCGCAGCTGGACGGCCCGTTCGACGCGGCCTGGGTGTTCGGCTGCTACCTGGTGCCGCTGGCCGTGGCCGAGCTGTACTTCCGCGCCGAGCGCGCCGGCCGCGGCGCCCAGCGTGCGGTGGCGCTGCTGCTGTCGCTGTGCGCGCTGCTGACGGCGCTGGGCACGGGCGCGGCGCTGATGTTCATGTGGCTGCCGCACTTCTGAAGCCGCCCGCGTTGCCAAGCCGACGAACAAGGGCGACCATCGCGGCAGCTCCCCTGGCGACCGCCGTGACCAACCAAGCCACGCCCGAATCCCTTGCCGAGATCTGCGGCCTGTCGTGCGCGGCGCCGCTGTCGGCCGAGGCCCTGCATCGCGCGTGCTTCTGCCTGGCGGTGGATCCGGCGCAGCTGCGCCGGCACCTGGCCGACGTGCTGGCCGCGCACGGCGCGACGGCCCCGCTGGCCGACACGCACGCGCACCTGTTCGCGTCGCTGCCCATCTTCGTGCCGGCCGCCAGCGTGCGGGCGATGGAACACGTGGTCACCGCCATCGAAGCCGCGGTGGCCACGCCGGCCTGGCGCACGGCGGTGCGCGCGTGGGCGCCCGGCATCGCTGCGTTCGACCCGGGCTCGCCGGGCGGGCTGCTGGGCTTTGATTTCCATCTTGCCGCCGACGGCCCGCGCCTGATCGAAATCAACACCAATCCCGGCGGCGTGATGATCAACGCGCTGCTGGTGAAGGCGCAGTCGCTGTGCATGCCCACGCTGAGCGCGCCCGCCGTGGGCGAGGCCGACGTCGAGGACGCGGCGCTGGACGTTCTGCTGGCCGAGTGGAACGCACAGACACCCGGCGGCCGCGAAGGCCTGGTCGCCATCGTCGACGAGGCGCCGACGCAGCAGTACCTCTACCCCGAGTTCCTGCTGTTCCAGGACCGCTTCCGCGCCCGCGGCATCGAGGCGGTGGTGTGCGACCCGGGCGAGCTGGCCTGCGTTGACGGCCAGCTGTGCTTCGACGGCAGGCGCATCGGCTTCGTCTACAACCGCTGCACCGATTTCGCGCTGGCCGAACCGGCGTCGGCCGCGCTGCGCGCCGCCTACCTCGACCGCGCCGTGGCCATGAGCCCTCATCCCTGGAGCCACGCGCTGTACGCCGACAAGCGCAACCTGGCGCTGCTGGGCGATCGCGGTTTCCTGGAGCGCGCCGGCCTGCACGCCGACGCGGTGGACTGCCTGGCGCAGTGCGTGCCGCGCACCGAAGTGATGACCGACGCCAATCGCGACGACCTCTGGCAGCGACGCAAACAGCTTTTCTTCAAGCCCGCGGGCGGCTTCGGCGGCCGCGCCAGCTACCGCGGCGACAAGCTCACGCACAAGACCTGGCAGCAGATGGCCGGCGCCGACTACGTGGCCCAGGCCCTGGTGCCGCCCAGCCAGCGCCACCAGAGCGCGGGCGACGTGCCGCTGAAGGTGGACATCCGCTGCTACGCGTATCGCGGCAGGCCGCTGCTGTTCGCGGCGCGCACCTACCAGGGACAGATCACCAACTTCCGCACGCCCGGCGGCGGCTTCGCGCCCGTGCTGACCCTGCTCGATCCGGCCTGACGGCGCGCTCAGCCCAGCAGGAAGGCACGCACGCGCCGTGCCGCGGCGGCCGGGTCTTCCTGCATGTAGCAATGGCCGCCCGTGACTTGGGCAATCTGCATGTGCGGGTGCTGCGCGCCCAGGCGCTTCGCCGATGCCGCCACGAACGGGTAGCTTTGCTGGCCGTACTCGATCAGCAGCGGCGTGCGGACCTTGGCCAGCGTGGACCACAGCCGGCGCGGGTAGGAGCTGAACAGGTCGGCCTCGCGGCTGGGGCGGCACTTGAGCTCGACGCCGCCGTCGTCGCTGTCCCTCAGCGCAAAATCCACGTAGGCCTGCAGCGCTTCCGGCGCCCAGCCCTTGAACATGCCGCGGCCCTCCAGGTTGGCGTAGGCCGCGGCGCGGTCCGGCCAGTGCCGGCGACGCCGTGCCACCTTTTTGGCCAGCGTGTTGCGGCGGTAAAGGCCCACCACGTCGGAAACCGCCGCCACGCCAATCATCACCGGCGAGAAGAACACCGGGTCCAGCAGCACCGCGCGCCGGAACTGCGCCGGGTCCTGGGCCAGCATCAGCGCCGTGATAACGCCTCCGAAGCTGTGGCCCATGGCGAAGTGCGGCACGGGGTCGAAGCGCCGGTGCAGCGACTGCCAGGCTTCCAGCGCCAGCTCCGCGCTGCGGTTCCAGCCGTGGAAGCGGCCGCCGTGGTCGGTGTCGCCGTGGCCCTGCACGTCGCTGGTGACGATGTCGAAACCGGCCTGCAGCCGCGACAGCATCGGCCAGTACACGCGGCCGCAGTAGCCGGTGCCGTGCACGAAGTGCAGCACGGGCTTGCCCGAAGGCTCGGAATGCTCGCCCCGGATCGTGAAGCCGGCGGAGCTGCGGTGGGACCAGGGGATCATCGGCGGGCGGGCACGGGGAGGGGCTTCATGATATTCGACCGGCCGCGCCATAATCGGGCATGGACGACCCCGTGGTTCGTGACGCCACCGCCGCCGACTTCCCGCGCATCGTGGCGCTCAACGCCGCGGAGGTGGCGCACACCAGCGTGATGGACGCGGCGCGGCTGCAGTTCCTGCACGCCGCCGCGTGCCTGCACCGCGTGGCCGTGGTGGACGGCGAGGTCGCGGCCTTCCTGCTGGCCTTCCGCGACGGCGCGGTGTATCCGAACCCCAACTTCGACTGGTTCGCCGCGCGCTACCCGTCGTTCGTGTACGTGGACCGGGTGGTGGTGGACGCACGCTTCAACGGCCGCGGCGTCGGCTCGCGGCTGTACCGCGACCTGTTCGACTTCGCGCGCGGCACCGGCGCGCGGGCCGTGACCTGCGAATTCAACGTGGTGCCGCCCAACGAGGCCTCGGCGCGCTTCCACGCGCGCTGGGGTTTCGCCGAAGTGGGCCGGCAGTGGCTGGACAATGGCCGGAAGCAGGTATCGCTGCAGGCCGCCAATTCAACGGGAAGCACATGAAGTACGACGACGCCGAATACTGTTTCCTCAACTTCGAGACCGACCGCCTGCCCAACGAGGCCGGCGGCACGCACATGGGCATGTACCTGGCGTGGGCGGCGTCCAGGGGCCTGCTGGACTGGGACTTCGACGAAGAAACGCTGGCGCCGCTGCTGGCACGCGAGGTCACCGGCTCGCAGCTGTTCTTCGACCGCTGCGACGGCAAGCTCACCGACGACGATTTCAGCGACGTGGGCAACGCCTTCACGGCCAGCTACTACGAAGCGCACTTCGTGGCCGACTACGGCCGCGTGTTCGCCGACCAGATCCCCAACGGCGGCGAAACCACCGACGATTTCTGCTCCGTGCCCGACACCTGGGACAACTACGACCGCCTGTCGCCGGTGCTGGACGAGCGCTTCGCCAAGTGGCGGCAGGCGCAGTCGCCCGAGGCTGCGCCACCGGCCGCGCCCCGCGAAGCGCCCCAGCCATCAGCCGCGACTGTGCCAGCGGCCGCGGCGCCCGCGCTGACCATCCTGGAAGACCCGGCCGAAGCGGTTGAAAAGATCCGCGCCCGCGCCGAGGCCGGTGACAACGACGCCTGGTTCGAACTGGGCGTGGAGTACATCACCGGCGAGCGCGTGCCGCGCGATAGCGGCAAGGCCGCTGATGCCTTCGCGCGCGGCGCCGACCGCGGCGTGGTGTCGTGCCAGTTCAACCTGGGCGTGTGCTTCCAGCACGGCGACGGCCGGCCGCAGGATGCGGCCAAGGCGCTTCACTGGTTCAGCCAGGCCGCCAACGGTGGCCATGCCGATGGCCTGTTCCAGCTGGCCATGGCCTACCGCACGGGCAGCGGCGTGCCGCAGGACCTGGTGGCGGCCAACGCGTTGATGATGCTGGCGAAGTCGCGCGGCTCCGAAGACGCACGCCGCGGGGGCATCACGGCCGGCACGCTGCTCGATTCCACCCTGGTGCTGGACCAGATCCGCGAGCCGGGGCAGCTGCTGCGTGTACTGGCGAGCAGGCATCAGGGCAGCGGTGTGCCGGGTGGCGGCGCCAGGACGGTAACGCCGCGCGTCATGTCGACGGCGCCCGCGCCGACAGTAGACGCCGGTGACGCGGGCGAAGGCCGCGTCGGCGGCGCCGCGGTGATCTCGCTGCTGGTGGGCGCGGCCAGCTTCATCCTGCTGCTGTTGGCCACGAAGTTCGCGCAGGGCCCGGCGCTGCAGGCCCTGGCCGTGGGACTGGGCGCGGTGGCGGCCTTTGGCGCGTACCGCTGCAGCCTGGGCCTGGGCAAGTCCACGGGCATGGCGGCGCTGCTGGCGGTGCTGGCCTTCGTGCCGGTGCTGGGCTCGTTCGTGTGCCTGGCGCTGGTGCTGCAGATCTACCGACAGCGCGATCGGGGCTGATCGGTCTGCCGTCGGCCCGAAATCAGCGGGTGGGCGGTGGTGGGGCAACGGGCACGACGTGCACCGGCGCCGCCGGCAGCTCGCAGCCGAAGCTTTCGCCCAGGCCCTTGAGGTAGCCGCGGCGCACGCCGCCGGCGGCGATGGCTTCGGCGATGCGGCGCTGGCGCGCCTTGGCGCCGGTGATCACCCGCAGCACGCCGCTGTAGGGCACCAGCCCGCGGATGGCGTTGACCAGGGCGGTCTTGGCGAACTCGTCGGGTTTGTCGGCGGCCTTGAGCGTGTCCAGGTCGGGCCCCAGCACGATGTCCAGCGCGCGCACTTCGGCGGCCAGGGTGTCGCAGTTGAGGGGCGCGGGCTTGAGGTAGGTGTCGTTGACCGCGCGCACCAGTACATCGGGGATGTCCCCGCCGCCGATGTTGAGGTCCGACAGCGGGGACTCGTCCATCGTCTTGATCGGGGCAAGTGGTGCCGGCGCCGCCGGCTTGGCCGCCGGCCGCGACGCGCAGCCGCCCAGCACCAGCGCCAGGGCCAGGGCCAAGGGCAGCAGCGGCGGCAGCGGGCGGTTCATCGTTGCACCATGCAACGCCCAACCCGGGCCGATTGCAAGCCGCCGGCGCCCGCCGCCTTGTGCGGCGGGGACCGATCACGCACAGTCGGGCATCAGGGAAAACCGGGAGTGGGCCATGCGTCGTGCCGCGGGTGTCGTGCTGTTCTCGATGGTGTCGGGCTGGGCCTTCGCCGCGCCGGTGGTGGAAGAGTTCACGGTGGTGACCGGCGGCAACAAGGTCGGCCACCTCACCGCCACGCGCAACGGCGCCGCGGTGGCGATTGACTACGACGTCAAGAACAACGGCCGCGGCCCCACCATCGCCGAAACGCTCACGCTCGACCAGCGCGGCCTGCCCACGCAGTGGACCATCAGCGGCGCCACCACCTTCGGCAGCAAGGTGGACGAGCGCTTCGCGCTGGCCGACGGCAAGGCCACGTGGACCGATTCGGTGGGCGAGGGCAGCGCCAGCGTCAGCGAGCCCAGCCTGTACATCGGCCAGGCCGCCAGCCCGTGGTCGCTGGGCCTGTACGCGGCCGCGCTGCTCAAGGACGCCGACCGCAGCCTGCCGGCCCTGCCGGGCGGCGCGGTGCGCGTGGTGCCGGGCGATTCGCTGGCGGTCACCGACGGCAAGCAGTCCATCAACGTGCGCGTGCACGCCGTCAGCGGCCTGGAGTACGCGCCCGACTACGTGCTGCTGGACGATCGGCAGGCGCTGTTCGCGGTGATATCGCCGGGCAGCGTGGTGGTGCGCAAGGGCTTCGAGGGCGAACAGGTGCGGCTGCGCAAGCTGGCCGCCGACCTGAGCACGAAGCGGCTGGAGCAAATCCAGCAGCTCACCGCGCACCGCTACGGCGCGCCCGTGCGCTTCCGCAACGTGCGCATCTTCGACCCGCGGGAAATGGCCCTGTCGGCGCCGGTGAGCGTGGTCATCCACGGCCGCCACATCAGCTCCATCCAGCCGATCGACAGCCCCGTGTCGCCGGGCGAGGTGCTGGTGGAAGGCGAGGGCGGCACCCTGGTGGCCGGCCTGCATGAAATGCACGCACACACCGGTCAGGAGGGCGCCCTGCTCAACATCGCCGCCGGCATCACCACCACGCGCGACATGGGCACCGACAACGCGGTGCTGGACGCGCTGGTGGCGCGCATCGAGGCCGGCACCATCGGCGGCCCGCGCGTGCACCGCAGCGGCTTCATCGAGGGCAAGAGCCCGTTCAACTCCAACAACGGCATCCTGGTCAACAGCGAGGCCGAAACCCTGGCCGCGGTGCGCTGGTATGCGGCGCGCGGCTACGGCCAGGTGAAGCTGTACAACAGCATGCGGCCGGAGTGGTCGGCGGTGGCGGCGAAGGAAGCGCACCGCCTGGGCCTGCGCGTGGCGGGCCACGTGCCGGCGTTCTCCAATGCCGACGCGATGGTGGACGCCGGCTACGACGAGCTCACCCACATCAACCAGATCGTGCTGGGCTGGGTGCTGTCGCCGGAAGAAGACACCCGCACCCTGCTGCGACTGACCGCGCTCAAGCGCCTGGCCACGCTGGACCTGTCCGCGCCGCGCGTGCAGCGCACCATCAACCACATCGCCGAGCGCAAGGTGGCGGTGGAGCCCACCATCGCCATCCACGAGAACCTGCTGCTCAACCGCGGCGGCGCCGTGCCCTCGGGCGCGGTGGACTACATCGACCACCTGCCGGTGGGCGAACAGCGCGGCGCGCGCCAGGGCTGGGCCGACATGTCGGCGCCCGGCGACGCCGAGGCCTACGCCGCGGCGTACGCCAGGATCCTGGACACGCTGCGGCAGATGCGCGCGCGCGGCATCCTGCTGATCCCGGGCACCGACCTGGGCGGTTCGTTCACCTTCCACCGCGAGCTGGAGCTGTTCGCGCAGCTGGGCTACACGCCGGCCGAAGTGCTCAGACTCGCCACCTGGGACATGGCCACCTACCTGGGCCAGGACCAGAGCACCGGCTCGATCGAGCGGGGCAAGCTGGCCGACTTCTTCCTGGTGCCGGGCGACCCCACGGCCGACCTCAAGGCCATCAAGACCATCCGCGCGGTGGTGAAGGACGGCGCGGTGTACTACCCGGCCGAGGTGTATCCGCACTTCGGCATCAAGCCCTTCGGCACCGCCCCCAGGGTGACGCTGCCCGACGCGCCGTGAACCCGGCGCTGCCTGGTTTCGACGGCACCCTCACCACGCGGTGATGCGCGGCCCCTTGGCCCGCATCACGCGCCGAACCGCGCCACCACGAAATCCACCAGCGCCCGCAGTCGTGCCAGCCGCCGAAGGTCGCGGTGGTAGCCCAGCCAGGTGTCGCGGCCCGGCGGTTCTTCGCCCAGGTCCAGGCGCTCCAGGCCCGGCAGGCGATCGCCCAGCGGTCGCGGCAGCACGCTCACGCCGGCACCCTGCAGGCAAAGCTGCGCCTGCACGTCGCGGTTGTTGCTGCGCAGGGCCACGTGGGCGTTGGGCAGCACGGTCTGCAGCCAGCTGTCGTCCGGGGCGCCCGCGAATGCCGAGTCCAGCGCTATCAGCGCGGTGCCGGCGCCGTCGCCCCGCGTGGGCCTGGGATCGCCGGCGCGCTGGTAGGCGCCGTAGGCAATGTGCATCAGCCGCATGGACACCACGTCGGGCTCGGTGAAGCGACGGATGCGGAACGCCAGGTCCGCTTCACGACGGGACAGGCTGAGGAATCGCGCGTCGGTCAGCAGCTCCACCGTGACGCGCGGGTGCAGGCGGGAGAAATCCGCAAGCGCCGGTGCCAGCAGGTTCACGCCGAACCAGTCCGAGCAGGTGACGCGCAGCGGGCCGTCCAGCTGCTGCGCCTGTCCCGCGAGCTCGCGCTGGATCGCCAGCGCCTCGGCCTCCATGCGCTCGGCGTGGCGCATCACGGCGCCGCCTTCTTCGGTCAGCACGAAGCCCTCGGACGTGCGCCGGAACAGCGGGTGTCCGACGGCGGCCTCCAGGGCACGCAGGCGCCGGCCCATGGTGGGTTGGGTCTGGCCCAGGGTGCGGGCGGCCGCCCCGAGCTTGCCGTCGCGGGCAACGGCCAGGAACACGCGCAGGTCACTCCAGTCCATCGTGGATTCCGCCGTTCGGTGCCATGCAAGTATGCATGGCCACGATGCATGTTTCGGTGTTCCGATGCGCGGATGTGGTGGGTAAGGTGGCGCTGCCGTCGTCCCTGCGACGGCGCGGCCCGGCGCTCTCCGGCTCGAACGGGACGCGACCATGCTGGCAGTAAGGCCCCTGGGACGAATGTTGAAGCACGGCCTGCTGGGCCTGGCGATGGTGGTGGGTGCGCTGCTGGCCGTGCGCCAGGGCCTGGTGCCGGCCCTGGAGGCGGTGTTCGCGCCCGATCCGGCGACGGTGAGCCTGCTGCGCCGATCGGGCATTTTCCTGGCGGTGCTGTTGGCCTATGCCGCGTGGCGCCGCTGGGTGCTGCCCGGGCCGGGTCGCGACCTGCGCTTTCGTCCATTGGCGGTGCTTGGCGGTGCGTTGGGCGGCGCGGCGCAGGTTTCGCTGGTCACCCTTGCGGGATTCGCGGCCGGCTACTACGTGGTGGTGGCTGCGCCGGGAGCATCGCCGGCCTTGCTGGGCGTGGCGGGCATGATCCTGGTCGCGGCATTCCTGGAAGAGGTGCTGTACCGCGGCGTGCTGTTCGGCACGCTGGAGGACGGCATGGGCAGCGCGGCGGCGATGTGGCTGCAGGCGCTGGTGTTCGCCGCCATGCACTTGTCGAACGCGCCCGCCAGCGCGGTGGAGCTGGCCACCACCCTGGTGGCCGGCACCCTGCTGGGCGCGATGTGGGCGGCGCTGTATGCGTGGACGCGCAGCCTGTGGGTGGTGGCCGCGCACCATGCGTGCTGGAACTTCGCGATCATCCTCACGGGCCTGCCGCTGTCGGGCCTGGGCGACTGGCGTGGGTTGGCGCCGGTTGAAAGCGCCTACCGTGGGCCGCCGTGGCTCACCGGCGGCGTATTCGGGCCGGAAGACGCGCCGGTTTGCCTGGTCGTGGTGGCGGTGTCGCTGTGGTGGATCGTGCGGCAGGCCAGGCGCAGCGGCCGCTGGCTGCCGGCGGCCAGCCGGCGCGCGGATGCGGACAGCGGAAAGGCTGCGACCGACGTCGCCTGAGCGGCGACGTTCCGCCCCTCCACGGCTAGGTCCGCTGGAGCTCTCCGGCGGACTGGCCGAACCAGCGGCGGCAGGCGTGCTGCAGCGCCGCCGGCTCGGAGAAGCCGAGCAGGCAGGCGGTTTGCGTGATGGACAGCCCGCGCGCCAGATGGTCGCGGGCCAGGTCGCGGCGGCCTTCGTCAAGCAGCTGGCGGAACGTCGAATCGTGCTGCGCGAGGCGTGAGCGCAGGGCCTTTGCGCCGAGCTGGCAGGCCTTGGCCGTGGCGTCCAGCGTGGGCACGCGCCCCTGCAGCAGCACCGATGAAATTTCGTGCCGCACCTGCTGCAGCAGGGCATCGGGCGTGGCGGGCGTGCGTGCCTGCGCCACGCGCGCCAGGATGGCGTGCAGATAGGCGTCGTGCGTCAGCAGGGGCCAGGCCAGCGCGTGCGCCGCGAACGCCAGGCGATGGCCTTGCGCATCGAAGCGGGGCGTCACGCCGAAGCGCTGCCGATACGCGGCTTCGGGCGCCTGCCTTGTTGCTGCGAATTCGACGGCGCTGATCGGCAGCGGGCGCCCGCAGGCCTGGGCCATGAACGCGGCCAGCATCGAAAGATAGTGCTCGGCCATCCACGGATTGTCCGGCGCGGTGCGCGGCGTGGAGTAGGCAAACCAGGCCTGGTCCCCGGCGATCTCCAGCGTGAGCCGGTCGGCGGCGCTGGTGACGCCAGCGTGCCGGCAGACGTCGGCCAGGGCCGCGCCCACGGTGGCCGAGCGCATCGCCAGGTGCGCCAGCACGTGCATCTGCCCGGCGGGGAAGCGATCCACCAGGGTGAGGCCGATGTCGGGCTGGTGGCGCGCGGCGCGTGCCCACAGGTCGCGGAAGGTGGCCAGGGGCAGCGGGAAGTCCGGCGTGTCCAGGTCGCTTCGAACCACGCCGGCCCGGGCCAGCAGGTCGTCGCCGGGCTGGCCGGCTTCGTCCAGCAGGGCCAGCAGGTGCCCGCTGGCGATGGAGGTGGTGGTCCAGTCGCTCACGGCCCGGGCATCTCGAATCACTTTGGGGACGCTCGAATCATCGCCGCGGCCCCCGGGCTTGTCCATGCTGGGGGCCACGCACACCCGGGGCAGGCACGCATGCTGGAATGGATCGCAGGACACACGGCGCTGGTGGTGTTCGCCATCTTCCTGGCCCTGGCCACCTTCGAGGGCCTGCGCGGCCTGTCGCGCAGCGCGCACTCCACCCGCGAAGACGCGCCGCTGGAGCTGGCCATCACCCTGCTGTTCGGCGCCGTGATCTACCCCGGCGTGATCCTGGCGGTGGGTTTCCTGGCCGCGCACTACACGCCGGGCCTGGCCGGCCGCCTGGCCGACCTGCCGGTGTGGCTGATGGTGGTGCTGCTGCTGTTGGGCGACGACCTCACGCAGTACCTGTGGCACCGCGCCTCGCACACGCCGCTGCTGTGGCCGCTGCATCGTGCCCATCATTCGGCGCCGCACATGGGCGTGCGCGTGGTGTACCGCAACAACTTCTTCTACTACGCGATGATGCCGGGGCTGTGGATCAGCGCCTACTTGGTGTTCCTGGGGCTGGGCGCGGTGTATCCGTTCTACGTGCTGGTGAAGATGCTGGTGATCTTCGGCGCGCACAGCGAACTGCGCTGGGACCGCGTGCTCTACCGGCATCGCTGGCTGCATCCGCTGGCCTGGGTGGTGGAGCGCACCCTCTCCACGCCGGCCACGCACTTCGCCCACCACGCCTACGCGCAGGACGACGGCGTTGGCCATTATTCGGGCAACTTCGGCAACCTGCTGTTCGTGTGGGACATGCTGTTCGGCACCGCGAAGATCACCCGGCGCTACCCGCCGCGCGTGGGGCTGCGTGACGACACCGACCACGGCCCGGAGCGCTGGTGGGTGCAGCTGCTTTACCCGCTGCTGAAGTCACGCCGCGCTGCGTCCACGCTGGCCGCGGCGCCGGCGCCCGCCGCTGAGCCCACGGCGCCGCACACGGCCCGGTGACGGCGTGCGTGCTAGGTTGCCCGCCAGCACACCTGCCGATTGCCCCGAGCACCATGGCCACTGACGCCCGCGCCAGCCATTTCGTTTTCGAACACACCTACGCGCAGCTGCCGGCGAAATTCTGGCAGCGCGTGGACCCCACGCCGGTGCAGGCGCCGCGCCTGCTGGCGTTCAACGACGCGCTGGCGGCGGAGCTGGGCGTCGTGCGCGGTGCCGATGCCGCCGACGTGTTCGCCGGCAATATCGTGCCGCCGGGCGCGCAGCCGCTGGCGATGGCCTATGCGGGCCACCAGTTCGGCCACTTCGTGCCGCAGCTGGGCGACGGCCGCGCCATCCTGCTGGGTGAACTGATCAATCGCCATGGCCAGCGCCGCGACCTGCAGCTCAAGGGCGCGGGCCCCACGGCGTTCTCGCGCAACGGCGACGGCCGCGCGGCCATCGGCCCGGTGCTGCGCGAATACCTCATCAGCGAATCAATGCATGCGATGGGCGTGCCCACCACGCGTTCGCTGGCGGCGGTGGCCACGGGCGAACACGTGTTCCGCGAAGGCCCGGTGCCCGGCGCGGTGCTGGCGCGCGTGGCGGCCAGCCATGTGCGCGTGGGTACGTTCCAGTACTTCGCCGCGCGCCGCGACACCGACGGCGTGCGCCAGCTGGCCGACCTCGTCATCGCCCGCCACTACCCGCAGGCCGCGCAGGCCGGGCGCCCGTACCTGGCGCTGCTGGAGGCCGTGGCGCGCCGGCAGGCGGCGCTGGTGGCGCAGTGGCAGCACGTGGGCTTCATCCACGGCGTGATGAACACCGACAACACCACGCTGTCGGGCGAAACCATTGACTACGGCCCCTGCGCGTTCCTGGACGACTACGACCCGGGCAAGGTGTTCAGCTCGATTGACCGCGCGGGGCGCTACTCGTTCGCCAACCAGCCGGCGCTGGTGCGCTGGAACATTGCTCGCCTGGCGGAAACGCTGCTGGCGGTGATTGACGACGACGGCGACGCGGCCTTGGCCGCCGCCAGCGCGGTGATCGAAGCGATGCCGGCGTGGTCGGCCGCCGCATGGCTGGACGGCATGCGCGCCAAGCTGGGCCTGTCCGATGCGCAGGACGGCGACGAGGCGCTGGCGAAGGACCTGCTGGAGGCGATGCACGCCGTGGCCGCCGACTACACGCTGGTGTTCCGCGCGCTGGGCGAGGCGGCCGCCGGGCGCGAACCCGAGGGCCTGCTGGCGCTGCCGCGTTCGCCCGCGTTCGAGGCCTGGCGCGCGCGCTGGATGGAACGCATCGCGCGCGACGGCACCCGCGCGCCGGCCGAGCGCGCCGCCGCGATGAACGCCGTGAACCCCGCCGTGATCCCGCGCAACCACCGCGTGCACGAGGCCCTGCTGGCCGCCGAGCGCGGCGACCTGGCGCCGTTCGAAGCGCTGCTGGCTGCGCTGCGCCGCCCTTACGATGGCGGCCCGGACGCCCGGCCCTTCATGGCTCCACCCGAGCCGTCGCAGCGCGTCCTGCAGACCTTCTGCGGCACCTGAGCCGCAGGGCCGGGTTCATTCCGCCACGAGAAGCAACACCGCCGTGGTGCTGACGATGCAGGTGCCGCCCGAATCCGGCAGGTCGATGCTGGTGAAAGCGCCCACCCACATCCGTTGTGGCGACGTCACCGTCACGGTCGAAAACTCGCGCGTGATGTCCGTGGCCTTGAGGGCGCTGAACGCGTTGGGCCCGGTTTGCACCAGCGCTGGCATCGAGGGGTCCAGTGCGCCCAGGAACGGGCGGGCGAATGCCAGCGGGATACGTACGGTCTCCATGCCGCCCATGTCCTCCTGCACCTCCGGCGGGCAGCCCTGGAAGGTGACACTTTCGCGGGTGAACTCCCATTCGCCGTCCAGCGGCTGGATGGCGCCTGGCAAGGCCGGCCTGTCCTGGCAGCTTTCCAGCACTTCCTGGCCCCGGGCGCCGAACTGCACGCCCAACTGCCACGTGGATACGCCCCGGCGAGTGCCCACGGTCCATTCGCCGTCGACCGGCGAGACCAGCAACACGTCGCCTGGCTGCACGCCCTGGAGGCGCAGCACCGCCGCGGTTTCCCAGTGGCTGTAGGGCAGCACGCAGCTGTGGCAACCCTGGCCGGGCTCGCAGTACGAAGCCAGCATCGGGTCGTCCATCGTGGGCTGGCGGCCGGCGTCGGGCTGCGCGGAAGACGACGCGCACCACAGCCACAGCGCGGCGATGAGAAGGCTTCGATGCATGGATCCCCCGGTCGGCGGTTTGATGGCGACGTGGCTTGCGCGGGCGTGCGCTGCCCGTGGACCGCCACAGTCTGTGGCTACGGCGACCGGTCCGGCAAGCCGCCCTGGCAAGCGCGAGGGGCGGGCAACCGGCCGGCGATCCATTATCCTTGGCCATCGCTCCCACCCTGGCCGGTGGCCTGATTGCTCGACACCATCTACATCCACGCCGGGCTGCCCAAGACGGGCTCGAG
>Ga0075160_10001059_pt1 | contig 16903 bp, 13 predicted proteins | sample JI91814C2DNA_FD_70969 | JGI IMG/M metagenome (GOLD analysis project Ga0075160, IMG submission 70969) | Wastewater effluent complex algal communities from Wisconsin, to seasonally profile nutrient transformation and Carbon sequestration -... | ecosystem: Engineered > WWTP > Effluent > Algae... | reverse complement strand
TTCGTCGAGCGGTAGGTAGATCCGCTCACGGTCCAAGTCCTCGCCCACGTCTCGGATGAAGTTCGCCAACTGAAATGCGTAGCCCAGGTCCTTGGCGTAGCCGTAGGCGCGCTCGCTCGAGGGTTCGAGGATCGGAACCATCTGCAGGCCGATCACCGCTGCCGAACCGTAGACGTACTTCTCCAGGTCGGCGTATGTGTCGTAGTGGCCGATGTGCAGATCCATCTGCATCGATTCGATGAAGGCTTCGAAGTGTGCCGTCGGGATGTTCCAGCGAAGTGCGGTGTCGACGGTCGCTGCACACACAGGATGTTCAGAGGAGCCGCGTGCCAAATCCGTGAAGAATCGATCAGCGAGTTCAGTCAGTGCCGCAGAGCGCTGCGCCACCGGTTGGTCATCGAGAGAGTCGACGATTTCGTCGGCGTAGCGGGCGAATGCGTACAACGAGTGCACATACGGACGCTTGGCCGGGGGCAGCAACAGCGTCGCCAGGTAGTAGGTCTTGCCATGCTCGGAGTTAATCCGCTTGCATCTCAAATAGGAGGCGCGAAGCCCGGGATCGGTGATACCGGCGGCATCAAGTTGTCGGCTACGCACGAGACCATCATCCCGTTGGACGTCAAGTGCCCACTCACGAGGTCGGCGCAGGTACGCTCAGGCGCGTGTCAGCCGATCCTCCCGCGCGAATCCCGCCAGCGCGTGATCCCGCTGATCGGCCACCCATGGGGACAAATCCGAGCGACACCTGGCTGGACTTTGTCCTACGTTCCGTCATCCCCGGGCTCATCGGCACGATCCTCATCGGACTCGGTGCGCTCGGAGTTGGCTGGCTGCCACTCGACACGGCGATCGTCGACAACTCGGTCGTTGATGCGCTGCGCTCAACCACGTTGGGCGCGGTGGTCTCGAAAACGGCGGTAGTTGCCGGGGTGCTCCTCCTGCTGCAGTCGTGGCTGTTGCTCGGATACGACGTCATGCGTGGTCGCGATCGCGATATCAAGCGCCTTTGGCTCGCGCTCGGGGCGTGGTCCGCACCGCTTATCGTGACCCCACCGCTGTTCAGCCGCGACGTCTACTCGTACTTCGCCCAAGGCAAGCTGATGGTCGCGGGTATTGATCCCTATACCCGCGGGTCGTCGGCTGTGCCGGGGTGGTTCAACGATGGCGTCGACCCAATGTGGGGTGAGGCGCCGACTCCCTATGGACAGTTCTGGTTGCTGTTGGCTCGCGGTGTTGTGCAGTTCACCGGCCCACATCCGTATAGCGGCGCGCTCGTCATGCGGCTGCTGTCAGTGGCGGGTGTGGCTTTGCTGGCGTGGGCGGTTCCAAAGATCGCCTTCCACTGCGGGATCTCGCCGTCAAAGGCGCTGTGGCTTGGAGTCCTGAACCCGTTGGTTCTCATGCACTTCATTTCAGGTGCGCACAACGATGCGCTGATGGTCGGATTGGTAGTCGCCGGATTTGCTGTGGCACTGGAGCGGCTCCCGATCCTCGCCGTCATCCTGATCACTCTCGGCGGCAGCGTGAAACCTGTGGGGCTCGTGGCCTTGCCATTTGTGGGCCTGCTGTGGGCGGGGGCAAACTCCGGATGGGTTCGGATCTGGTTGCGATGGCTGTACACCGGGCTGATAGCTGGGGTGATCCTTGGGGTGCTCGCCGTCTTTACGAAGACAGGCCTTGGCTGGGTCTCGGCTTTGGCAACACCCGGGGAGGTTCGGACCTGGCTATCACCGCCCACTGCTGTCGGGATGGCAGTAGGCGGCTTGCTTGGCCTGTTCGGCTTCGACGTCACTGACAACACCGTGGCCATTGCCCGACTTATCGGAACTGCCCTCACGCTCTGCGTCCTCGCATGGCTGTGTCTGCGGCCATGGGGGCGCACGCCGATTCGAGGAGCGGCCCTGGCTTTCTTGACGCTGGTGGTTCTAGGGCCAGTCGTTCAGCCCTGGTATGTGCTCTGGAGTGTGCCCTTGTTCGCAGCGTCCGGCCTGAATCGAATCGAACTGAAGATCGCGCTGATAGGAACCGCAGGATTCACGCTCTTCGGTCTCGTCACGTCGAGCGCTACCCAGGACTCGCTGATTCAGATTTCCGATGCGATCGGAATGGTTGTTGTCGCCGCAGTTCTTGCATTGCTCTTGGCAGTGAGCCCCCGTGAGCGTCGACTGGTTCTCGGCGACCCACAAGACAAGGGGATTGTGCCCGATGATCCACCTGCCCAGGCGCGGGCTCGCATGTTGACGATGCAACGACCGGTTGCCAAGCCAAACGCCTAGTTCTTCCCACCGCGGCGCACGCCACCTGTACTCCGTGCCGACTCTTCGACCGCCATTGTGGTGCCGTTAGCCACTATCGTCGAGCGCGTGACCGAGCAAGCACAGGCGGAGTCTTCGGGCGAGCCCGACCTCGCAGCGAGCTTGCCGGGCAACCAGAAGAAGCCAAGCAAGAAGCGTCTGATCATCACCACGGTGATTGGCACGATCATCATGATCGGCATCTTCACCGTGATCTTCCCCAAGCTAGGCGACTACGGCCAAGCTCTCGAACAGCTCAAGGACTTGCCCGTCGGATGGGTGATCGCGCTCGTTCTGGCGGGGGCGTTGAACATTTTCGCGTACCCCTTCACCGTCTTGGTCTCGGTCCCAGGACTCAAGTACTGGCCAGGCTTCATTGAGCGTCAAGTGGGCTTCCTGATCAGCTGCGCGATTCCGGGCGGGGGCGTCTTCGCGGTCGGGGCCCAGTACCGGATCTTGTCGTTCTACAAGGTGTCACCTGCACGATCCGCAGCTGCAGTGACTGCCGATGCGGTCTGGGTGTATTTGCTCACCCTGGCGATGCCGGCCCTCTCCATCGGCCTGCTCATGATCGAAGGTCGCAACACAGCCGGCTACGGATTCATAGCCGTTCTCGGAAGTATCGCAGTGATCATTTCGGTGATCGTCATCGTACTGACGTTGCGAAGCGAGAACGGCGCCCGAAAGGTCGGTCACTTCGGATACCGGATGTTGAACCCGATCATGAAGAAGTTGAAGAAGCCAACGCCTGATGTTGAGGGTGCGCTGATTGACTTCAGGGTTCACGCCCACGACCTTGTAACGACAAGGTGGAAGGCAATCACGGTCGCCAACGCGGTTGCGCAGCTCACGCCCTACGTCGTGTTGGTATGCGCTCTTGGTGGACTTGGCGCCTGGCCGGGGCAATTGACGCTGATTGAGATTTTCGCCGCTTACTCGGTTGCGCTGCTGTTGGTGTCAATCCCAATTTCACCTGGCGGCCTGGGCACCGTCGACCTCGCGCTCGTTGCGCTGCTCACGGCTTATGGTGCAGACGGGCCGACCGCCGTCGCTGCCGACGTCCTGTGGCGGGTGGTGTGGTTCCTCCCACAGATCTTGGCTGGTGTCGCCTCGATGGTCGCGTACTTCTTCGTTCAGCGACGCGCCGACAAGCGAGCTGCGCTTGCCGGCGTTGCCGACGGCGAGTAGTCATCGAAACCCAAACGCAGGCCCGGTGATTGTTGGGCGATTAGTCGTTGGTGACTGTCACGCCACGCCAGAATGCGACGCGATCTTTGATCTCCTTCGCGGCATCCTTTGGAGCCGGGTAGTACCAAGCGGCATCGGTGTTGACGTCTCCATCGACCTCGACGGAGTAATACGAGGCCGTCCCTTTCCACGGGCACACGCTGGTCGTCGAGCTCGGTGCAAGGGTGGCCGTTACCGCTTCCTTGGGGAAGTAGTGGTTGCCTTCGACGACGACGGTGTCGTCGCTGTGAGCAATGATTTGGCCATTCCAGATGGCAGTTGCCATGGTGCGCTCCATTCGAGTTGATGTGCACGTCTTCGGTCTAACAATGCAAACGCCCCACATATGCCGAAGGGCCCACCGGATTTCACCGGTGGGCCCTTCGGGCGTGAGCTGATTAATTAGTTCGTGTTCTTGTTCTTCTTGCTGTGAATAAATCCGCCGACGTGGCGGGGGCCGAAGGCACCGAATGCCTTCTTGCCCTTGAGTGGGTAGAAGTGGTGGCCGCTCGGCATGGCGTTCTGCTCTACGGTTGCGATGCCCTTCTTCGTCACCTTGTTGACGACGGCGACGTGCTGGTAGCTGCCGCCAAGTTCCACAAGGACGTCACCGGGCACTGGCACGTAGCCCGAACCGTTGCGGTGGAATGTGAGCTTGCCGCCGTAGACGCGATTGGTCCGCATGCCGTAGATGTTGTTCAGAGATCCCCAGCCCTTCTTGGCGTACAACCGGGTCGCAAGCTCAGTGCATTGGCGAGAGCGGATGACGTTGACGCCCTTGCCCCCGAGCCACTTGCTTCCGCGGATCGTCACGCCACCGCCGCTGTAATGCGAGATGCGGCTTTCCGGTGCGCTTTGGATCGACTGCTCGGAGCCCGGGACTGCCGCCGCAGCTGCACCTGCACCCATGGTGGGTGCCAGCACTGCGGTCGCAGTCAAAACCGGAATGGCAATCGCCACGGCTGTCTTGCTCGACCGCGTGGCCTTGTCAGTTCTCTTCTGCGTTGTCGTTGAATTCATCCGACGACCCTGCGGGAAATACAAGTGAATTGACAGGGCTTAGATCACTTTGCGTGATGAGTCACGGGATAAATCAGACAAAACAACCCGTTTCGGGCGGCGATTTTGTGGCCGCCGTCACTATCACGCGAGCCCGATTTTCTGGCCACAGCAGGACTCGGCGCGATCTTGGCCGAGCGACATTCGCAACAAACCCATACGTACGTAGGGTTCGCTCGCCCTTCCAGACATTCAGGCGCGGATACTTCTGCCATGTCTAGTGCGCAGATCCTTGGTGTCGTCCTCGTCTTGATCGCTGCCGCGGTTGAAGCGCTCAGTAACGTCATCCAGCACAAAGCCACCAACAATGTCAGCGCCGGCTCGGGTGGTGAGGCATCAGCGGTCCTGCGGACTTTGAAGACGCCGCTGTTCCTCTTGGGATTCGCCCTCATGGTTGTGGGATACGCATTCCACGTTGCGTCTTTGGGGCTCGGCGAACTCGCCGTCATCCAGGTCATCTTCGTGACTCAGCTCGTCTTCATCCTGCCGTTTGCCCGTTTCATCAGCAAGACCACGATCACCGGGAGCGACTGGCTCGGGGCAATCGTCGTGACTGTTGGTATCGGCGTCTTCGTCACGTTCGCAAAGCCCGAGGCGGGGACTGATTCGGCATCGGATGCGAAGTGGGCGGTTGCGATTGGAGTTGTCGGCATCGCGTGCGCCGTGTTCATCGCCGTTGGCTACCGGTTCACAGGTGCTACGCGAGCGGCCCTGCTCGGCGTCTCGGGCGGCCTCATCAACGGTCTCGTTGCCCCGTTGACCAAAGGAACGATTGCTCAGGGATCGGGCGGGTTGGGTGCATTGTTTGGCAACTGGCTGATCTACGTCACATTGATTGCAGCGTTGCTTGGGGTGTTGTTCCCACTGATGGCCTTCCGGGCTGGCCCAATTACGGCTTCGTTCCCAGCAGTGATGTCGCTGAATCCGATCGTCGCGACAATCCTGGGTGTGTACCTGTTCGATGAGACGCTCGCAGGCGGCGTCACGAACATTGTGCTGATGGCAATCTCGGCCGTGGTGATCTTCATTGGAATTGTGTGGCTGTCCCGTTCGACTGCGATTGCCGAGGCATTCGAAGAAGCTTCAGAAGGTAAGCCTGGTGCCGCCGGAGAGTCAGCGACGCTTCTGTAGCCGCTGCCTGCGACTCTGCCGAGTACCCAACTCGTACAACTAGTTGTAGCGCGCTTCGACTCCGCGTGATTCGCCGTGGTTGGCAACTGCCCACCGCAGGTCGAGGAGGAACTCATCGACGTACTTCTCATGCAAGGGCGAAATCATCATGTGCAGCCCGTTGGGGTTGGTGTTGCGGTCGAGGTTCCAGCCCCGATCGTCCATGAGGTCACAGACTGCGTAGGTGTCGATGTCGTCCGAGGTGAACGTCAGTAACGGTCCAATCGGATTGCCCATGATGCGCAGCTCGGGAATAGCCTCGATCCCGTCGCGGAACTTCTGCGTCGTCGCCATCAAACCTCGCATCAAGTCGAGGTACCCGTCCATGCCGAGGTAGTTCATCACCGACCAGGCAGCAGCGATGGGTCCCGCCGGGCGTGCTCCGGCGACAGTTGGGGTGCCATAGAGGCCCGACGGCCAACTTGTGTACAGGAAGTACTGCAGTCCGATCCACTCGGAATTGCGGTGCAGGATGACGGAAGCGCCCTTGGTGGCGTATCCGTATTTGTGGACATCGCACGACATCTCCGTGACGCCGGGAAGGCGGAAGTCGTAGGGCGGGATCTCGTAGCCGAGTTGTTCAAGGAACGGCAGCACAAATGCCCCGACGCATGTGTCGCTGTGGAAGCCGATTCCTCGCTCCAGCGCAAGGTTGGAGAGGTCTTCAATTGGGTCCATCACACCGTGCGGGTAGCCATACGCGGAACCCATGATCAACACGGTGTTGTCATCGATAGCGTCGGCCATGGCGTCGACGTCAGCGGTGAATTCAGCAGTGATCGGAATGGGACGAGCCTCGAGTTCGAGGTAGTGCGCGGCCTTTGCGAACGCCGCGTGTGCTGACGTCGGGTACACGATGTTCCCCTTGGCTGGCTCGATGCCACGCTCCCGCTGCGCGCGGTCCCGGTTCACCAACACGGACATCAGAATCGATTCAGATCCGCCGCTCGCCATCGTGCCGCCACCAGCCGCAGGCAGGTTCACGAGCGAGCCCGTCATCTCAACGACGTCGAGTTCCATCTGCCCCAGGCTCGGGAAGCGAATGGGATTCAGTGCGTTTTCGTACAGGTACAGCCGGTTGGCCTCCATCAAGACGTCATCCACATCTTGGCGACCGGTTGGGTAGATGAGGCTGAAAGTGCGGCCTTGATCCCACTTGGCGTCGGCGGACTTGCGGGAAAGCACTTCTTCGAAGAGTTCGTCGCGGTTCATTCCGTGTTCGGGCAGCGGCACGTCACAGACTCCTGTCTCGGGTGGCCGATGGTGGCCGATCCAGATGTGTTGACCCTACGTCTGATGGGTGGTCGTTGCTGCCTGGGTTCATCCGCGAGTAGGTGGGTTTCGGAGCACCTCGGGGCAAGCAGGAGGTTAGGGCTGTGTCGGCGACGTCAGGTGCTCGACGAAGTCCCAGAGCTCGGCTGATTGCTCCGGCCCAGTGATCGTCCAGGGCACCTTGTTCTTGTGGCGCGGGTGCCGGTCGAGCCACAACACGCCGGAACTACGCAGGGGTTCTTCGGCGGCGGCCAACCAGACCATTGTGTCGGCGCCCTGGTACGAATCGCGCAGCAGTGGGCCCATGACGCGATTGAAGCGAGGCAGTGATTCCTGCACGCCAGGTGTGTCGGCCCACCCGGGGTGGACAGCGTGGAACACAGCAGCAGAAGGTTCGCGCAGAGCCCATTCCTCGTTCAGGGCAACCTGTGCTCGTTTTGCGCGCGCGTAAGCCCGCAAGCCGTCGTAGTCGTCGCGGCCCATCATGACGTTCTTGACATCGAGCCGTTCGGCATACATTCCGCCGGAGGTCATTGTGATGACTCGGCCGTCGCCGGTCCGTTGGATGATCGGCAGCAGTTCGCGGGTCATGGCGAAGGGTCCGAGAACGTGCGTGGCGAACGTTCGCTCGAAGCCATCAGACGTGACCTCGTAGGTATTGGTGAGCGCGCCGGCATTGTGGATGAGCGCATCGATGCGCGACAGTTGCGCAAGCTCGACCGAAGCCTCCCGGACTGAATCCAGTTCTCCCAAGTCGGCAATGACAACCTGCACGGATCCACCGTGCTTCTTCGCGATGCTTCGCGCCGCAGTTTGGGTGCGTCGTTTGTCGCGCCCCACGAGGATGAGTTCTGCGCCGAAGGCTCCAAGTTCGTCAGCGGCGGCGCGTCCCAACCCGGACGTCGCTCCCGTGATGACGACGGTTCGTCCGGTCATGTCGGGCAAGGCGTCCCAGTCGTACATGCGGGATCGTACGTTGTAGCCGATCTTGGTGAAGCTACCGACAACGCTTGCTTCCATTGCCATATCGACGCTGCGTCGTCCGAGGCGGAACAGTTGCTGCGACCAGTCAACTCCGACAATCATGGCCGCACCTCGTTCTTCAGTGCCCGACGAATACCGGCTTCTGCTCGCCTTCCGATTACCTGTAAGCCGACGCGCAGGAAGGGGTCGCCCAGTCGTCTAATGCCGTGCAAAGTCAAGTTTGCCTCGTAGACGACCTCACTGCCACTACCTGCCAAATCGGTCACCGTGATGACGTCATAGGAGGTGAAATCACGAGTTGTCGCCTGCAAGACCGCGCGGGATGGCCGGTTCCATTCGAGGACCTCGTATGTCAGTGGGATGCGACGAGGCCCAACTGCGGAGACAACCTCGAATCGGGTGCCGACCTTGATCGGGCCAGCATCCAATAGCTTGCCGGATACGACCCCGGGGTCCCACTGCGTGATTCGTGAGAAGTCCGCAATGAGGTCGAATGCTTGTTCGGCGGTGGCTGTGGATTCGATCGATGTCAGATAGCGCGCCATCGGCATCTCCATTCCACTAGTGACGATTACGGGGATACCGCCAGTTCATCCCAGTAGCAATGGTTCCACTAATACGGGCAGATGAATCTGTGATCTACCGCACCAGCCGATGTCGCTAAGTGGCGGTCAGTCGCAATAGGGGCAGTGGCGGCAGCCAAGATCGCAGCAATCGCGGGTCCCCAAGTGGGTGGCTGTGAACACGAACAGCCCTGTCGCCGGATCGTCATAGCCGTCGGCGTCATTGGCGAGCGCCACATCGTGCGCGGCCAGGATCTCCTCGCGCAGGGGCGCATCGAGCGGCAGCCGCGACACCGATGGTGTACGTGCGTCCCGATTGGCCAGTTCCACCAACTCAGGATAGGCGGCGACTAACCCGACCGCTTTCGGTTGCGGGCTACTTGGCGTTCAAGGCCGCGGTGATTGTCTGTGCGTACGCGCGCCCGCCGGGTCCAGTGAGGTGTGTGCCGTCGAACACGAAGTACTCGCGGTGCCCTTCGGACGCGGCCGCCCAGTCTGCGAGCCGGACGTTGGGGAAGTCCTTCGCCACATTGCGGATGCTGGTGTTGGATTCTTCCATCCACTTGTCGGGCATGTGTGCAGTCACGAGGACGACCCGTCCTCGGTCCGAAAGGTTCTTCACAGCAGCGCGCAAGTCCTTCTCATACGCCGGGCCGTTGGTTCCAACGTGCAGCACCACAACCTGCGCCAGCTTGCCCGCCGCTATCCGATCCTTTAACCGCTGATAGGTGGGCAGAGCCTGTCGACTGACCTCAGCATCGACCGTGGCCTTCGGCATCACTGCGATCAGTGCATCGCGGGCGCCCAGCATGACGGAGTCGCCGACCGCTGTGATCGGACGCTTGGTGAGGTCCTCGCCCGGCTTGATTGGTGCCGCCAGCGAGGGATCAGGTGCAACGGGAACCTCGCCGCCGGCTGGCGCGGAGGGAGCGGTGGCATTCGGTGCCGGTTGGGAGGCCGGAGCACTTGTGTCAGTTGTCGTGGTGGCGGGTGCTGGTGCTGAAGCGGTGGTGAGGTCTTCAGTTCCGACCTGCGTCGCACCGTTGAGATACGTCGTGGCATCCGTCGCCGGAATAGTCAGAAGCGCGAAGGCGACCACGACCAGCGCTGCGAGGCAGGACGCCGCAATGATTTGGGTTCGGCGCGTGAAACTGCTGATGCCGTTGGTGCGCAACTGCTTCCAGATGTTGCCCAGCGCTCCGCGGCGGATCGGCATTTCGATGTACCGATAGGAGAGCTCGGCGGCGACTAACGTGAGTGCGAATTGCAGTCCGAAAGCGGGCAGTCCGGTCCACCCGATATCGATACCCGGGCGCAAGACGAGAAAGATTGGCCAATGCCACAAGTAGAGGCCATACGACCGCTTGCCGATGTAGACCATTGGCTTGTTGCCCAGGACGCGGGCCGCACCGATCGCGGGATGTGTCGCGATGGCGATTGCGACAACGCAGACTCCGGCAAAGAGGGTGAACCCGCCCCGGTACAGCAGCGCCGAGCTTTCATCGACGGCGAAGAAGCACCAGAACATGACTGCGAACGCGCCAATTCCGATGGCGCTCAGCGCGGCGGTGGGTCCCGGAGCGAGCCGTTTCGGCAACGCTCGCGGACGCCAGACGGTCGCAAGGGCGGCGCCAGCGAGGATCGTCATCGCGTGAGTGTCGCTGCCGAAGTACAGCCGGCTGGGGTCGTGATCCGTAGGCATGCCCATCGCGAACGAAAGGATGATCATCCAGATGGTGCTGGCCGCAGCTCCGATAAGTGCGATCTTGCGAACCCCATCTCGTCCCTTGCGACGAAAGACGAAGAGCAGGACGGCGGGCCAGATCAGGTAGAACTGTTCCTCCAGGCCCAGTGACCAGAGGTGTTGAAGCATCGGCGGGCGGCCCATTGCTTCGAAGTAGGACTGGTCGCTGAGGATGTTCCACCAGTTCGTGACGTAGAAGGTGGACGCAACGATGTCTTCGCGGAGACGAGCAGCAGCATCGGGGGCGAACAAGACGACAAGCACAGCGCTCGCCACGAGAACAACGCCTAACGCGGGCAGCAGGCGGCGCGCTCGTCGCAGGTAGAACGCTCCGAAGTGGATTCGCCCGGTGCGTTCTACCTCTTGGAGAAGGAGCGTGGTGATGAGGAAGCCGGACAACACGAAGAAGACATCGACGCCGAGAAACCCGCCGGGCAGCCATGGAAGTGCCGAGTGAAAGACCATGACGGCGAGCACCGCAATAGCGCGGATTCCATCGAGTGAAGGAAGGTAGCCCAGCGGGGGTGTGGTGTGGGCAACTCGTGGGGATGTTGTGCCGGTTGGCGGGGAGATCGCGGCCTGAGTTTCGGCAGCATGGCTTCGCGACGGAAATGCTCGCGTGATGATGCTCATGCTGGTTGCCCCACGTTTGCCAACGGTGTTTCAGGAAGCCTAGGTCGGGTCATCGGTCAAATCCGGTATTGCCGTGGGTGCGTTGCGAAGTGACTGCGGGCACATCTAATGGAAGTTTCGAGACGGGGGAGCGACAGTAATTTGCAGATCCTCAAGCTCCCTAGCGACAACGTTTATCGCACCATCCGCCGATTCCAGATACCCGCGAACTAGCAGGGCAACAGCGGATCGCGCCACCTGCTTATGTCGCTGCCAGAGATCCATCGAACACACAACGTTGATCAGACCGGTGTCGTCTTCCAGGCTGATGAAGGTGACGCCAGCCGCTGTTTCTGGCCGTTGTCGATGTGTGATGACCCCTGCCACCGTGACCCTGGTTCCGTGGTGTCGTTCACTCAACTTGTCTGCCGGTACCACGGGGTAGCCGCGGAGTCGATGTTTAAGCAATTGCATCGGGGACGAATCCACGCTGATTCCGGTGGTCTGGATGTCGGCAATCAAAGTGTCGTCCGCTGACATAGTCGGCAAGGTTGGCGCACTGTCCCCAAAGATCAACCCAGGCAGCTGATCCTGCGATTGGTGCGCGACGGTGCCAGCACTCCACAAACTTTCGCGGCGTCGGCCCTGGTCCAAGCTTGCCGTTGCTCCAGCGGTGGCGAGCACCTCAAGCTGTGCCCGATTCACCTCGGTCCGGCGGGCGAGATCGTCAAGGTTGGCGAAAGGCTGCTCCGCATGAATACGCTGCGCCACAGTGGTGCCAATGCCCTTAATGCTTGTGAGCCCGAGGCGGACGTTCGCAGCCTGAGTTGTTGGGTCGGCTTCCAGACTGGCAACCGCCTGGCTGGTGTTAACGTCCGCGCGCAACACAGTCACACCATGGCGGCGAGCATCGGCGACGAGTGACGCAGGCGACCAGAAGCCCATCGGCTGAGAGTTCAGCAGGCTCGCAAGAAAGGCTGCGGGATAGTGCAACTTCAGCCAGGCACTGGCGTAGACGAGATACGCAAATGACGCCGCGTGAGACTCGGGGAAACCAAAACTGGCGAACGCCGCAAGTGACGTGAATACCTGGTCGGCAGCGGCTCCGGTGATGCCCCGTTTCGCCATGCCGGAGTACAGCCGATCGCGCAGGGCCTCCATCTTGTCTGCCGAACGTTTCGACCCCATCGCTTGCCGCAGTTGGTCGGCTTCTGCCGGAGTGAACCCGGCGACGTCAATCGCCATCTGCATCAACTGTTCCTGGAAGATCGGGACCCCAAGAGTTTTGCGGAGTGAAGGCTCAAGGCTCGGATGTAGGTAGGTAATGGGTTCTTGCCCGTTGCGCCGTCGCAGGTAGGGGTGTACCGAGCCACCTTGGATTGGGCCTGGTCGGATCAAGGCAACTTCGACCACTAGGTCATAGAAGTTCTGCGGTTTGAGCCGTGGCAGCGTTGCCATTTGGGCTCGCGATTCAATTTGGAAAACGCCGACTGTGTCTGCCGCGCACAGTCGGCGATACACCTCGTCCTCTTGAGGGAGGGTCGCCAAGTCAACGGTGACACCGTGGAAATCGGCCACTAGGTCCAACGCTCGGTGGATCGCCTCCAACATGCCAAGACCAAGCAGGTCGAACTTGACCAGACCGACTGCCGCACAGTCATCTTTATCCCACTGCAGGACCGTCCTGCCAGGAGCTGTTGCCCATTCGACAGGACACACCTCGATGACCGGCCGGTCGCAAATCACCATGCCACCGGAATGCACGCTCAAGTGGCGAGGGAAGTCGAGGAGTTGTTCAGCGAGGTCGAGGACAGGGTCGGGAATATCCGCATCGGCATCGACCGCGGCCCTGCTTCGGCCGTGGTACTCGATGTGTTTAGTCCACGCGTCAGCGCTGCCTTGTTCGTAACCCAAGCCGCGGGCGGCATCGCGGATAGCAGAGCGCGGCCGGTAGGTGTTGACGTTTGCTACTTGAGCAGCGTGGTGCCGACCATGGCGTTGGTAGACGTACTGGATTACTTCCTCACGTCGGCCGCTTTCTATGTCGACATCAATATCCGGTGGCCCATCCCGAGCGGGGGACAGGAACCGTTCGAACAGCAGGCCGAGCGCAACTGGGTCGCAGTTTGTGATGCCGAGCGAATAGCAGACGGCTGAGTTTGCAGCTGACCCACGCCCTTGGCAGAGGATGTCGGAGTTTCTGGCGAATTGCACGATGTCCCAGACGATCAGGAAGTAGCCGGGAAAGTTGAGCTGTTCAATGATCTTTAACTCGTAGTCGATTTGCTTCCAGGCGCCTGGCACACGCTCATTGCTGCGTGGTCCGTAGAGCCGTTGGGCACCCTGTTCAGCAAGTAGTCGTAGATAGCTGGCTTCGGTATGCCCGGGAGGAACTGGGAAGTCCGGCAGCTGTGGTGCAACCAACGACAGGTCAAAAGCCAGTTCGGCAGCGAATTCGCCCGACTGGTCGACGACTCCGGGGTAGGCGCGGAAACGTCGGTGTTGTTCGGCGGCACTTCGCAGATGTGCTGCTGGAGATGCAGGCAACCAACCATTCATCCGGGTCAGGTCGCGCCGTGCTCGGATCGCGGCAGTGGCATGTGCAAGTTGATAGCGCTCGGGTGTCGCATAGTGGGCGTTGGTTGTTGCTACAGCTGGAATGCCGCGCCGGGTTGCCAGCGAATATAAGGCGTCATTTCGTTGATCGTCATCTGGATTCCGGTGGTGCCACAGTTCAACGGCGAGGTTCTCTCTTCCGAATACTTCCGAGAGTTCATCGAGTGCTCGTTCGGCATGGTGAATCCCACCGGACGCTAGTGCTGCTGGAACTCGACCCTTGCGGCAACCAGTCAGAACCAGCCATTGGTCATGGTGGGCATCTGCTAAATCCTCGAGCTTCAACTGAGGCTGCCCCTTCTGCCCGGCCAAATTTGCGAAGGAAATTGCTCGGCTGAGGTGTGCGTAGCCAGCAGGGCCACGGGCGAGGACAACGAGGTGTTCGCCCTCCGGGTCGGTCAGGCCGTTCGGTCGTTGGGTTGCCCCAATAGTCAGTTCGGCGCCGAAGACCGTTGGCAATCCGGCCTGTCGGGCAGCTTCGGCGAACTGAACAACGCCGTAGAAGCCATCGTGATCGATGAGTGCGAGCCCGCCCAATTCGAGGCGTGACGCTTCGGCCACCATCTCGGCTGGTGAACACACACCGTCAAGGAAACTGAAGTACGAGTGCGCGTGGAGTTCTGCGTAACTTTTGGGCACTGAGCGCCCGCGCGATGAGCTAGTCATAGGTTGCCTCAATCCACCAGGTGTTCTGCTGCACAAGGCATAGGTGGACCGACTGCTGGTCACCCGCATCGGAAACGTTCGGGCCGCGCCCTGTGGCTGGCACGGCGGCACTGGTCATGATCTGAAACCGGGCCACCCGGCAGCGAGACTCGGGCTCCCACCACTGCTCATCGACGAGCCAGGGGCCAGCCCATGCGTCGATCCTGTGCCATGTGCCGTCGGGGAGTCGGAGCTGTTGGGGACTGCCTGTGACCTCGCCCCGCACGGTGACTCGGACCGGGCCCTGGTCGCACCGAACTTCGACAGGTAGCGGTTCGGCATACACAACAGCTGGTAGTGGGGTGGGTACTTGGCCGGGCCATGGCATCGGCGGATCAAGTGCGGGTGGCGGCTGACCCCACGGGACGAGCTTTACTCGATCAGCGGGTGAGCGGCCACCACCGATCAGTGCTGTGAAGATCGCTGATGAGCCCAACAGTCCCCGCACTCGGTCCAACCCACGGATAGCTCTGCGGTCAACTTGTGACATCTCGCCCCACAAGCTGATCTGTAGATCGGCGGAGCCAGCAACTTCGTCCGCGACCAGCCGAAGCAGATTTATTCCGGCGGTTGGTGTGGTTTCCCCGGCTCCTGTTGCCTCAAGCCAGCCGGAAAGTTGCCACCGGACTCGTTCGACCACAGTGTCGGAATCGAATACTGAGCTTGCGCGCCAAATGCGGGAAGTTTCTTCAGCATGTTCGGTCTGTGCTTCGATCCGAAGTTGAGTGCATGCCAAGCCGCGGCGAGTAAGCAGATCCATGAATTGGGTTGAGAGTTTCTTTGCGGCGAAGGTCGCGATATCCACTCGTTCGGCAGGTGGATCCAATTCGATGCTGACGGCTAACTCATCGTCAGGTTGGTGAACGGCTAGCGGTTCGGGGTTAAGCCCACGAGCAAGCGCATGTGCGGTGGCAGCGGCAGACCCAAAACGGGAAAGTACCGAACGGGTCGGCAGGTCAGCGAACTGCCCGAGGGTATGGATGCCGAGTCGACGAGACAAAGTGGAAAGTTCATCAAGGTTCAAAGTTGTGATGGGAAAGCTGGATAAAAAATCTTTCGTGCGACCAGGCGCAACAAGGTGGCCGTCATTCCCGGTTCTGGTCGCGAGCTTTGCAGCAAATCGGCTGTCAGCAATTCCGATGCGTGCCGGTGGAATACCAGGTTCGGAAAGTACTTCCTGAAGTTCATGAATGAGGGCACTTTCTCCGCCGTAATAACGAGCTGGCCCGTCCGCTGCCAAGGTGCACAAGCCTGGTTCGGTGACCTCTAATCGAGCGACTACTGAAGTCAACACTGCAACGATCGGTTCGAACTTCGCCATGTCGAGCTGTGGGTCTGGCGCAAGCAACGTCATGTCTGGGCTGTTGCCCTTCGCCTCGCGCCGCCGTTGGCCGACGCGAACCCCATCGCGGTAGGCGGCCGGTGAACAGTGAAGAACGCGACCGGATTCGATGATTGCCACGGGATCGTCAGGTGAATAGCCGGCCGCCGTAATCGACCAATAGGGAAACCACACCGCAAGAAACCGCATCATTCACCGACCCCTGATGTGGTGAACGGCGGAAGTTTTTGTTGGTGAGCACTTTGTCTCTGGCCCAGATCCAGGCGACCGCTACGTGCCGGACCGTTTATGCGCCGACCACTCGCGGTCACTGTGATCGCGCCAGCAGTCAGGCAGCCATGACCGTGTTCGAGGCCTCGCCACTGGCTGCGAGTGGGAGTGAAGACGAGGTCTGGTGGTTCTGGCCACAGTTGCCGGGTTGCGGCCACGCGAGAATGTGGAACGCTGCCATCGGTCAAGATCAAAACGCTATGACGTTGCCGAGCTCTCGCTAGTAGGCGGCGTGCATCAGTCGGCCGACAGACACGTGGGGGATTCACAATGACGAGGTCGACGGCATCCAACAAAGCTGCTGTGACCTCAAGCCAAGAACCCCCAGGTTCAGGGATGAAGGCAAGACGCTCAAGTGAAACGCCGCATTCAACTGCTGCATGAGCATTGATGTTTGGCAGACCCATGATGGCTGCCCATGCGCCACGGGCAATCGGTTCTGAGATGAGCCGAAACAGTAGTGAGGTATGACCGACCCCGGCACTGATTCCGACCGAGCCACCAGGTCGCAGGCACCCGCCAGGCACCAATTCTGCGAGCTCTGGTGACAGCCGCAGTGCGTCAGTCGCATCTAAACGTAGAGCCTTCGCCTGACTGCGGACTGACGCCACCTCGAACGCGGGGTCGTGAGCAAGAGCTGTAGAGAGTGCCATCTAGCGATGTTATCGAACATGTGTTCGAATAGGGATAGGCCTTTTGGGTCATTCGGCACTGGAGGTTCTGGCGTGGTGTCGAAAGACTGACCTGGTGAACCGCTAGGAATGCACCGCGGGCACCCTGGATCCGCCGACAGACAGGAGCGCCAAGTGTCGACCAAGCGAGTCTTTGCGTTCATCATCTTCGTGATAGCTGTCCTCATCGGCCTGTTCCACCCATTGCTCGCTAGCGCACCGAGCACCACTGGTTCTTCGGCCTATGAGCCCTCATCCATCACCAACTTTGAGGCCGACTACACAGTCGACAGTGCTGGGATGCTCACTGCGACCGAAGTGGTGACGGTCAGCCTCCCGGCCGGTCGGCACGGGATCTTCCAGTTCTTCGACGT